>Ga0105047_10000287_pt1 | contig 79916 bp, 69 predicted proteins | sample MAT04_FD_78384 | JGI IMG/M metagenome (GOLD analysis project Ga0105047, IMG submission 78384) | Freshwater microbial communities from Lake Fryxell liftoff mats and glacier meltwater in Antarctica - MAT-04 (megahit assembly) | ecosystem: Environmental > Aquatic > Freshwater > Ice > Liftoff... | reverse complement strand
TTCGTAATTACGTAAATTTTCGTTGCTCCATTAACCATTTGAAAAATAACTCTTTAATTCCATACAGCTTATTCTACCTTTACTTCGTTACCTCGTTCCTTTTGCCCCACCCCAGCCCTCTGCCTCGGGGTAATTCATTTAGGATAACGCCCTGTTGCGATTGGAATGAATGAGGAAAGGTTTTTCTATTAGCATTGCATTTAGTATAATTGTATAGAAATAATAATCCAATGATCCCCGAAATTCAAAATCATCGATCAATTCGCAATTATAAGACTGACGCTATTCCTGCAGCCATTCTTGACGAAATCCTCCGCGCCGGCTCCCGTGCATCCACCACAGGAAATATGCAGGTGTATTCTATGATTGTAACCACCAATCCCGTTTTAAGAAAAGAACTCTGGGAAGCCCATTTTAAGCAGGAAATGGTAAAAACAGCTCCCGTTCACATCACCTTTTGCGCCGATTTTAACCGGTTTAATACCTGGTGCAGGCTTCGGAATGCCGAACCGGGATATGATAATTTCCTGTCGTTTTTTACAGCTGCAATCGATGCATTGCTGGTTTCACAAAATGTATGCATGGAAGCTGAAGCACAAGGCCTGGGGATTTGTTACCTCGGAACTGCAACCTACAATGCAGATAAAATCATCGACATTCTGGAATTGCCGCATGGTGTGGTTCCTGTAGCAGCTATCGTTTTGGGATATCCTGCAGATGAGTCCCAACAAACGGATCGTCTTCCAATGGAATCGGTGGTTCATTATGAAAAATACCAGGAATTTACTCCAGAACGTATCAATGCCATTTACAGTGCTCGTGAAAACGCTGCTCAAACTCTTGAATTACTAAAAATCAATGATTTAGAAAGTCTTGCAAAGATTTTTACCGAGAAACGCTACACAAAAAAAGACAATGAATTTTTCTCGGAGAAATATCTTGAAGTGATCCGCAAACAGGGATTTCTCGACGTATGCGGGAGCCACACAACAAAAGCATAAAATACTATATTTGCAGCAGCAAACTTTTTAATATAAAAAAATATTATGTACACTTACGAATACCTCAAAAACTTTACCGAACAGGTCTTTCTCAAAATGGGATGCAATAAGGAAGAGGCAGAATTATGTACCGATCTGTTTTTGTCTGCTGAGGTACGCGGAATCCCTTCCCACGGAATAATCCGCATAAGAGATTATTATAAACTCTGGAAAGATAAACGCATAAATTCAAACCCAAATATGCGTATTGTTCACGAAACGCCTAGTACGGCTGTCGTTGATGGTGATAACGCAATAGGAATGATCGCTGCATCCTATTCCATGAAGTTGGCTATTGAAAAGGCCAGACAGTGCGGTACCGGATGGGTTTCTACACGTGCCTCCAATCATTATGGAATCGCCGGATATTATGCCATGATGGCTCTCGAACATGATATGATCGGTATTAGCATGACCAACGCAAATCCCTTGGTTGCGCCTTTATTTTCCTTAAGTAAAATGCTGGGAACCAATCCAATAGCGGTTGCTATTCCGGCTGGAAAATATCCTCCATTCGTAGCTGATTTTGCTACAACTCCAGTTGCTCATGGAAAACTTACAGTTGCCGCTAAAAGGGGAGATGATATCCCTTTCGGACTATTGCAGGATATGGATGGAAAACCTTCAAACGATCCCTCAATAATTGGCAGAGGCGGATCAATGCTTGCTCTCGGGGGAGATTATGAACACGGCAGCCATAAAGGTTTTTGCCTGAGTGCCATTGTGGATATTTTTTCAGCTGTTTTGTCAGGCGCAAACTTCGGACCATTTGTACCTCCATTTGTATCCAACCTAAAACCTAACGATAAATCAGTAGGAGAGGGAACGGGACATTTCTTTGGTGCCATGCGAATTGACGCTTTCCAACCGGCATCGGAGTTTAAGGCCAAAATGGACGAATGGATTGAAACTTTCAAAAATTCTTCACCCACGCCAGGCACAGAAGGTGTTTTAATTCCCGGTGAACCCGAACGTTTGAAAGAGGCGAAAATTAGGAAAGACGGAATTAGTCTGATCCCTGCAGTTGCAGTGGAGATCAAAGGAATTGCAGATGAACTGGGGATTAAGTTTGAAGTGATTTAACTAGGCTTCTCTTCTAACCAACAGCGCTGCAGCTTGAGCAGTAGGCATAATCAGCATATCGTTGATACAAACATGCGCAGGCCGGGTAACTGCAAATAAAATCGCTTCGGCAATGTCCTGAGCATATAAAGGTGTGAAGCCTTTGTATACATTGTCGGCGCGGGTTTTATCCCCTTTAAATCTGACTAGCGAAAATTCCGTATCAACCATTCCGGGAGCGATATTTGTGACTTTTATTCCATGCTGCACAAGATCGACACGCATCGTCTTACTCAAAGAATCAACGGCATGCTTGGTGGCACAATAAACATTTCCATTCTCGTAATCTTCTTTTCCAGCAATGGATGACATGTTAATGATGTGACCAGAGTTTCGAGCAACCATCAGCGGACTAACTTCACGGGTTACGTATAAAAGGCCTTTGATGTTAGTGTCGATCATCCGTTCCCAGTCGTCAACTTCACCTTTATCAATGTGGTTAAGGCCCACAGCAAGTCCAGCATTGTTTACAAGCACGTCAATATTTCTCCATTTTGTTTCGAGGGAGGAAATAGCCGTCTTCACCTCAGACAGTTTGCGAACATCGAAATTCAAAGCAATTACCTCGGCTTTTGTTTCCGATTCAATCTTCTGTTTTAGCCGATCGAGAAGCGGTTTGCGCCGTCCGGTGATGATGATATCGAAATTATTTAATGCAAGAAGAATGGCTGTAGCTTCGCCGATTCCGGTGGTAGCACCGGTAATTAGAGCTATCTTTTTCATGAGTTGTATATTTGGTTTTTTGGTTCACTTTTCATCCCCACAAAGCTAAAGAATAAATAAATTCCTTATTTTTGGCCTCGATAATAATTTTAGCATTTTGATAAAACCCTATATAGACCAGCCCGGAACCCGCAAAGAGCAGGTTGTTCAGATGTTTAATGCCATCGCCGGTCGATATGATTTCCTGAACCATTTTTTATCATTTAATATTGATGTGTTGTGGAGGAAGAAACTGGTAAGAACCATTAAAAGACTTGCCATTTCTGGTTCAAAACAACTTCATGATCTGGAAATACTTGATATTGCAACAGGTACAGGAGATATGGCTTTCGAACTCAGCAAAATTAAGCCTCAAACAATAACTGGAGTAGATATTTCAGAGGAAATGCTTAAGGTAGCAAGGAAAAAAGCCGAGGCAAAAGGCTTGCAATCAATAAGTTTTCTCACAGGGGATTCTGAATCACTGCAATTTCCCGATAATAAATTCGATTTTGTAACGGTTGCTTTCGGAGTAAGAAATTATGAGGATTTGCCAAAGGGACTTTCAGAAATGTTCAGGGTAACTAAAGCCGGCGGGCATTTGCTAATTCTTGAATTTTCACAGCCAGAGGGAAGTATGTCTTTCTTCTTCACATTCTACACAAGAAGGATTCTTCCTTTGATGGCAAAGCTTTTTGCAGCCGATCCCCGGGCATACCAGTATTTACCCGATTCGATTTATGCCTTTCCACATGGAGAGAAAATGAAGAACTTGTTGCTCGATGCAGGATTTAAAACCTCTGAATTTAAAAAGTTAAGCGGAGGAATTGCAAGTCTGTACATTTCAGGAAAAGCTTAGGGAATATTTATAGGAATGTGGCTATCTAACTTATTCTTAGACAATCATAAAGGATTTAAAACGCAGTAACTATTTGAAAAGTCTCCCTCTTGGGGGAGATTTAGAGGGGCAAAAAATATTAAGTGATTAATCATTATGAAAACCCAATAATTACCAAACAATCTAGCGCAATAAAAGCCAATTTATACTATTTTTACGCCGGGATCGTTATTAAACAAAACAATATCTTTTGAAACGTATTTTATATTTAGTTTTATTTCTTTTCGTACCAATTTTGGTATCCTCACAGGAAAAAAAACCCTGGAATGATCCCGGTTACGATAATAAAGCAGTGCATTTCGGCTTTTCTGTTGGGGTATGCAGTCCTGATATGGGTATAAAACGGAGCATGATGAAGGATACTGTCACCAGCCCAAGACTTATTCCGGATGTTTCAAAACCGGGTTCTGGTTTTCAGGTGCAGATTGTATCCAATTATCGACTTACCGATAATCTGGATCTTAGATTTCTACCCGGTATTTGTCTGGCAAGTGAAACAATTTCTTTTTATTATTTAAGCAACGGCACCTTTAAACGTGCTGAAGATATTGAGCTTGCCTATCTGGATTTCCCGCTTGATCTGAAGTATCGGTCAAAAAGACTTAATAACTATAGACCATATATTCTAGGTGGACTTAATTACCGTTACGACTTATCCTCCGGAAAAGAAGCATCAACAAAGGATAATATCAGACTTTCTCCAGGAAACATCTACTACGAAGCAGGTATTGGAATTGATTTTTACCTTCCTTTTTTTAAACTTTCAACGGAGTTAAAAGTGGGTGTCGGCATTTTCGACACAAAAATCAGAGCATATTCTGACGGTTGGGAGAACGAGGCGGCATCGATAGATAAAATGAAACCCTACATCGTCGGTTTATCTTTTCATTTCGAATAACCAGCTTGTCGCCTTCTGAATTCAGCCATTACTATTGCGGCTGCTGAAGCTACATTTAACGATTCGGAAATTTCAGAACCAGTTCCATTGGATGGAATGGTGAGTTTGTAGTTTAGTTCTTTCTGCAGTGCAGGAGAAATTCCCCTCGATTCATTTCCCAATACAATCATCCCTTTTAAAGGGAGTTCAGCGGAGTATAAATTTTCACCTTCCAACAATGTGCCAATAAGCGGAAACGAGTCCATCTTCCTTATTTCGTTCAGAAGATCTGAGGTTTCAAAATAATAAACTTTTACTCGACATAAAGCTCCCATGGTAGATTGAACAACTTTTGGATTATAAACATCAACACTTTCGAGACTGCAAAAAATATGATGAATTCCAAACCAGTCAGCTGTACGCATTATGGTTCCCAGATTTCCAGGATCGCGAATATCATCGAGGAAAAGACTTAAACCTCCCGCGATTTCTTTAAAATCTGGCTGATAATCCGGTAATCCGCATACCAGAATTGCTTTATTCGGAGCGCTGAGAGAGGATATTTTTTCGAGAGTAGTATCATTGACTTCCTGAATTTCAGGCAATTCCTTTAAATAAGCCGAAGGTAGCGATTTGATAAATTCAGTACTCGCAATAAGGCTGTGAATCTTAAAAACTCTTTTGCCCGGTTTCAGGATATCGAGCACGATTTTTTCTCCCTCGGCAAGAAATAAGTTATATGTTTCGCGGTATTTCTTATTCCGGAGTGAAGAATAAATCTTAATCTGATTATTTGATATCATGCTGATATATTTTTCAGGGGATTTGTAAAAATATGCATTACTTAGCTCAAGTTAAGTATATTTACGGCGAATTTACTAAATCCTTTGTTTTGTTGGTGAAGAACCGAATAATTGCATTTGTTTCCCGACCTTTGTTGCCGGCAATCCTTGTTTTAGTTGGATTAATCAGTTCATGCGGCAGTGCAAAATATGTACCTAAGGATAAATACCTGCTTGATAAATACACTATCAAAACAGAGAGTAAAAAGATCAATCAGGAAGAACTGGTTACTTACGTTAAACAAAAGCCCAATAAGAAAATACTCGGACTTAAGTTTCATTTGTCTGTTTATAACGTATCCCGCGAAAAAAAAGATAATTGGTGGAACCGGTGGCTTCGAACCATTGGAGAGGAACCAGTTGTACTCGATGAATTTCTAACTAAGAAAACTTCCAGTCAGCTTGAACTTTATTTGCATAACAAGGGATATTATAACGGTGAAGTAAAAGACACCACTCTTTATAAAAAGAAAAAGGCGAAAATCATTTATAGTCTTGAACTTCATGAGCCTTATCTGATAAACATTGTAAGCTACAAGTTTGAAGATACAACCCTTATGCGATTTGTACTCGCAGATTCAGCCAACTGCCTTCTAAAGCCCAAAAATAATTTTGATGTGGATGTTCTTTCCGGAGAAAGAGAAAGAATTGAAAAACTTCTCAAGGATAAAGGTTTTTACAATTTTTCAAAAGAATACATATTTTATCAGGCCGACAGTTCTCACTCTGACCATAAAGTCAATGTAAGTCTGGTTGTCAAAAAGTATCGGCAATTGCATTCGGATGGAACTTTTACCGAAATTCCACACCCGAAATATGAAATCGGTAAAGTTTTTATTGTCACATGTTTTAATGCAAAGGAGGCGCTTGCAGACCCTGATGCATACAGAAATAATCTCGACACTACTATTATCGATGGTATAAATATTCTGTATGATGACAAGCAAAATGTTAAACCGGGTGTGGTTCTTAGTTCAAATTTTATTCTTCCCGGAGAATGGTATAAGTTAAGTAATGTCAGCCAGAGCTATAGGAATCTGTCGTCATTGCAGGTTTTTCGACTGGTAACGATAGATTTTACTGAACCTGCAAACCAAGAAGATTCGATAATTAGAAAACTGGATTGTAATATTCAGCTTACGCCATTTGTGTTACAATCTTATTCCATTGAGTTGGAAGGGACTAATTCATCTGGAAATATAGGGGGAGGAGGGAATCTGGTTTATCAGCACAGAAATCTTTTCAAAGGTGCCGAAAACTTCGATATGCGTTTCAAGGGAGCTGTTGAAACCATTAAGCAAAATACAACCACCAAATATGGAAATATGGTCGAGCTGGGAGCTGAAGCCAACCTGAGTATACCTAAATTCCTTCTTCCATTCCGCACTGAGCAGTTTATTAAGAAATACAATCCTAAAACAACACTTAAGCTCGCATATAATTTCCAGCGCCGACCCGATTATATCCGTACGGTTGCCAATGCATCATTTGGCTATATTTGGAAAGGAAACCGTTTTCTTACCCATGTAATTAACCCCATCGAAATAAATTTGGTTCAAATCCCATATAAATCTCAAGAATTTATCGATTTGCTCGAAGGAACTTATATCTATTATTCTTATCAGCCTCATTTGGTGACGGTTACCAATTATAGCCTTACCTATACCAACCAAAATCTCCAAAAGAACAAGGATTTTATCTACATGAAGTTTAATGCAGAAGCAGCCGGGAATATACTTTATTCTGCGTTTAAAATTACTGATCAGCCAAAAAACAATGGTGCTTATGAACTTTTCAATACGAACTTTGCGCAATATTTAAGAAGTGACATTGATTTCAGACACTACAACATTCTGAATCCGGGAAACAGTATTGTTTACCGACTATTTGCAGGCGCCGGACTTCCATATAAAAACTCTACAGCCTTACCATTTGAAAAGAAATATTTTTCCGGGGGAGCAAATAGCATCCGCGCATGGCAGGTGAGAGATCTTGGACCTGGCTCTTATAAGGAACTGGTGAAACAGAGGTACAGCAATCAAACTGCCGATATTAAGCTGGAGGCAAACCTAGAATACCGTTTTAAATTATTCTGGGTACTAGAGGGTGCTTTGTTTGTTGATGCCGGTAATATATGGGCAATAAATAAAAACGACGACAGAGAAGGAGCGTTATTCCAGCTGAACAAGTTTTATAATGATATTGCTGTAGGTACCGGTTTTGGTACCCGTTTCGACTTCTCATTCTTTATCTTCCGTTTCGATCTTGGAATAAAAACCCGGGATCCCGAATACCCATCAGGAGAGAAATGGATTTTTGGATCAAGGCAACTTGGCAGGGAAGATTTTGTGCTGAATCTGGGGATTGGGTATCCTTTTTAAGGGTAGAACTTTTCACATTGAGCTTGTCGAAATGAGAAGATGGGCTATAGAATAATACCTTTTTTAGGAACAATTATTTTTTTAGTCAGGATAATTCTAAATTCTAAATTCTAAATTCTAAATTTGCATGCATCAAAACAAGTAACTTTTAACTTAAGTATTTTAGTCAGGATAATTCTAAATTCTAAATTCTAAATTTACATACAAAACAAGTAACTTTTAACCTAAATATTATATTATGTCCCAAAAAATTCTCGATGTAGTAAAGCCTGGTGTTATAACCGGCGATGATCTTCAAAAAGTATGGAATATTGCGAAAGCTAATGGCTTTGCTCTTCCCGCTGTAAACGTTGTAAGCACAAACTCAGTAAATGCTGTAATTGAAGCTGCGAAAGTTGTTAATTCACCTATTATCATTCAGTTCTCCAATGGTGGTGGTATTTTTTATGCCGGAAAAACTCTTTCCAATGAAAACCAACAAGCAGCTATTGCAGGTTGTATTTCAGGAGCAAAACATGTTCACATGATGGCAGAATTGTACGGAGTGCCTGTAGTTCTTCATACAGACCATTGTGCAAAAAAACTCCTTCCCTGGATTGACGGTTTGCTCACCTATGGCGAAAAACATTTTGCAAAATATGGTAAACCACTGTTCTCATCACACATGCTTGATCTTTCCGAAGAACCATTGAAAGAAAACATAGAGATTTGCAAAAACTACCTCACCCGAATGAGCAAAATGGGAATGACACTTGAAATCGAATTGGGTGTTACCGGTGGAGAAGAAGACGGTGTAGACAATTCAGGACTTGATAACTCAATGTTATATACTCAGCCTGCAGACGTTGCTTATGCATACGAAGAACTTGGCAAAATATCACCAAACTTTACCATTGCAGCATCATTCGGTAATGTTCATGGAGTTTATAAACCAGGTAATGTAAAATTAACTCCTAAAATTCTTCATAACTCACAAGATTTTATTCAGAAAAAATATAATACTGCTGATAAACCCGTAAACTTTGTTTTCCATGGTGGATCAGGCTCAACACACGAGGAAATTCGCGAAGCTATCAGCTATGGTGTAATCAAGATGAATATTGATACCGATACACAATGGGCGTTCTGGGATGGTATCAGAAAATACGAAGCGAAAAATCATGGATATCTTCAGGGTCAGATTGGAAATCCCGAAGGAGATGACAAACCAAACAAGAAAAAATACGATCCACGCGTTTGGCTCAGAGAAGGTGAAGTTGCAATCGTAGAAAGACTAAAAATCGCTTTCAACGACCTAAACAACATTAACACTCTCTAAGATTCACACAAGAATGTAAAGGCCTCCGGAATTATCTGGGGGCTTTTTTTTTGATATCTTAAATGGAAAATTGAATTGTTTAGAATCATTGCATAACACAAAATATTCTGATTTGCAGGCTGATTTTTTAAAAATCCCCGCATTAATAAATATGCGCAAATTTCTACGTGAATATTTTAGTTTTAGTCAGTCCGAAATAAGAATCCTACTTATTTTAACTACATTGATTTTTATTTCACTTGCCATTCGCATTTTCTTTCCGGTTCCGGCTTTCCAGACCTTTGAACTTAGGCCAGAGGACAATCTGGCGATTGATAGCTTTGTCAATTCGCTTGAAAAGATTAGTTATCCTTCAAGGCCACAGTATGAAGATAAAGAGGATGTTTCAGAACCTGAACCGAAACCGATTTACCAGAATTTTGATCCAAATACCGTCACCCCTGAAGAACTTGAAAGGATGAACTTCCCTTCTAAAATTGCTAAAAATCTGATTCGGTACCGTGAAGCTGGCGGGAAATATTTCAAAAAGTCAGATGTGAAAAAGCTATACGGTGTTTCAGACTCAATTTTTTCTCTTTGGGAGAGTTATATTCTTATCCCTGAGCAAATTGGGAAAGATTGGGATTCAGCTAAACATTATAAATATGTCAAATCTTTGTTCGAAATAAATTCAGTTGATTCAACTGAATTGCTTGAATTAACTGGTATAGGTCCCTTTTTTGCAGGAAAAATCGTGAGATACCGAATCAAACTGGGCGGATATTCCGGAACTGGGCAGATTCTGGAAATAAAAGGAATGGATTCACTACGGTTTCAAACAATTTGCGAACGACTCCGGGTCGACACATCATTAATTGTCAGGGTTTCACTAAATGAAACATCTGTTAACGCATTGAAGCTCCATCCATATATTTCAGCACGAATGGCTGAATCTATCATGAAGTATATCCAATTCAACGGAGGAATTAATAATATCAATGAACTTATTGAAAATAATATTATTACAGAAGAAGAGCTTACACGGTTAAGACCTTATCTTTCAGTAGAAAGGAAGTAAAAAAATCCCCCGAAGGAGGTAAATTTCAATAACCTTAGGTGAAAACCCACTGCATAAATACACGAAGAATTTCAGCCCCGACGAGGGGTTGAACTGTTTACAGGAAATAACGTTCATCAATTTATATTTCTTGTTCTAGAGAAAGAGAAGATTTACCTTCCTTAAGTCTGGAAGATTTTCTGATATAAGCTTGAAATAGTTATAATTCAGCAACATGTGGGTTTACCTTCGGTGAGCCCTTCGGGGTTCATCCGACCACTGAAATAAATTATATACGGATGAAACGAGCATGTTTAGTTGTAATCAAAACACTTATGAACAAAATCATGCGACTTCCATCCGGCCTTTAAAAATCAATTTTGTTCGGATGAAATCCAAAAATAAAAAATAAATAATTAAATTGATAGCACATCAAAATAAGAATTTGCCTTTTTTGCCCCGAATTCGATTTTTTTAGACGAAAAATAGTCAATTCCCTTTTATTTTTTTACCTTAGTTGAATAATACGATAAATGGTCGTTGATCGCAATTCTCTGTTTATTAGCGTTTTATGAATCGCAATAGATTTTAAAAAAAAGCTTGAGAATATTTTGATTATGATGAATTGAATTAATAAATTTGCGGCTCACTAAAAAGGTAATAAAGAAGATGATAGTTATTCCAATTAAAGAAGGCGAAAACATTGAAAGAGCGCTTAAGAAATTCAAAAGAAAATTTGAAAAGACTGGTGTTATCAAAGAATTAAGGGGCCGTCAGGCATTTGTAAAACCTTCAGTTCAGGACAGACAGCAGAAACTTCGCGCAGTTTACGTACAGGGTTTACAGCAGCTGGAAGACTAATCGTATACAGGGGAAAGCAGGAAACAGGCTTAATTTAATTCTTCCTGCCCATGTTGTATAAGGATGACTTTTTATCTTACCTACGCTTCGAAAAGCGTTATTCTCCTCATACCGTTGCTTCTTACGACAACGACCTGAAGCAGTTCCATTTATTTTGTGAGCAGGCCGGTAGTGATGGCTTTGCTTTGGAATCTTCCATGATTCGGCTGTGGGTGGTGTCATTACTTGAACAAGGCGATTTACCAAGAACAGTAAACCGCAAGCTTTCCAGTCTAAAGTCTTTTTCCCGCTATCTTATCCGCAAAGGAATTATTAGTGTTAACCCGCTTAATAAGGTCCTTAAGCCTAAAATGAGCAAAAGGATTCCGGCTTTTGTCGATGAAGTTAAACTAAATGACTTCCTCGATAATTACGAATTTGGAGGCGATTTTCAAGGAGTTCGGAACCAATTAATCATTGAATTGTTATATCAGACGGGAATGCGTCGCAGCGAATTGATTGGGCTTAAGACTTTATCGGTGAATTTTGGCGAAAGTCAGATTAAGGTTTTAGGTAAGCGAAATAAAGAAAGACTTATTCCTATTAATAATGATTTAGGCCGGAAAGTAAAGACTTACATGGTTCTCAGGGAACAGACCTTCCCCAGACACACGAATGAATCTTTGCTTCTGACAATAAAAGGCCAAACACTTTATCCAAAGATGGTTTATAGGATTATTACTGGGTTCCTGAACATAGTTACAACGCTTGACAAGAAAAGCCCGCATATATTGCGTCACAGTTTTGCAACTCATCTTTTAAACAGGGGAGCAGATCTGAATGCAATTAAAGAATTACTGGGACATGCTAATCTTTCAGCCACTCAGGTTTATACGCATAATACTTTTGAAAAATTAAAAGATATATATAAACAGGCTCATCCAAGAGCCACTTAAATAAGGAGGTCCCTATGAATATCAAGATTCATTCTATTCATTTTGATGCTGATGCCAAGCTTCTGGGCTTTATTGATCAGAAAGTTAAAAAACTGCTTCAGTTTTATGATGATATCATTGGAGCTGAAGTTTTTCTTCGACTGGAAAAAGTGCAGGATATGGAAAACAAAATCGTTGAGATTAAGGTATTTATTCCGGGAAATGATGTTTTTGCAAAAAAACAAACAAAAACATTTGAAGAATCAACAGACGATTGCATTGAAGCACTTCGTAAACAATTAAAGAAGCATAAAGAAAAATTAAAAGGATAAAATCAACCTGCAAAGTTTAAAACAAGCATGCCGCAGATTCACATATTATAATGATTTTTAAAAAATGCTCATGTTAGAGCAACATTTATAACCAAAAGTATAATAATATATGAATCTGCGGCATTTTTTTTTGAAATCCATAGATATAGAAAAAGGAACCCAAATAAATTTTTTTAAATATTAATAGAAGTTTCAATTTTGATAGTATCTTTTGAAGTGCATTTAGTTCAGAAAAGAATATCTTTTATGTTTATAGCTGAATTATTAGATATGAAACACCACTTTATACGGTGGATAATTAAATAAAAGTATAAAATACTCTTCTGTCTGTCTTTGTTTATAGGCGAAAGCAGTAATTCAAAAAAAGTTTTAAAAAACGGAAAAAATTATTTTGTGTTATAAGGAAAATATTTATACATTTGCAAACCGTTTTTGGAGGGGTTTTCCCTCCTTCGTTCTCTAAAAGCCGATGTAGCTCAGTTGGTCAGAGCAGCTGATTTGTAATCAGCAGGTCGCGGGTTCGACTCCCTCCATCGGCTCAGTTTTTTAGTGCAAAGAGCTAACGGCTTTATAATGAATGTTTTTCAGGGATATTACCAGGAAAGGCGGAAAAATGAGTTCTTAATTTATTGTAGGTTCAGTCGATTGTCCGGTTTTAGTGCCGGTATTTCACTGATTTTTCCGGGGAGATACCAAAGCGGCCAACTGGGACAGACTGTAAATCTGTTGTCGTACGACTTCGGAGGTTCGAATCCTCCTCTCCCCACGAAAGGAAGAGTCCGGATTCCAAGGATACGAGGAAGAAATTGAAGGACTTATACCCGGTGAGGAATCCGTTCTGCCCTTAAAGTAAAGGTTGGAGCAGGAAACCTTTTTGAATTGGCTGACAGAATATTGATTTACAGATTTTCTGTAATCATTGCGGGAATAGCTCAGTTGGTAGAGCACGACCCTTCCAAGGTCGGGGTCGCGAGTTCGAGTCTCGTTTCCCGCTCAGTTTAGCCGATGTAGCTCAGGGGTAGAGCGTTTCCTTGGTAAGGAAGAGGTCAGGGGTTCAATTCCCCTCATCGGCTCAGTGTGAATGTGAAGAATTGTAAAATTGAAATACTAATAATTGTTTTAATAAAATTTAATTAACTAATAATTGAGTTATGGCTAAAGAAAAATTTGATAGGTCCAAACCTCACGTAAACGTCGGTACAATTGGCCACGTCGACCATGGAAAAACTACCTTAACTGCTGCTATCACAATGGTACTGGCGAAAAAAGGTTTGTCTGAAATCAGATCATTTGACTCTATCGATAATGCTCCTGAAGAAAAAGAGAGAGGTATTACTATTAATACTGCTCACATTGAGTATTCAACAGCTAATCGCCATTATGCTCACGTTGACTGCCCGGGTCATGCCGACTACGTTAAAAACATGGTTACAGGTGCTGCCCAGATGGACGGTGCTATTATCGTTGTTGCAGCTACTGATGGTCCTATGCCTCAGACCCGTGAACATATCTTGCTTGCACGTCAGGTAAACGTTCCCAAAATCGTTGTTTTCATGAACAAAGTTGATATGGTGGATGATCCTGAAATTCTGGAACTCGTTGAAATGGAAATTCGTGAATTACTCACATTCTACAATTTCGACGGTGATAATGCTCCTGTTATTCAAGGATCTGCTTTAGGTGCTCTGAACGGCGAAGCAAAATGGGAAGAAAAAGTAATGGAACTTATGGATGCAGTTGATAGCTTCATTCCAATTCCTCCACGTGAAATTGAAAAACCATTCCTTATGCCCGTAGAAGACGTATTCTCTATCACTGGTAGAGGTACTGTTGCAACTGGTAGAATTGAAACCGGTGTTATCAATACAGGTGACGAAGTTCAGATCATTGGTCTAGGACACACTGCAAAATCAGTTGTTACCGGAGTTGAAATGTTCCGTAAAATTCTTGACCGTGGTGAAGCTGGTGATAACGTAGGTCTTCTGTTAAGAGGTATCGACAAAGCCGACATCAAAAGGGGTCAGGTTATTGCTAAACCAGGTAGTATCACTCCTCATACTAAATTTAAAGCTGAGGTTTACATCCTGAAGAAAGAAGAAGGTGGTCGTCATACTCCATTCCATAATAACTACCGTCCTCAGTTCTACTTGAGAACTCTTGATATCACAGGAGAGATCGAACTTGCTGCTGGCGTTGAAATGATTATGCCAGGTGATAATGCTACAATCACTGTAAACCTTATTTACCCGGTTGCTATCAACAAAGGTCTTCGTTTCGCAATCCGCGAAGGTGGAAGAACAGTTGGTGCAGGTCAGGTTATTGAAATACTTGAATGATTCATTTAACTGTCAGGACAGAACTTTTGTGCTGTCCTGATGGTTTATTTTTATAATACGGGTGTAGAGCACCGCAATCACGATTTTTGATCGTGATTTGGTTTTGACCACTCAAACACGGGTGTAGCTCAGTTGGTAGAGCACTGGTCTCCAAAACCAGGTGTCGGGCGTTCGAGTCGCTCCTCCCGTGCAAACTTCATTAATATGAGAAAAATCAGTATCTATTTCGAAGAGGCCTTTAAAGAACTTATCTATAAAGTGACCTGGCCCAGCTGGAAGGAACTGCAGAACAGTGCTATCATTGTTATGGTAGCTACCGTTATTATCGCGATGGTCGTATTTGCTATGGACATCAGCTTTGAAAACCTTCTGAAACTATTATATTAATCATTCTTTTAAACGGGTAAATGAGCGATATTGAAAAGAAGTGGTATGTTATCAGAGCTATCGGTGGGAAAGAGAAAAAAGTTAAAGAACAAATTGATAGCGAAGTTGCAAGACTCAACCTGCAGGATTATATTTCTCAGGTTCTGATTCCAACCGAAAAGGTTTACCAGATCAGAAACGGTAAAAAAATAAGTAAGGAAAGAAATTACTTTCCCGGATATGTTCTCATTGAGGCAGCTCTCATGGGAGAGATACCTCATATCTTAAAAAATATAACTAACGTTATTGGATTCCTTGGAGCCAAAGGTGATGAAACACCAACCCCTCTTAGAACCAGTGAAGTAAACAGAATTCTTGGTAAAGTCGATGAACTGGCTGCCAACGATGAAGAACTCAATGTTCCATTCTTCGTGGGAGAAACAGTTAAGGTTACTGATGGACCCTTCAACAGTTTTACTGGAGTTATTGAAGAAGTGAATGAAGAAAAGAAGAAACTCAAAGTTATGGTTAAGATTTTCGGAAGAAAAACACCTCTCGAACTGAGTTTTATGCAAGTTGAAAAAGAAGGATAAAGAAATTTAAAATATTCATCGTTTTATTTACGTACATCCAATTAATGCTTCCTGTGCGAAATCAAAAAGATGAAAACCGGTAATCTAAAATAAATTAAAGCAGATCATGGCAAAAGAAGTAGATAGTAAGATAAAGTTGCAGATTCGTGGTGGGGCTGCAAACCCTTCACCGCCTGTTGGCCCCGCATTGGGATCAAAAGGAGTGAACATCATGGAATTCTGCAAGCAATTCAATGCTAGGACACAGGATCAGGCAGGTAAGTTATTACCTGTGATCATAACGGTTTATTCCGATAAGTCGTTTGATTTTATTGTTAAGACTCCACCGGTAGCAGTGCAATTGATGGAAATATCAAAGTTGAAAAAAGGTTCACCAGAGCCAAACCGTAATAAGGTGGCTTCGGTAAACTGGGACCAGGTGAAAACTATTGCTGAAAGCAAAATGGCCGATCTTAACGCCTTTACCGTCAAATCTGCAATGAAAATGGTTGCCGGAACAGCCAGGAGCATGGGAATAACTGTAGTAGGAGAATTCCCGTCAAACATTTAACAAAAATTCACAATGACCAGACTTACTAAAAATAGGAAGTTAGCTTTAGAGAAAATCGAAGTTGAAAAAGCCTACAAACTTGATGAAGCAGCCGTACTGGTTAAGGAAATAACCAAAGCAAAATTCGATTCCTCAGTGGATATCGATGTTCGTTTAGGTGTTGACCCCAGAAAAGCTAATCAAATGGTTAGAGGCGTTGTTACCCTTCCTCACGGTACAGGTAAACAGGTCAGGGTATTGGTTCTTTGTCCCCCCGAAAAAGTCGAGGAAGCCAAAGAAGCCGGTGCTGATTACGTAGGACTTGATGATTATGTTGAGAAAATCGAAAAAGGTTGGACCGACATTGATGTTATCATCACAATGCCCTCTGTAATGGGTAAAATTGGAAAGCTTGGTAGAGTATTAGGTCCCAGAGGACTTATGCCCAACCCTAAAAGCGGAACAGTTACAATGGAAGTAGGTAAAGCCGTAAAAGAAGTGAAAATGGGAAAAATCGACTTTAAAGTTGATAAATTCGGCATTATTCACTCCTCAATCGGAAAAGCCTCTTTTAATCCCGAGCAAATAGCCGACAATGCAAAAGAGTTTATCTCTACCATTGTTAAGCTTAAACCCTCCTCTGCAAAAGGTACTTATATTAAAAGTATCTATATGTCCAGTACTATGAGCCCAGGTATCAAAGTAGATACAAAAGCTATTGAAGAATAATTTAAACAGCGAAAAGATCTCTATATTATGAGAAGAGAAGAAAAGGACGTAATAATTGACGATCTCGCCCAACGGATCGCAAACACAAAACATTTTTATCTGACAGATATCTCCAATCTGAACGCAGAACAGACATCTAAACTCAGAAGAAAATGCTTTGAGAAACAAATCCAGTTGCTGGTTGTCAAAAATACCCTCCTTAGAAAAGCACTCGAAAAGTCTAGTGTTGACTATTCACCGCTGTTTGATGTATTGAAAGATTCAACATCCATAATGTTCACAGAAACGAACAGCCTGCCTGCAAAACTTATTAAAGAGTTTCGCAGAAAGAATGAGAAACCAATTCTTAAGGCAGCTTGGGTGGAAGAATCGATTTACATCGGTGATAATCAACTCGATGCTCTTTCCAGCATAAAATCTAAGGAAGAACTTATCGGTGATGTTTTAATGTTACTGCAGTCTCCAATGAAGGGCTTGCTTTCAGCAATCTCTGCACCTGGACGTAACCTCGCAGGAGCACTCAAAACATTATCAGAAAAAGAATAATTTTTAATAACATTTCTAAAATTAAATACGATGGCAGATATTAATGTACTTGCAGGTCAGTTAGTTGAATTGACAGTTAAAGAAGTAAACGAATTACTTTCAGTTTTAAAAGATAAATACGGAATTGAACCAGCTGCTGCTGCAGTTGCTGTTGCAGGCCCTGCTGCTGGTGGCGAAGCCCCTGAAGTAGCTGAGAAATCAACTTTTGATGTTATTTTGAAAAGTGCTGGTCCCGCAAAACTCCAAATCGTTAAATTAGTAAAAGATCTGACTGGCTTAGGTCTTAAAGAAGCAAAAGCAGTTGTTGATGCTGCACCTGCACCTATCAAAGAAGGTGTATCTAAAGACGAAGCAGAATCTTTAAAAGCACAATTAATCGAAGCAGGAGCAGAAGTTGAACTTAAATAAGGCAAAGGCTTATAAACACTTTCAGGGTTTAGAATCCCAGACCGAAAATAGTCGGGCTGGATTCTAAGCCTTTTTGCTATTTTATTAGTTTAAGTTCAATATAATCCCAAATCATACATGTCAAGCATTAAAACAAATCAGAGGATTAGTTTTTCTTCCAACAAAAATCAACTCGAATATCCCGATTTTTTGGAAGTGCAATTGAAATCATTCAGAGACTTTTTTCAACTCGAAACAACTCCTGAAAACAGAAAAAGAGAAGGCCTTTTCCAGGTATTCCAGGAAAACTTCCCAATTTCTGATACCAGAAATAATTTTGTTCTGGAATTCCTTGACTACTACGTTGACCCTCCCAGATATTCTATCGACGAATGCATAGAGCGCGGGTTAACCTATAGCGTACCTCTTAAAGCAAAATTGAAACTGTATTGCACGGATCCGGAGCACGAAGACTTCGATACCGTTATTCAGGATGTTTACCTGGGTACAGTTCCATATATGACTGCTAGAGGCGTATTTATAGTTAATGGCGCTGAAAGAGTTGTAGTTTCCCAACTCCACCGTTCACCTGGTGTGTTCTTCGGACAAAGTCTCCATGCAAATGGAACAAAACTCTACTCCGCTAGAATTATCCCATTTAAAGGTTCATGGATCGAATTTGCTACCGACATTAATAATGTCATGTACGCTTATATCGACCGTAAGAAAAAACTTCCTGTAACTACCCTGCTCCGCGCAATTGGTTACGAAAGTGATAAAGATATTCTGGAAATATTTGATCTCGCTGATGAAATCAAAGTTTCTAAAACTGCTCTTAAAAAACTCGTCGGACATCGACTTGCTGCAAGGGTTCTCAAAACCTGGACAGAAGACTTCGTTGACGAGGATACAGGTGAGGTGGTTTCAATTGAAAGAAATGAAGTAATCATTGACCGTGAAACCGTTCTCGAAAACGAACATATTGACCTGATCGTTGATTCCGGAGCAAAAACAATTCTGCTTCATAAGGAAACAGCTAACATGATCGATTTTGCAATTATTTACAATACGCTGCAAAAAGATCCATGTAACTCAGAAAAAGAAGCTGTCCTGCATATTTATCGCCAGCTCAGAAATTCCGAGCCTCCCGATGAAGCTACTGCAAGGGATGTTATCGACAAACTCTTTTTCTCAGATAAACGTTACGACTTAGGTGAAGTTGGACGTTACAGAATCAATAAAAAACTGAATCTCGATATCGCTAATGATACCAAAGTTCTTACTAAACAGGATATCATCGCGATTATAAAATACCTGATCGAACTGATCAACTCAAAATCTGATGTTGATGATATCGATCACCTTAGTAACAGAAGGGTTAGAACAGTTGGAGAGCAGCTGATGAACCAGTTCAGCGTTGGTCTCGCCAGAATGGCAAGAACTATTCGCGAACGTATGAACGTCAGAGATAATGAGGTCTTTACACCTATCGATCTGATTAACTCAAAAACTCTCTCTTCCGTTATCAACTCATTCTTTGGTACCAACCAGCTGTCACAGTTCATGGACCAAACCAACCCACTTTCGGAAATGACGCACAAACGTCGTTTATCCGCACTCGGGCCTGGCGGTTTGTCCAGAGAAAGAGCTGGTTTTGAGGTACGTGATGTTCACTATACCCATTACGGACGCCTTTGCCCGATTGAAACTCCTGAAGGTCCAAACATCGGACTTATTTCTTCTCTTTGCGTATTTGCGAAAATCAATAACCTTGGTTTTATTGAAACGCCATACCGTAAAGTTGAAGCTGGAAAAATCGACCTTAGCGATGGTGGAATTATCTACCTGAGTGCAGAGGAAGAAGAAGAACAAATTATTGCTCAGGCAAATGCTCCTTTTGATGAAAAAGGAAACTTCGAAAATCAGAAGGTGAAAACCCGTTTTAACGGTGACTTCCCTCTTTCTGATAAAGAAGGAGTTGGACTTATGGACGTTGCTCCTAACCAAATCGCATCAATAGCAGCATCTCTCATTCCTTTCCTCGAGCACGATGATGCCAACCGCGCACTCATGGGATCTAACATGATGCGCCAAGCTGTACCACTTATTCACCCTGAAGCTCCAATTGTTGGAACAGGTATCGAACACGTTGTTGTGCGCGACTCCCGTCTTCAGGTGCTTGCAGAAGGTGATGGTGTTGTGGAATTTGTTGATGCTAACGAAATCGTAATTCGGTATTCAAGATCTGAAGAAGAGAAATTTGTTAGTTTCGATGATGACATCAAACGCTACAAACTTCCGAAATTCAAAAAAACAAATCAGAGTACATGTGTTAACCTTTCACCAATTGTTTCAAAAGGTCAGAAGGTAAAAATCGGCGAAATACTCACCGAAGGTTATGCAACTCAAAACGGAGAACTTGCTCTGGGTAGAAACCTTATGGTGGCATTCATGCCTTGGAAAGGTTACAACTTTGAGGATGCAATCGTTCTTTCTGAACGTCTGGTTCGTGAAGATGTTTTCACTTCTATCCATGTTGATGAATACCTTCTCGAAGTTAGAGATACCAAACGAGGTCTTGAAGAACTTACGTCTGATATCCCCAACGTATCTGAAGAAGCCACTAAAAATCTTGACGAAAACGGACTTATCCGCATCGGTGCTGAAGTAAAACCTGGCGATATTCTTATCGGAAAGATTACTCCAAAAGGAGAATCTGATCCTTCACCTGAAGAAAAACTTCTTAGAGCTATCTTCGGCGACAAAGCGGGTGACGTTAAAGATGCATCACTGAAAGCTGGCCCTTCTTTATTTGGTGTGGTAATCGATAAAAAACTTTTCTCCCGTTCAATGAAAGACAGAAAAGCTAAGGTTACTACCAAACCAATCATCGATAAAATTGATGAGGAATTCACAAGAAGCATCGAAGACCTTAGAAGTAAACTGGTTGACAAACTTTTCATTCTTGTTAACGGAAAAACTTCACAGGGTGTGAAAGATTATTATGCTGTAGATATTATCGCTAAAGGCGTTAAGTTTACTCAGAAGACTCTTCAGGAAATCGATTTTAACAATGTCAACCCCAGCAAATGGACCACTGATAAAGATAAAAACGATACCATTAAAAACCTTCTGCATAATTACCTTATCAAATATAAGGAGCTCGACGGAACTTATAAGAGGAAGAAATATAATATCACAATTGGTGATGAACTACCTACAGGTATTGTTCGACTTGCAAAAGTGTATGTTGCTAAGAAAAGGAAAATCACTGTTGGAGATAAAATGGCTGGTCGCCACGGTAACAAGGGTATTGTTGCCAGAATCGTTCGCGACGAAGATATGCCTTTCCTCGAAGATGGTACTCCTGTAGATATCGTTCTTAACCCTCTTGGTGTACCTTCCCGTATGAACCTTGGACAGATTTACGAAACTGTTCTTGCTTGGGCAGGTATGAAACTGGATATGAAGTTTGCAACTCCAATTTTCGATGGAGCAAAAATTTCAGAAATTACCGATTATACCACTAAAGCAGGATTGCCACGGTTTGGTAAGACTTACCTTTATGATGGAGGTACCGGTGACCGTTTTGACCAGCCAGCAACTGTAGGTATTATCTATATGCTGAAACTGGGTCATATGGTTGATGATAAGATGCATGCCCGTTCAATCGGACCATACTCACTTATCACTCAGCAGCCTCTTGGTGGTAAAGCACAGTTTGGAGGTCAGAGATTTGGTGAAATGGAGGTTTGGGCACTGGAAGCATTCGGGGCATCCAATATTCTCCAGGAAATTCTTACAATCAAATCCGATGACGTTGTTGGCCGTGCGAAAGCCTATGAAGCAATCGTTAAGGGCGAACCAATGCCTCCCGCTGGAATTCCTGAATCTCTGAATGTTCTCTTACACGAACTCAGAGGTCTTGGTTTGAGCGTGAACCTTATCTAATTTCAGATTCTCCGGCATAAGTCGGAGAATATTACAATTTGTTTTGTTTTAAACAATTATTAATCTTCAATATATGTCATTCAGAAGGGACAATAAAGTAAAATCGAATTTTAATAAGATCTCAATCGGACTTGCATCACCCGAAGAAATTCTGGAACGTTCCAGTGGCGAAGTGCTTAAACCTGAGACTATTAATTACCGTACCTACAAACCTGAGCGCGATGGATTGTTTTGCGAGAGAATTTTCGGACCGGTAAAAGATTACGAGTGCCATTGCGGTAAGTACAAGAGAATCAGATATAAAGGTATAGTTTGTGACCGTTGCGGTGTTGAGGTTACTGAAAAGAAGGTAAGGCGCGAAAGAATGGGCCACATTTCACTGGTTGTTCCTGTAGCTCATATCTGGTATTTCCGTTCACTTCCTAATAAAATTGGATATTTGCTTGGCCTTCCTACTAAAAAACTGGATGCCATCATTTATTATGAAAGGTACGTTGTTATCAATCCAGGATTAAAACTGATTGATGGCGTTAACTATCTGGATTTCCTTACTGAAGAAGAATACCTCGACATTCTCGATACTCTTCCCAAAGAAAATCAATATCTGGAAGACGAACATCCTGATAAATTTGTTGCAGGAATGGGTGCAGAAGCTCTTTATGAACTACTTCGCAGACTTGACCTTGACAAATTATCATACGATTTACGTCACAAAGCAGGAAACGAAACTTCACAACAGCGTAAAAATGAGGCGCTTAAACGTCTTCAGGTTGTTGAGGCATTCCGCGAATCAAAAGGAATCAATCGTCCTGAATGGATGATCGTTAAAGTAGTTCCAGTTATTCCTCCTGAATTGCGCCCGCTTGTTCCTTTGGATGGTGGTCGTTTCGCTACATCTGACTTAAATGACTTGTATCGCAGGGTTATCATCAGAAATAACAGGCTTAAGAGACTTATAGAAATTAAAGCTCCTGAAGTTATTCTCAGAAATGAAAAACGTATGCTTCAGGAATCCGTGGATTCTTTGTTTGATAATTCACGTAAAGCTAACGCTGTTAAAACCGATGCAAACCGTCCCCTCAAATCTCTTTCCGATTCACTAAAAGGAAAACAGGGTAGGTTCCGTCAGAACTTATTGGGTAAGAGGGTTGACTATTCAGCTCGTTCCGTAATTGTCGTTGGTCCTGAATTGCAATTGCACGAATGCGGACTGCCTAAAGACATGGCAGCTGAGCTCTATAAACCCTTTATTATTCGTAAACTTATTGAAAGAGGGATAGTAAAAACGGTTAAATCAGCAAAGAAAATTGTTGATCGTAAAGATCCTGTTGTTTGGGATATTCTTGAAAACGTTCTGAAAGGTCACCCGGTTCTTCTTAACCGTGCTCCGACCCTTCACCGTCTAGGTATCCAAGCATTCCAGCCTAAACTTATTGAAGGAAAAGCAATTCAGCTTCACCCGCTTGTTTGTACTGCATTCAACGCCGACTTTGACGGTGACCAGATGGCTGTTCACCTTCCTCTTGGAAACCCTGCTGTACTTGAAGCTCAGATTCTGATGCTCGCTTCACATAATATCCTTAATCCTGCAAATGGAGCCCCAATCACGGTTCCATCACAGGACATGGTTCTCGGGCTTTATTATATTACTAAATCTCGCAAGAGTACTAAAGAACACGTGGTTTTAGGCGAAGGTCTTACTTTTTACTCCCCTGAGGAAGTAATCATTGCTTATAATGAGAAGAAAGTTCATTTACATGCAATTATAAAAGTAAGAATTGCAAATCTGATTGATGGCAAGGTTGGATATGATATGATCGAAACAACCGTTGGACGTGTTATGTTTAACGAGTTTGTTCCCAAGAAAATAGGATATATCAATGAAATCCTGACCAAGAAATCACTTAGAGACATTATCGGTAACGTACTGAAAAGTGCAGGAACTGCAGCTACTGCAAGGTTCCTTGACGATATCAAAAACCTCGGGTTCCAAATGGCATTCCGTGGTGGTCTGTCATTTAACCTCGATGATGTTATCGTTCCAGCTGAAAAAGAAGTTCTTGTAAACGAAGGATACGAGCAAGTTGACGAAGTTTTGGCTAACTACAATGCCGGTTTTATCACGAACAATGAGCGTTACAATCAGATTATTGATATCTGGACGCATACAAATGCTAAATTGACCCAGACCTTAATGAAACAGTTAAGTTCTGACAATCAGGGATTCAACCCTGTTTATATGATGCTTGATTCCGGCGCCCGTGGTTCTAAGGAACAGATTCGCCAGCTTTCAGGTATGCGTGGTCTTATGGCAAAACCTCAGAAATCAGGTTCTACAGGCTCTGAAATTATTGAAAACCCTATCCTCTCTAACTTTAAAGAGGGACTTTCGGTTCTTGAATATTTTATCTCAACCCACGGTGCCAGAAAGGGTCTTGCAGATACAGCTTTGAAAACAGCTGATGCTGGTTACCTTACACGTCGTCTCGTTGACGTTTCTCAGGATGTGATTATCAATGAACACGATTGCGGAACACTGCGCGGACTGGTTGCTACAGCGATTAAGAAAAGTGAAGAGGTTGTAGAAACCTTATACGAACGTATACTTGGAAGAACTGCTGTTCATGGTGTTTATCACCCACTTACAGGCGAACTGGTTGTTGCTGCTGGTGACGAGATTACTGAAGCAATCGCAAGAGTTATCGAAGAATCACCAATCGAGCAAGTTGAAATTCGTTCCGTATTAACCTGCGAATCGAAAAAAGGTGTTTGCGGAAAATGCTATGGACGAAGCCTTGCAACTGGAAACATGGTTCAGATCGGAGAAGCTGCCGGCGTTATTGCTGCTCAGTCAATCGGTGAGCCTGGAACACAGCTTACTCTTCGTACATTCCACGTTGGGGGTACTGCATCAAGTATAACATTCGAATCAAGCATTGTTTCTAAATACGATGGTATTGCCAATATCGATGAGTGCAGAACAGTTTCAAAAACCGACAATGCTACCGGAGAGAAAGTTGATATCGTAATCGGCCGTCTTGCTGAATTGAGAATTACTGATAAAAATACCGGAATTGCTCTTACAACTCATAACATTCCTTACGGTTCAAAACTGTTTATCAAACCAGGTGCAGAGGTTAAGAAAAAAGACCTGATTTGCGAATGGGATCCATATAATGCAGTTATTATCACTGAAGTAGATGGTCGTATTTCATTCGAAAATGTAATAGATGGTATTACTTTCCGCGAAGAATCTGATGAGCAAACCGGATACCGCGAAAAAGTAATCATCGAAACCAGGGATAAAACTAAAAACCCGGGTATCAGAATCGTAAATAAAGACAACGAAGTTCTAAAATCATACAACCTTCCTGTTGGAGCGCATATATCTGTAAATGAGAGCGATAAGGTTCTGGCAGGGGATATTCTCGTGAAAATTCCTAGAGCAGTTGGAAAATCTGGTGATATCACCGGTGGTCTTCCACGTGTTACCGAGCTTTTCGAAGCCAGGAACCCGTCGAATCCTGCTGTTGTCTCTGAAATCGATGGCGAAGTATCTTTTGGAAAAGTAAAACGTGGAAACCGCGAAATCATTATCCAGTCTAAAGCAGGCGAGTTAATGAAGTATCTGGTTCCCCTTTCAAAACAAATTCTGGTTCAGGAAAACGACTATGTACGCGCGGGTATGCCTCTTTCCGATGGAGCAATTACTCCTTCTGATATTCTTGCAATCAAAGGACCAACCAAAGTTCAGGAATATATCGTGAATGAGGTTCAGGAAGTTTACCGCCTCCAGGGTGTGAAAATTAACGATAAACATTTCGAAATTATCGTTCGCCAAATGATGCGCAAGGTTGAAATTGTAGATCAGGGTGATACTAAATTCCTTGAAAAACAAATCGTTGACAAATGGGAATTTATGGATGAAAACGATTGGATTTTTGGCAAGAAAGTAGTTATTGAACCCGGAGATTCACAAAATCTATACCCCGGCCAGATTATTACTGCCAGAAAACTTCGCGACGAAAACTCAATGCTTCGCAGAAAAGACATGAAGCTTATTGAGGCACGTGAAGCTATTCCTGCAACATCAAGTCAGATTTTACAGGGTATTACAAGAGCTTCACTGCAAACTAAGAGTTGGTTCTCGGCAGCTTCCTTCCAGGAAACTACCAAGGTACTTAACGAGGCCGCTATTCACGGTAAAATCGATTATCTCGAGGGATTGAAAGAAAATGTAATTGTAGGTCATTTAATTCCTGCAGGAACTGGTATCCGTCCTTATCAGAACCTTGTGGTTGGTTCAAGAGAGGAATACGAGAAAATGAGAGCCGGTGCTACAGCAGGTGTTTTGAAAACCGAAACTGAAGAATAATCAGATTATGGAAGACGAAAATCAAGTCAAAAATCAGATCAGCATTGAGCTGAATGAAGAAATTGCTCAAGGTGTCTATTCTAACCTTGCAATAATAACTCATTCTTCTGCTGAATTCATTGTCGACTTTGTTAGAATTATGCCTGGCGTACCTAAAGCTCAGGTAAAATCCAGGATAATTCTGACACCCGAACATGCTAAACGATTAATGCTTGCACTAAAGGATAATATTGGCAAGTATGAAACCGTTCATGGTGTTATTAAAAAAGTTGAAAATGCTGGAGGAACGGTGCTTCCAATGAACTTCGGAGGCCCAACTGCCCAAGCCTGATTTTTCGAATAAATTATAACGCTTATTTAAACCCCGTATAAAAACGGGGTTTTTTTTCGAATATACTTTAAGGAGAGTTTTGACTTTGGGATTAATTACTATATTTGTCGCCATTAAAAGAAATTGTGGTGATGAAAATCGGATGAATTTACGAATTATCTCACGCTAAAAAACTAAAATTCAAGCTATTAACCTTAAATCTGTCAAAGCTTTAGCAATGTCAGATACATTTTAGACTTAAATTCTATGAAGGGCTTAAAAATCATCGTATTAGCCAAGCAGGTTCCTGATACCAGAAACGTTGGAAAAGATGCCATGAAAGCTGATGGCACGGTAAACCGCGCTGCTCTAGAGGCTATTTTTAATCCGGAAGATCTTAACGCTCTGGAACAGGCTTTACGCGTTAAAGACAGAGTTCCGGGTTCTACAGTTACTATTCTGACAATGGGTCCTGGTCGTGCTGCAGAAGTTATTCGCGAAGGACTATACCGTGGCGCAGACAATGGATATCTGCTTACCGACCGTAAATTCGCAGGCTCTGATACCCTTGCCACTTCATACGCGTTGGCTCAGGCAATTCGTAAAATAAAAGATTTTGATATCATCTTTGCAGGGCGCCAGGCAATTGACGGCGATACCGCTCAGGTTGGTCCTCAGGTTGCCGAAAAGCTTGGAATCCCTCAGATAACCTATGCTGAAGAAGTTCTTGAAGTAAAAGGCAACGAAATTATTGTTAAAAGAAGACTTGAAAGGGGAGTAGAAGTTGTTTCTGTAACTACTCCTGTTGTGATAACTGTTCACAGCTCAGCTGCAAACTGCAGACCTCGTAATGCAAAATTGCTCATGAAAAATAAGCATGCGCGCACTGTTACTGAACGTCAGGATGCTACTGAAGATTATCTAAATCTGTTTCAGTCCAGACCTTACCTTAATATTGATGAGTGGAGCACTAATGACATTGTGGTTGAAGAAGAATCCCTAGGTCTTACTGGTTCTCCAACCAAAGTTAAAAAGATAGAAAACGTTGTTTTCAAAGCTAAAGAGTCAAAAGTTCTTAGCAATTCCGATTTTGAAATCGATGAACTGATGAAGGAACTTATCGAAAACCATACTATTGGTTAATAATCTTTTCATGTCGAATTAAACAAATTCCAACCGTGAATAATATTTTCGTTTATTGTGAGATCGAAGACGGCATAATTGCCGATGTAAGCCTTGAATTACTTACTAAAGCAAGAAGTCTTGCCGACCAGCTTTCATGTAAAGTTGAAGCCGTAATCCTTGGAACAGATCTTAAAGGTATTGAAAAACAACTGTTTCCTTATGGCGTAGATGTGGTGCATATTGGCGACGATAAACGCCTCAGCCCATACCTGACGCTTCCCCACAGTGCCATCCTGAAAGAAATTCTTAAAGAAGAAAAAGCTCAGATTGCACTTTTTGGGGCAACTTCTTTAGGCAGAGATCTCGCTCCACGTATCGCTTCGGCTTTAAAGGTTGGGCTCACCGCAGATTGTACAAGTCTTGAAATTGGTGGACACAGTGATAAGAAGAACAACATAGAATACGAAAATCTGCTGTATCAGATCAGGCCTGCATTTGGTGGAAACATCGTTGCAACCATTATAAATCCTGATACACGTCCTCAGCTCGCTACCGTTCGCGAAGGGGTTATGAAAAAAGAGATTTTTAAGGAAGGTTATAAGGGAGTAGTTAAAAATATTGAAGTAGATAAACACTTGAGTGATACCGACTTTGTGGTTAAAATTATTGAGCGCCACATGAAGAACAAAAAGGTGAATATCAAAAACGCAGGTATTATTGTTGCCGGTGGTTATGGTGTTGGCTCAAAAGCTAATTTTAAGCTTCTTTATGATCTCGCAGACGTACTCGGGGCTGAAGTTGGTGGTTCACGAGCAGCAGTCGACGCCGGATTTGTTGAGCATGAAAGACAAATTGGCCAGACCGGTGTTACCGTCCGTCCAAAATTATATATCGCTGTCGGAATCTCCGGACAAATACAGCACAGAGCGGGAATGGCAGATTCAGCAATGGTAATCTCAATAAATACCGACAGACAGGCTCCTATCAACCAGATAGCCGATTATGTCATTGTTGGAGAAGCTTCTGAAATTCTCCCCAAAATGATCAAATATTACAAGAAAAACTCCAAGTAATCCAGACATTGTTAACGTTTAAATAGAAAGAAAATGGCAAATTTCTTCAATGATAATCAGGATCTTAAATTCCATCTTCATCATCCACTGATGAAAAAAATAGTTGCGTTAAAGGAAAAAGATTTTGAAGATAAAGATAAATTCGACTATGCCCCGGTTGATTTCGAAGACGCTATGGATAGCTACGAAAAAGCTCTGGAAATAATAGGTGAAATTTCTGCTGATGTTATTTCCCCCAACGCTGAATCTGTTGACCACGACGGACCCCAACTCATCAATAATGAAGTTGTTTATGCCAGGGGAACTACTGAAAATCACGAAGTTTTGACTAAAGCCGGACTTATTGGCATGTCGCTTCCCAGGAAATACAAAGGATTGAACTTCCCAATTGTCCCTTATGTAATGGCTGCAGAAATTGTATCACGTGCGGATGCTGGTTTTGCTAATATCTGGGGATTACAGGATTGCGCAGAGACCATTCATGAATTCGCATCAGAAGAACTTAAAGCACAGTATTTGCCTCTCTTTAACGACGGTGCAACTGCAGCAATGGTACTTACTGAACCTGATGCAGGCTCCGACCTTCAGGCTGTTCAGCTTAAAGGCCAATCAATTACAGCAACTTATGACCCTTCAAAAGATAAATATTTTCTGAATGGCGTAAAACGCTTTATTACTAACGGGGATGCTGATATTGCCTTAGTCCTCGCACGTAGTGAAGACGGAACAGCAGATGCCAGAGGCCTTTCATTATTCCTTTACGACAGGAAAGATAGCGCAGTTAAAATACGACGTATCGAAAATAAACTGGGCATTAAAGGTTCACCAACATGCGAAATGGTGTTTTCAAATGCTCCTGCAAAGCTTATTGGCGATAGAAAAATGGGACTTATTAAATACGTAATGTCTCTCATGAACTCAGCCCGTTTGGGTATTGGCGCACAATCGGTTGGTCTTTCTGAAGCAGCATACCGCGAAGCCCTCAAATATGCTCAGGAACGTGTTCAGTTTGGAAAAGCCATTATAACCTTTCCTGCCGTTTATGAACTTCTTAGAAATATGAAGGTCAAAACAATGGCAATGAGAACTTTACTCTATGAAACTTGCCGCTACGTTGACATGTATAAGGCATACACTTTCATTGCCGAAGACCGAAAGTTAGATAATGATGAGCGAACGGAGATGAAAAAATATCAGAAACTAGCTGACGTTTTCACCCCGCTTTTAAAATTATTCTCCAGTGAATATAGCAATCAGATTGCATACGACTCAATGCAGGTTCACGGTGGAGCTGGCTTTATGAAGGATTTCCCTATTGAAAGAATTTATAGGGATGCTCGCATTACTTCAATATATGAAGGAACATCCCAACTTCAGGTTGTGGCCGCTATCAGAGGGGTTACAACAGGAGTTTTCCTTGGCCGAATCAAAGAATACGAAGAAGAAAAAGTAAAACCTGAACTTGAGTATCTAAAGAAAATGCTCATGGATCTGACAGTTCAATACCAGGAAACGGTTAAACTTGTCAATGCCATGGGAGATGCTGAATTCCTTGATTTCCATTCACGTCGTCTGGTTGAAATGGCCGGAAATATTATCATGGGATATCTGATGGTGTTCGACACTCTGAAAGACGAAGAATATAGAAATTCTGCTGAAATTTTTATTAAGAAAGCTAAATCAGATAATTCCGAAAAACTCGAATATATTAAGAATTCTGAATTGAAAGATTTAGGAATATTTAAGTATTAAGAAGTAAAGTTTATAGTAAAAGGAATCTAATTATTCCCATAGCTTGCCTGAAATGTCAGATTTCAGGCAAGCTATTTTGCTTATGGACATTGATATCCATACACTTCAAAACTGGTACAGATTTTGCAGCATCCTGAAAAAAGAGTTCCTATGAATAAACTCATAAATACATTGCTTAAAGTCCTAAAGGAGCACGTGAGTCAGAATAATTTTGATATTAAGAGCAATCAGGATGAAATCGAAAAGATGTTGTCTGAAAATCCATCGCAAATACTCAAACTGGAACTCGATAATAAATATGCACTGAATAAGCAACTCCTGGATGAAAACTCCGATTTTATTAATATGCAGCTCGAATTAACTGATTTTCTTAAAAAATACAGGCATCTCTTCCCTGAGGCAACCGCTGAGCTGCAACTTAATCAATCGGATCAGAATGAATCCCAAAAGCTTTTTGCTCAAACTGTAAACGGGAAACTTAAATTCGATAAAGCTCATCCTCAATACAATAACCCTCTTTTTTTCAAGAACTTATTAAAATATTATGAAGTTCAGGAAAACTATGAGATGTGTGAAAAATTGCTCAAACTTCGAAGTTCCTGATCTGATTTTTATTTTTGCATTTCCTGATTTCCTTCTTACTTTTATGGTATCCCCATAAAATAATATGAGCCTATACAAAAGTTTCGTAAGTATTGGTGCTGGAAATGTGGCATCACACATCGTTAAAAGCCTGTGTAACGCTGGTTATAAATTAATTCAGGTTTATAGTCGCACTCAAGAATCAGCCAAAATACTAGCAGATCCTGCTAATGCGGAATTCACTACATCAATTGAGGAAATTATGCAAGGTGCTGATCTGTATATTGTTTCCATACCGGATCTGTCGGTACCTTTGATTCTGGAACAGTTAAAAATCACAAATTCACTTATTGTCCATACAGCAGGTAGTCACGGATTGGAAGTGTTTGGAACAAAATTTACGAGATATGGTGTTTTATATCCATTGCAGACTATTCGCAAAAACACTGCAGTAAACATGGCTAAATCCCCCTTTCTAATTGAAGCTAATAATCCAGTTGTACTAGCTGAAATAGAAGAAATTGCACGTTCAATTTCCGAAAACGTCTATTTAACTGACTCTGAAACAAGGAGGTGGATTCATCTTGCAGCAGTTTTCGCCAATAATTTTACAAACCATATGCTTGCCCTTTCTTCTGAAATTCTGAATCAGAAAAAGCTTGATCAGACCTTACTCAGACCTTTGATTGAAGAAACTTTCAGAAAAGCTCTTGAATCAAATCCCTCTGAAGAGCAGACAGGCCCTGCCATAAGGAACGATACAAATATTATTGAAAAGCATATTAAGATGCTCGAAAACCAGCCACTATTACAAAAATTATATACATTTACAAGCCAAAGCATTCAACATACTCAATCACTTAAGAAAAATAATTCCGTAAATGAGTAATTTTAAAGAAAATCTTGCAAAAGTAAAAGCATTTGTATTTGATGTAGACGGAGTTTTCGCAAGTTCTAAAGTTTTTTTACATCCATCCGGCGACATGATGCGTACCATGAACATTAAGGATGGATATGCAGTTTTCTATGCCATCAGAAAAAAATATATAATTTGTATTATTTCAGGTGGTAAATCAGAATCTGTACGACTTAGGTTTCACAATTTGGGTGTTACAGACGTTTATCTTGGTTCTCATAATAAGCTGAACGATTTCAAGGATTTTATGTTTAAATACCATCTGGAGCCTGAAAATATCCTATATATGGGTGATGACTTGCCAGATTATGAAGTAATGAAGATGGTGGGGGTTCCAACATGTCCTTCAGATGCTGTGGAAGAAATAAAGGCCATCTCATCATATATCTCCGATAAAGCGGGAGGAGAGGGTTGCGTCAGAGATGTGATGGAACAGGTACTTCGACTACAAGGTAAATGGATGGATGATGATGCCTTTAGCTGGTAATTTTCTGCTAATTGTGAATAGCATTTTATAAATCCAGTAACTATTTTTTGCAGTTAATATCAGATTTGATTCTGATTTGAAAAAAGTTTAATAATTTTTTAGTTCGAGAAAATGCAAAATATCTTAGCCATTCTCCGTCTGATCCGATTTCAGAACCTCCTGATCATTGCCGCTACGCAATATATAATGAGGTATTGCATTATATTCCCTTTCTTAAAAATCAACAATTTTGATCTCCAACTAGATGGCTTTCGTTTTTTCCTTTTGGTTTTATCGACGGTATTAATCGCTGCAGGCGGATATGTAATAAATGACTATTTCGACACTGGAACTGACCGTCTCAATAGGCCAGGTAAGGTCGTAATCGACAAAAGTATTCAGCGTCGCATGGCCATGCTGATGCACTTTCTGCTCAATTTTACCGGAATTGTAATTGGTATTTACCTCTCATTTTATATTAAGGTTCCTGAGCTTTCGATAATATTCATGCTCGCTGCCGGACTTTTATGGTTTTATTCAACTAACTATAAAAGGCAATTTCTGGTTGGTAATCTTGTTGTAAGTGTTATGACAGGTATTGTACCACTTTTGGTCATCCTATACGAGATGCCTCTGTTAAATGCCAAGTATGGTATTATCATGCTTAGTTATCAGGCAAATTTTAATTACATATTTTTCAATATTGCAGCATTTTCATTCTTTGCTTTTCTTACAACATTATTGCGCGAAATTATTAAAGACGCTGAAGATTTCGAGGGAGATAGCGCATTTGGAATGAACACTTTACCTATTGTAATCGGACGAAAGAGTACAAAAATTGTAATTTCCTCCCTTATAATTATATGTTTATTTCTTCTGACTTTAGTTTTTATTCGGTTTCTATTATATCGGGGGATTTCTTTAGACTACCTAACGGCTTCGTATTTCCTTGTGTTTTTAGTTGCTCCTTTGCTGTATCTGCTTTATAAAATTATTAAAGCTCAGGATAAAAACGATTTTTATCGGGCAAGTCAGATAACCAAAATCATTATGCTCACAGGAATCCTATATGCTTTTGTGGTGCGTTATATCCTCTTGCACCAAATTATCTGAGCTTTATGCTGAACGAAAAACTTAAGAATTTTACACTAGTCCTAGCTTCCCAATCCCCACGGAGAAAAAGTCTTTTGATAGAGGCTGGAATACCTTATAAACTTGCAATCCCGCTTGAAATTGAAGAAGATTATCCACCGGGATTAGACAAATTTCAAATCCCATTATACCTAGCAGAGAAAAAATCCATAGCTTATGGTGAAATACCAGATAATGAGATATATATTACTGCCGATACCATAGTTTGGCTCAAGAATCGGGTAATTAATAAACCTACAGACGAACAAGATGCTTTTAATATCTTGACAGCACTTTCAGGGAATATGCATGAGGTAATTACTGGTGTCTGCTTACGTAAAAAGTCTATGACAAAAACATTTTATTCCCATTCTGAAGTGTATTTTTCGAATTTATCCCCTGAAGAAATCACTCATTATATCAAAACTTTCAAACCATTTGATAAAGCCGGCGCATACGGTATTCAGGAATGGATTGGATTTATAGGGATCGAAAAAATTAATGGTTCCTATTTTAATGTCATGGGATTGCCTGTTCAAAAGCTTTATCGGGAGTTGGAGGACTTTATTTAATCAGTTTTAGGTTTCCTACCCAGATATAGCCCAATTCATTGATAAAATTTAAATTAATTTAGTTTGGATAAGATTTCCACACCTTAAATTAAAAAGTTAAATTAGTAACAAATATGGCTTAACCGATTAAAGTAATTACTCATGAAACCCGCATGTTTCGGAAAACATAAACAAAAATGAATGTAATTAAGCAACATGTGGGTTCCATCATCCCTTTAAAATAAATTTTGTTATGATGAATATTCAAAAACTAACTCTTGCAGTTTTACTGACCTTAACTATAACACAATTAAAAGCAGAGGAAGGTCTCTGGATACCAATGCTCCTTCAGCGATATAATATCGACATAATGCAGAAGGAAGGATTGAAGCTCTCTGCAGAAGATATTTATAGCATTAATCAGGCTTCCTTAAAGGATGCAATCGTAATTTTCGGTGGAGGTTGCACAGGCGAATTAATTTCTGAAGACGGTTTATTACTTACGAATCATCATTGCGGATTTGGTGCTATCCAATCTCATAGTTCTGTCGATAATGACTACCTGACCAACGGTTTCTGGGCAATGAACCGCAGTGAAGAACTTCCCAATGCAGGTTTAAAAGTTACTTTTCTTATTCGTATTGAAGATGTCACTCAAAAAATACTCGAATCTGTAGGAAACACTGACAATGAAGAGGTTCGTGACAGTATTGTTAATACACGAATAGACCTTCTCAAAAAAGAATCCGTGAATAATACCAGTTATAAAGCGGTCATCAAGCCTTTCTATTTTGGAAATGAATACTATATGTTCATTTATCAGGAGTATACTGATGTTCGTCTCGTAGGAGCTCCGCCCAATTCAGTTGGAAACTATGGAGAAGATTTGGATAACTGGGTTTGGCCCAGACATACGGGTGATTTTAGCCTTTTCAGAATTTACGCCGGAAAGGATAATGAGCCATCTCTATATTCAGTGCATAACATGCCCTACAAAAGCAAAAAACACCTTACCATATCAACAGCAGGAGTTAAAGAAGGCGACTTTACAATGGTGATGGGATATCCGGGAACAACTGATGAATACATCATTTCAGATGAAATAAGCTATATGCTGAATACAAGCTTGCCGAAAAAGGTGGCTGTGCGAGATGCCTGTCTTAGAATTATTGATAAATACATGAAACACGATGATACCACCCGGATTATGTACGCTTCCAAGTACAGAACAATCAGTAACGCATGGAAAAAGTGGGAGGGTGTAATTGTAGGTCTTAAAAGTACTGATGCTCTTGCAAAAAAGCGGGAAATAGAAGATAATTTTCAGACCTGGACTCAGTCAAGCCCCGAAAGAATTGCTGAGTATGGAAAAGTCATCCCTGAATTGAGAGCCCTTAACAATGAAATTTCAAAATATTCCCTCGTTTATGAGTATTGGGGAGAAGCTGTAATGGCTACCGAGCTTATCGATTTTGCTCTCAACTTTAGTGCATTCTGCACGGAAACCAGTGAATTGAGTAATGAGGAAATGATAAAAGCTTGTGGAAAATATAAATCAAGCGTCGTAGGCTTCTTTAAAAATTACAAACAAGTTATAGATGAGCAGATTATGGCGTCTACGTTGAAGTTCTATTATCAAGATATAAATGAATCTTTCTATCCGGATTTATTTCAGGAAATTCAGAAGAAATACAAAGGTGATTTTTCGAAATACTCTAATGAAACTTTCCGGAAATCTGTATTTAGCAATAAGCAGGCACTTCTGACATTACTCGATCAATTCCCTAGAGATAGTAAAAAAATCAATGAAAAACTGCTCAAGGATCCAGTAATTGGTTTGTACAAGTCGTTTGCCAATGTTTATTCAAATTTAATAGTTCCTTATTTTAAGGTCTTAGATGCTGAAATGCAAATCCAGTATCGTACTTATGTAAAGGGACTTCGTGAAATGGAATCAGCAAAAGTTTTCTACCCGGATGCAAATTTCACAATGAGGGTGGCTTTTGGTAAAGTTGAAGGGTATAATCCAAAGGATGGAATAGAATACGGATATTCAACAACTCTTTCAGGGATAATTGAAAAATATCGCTCCGATACAGTTAATTATACCCTGCCATACAAATTAGTCGATTTATACAATAACCGGGATTTTGGCCAATGGGCTGATAAAAATGGAGAGATACCTGTTTGTTTTTCAGCTTCTAATCATACTTCTGGCGGTAATTCTGGAAGCCCGATTCTGAATGCATACGGTCAACTTATCGGGATAAATTTCGATCGTAACTGGGAAGGTACCATGAGCGATATTTACTATGATGTTTCAATTTGCAGGAATATTGCAGTAGATATCAGATATGTGCTATTTATTGTCGATAAATACGCCAAAGCCGGATACCTGATCGATGAAATGGATATTCAAAGAAATTAGATTTCAGTTTTAATTACCCAGCTTTACACTTTTGATTTTCATCCTGTTAATTATTTCTATTCTCACTGGATTGTGAAATAAAATATATAGGTTTGTAACACCTTTATTTTAAAAGTAACACGTTTTTATTTAAAGGGATTGGTTAATTTCAGAATTTTGAAAGATAGTTAAACTACAAATCTATGTTAAAACTTAACCGGAAAGTTAGTGAAAAACTTGATGCTTTAAAAGGGTGGTTAACCTCTGGAGAAGGCTCTATTGTTGCGTTTTCTGGAGGAATTGATTCGTCTTTGGTATTATATCTTGCCAACATGGTTCAGGGAAATGGAAAGGCAATTGCTGTTATTTCCAGATCAGAGAGTCTTAAATCCAGAGATTTTGAATTAGCCCTGTCGTTTAGCAAACAATATAAAATAACTTTAGAGGTAATTACTACCAGCGAACTCGACGACATTCGATATAATGAAAATCCAATAAACCGTTGTTTCTTCTGTAAAGATCACCTATACAATGATTTACAAACAATAGTTGATAAATATCCCGGGTATAGAGTACTTAATGGAACAAATGTAGACGATCTGGGTGATTACCGACCCGGATTGGAAGCTGCAATGAATTATAACGTCTTTTCACCTCTTGCTGAGTGCAATATTACTAAATCTGAAATACGCCAAATTGCGGATTTTTATAATCTTCCAAACCGCAATAAGCCAGCAAGTCCCTGCCTTAGTTCAAGAGTCCCTTATAACCACAAAATAACCAGAAAAAAACTTATGGAAATTGAAAAAGCCGAAAATTTCCTTAATGACTCAGGATTTGCTGACGTAAGAGTGCGTCATTATGGAGATTTTGGAAGAATTGAAGTAAAGCCTGAAGATTTGAAAAGGCTTATGTTGATAAAGGACAATGTGATTGAAAAGATAAAAGAAATTGGATTCAACCGGATTGAAATTGATGAAGAAGGTCTGGTATCAGGTAAAATGAATAGGGTAATCAGCGTTCAGAAAGCCGAAACGAAAATAAATTCAAATTGACAAAAATTCTATATTACGACTGCTTCGCTGGTATAAGTGGAGATATGAATCTAGGCGCACTATTAGACCTTGGCGTTGATCCGGAGTACCTTAAAACTGAGTTGGCAAAGCTAAATATCAAAGGCTTTCATCTTGCAATTACAAAAGATAAACGAAAAGGAATAAGTGGAACCAAAGCTACGGTTGTAATTGTAAATCAGGATACTGAACACCACCGCTACCTTAAACAGGTTGAAGATATCATTAACAGAAGCAGTTTATCAGACAAAGTTAAAGAATCCGCATTAAAAATTTTCAGTCTGATAGCGCATGCTGAAGCCTCAGTTCATCAGATCGATTTGCAAAAAGTTCATTTTCATGAAGTGGGAGCGCTTGACTCAATTGCAGATATTGTTGGTGCAGCAATTTGCCTTGATTACCTGAAGGTTGATGAAGTAATCTCCTCTCCGGTTCAATTAGGAGGGGGATTTGTTGTGTGTGATCATGGGAAAATGCCTGTTCCAGCACCTGCCACTTCCGAGATACTTAAAGGCATCCCTGTAAAAACGGGAGCTGTGAATCACGAAGCCACAACTCCAACCGGAGCTGCAATTCTGGTATCCACGGTAAGCCGGTTTACTGATAAAATGAATTTTAAAATTCTTAAAACTGGTTATGGAATTGGGCATCGTGACACCGATTTGCCTAATATCCTAAGAGTTTATCTAGCTGAAATAGATTCGGCAACACCGCTAGACCTGCTTATTGAAGAAGTAGTAATGCTGGAATGCAATATCGATGACATGAATCCTGAATGGTTTGAACATGTTGCTAACCTTCTCTTTGATGCAGGGGCAAGTGAGGTATTTCTAACTCCTGTAGTCATGAAAAAATCCCGATCGGCTAATGTTCTCAGCGTTCTTTCAGGAAAGGATAAGGTAAGCACTCTAAAAGAAATAGTGTTTAAACATACTACCACTATTGGACTTCGTGAAACAAATGTTCAGAAATCAATGCTCCAAAGAAAGGAGATTTTGGTTGAAACTTCCTATGGAATAGTGCGGGTGAAAAATAGTTTTTTAAATGGGAAACTTATTAATTCAAAACCTGAATACGATGACCTCTCCAAACTAGCCATGGCGCATAATGTTAGCATCAGTGTTGTTGCTAATGAAACAATTTGCAAATTAAATATCGCTGAATGAACTTATCCGAATCACTGATCAAAGCTAAAAACTCAAACTAATGGACATTAAAACTTTGCTCGAGCAGTATAAAAAGGGCGATGTCGATGTAGACACCATTATGACCCAACTCACTTCCTACGAAATGGCAGACTTGGGATTTGCTAAAATCGATCTGTCCCGAAAAGCCAGAACAGGTATCCCGGAAGTAATATTTGCAGCAGGAAAATCTATTGATCAGGTTGAGAAAATCGTCATGCGAATGCATGAACAACATCAGGATATTCTTGCAACCCGCGTTCCCCAGGAAATGGCCGATATTTTAATTAAAAATATTCCATCTGCAATATATCATCCTCTGTCAAGGACATTCGTTTATCAACCAATTCGACCCGTTGTTAAGACGGGCACTATATGTGTCGTAACAGCAGGCACATCTGACATTCCTGTTGCCGAAGAAGCAGTAGTTACAGCTGAATTTCTTGGAAATAATGTCGTTCCGGTATTTGATGTCGGTGTAGCAGGAATTCATCGATTGTTACACCGTATTGAAATCCTCAGGGAAGCGCGAGTTATCATTGCAGTGGCAGGAATGGAAGGTGCATTGGCAAGTGTTGTTGGCGGATTAGTTGATAAACCTGTTATTGGTGTCCCGACAAGTATTGGTTACGGCGCTAATTTTGGAGGATTATCTGCACTTCTTTCTATGCTGAACTCTTGCGCCAGTGGAATCAGTGTTGTCAATATTGATAATGGATTTGGAGCTGCCTGCCAGGCACACCTTATAAACTCATAAATGGAATTAAGGAATTTTATACCTAAAACCAAACAATATGTCACTTAAGCGCTTTGGTGTATCTTTGGATTCAAGTCTACTCGATGAACTCGACAAAATGGTTGAAAATAATCGCTTTTCCAATCGTTCACAGGCGATCAGATTCTTAGTTAAGAAAAATATTATTGAGGAAAAATGGACCAAAGACCAGGAGGTTACCGGAGCAATTGTAATTACTTATGATCACCACATCAAAGAACTTCACGCAAGTGTCAATAAACTCCAGCATGAATATCATTGTTTGATTCTGGCCGGACAGCATATCCATATAGATGATCACAACTGCATTGAAGTAATAGGTGTGAAAGGGAATTCAGGTAAAATCATTAATCTCGCAAATAAATTCAAAGCAATTAAAGGGATCAAACATAGTGAACTCGTTATGAGTGGTACAAGTTAGTACTTAATCACCTCCAATTTTATACCCTAACCTCTGCCTATTTTTCTGTTTCAAGCTGTTTTGTTTTTCGAGTTCAAATTGTTTTAAATATTCAAATATTGTAATTACCTGATTGTCATTTTCGTGTAGCCTTCTTTCCATGTTTTCCAGCCGGCTTAAAATTTCACTATTGAGCATTATCATTTCCCGTATTCTCACATAAACACGCATGATCTGAATATTCACTTTTATTGCCATATCTGAGTTCAATACGCTGGAAAGCATTAAAACGCCATGTTCGGTGAATACATATGGAAAAGAGCGCCTTCCACCCCATCTTGAAGTCGCAATTTGCGACCTCAAGTTTAATATCTCTTCTTCATTTAACTGAAACATAAAGTCATTCGGAAAACGATTTATATTCCTTTTAACTTGTTCATTTAAAAATTTTCCTTATTCCAAAGTTGCCGTCTTTAATTAGAACTATCCTGTATACAAATGCAAATAGCCCAAGTGTTAATATTGACTTTAGAGCATAAATTAGAAAATCATTGATGGTTTTTGGATTTTAGGTCTTCTAATAGCTTAATAATCTCATCCACCTCCTTAATTTCAATATTCTTGTTTTTAGTAAAGAAGGAAACCACCTGACTTGCCGAATTCCCAAAATAATTCTTTACCATTTCATTCATTCTTTCGCGAGAGTAGTCTTTTTTCCTTATAAGAGGGAAGTACCTGTGCGACTTTCCAAACTCCTTATGTCCAACAAATCCTTTTGTTTCGAGTATTCTGACAATGGTTGAAACAGTATTGTAGGCTGGTTTTGGCTCCTCCATACGAGATATTAAGTCTTTAACAAATCCCTTTTCAATTTCCCACAAAATTTGCATCACTTGTTCTTCAGCTCTTGTTAGCTCTTTCATAAAAGATGATTTTCATAATTATTTAACAAATTTAAACTAAATAATTAGTTTATTAACTAAATAAGTAGGTGGAAAACTAAAAAAGTAGTTTATCTTATATTTATAGTTCGAATTTGCATGGAATGCCTATAAATATTAAACTATAGCATTCCGGATTTTGAAAAATGTATTCCGCTTAAAAAAATTGCAAACCTTTAATTGGAAAAACGACCTCCTATTTTACCAAAAAATGACACGCTCTTATTTAGATTACATATATATTAATGTTATTCCAATAACAATGTTATTCTAATAACGAAACAGTTTTTATCTTTGCGGAATCAAATTTGAAATAAATTGACAAATATTATTGTTATTCAAATAACAATAAATCTTTTAAGAAACTTGAAATGACGATTAAAGAAATTTCGGAGATAATTGATGGTACTATACTCTGTTGCCATGAGAAACAGGCAAGTCAGGTGGAACATGCATTTGCATCCGATCTAATGAGTGATGTTCTGACAGTAGAAAAGGAAAATGTTCTGTTGATAACTGGACTTGCTAATTTACAGGCTGTTAGGACAGCAGAGATGTCAGATATTTCATTTATAATTTTTGCCAGAAATAAGAAAATTAACAGCGACATCATTGCATTGGCAAAAGATACCGGTATCATGTTGATGGAGAGTCCTTACTCTGTTTTTAAAATATCAGGTGAACTTTATAAAGCTGGTGTTAAGCCTGTTTATTAAGCAATGGAGTTAAAATTTAAAATAGCAGGTGGAGATTTTACTAATGCAGGTAATGCATCAAGTGCTGTTAAAAAAATTCTTAAGCAGCTGAATATAGATCACACAATTTCAAAGCGCATTGTGGTTGCCCTTTATGAGGCTGAAGTTAATATTGTTGCTCACGCATTTTCGGGAATAATTGATGTGAATATCGACGAAAACCGCATTCATATTATTCTGGATGATAAAGGACCTGGGATTACGGATATTGAAAAAGCCATGGAAATAGGCTTTTCAACAGCTTCTCCCCAGGTTAGGGAAATGGGTTTTGGCGCAGGAATGGGTCTTGCTAATATGAAACGTAATGCTGATAAATTATTAATTTCTTCTGAACCAGGAAAAGGCACAAAAGTTGAACTTATTCATTATCTCCGAACCAATGCAGGCAAATAATCATCAAAAGGATTTCCATCACGCACTCAAAGTGTTGGATGAGGTTTGTATTGGGTGTACTCACTGCATGACAGTTTGCCCTACTCAGGCTATACGAGTAAGGGATGGTAAAGCAAAGATAATTGATAATCGATGTGTTGATTGCGGAGAGTGTTATAAAGCTTGTCCTGTAAGGGCTATAATTGTCGAACAGGATGATCTGAGAATGATCAATAATTTCCCTGTCAGAGTTGTCTTGTTGCCAGCTGTTCTCATAGGCCAGTTCCCTGAAGAAATAACGAATTCTCAGATATATTCAGCTCTCAAGGAAATAGGTTTTACCCATATTTATGAGGTAGAAAATTCTGTTGAAACAGTTCTGCAGGCTTATTCACAGTTTAAGAAGGAAAATCCAAACAAAGCTTTAATTTCTTCATTTTGCCCGGCAACGGTGCGCTTAATTCAGGTAAGTTTTCCGGCATTGGTAGACAATATATTACGCGTTAAACCTCCAATAGATGTTTCTGCATTATACTATAGAAAAAAACTAGAGCAAGAAGGAATTTCTCCTGAAGATATTGGATTGTTTTATGTTACTCCCTGTGCAGCTAAAATTGCTGCAATTAAGAGTCCGGTGGGAGAAGAGGAATCTGCTGTTAATGGGGTTATTAATATGAAGTTTTTATATAACCGTATACTTCAGCATTTGAAAAAATATGATGGGGATCCTAGTTCATCTGATTTCGAAAAACTCCCCAGTTCCAGAAGTATTTTATGGTCACTTACTAGGGGAGAATCGAATCATGCACAAGGCAGGTCACTTGCAATTGATGGAATAAGGAATGTAACAGAATTCCTGGAAAGATTAGAAAACGATGAGTTCAAAGATATTGACTTTCTTGAATTGCGTGCATGCGATGAAAGCTGTGCAGGAGGAATTCTCATCAGTGGAAACCGATTTCTGACTGTTGAGCGACTCAATAAGAGGGCAAACGAGTATAAAATTAATGAAAAATCTAAGCAAATAACAGATAGCGCATACACCACAGACTTGAGCCCTGATTGTTTCTTTGGAAAGGTTAAACCCAGACCAATCGAGAAACTTGATGAGGATATATCAAAAGCTCTCAGGAAAATGGAAAGAAAACGGAGGCTAATGTGTTTTTTGCCCGGATTTGATTGCGCTGCTTGTGGGGCTCCCAATTGTCAGACATTGTCAGAAGATATTGTGCAGGGAAGGGCGCAGGTTTCCCACTGTATATTTATGCAACAGGTAATGGTGGAGCAAAATAAACTTAGCACTGAACATGCAAAAAAAATAACTGAAAGTATCTGGGGATCTGAAAGACTTCAGAAAAATTGTAATAAAATGGGCGCTGAAGATGAAACACAGATGTTCCGATAAATAATTCGGTTACATCATTTGATATAGGTATAGGGAATCATCCCTCAAAAAAAATAGATATGCTAACAACAAATGATATAGTAAAAGCTCTTAAGCTTAAAGTTTTTTCGGCTAAAAACTCCCTCGATAAAGAAATTTCCGGAGCCTATGTCTCCGACCTTTTAAGCGATGTTATGGGGAATGCAACCGAAGGTCAAATATGGCTAACACTTCAGACTCATAAAAATATTCTTGCTGTTGCAGGTCTAAAGGATCTTCCAGCTATAATTCTTGTAAAGGGACTGGTACCTGATGCCGATACAATCCTTAAATCTGAAGAGGAGGAATTGCCATTACTTGGTACTGATTTGGATACGTTTACAATTTGTGGTCGTTTATATGAATTATTAAAATAAAATGCCTGTTTTCCGCGCCGATTTGCATATTCATACTGTTCTTTCACCTTGTGGTGATCTGGAAATGAGTCCGGTTAAAATCCTTGAAGCTGCTGCTCTAAAAGGTATTAATATCCTTGGAATAACTGACCATAACACAACAAGACATTGTGGAATCATAAAAAAACTAGCAAAAAAATATGGAATATTTGTCTTGCAGGGAACGGAAATAACAACCAAGGAAGAAGTGCATTGTCTCGCGTTCCTTGAAGATAAAAAAGAACTATCCATTCTCCAGAAATTCCTTGACGAACACCTTCCTGATATTAAAAATGATCCTGAAAAGTTTGGATATCAGGTTCAGGTTGATGAGAATGAACAGATTATTTATGAAGAGGACAGGTTGCTCTTCGGTGCACTCAATAAATCTATTGAGGAAGTAGAACAATTTGTGCACGCTTTGGGAGGAATATTTATTCCTGCGCATATCGACAGGATGAAAAACAGCATTTTCAGTCAACTTGGGTTCTTTCCGGAAGGTCTGAAGGTTGATGCACTGGAAGTTTCTAAAAAAACTTCAGTTGCTGATTTTCGAAATATTCACCCAGAACTTCTCAAATATAGGATGATGACCGGGTCTGATGCTCATTATATTAAGGATATTGGTACTAGTACTACTATGTTCGAAATGGAAAAAATAGGATTTCAGGAAATTAGAATGACACTTGCAGGAATTAACGGAAGAAAAATAATAGCACAGTGAAAGAGTTATCTCTCAATATATTGGATATTGTTCAGAATTCGATTCGTGCTAAAGCAAATCTTATTGAAATTCTAATAAATGAGTCTGAAAATGAAGATTTTATCAAAATTCAAATTTCAGATAATGGCAACGGAATACCTAAAGAAATGCTTAAGGAAGTTACAGATCCGTATACAACAAGCAGAACCACCCGAAAGGTTGGATTAGGACTGGCTTTCCTGAAGCAACATGCAGAGATGTCGGATGGCGGAGTGGAAGTAGAGTCAATTGAAGGTATGGGAACAAAGATAAGTGCAAGTTTCAGTTTGCATCATGTCGATCGGCAGCCAATGGGCGATATAGCTGGAGTTATCAAGATTCTGATAATGGCAAATCCTGATATTGATTTTGTTTATTTTCATAAGTCCGATAATGGTGAGTTTTGCATCGATACACGCGAGATTAAGGTATTATTTGAGGTTAATAACCTAACAGATAATAATTTAATGCAAGATGTGAAAGAGATGATTACTCAGAATCTGAGTTGTATTGGGGCAGTAAAATAGTGTAGTAATATTTGACATGAGATCGCATTTACTAAATTATTAAAAACCCTTACTAAGACTTAGTATAAATTATTGTTTTTGAAATAACACTGGAGAGAATTTCTTAATTTTGATCGTGATTATTGAAAAGGAATAAATTGTTTAAATACCTGATTTCTAAATATAATTGCAAATCTAAAGAATATAAATAATACCAAATATCAATTAAAAATGGCGCAAATAACATCACTTTCCGACCTTAAAAGGAAAAGAGACGAAATCAAAGGCGGTCTTGAAATCCGTGAAAAAGCCAATGACCCAGAAAACCACGTGCAGGTTAAAGTTGCAATGGCAACGTGCGGAATTGCGGCTGGGGCAAAGGTTATAATGGACTTTTTTATTGAACAACTTGACCGCAGAAATATTGACGGGGTGGTCACGCAAACCGGTTGTATGGGATACTGCTATGCTGAACCTACAATAGAGGTTAAACTTCCTGGGCAGGATCCTGTGGTTTTCGGTGGACTTACACTTAAAAAAGCCGATGAAATCATCGAGAAGTATATTAAAACCGGAGAACTTGTTGATGGAATTATCCCGGTAAACTATGAAACAATTGACTCAAAAGAATATAAGGAGGAATAAAAAATGTCAAAATATGGTATGCATCTTCTGGTATGCGGCGGCACAGGTTGCCGGGCTTCTGCAAGTGATGCAATTGTTGAAAACTTAAAATCCGAAATTGAAGCTAAAGGGCTATCGGATTCAGTGCAGGTAATAATGACGGGATGCTTTGGCTTTTGCGAAAAAGGGCCGATAGTAAAAGTATCCCCTGATAATACTTTTTACGTCCAGGTGAAACCTGAGGATGCTAAAACTATTGTTGAAGAGCACGTGATTAAAGGCCGGAAAGTTAGAAGTCTGCTTTATGTTGATCCAAAGATTAACGAAGTTGTTGAAGATTCCAAACACATGGGATTTTACAAAAAGCAGATCAGAATAGCTCTAAGGAATTGTGGTTTTATTAATCCGGAAGTACTCGATGAATACATTTCACGCGATGGATATCTGGCTTTAGGTAAGGTACTTACAGAAATGAAACCCGTAGATGTAATAAAAGAGATAAAAGATTCCGGACTTAGGGGTCGCGGGGGCGCAGGCTTTCCAACCGGCCTAAAATGGGAACTTTCAAGTCAATCTGTTTCTGATAAAAAATATGTGGTATGTAACGCAGATGAAGGCGATCCGGGCGCATTCATGGACCGCTCAATACTCGAAGGTGATCCTCATTCAGTTTTGGAGGCAATGGCCATCTGCGGGTATTGCATAGGCTCAGATACAGGTCTAATTTATATCAGAGCAGAATATCCGCTTGCTATTCAACGATTGAAAACTGCAATAAATCAGGCAAGAGAATACGGATTACTTGGAAAGAATATTTTCGGAACAGGTTTCAATTTCGATATTGAGCTTAAATATGGAGCCGGTGCATTTGTTTGCGGAGAAGAAACTGCCTTGATCCATTCAATGGAAGGTCACCGTGGGGAACCGACGCTTAAACCTCCATTTCCTTCGGTTTCAGGGTACCTTGGTAAACCTACCAATGTTAACAATGTTGAAACTTTTGCTAATATCCCTGTCATTTTATTAAAGGGTGCTGCTTGGTTTTCATCTATTGGGACTGAGAAATCAAAAGGTACAAAAGTTTTTGCTCTTGCCGGTAAAATAAATAATGTAGGGCTCATCGAAGTGCCTATGGGTACTACTTTGCGTGAAGTTATTTTTGAGATTGGAGGCGGAATTAAAAACGGTAGAAAATTTAAAGCAGTGCAAACTGGCGGTCCTTCGGGAGGTTGCCTTACCGAAAAACATCTTGACCTTCCAATAGATTATGAAAGCCTGGTTGCAAATGGTTCGATGATGGGCTCAGGTGGAATGATCGTTTTAGATGAAGACGATTGTATGGTTAGCATAGCCAAGTATTTCCTCGATTTTACTGTTGAAGAGTCCTGTGGAAAATGTTCACCTTGCCGCATAGGAAATAAAAGACTTTACGAATTGCTTGACAAAATCTGCAAGGGAAATGGTAAGGCCGAAGATCTCACTAGACTTAAGAATCTGGGGCTTGTCATCAAAGATACATCTCTCTGTGGCTTAGGTCAGAGTTCACCGAATCCTGTACTTTCTACGCTTGAGAATTTCATGGTTGAGTATACTGAGCACGTTCACGACAAGAAATGCAGGGCGGGAGAATGCAAGGCTCTCATGACCTATTCAATTGTTGAAGAGCATTGCGTTGGATGTACTGCTTGTGCCAGGGCATGTCCTGTAGGTGCCATCACCGGAGAAAGAAAACAATTACACGTAATCAATCCTGCAATTTGCATTAAGTGCGGTGCCTGTGTCGAAAAATGTAAATTCGATGCAGTAATAGTATCATAATTTATAGATAAACCTGAAAAATGGACCAGATAAAATTAACAATTGACGGTAAATCCGTTGAAGTACCCAAGGGGACAACAATATACAAAGCAGCAAAATCCCTCGGAATCGATATTCCCATTTTATGTTATATGGATTTAAAGGGATTGAACATTGAAAATAAACCCGGTGGTTGCCGCATCTGTGTTGTTGAGGTTGAAGGTCGTCGCAATCTTGCATCTTCCTGTTCAACTGATGTTAGCGAAGGAATGGCAGTAAAAACCAGTAGCATCCGTGTTTTAAATGCACGCCGAACTGTAATGGAACTTATCCTTTCAGATCACCCAAAAGACTGCCTTACCTGTGCAAAATCCGGCAAATGCGATTTGCAGGATATGGCCATAAAACTTGGTATTCGCGATATTCCGGGACAGGAATTTGCTGAAATGTCTACCTACCGCCTTGATACCTCACCATCCATCATTCGTGAAATGGACAAATGTATCATGTGTCGTCGCTGCGAAACTATGTGTAACACTTTTCAGACTGTTGGAGCTTTGAGTGCTATTAACAGGGGATTTATGTCGGTGGTTTCACCTGCATTTGAAATGAACCTTGAACATTCTCCATGTACTTATTGCGGTCAGTGTGTAGCAGTTTGCCCAACCGGCGCACTTACTGAAGTAGATCATACACGTAACGTTATCGCCGCATTAAGTGACCCTACAAAAACAGTTATAGTTCAGACTGCTCCTGCAGTCAGAGCAGCCCTTGGTGAAGAATTTGGGCTTGAGCCAGGCACATTGGTAACCGGCAAAATGGTTGCTGCTTTGCGGGCGCTTGGTTTTAATTATGTGTTCGACACAGATTTTGCTGCTGACCTTACCATCATGGAAGAAGGAACAGAGTTACTGGGCAGACTTGGGAAATTTCTTGCGGGGGATAAAAATGTAAAGCTTCCGATTCTTACATCATGTTGCCCAGCTTGGGTAAACTTCTTTGAACATAACTTTCCAGATATGAAGGACATTCCTTCAACAGCCCGCTCACCTCAACAAATGTTTGGTGCCATAGCTAAAACTTATTTTGCTGATAAAATTGGTGTGAAACGTGAAGATTTGGTGGTTGTTTCAATTATGCCATGTCTTGCCAAGAAATACGAATGCCAAAGGGATGAATTTGCAGTTGATGGGAATCCTGATGTTGACTATTCCATTTCTACCCGTGAGCTTGGATTCCTTATAAAACAGGCAAATATTCAATTTAACAAACTCCCGATCGAAGATTTCGATAAACCCATGGGAGAATCAACTGGTGCCGGTGTAATTTTCGGAACCACCGGAGGAGTTATCGAAGCTGCAACCCGCACAGCATTTGAGTTGTATACAGGTAAAACTCTTTCAAAAGTTGATTTTGACGAACTAAGAGGTCTTGAAGGAATCCGCCATGCAACCATCGATTTTGGTGGTTTTCCACTTAAAATTGGTATTGCACACGGACTTGGAAACGCCAGAAAGCTCCTTGAAGATATAAAAGCAGGACATTCTGAGTTTCACGCAATTGAAATTATGGCTTGTCCCGGAGGTTGTATCGGTGGAGGTGGTCAACCACTTCATCACGGTGATTCAAAAATTCTAAAAGCAAGAGCAAAAGCAATTTATGCTGAGGATGCCAATAAAACCCTTCGTAAATCCCATGAAAACCCTTACATAATTAAGCTGTATGAAGAATTTCTAGGAAAACCGATGAGTGAAAAAGCACATCATTTATTACATACTCACTATTTCGATAAAAGCAAGAATACTTTTAGTATCTAGCATGATTATCAACTTTTAAAAGAAAATCGCATGTCAAGTGTAAAGATAGAACTCAAAAAAGAACAGATAAGTAAGATTCATGAGATCTGCAAATCGTTTAATAATGAAGGTGGAGAACTGATTAACGTACTTCACAAATGCCAGCATGAGTTCGGCTATCTGCCTGCTGAAATACAGGAAGTTGTTGCCGAACAGTTGAATGTTCCGGTTGCAAAAGTGTATGGAGTGGTCACTTTTTACTCCTTTTTTACCATGCTTCCAAAAGGTAAATATCCGATTTCAATATGCACAGGAACAGCATGTTACGTAAGGGGAGCTGAAAATGTACTGGCTGAATTTAAAAAGCAACTCAAAATTCAAGTTGGTGAAACAAGTCCCGATGGAAAGTTTTCCTTATCCTGTCTAAGATGCGTGGGAGCCTGTGGTCTGGCACCTGTTGTGCTGGTTGGTGAGAAAACATTCGGAAGGGTTGCTCCTGATGGAGTAAAAGCAATTCTGGCTGAGTTCGAATAGATTTTTCTGAGCCAAAACTGATAGTAACAACTTTTTACCGCAGGTATGAGGAATATCTTGTCTCGTATCTGTGGTATTTTTTGACCTTACTTGTCTTTTGAAAGCCAAACAAGCTGATTAATACATAATTATCATATATCAGATGTATTCAATCGTTACTGTTTTGAGATATTTCTCTTCCAGAATTTTCCCCATTCTTTTAACTACTGTTCGCCTGATTTCCAGATCTACCGGGAGACTAGGATCCTGATGTGCAATGTTGATGCGGGTTCCGATGATAAAACGAATTTTATCACTTTCTCTGAATAAAGAAAATATTTTATCTGCCGGACCTTTTCCAATGGGGTATGAGCTGTTATAATCTTTAAGAATTCGGGTTACTTTGGTGAGGGTTAGAATTCCTTCGGTAACCAGATCAATTCCTTCCATGTATGAAATTGGAGGAAGATCAGGATCATCAAAACTCATGCTGTCTTCGATGGGGATATTCAATTCACGGCTAATAATATCCGCAGTAGTTGCACCTGAAATAATTCTTTTCCCGTCAAAATCTCTTACAGCACTGGCAAGTTCAGCATCTTTATTCTCTTCATAAGGGGGTCCTGTACAAACCAATAATTTTCTCGGATTTCGAAAATATATTGTTGCACAGCTGGTATCATCCTGACTAAAATACCCATCGATCTTGTTGGCCATGTTTACAACTTTTGCGGAAATCCTACGGGCAGATAAACCTGGATTAGAGCTAAGTTGTTTGGTGATATATTCCTTCAGGCTAGCAAGCCCCCAGCCAAAAGGATACTGCATAGCACCTAGTCCCGACTGAGTGATTCCATCTGAACAGATAAAAATCCGGTCTTCCTTTTGTGGGGTAAAACTACATGTCCTGATTTGTTTCCCTGCATTCTTTTCAGATTCAAGAACAAGATAGTTCCAATCCAGATCGAGTACTTTATTACCGCGTAGTACAAAGGTTTCCGGGTTGTCATATTCCAGAATGCTAACGGGTCCGTTATCCTGGATATCGATGATTGTAAAGGTTGAATAACTCATTTGCCTCTCACTGCAAACAGGCAAAGTATTCATAATAATTTCAGCGATTTTTTCCGGTTCCTTATGCTCGAGAGTGAAGTTTTGCGCCATGGTTGCAGTAAGAGTGGCCAAAACATTTGCTTTAACTCCGTGTCCCATTCCATCAGACAAAACAACAATAGTTCTGCCTTCTTCTGATATTCGTCTTGAAAGAAAAACATCGCCGCAAATACGTTCTTCACCGTAATTTTTTTGCGCACAATTGACTTCAATATAGATATTACTGTCCATTATGGTTTTTCCTTACGGGGATTGGATTTATAGAATTCAATGATAGAATGTAGCATTCTTTCAGTTTCCGAGGCTCCCTCTCCAAGCAAAAAGGCTATTTGCTGCACCTGTGCAAGGTTTTTATCGATGGCTTCAGTAACCCTTTTTATAACTTCCTCTTTACGTACCTCAGGAGCGCCCATGTCTCGCACGACACCTCCAACAATTTTCCCTTTCCTGATAACAAATGCCGAAAGGTTTAATAATTTGTCTCCAAATGTAATATCCCGATTTTGAATTAACTCATTATTAATCAGAACATAACTGAACAGATTGTAAAAGTTATAAGGAAGAAGAGTTTTCAAATCAGCGCCCACAAGACCAGGAATAATTTCATTAATTTCACGCGCTTCATCACCGAGCATCTGGATGAATGTTTCATTAGCCTGGAGAATTTTCAACTTCTCATCCAGTATTACAATAGCAGAAGGAAGTTTCTGCAACATTGCTGCAGTAATCTCTGATGCTTCCTTTGCTGCTTCTTTTTCCTTACGGGCATTTTGTTCAGATTCTCTTAAAGCTTTTTCTGCAGTTACAAGCTTATCGTTACTTACCTTTAAAGAGTGAATGTAATCCTGACGATTTCGGTTGGTATAATGGTTACACATTTCAGGAGTTGCAAGGCCTTTAGCAATGGCTACAGCAAATTCTCTGCACGATCCGTAACCGCAAGCACCACAACCCATGTCATCCCTTCCATCTTGTCTCAGATCCAGAAGAATCTCCTGAACCCGCTCTTCGGAGGGATAGAGACGTTGATCGTCATTTGTGAATTTTCTTGAAAAATCAAGATGTCCATATTCTTCCAGTTCCTTAACCCATGCAACATGATCAAATTTCTTATGTCTTTTTTTTGCATAAGTTTTTACTCTGGCTCTACGAATGTATTTTTTTCCTTTTTTACTGGTACCCGGACCCATAAGGTACTCTGTATAGAAAATATTGAAATGAGAGTTTATTATATCGCCTTCATCCTGAAACTGGCGCAGGGAGGCTTTCATTTCCCTTTCACCTTCTACAGTCGTGAAACTTCCGGTAAGCAGACCTTCATCAAGTCCCGCTGCCTGCAGGATTCCATTTGCAATAGGGAATAAATCTCCGGTAAAACCAAAAGGCGGGTCAAAGTCACTAAATTCTAACTGTTTTTCTTCTATATTGAACTCATTAAAAAGTTCACGAAGCTCAATGAAAGTAAGCGAAGAATCAATTACTCCATCATCTTCACCCATTTCAGATTTGTTTTTACTGGCAATAACGGGTCCAATATAAACCGTTTTCAGGTCCTTGCCATATTTATGTCTTACAGCTTTTGACGTTGCAATGGCGGGAGAAACCAATGGTGCCAGGTTAGGAATTAGCTCCGGTTGAAACTTTTCGATATACCCTACTACAACAGGACAGTTTGCCATAATGTAGTACTTACCTTTAAAATCACTGAATAAACGCGAGTATTCTTTTGCAATCAAATCTACCCCAAAGGAAACCTCACAAACCCGACTAAATCCCAGTGACCGGATCATTTGTACAAATTTCCGGTAGTCGACAATATCAGGAAACTCGCCTGATATAGATGGATCTACTAATGCAATGACAGGAACACCGGCGTTAAGCAGAGCTTTTGTTTCTTCTTTCGAATCGCGGTAAACTATTGCATCAGGAGCACAGACCTGAATGCAACTTCCACACCCTATACAACGATTTGGCATAATTCTGGGAAATGCTTGTTCGGTTCTAACCTGTATTGCATTTACCGGACAGGCTCTAACACAAGCATAGCAGAGTTTACATTTTTTCTCGATTATTTCAACTAAAGGCTTCAAATCCTGATTTTTAAGTTGTTTATTTCGTTTTGAAATGGATTGAACTTAGAGTTCGATTGGTTTGTTCATCTTTCCTGCAAATGCTAAAAGGAAAGAAAAAGCTATTCTTATCAACCTAGCTGAATTCTTTGTCCAGAATCTCCTTCAGAGTTTCTACACTGACCTGCTCATAGATATTTTCTCCGATTTTTAAAATTGGTCCTTTATTACACTTACCAAAGCAATGGTTCCCACGGAATTTAACTCTACCATCCAACTGATTATCTTTAATATACTGTTGAATTGATTCAAGTATTTTTTTGTTTCCACGGGCAAAACAGGAGCTACCCAAGCAAATCACTAATTCGGTTATCGTATTCATGAACTAACAAAAGCAATTTTTTATGAAAGCAAATTTACAAATTAATTTCCAATTGATGTAATGGTTTTAAGCCCATTTCATTCTAACTTAAAAATCAGTGAATCTGCATGTTACAAGTGTGTCTTGTCCAAGTGATTTATTTATTCAATGTCTAAATAGCTAATATTTCAAAAGTTAATCATATGAAATATATATTTAACATGCAGATTAATAGGCTCTTACATAGTAATTGGGTTGTACTTAATAAACTATATTGTTATTTGAATAACAATGTTAATGAAATAACAATAGATTTTTTTATATTTGTAAGAAGGTCTAAATATTGATGTTTAGGAACCAATTTATTCCTAAGAGAATGGAAAAAATGGATGAACTATTAAAGAAATTCCCTGATTTAAGCCGCGATAGTCTGATACCAATTTTACAGGCAACGCAGGACGAATTTGGATATTTGTCAGAAGAATCTTTAAAAAAAATTGCATCAACTTTAAAGTTACCGGCAAGTAAAATTTATGGCTTATCAACGTTTTATAATCAGTTTCGTTTTGTTAGACCAGGAAAATTTCACATACGCGTTTGCCACGGTACTGCATGCCATATGAATGAAGCAGGGCAAATCTTAAAAGAAATAGAAAAAGTTCTAGGCATACATGATGGTGAGACAAGTCGGGACGGATTATTCAGTCTAGAAGTACTTTCCTGCATTGGTGCTTGTGGCCAGGCACCTGTTATATCAATTAATGGAAAATATTATGACAGACTTACAAAAGTAAAACTCAAAGCAGTATTGCAATCCTGCAAGAATCTGGAGGATGTATGATGGAACAGTCCCTTGTAAATAACGAAATAGACACATCTCTTCTAGAAATCGCACAACTGGATAGCTTAGAATATTCAGGTTCAATGCTACGCCAGCTTGAATATCTTAGAAGGGATAAGTTAAGCCGCCCATTGATTATCGTTTCGATGGGAACAGAGGCAATTGTTGCCGGGGCAGAAGAAAGTCTCGCTACAATATCCAAATATACTGATGAACGAAATTTCGATGCTGAAATCATTCATACTTCCTGCATTGGAATTAGCAATGCGGAACCAATAGTATGCATACAGTTGCCGGGGAGAACAAGGCTATATTTCTCAAATATTACCGAAGAAAGGGTAGTTTCTTTGCTTGACGATGTAATTCATAAAAATATACCTGCGGATTTATGTCTTGGGCAGCTTAGAAATGAAAATCAAGAAGGGTATAAAGACATTCCTTTTTTAGATGAGATTGGATTCCTGAAGGATCAAAAGAGAATAATTCTTAAAAATATTGGAATTACTGATCCACGATCAATTGAAGATTATATTGCCAGAGGTGGATACAGATCTTTCATAAAAACAATCAAGAATTTTACTTCTGAAGAGATCTGTGAAATAGTTGAATCAAGTGGGCTTCGTGGTCGTTCAGGTAGCGGATACCTGACAGGTAAGAAATGGAAAATAGCAGGGCATACACCTTCAGATCAGAAGTACTTGATCTGTAATGCGGAAGAAAGTGATCCGGGAGCTTTTATGGACAGGGCAATAATGGAAGGTGATCCACACCTGCTCATCGAAGGGATGGCAATTGCCGCTTATGGTATTGCCGCTACAAAAGGAATAATTTACATCAGGACAGAATACCATCAATCAATAAAAATGCTCGAAAACGCCATTTTAAGAGCACAGGAAATTGGTTTGCTTGGATATAATATTCTTGGTAGCGGTTTTAATTTTGATATCAGTATTAAAAAAGGTCCGGGTGCTTTTGTTTGTGGTGAGGAAACAGCCCTTATTAACTCCCTTGAAGGGAAAAGAGGAATGCCACAGTCGAAACCTCCTTTTCCAGCAACATCAGGGTTTCACAGAAAACCAACAATTATAAACAATGTTGAGACTTTATCCAATGTGCCGGTGATCATTGGGAAAGGTCCAAAATGGTATAATACAATTGGTGTTGAAGGTAATAAAGGAACAAAAATATTCGCAATATCAGGTAGCATAAAAAATCCCGGTCTGATCGAAGTCCCATTTGGAGTAACAATGAAATCAATGTTATTTGATATTGCAGGAGGATCGGCAAATGGAAAGGCATTTAAAGGGATTCATTTGGGCGGGCCTTCGGGAAGCGTTATTCCGCCTGAACTTCTTGACACTGCACTTACTTTTGAAAGCTTAAAATCTATTGGCGCTGGTCTTGGAAGTGGCGGAATTATTGCAATGGATGAGGATGTTTGTATTCTAGATATTGTAAAGTATTTTATGGACTTTATGCAGAAGCAGAGTTGCGGAAAGTGCATCCCATGTAGAGAAGGAACAAGAAGAATGTCAGAAATACTTGAGAGTATATCCCGTAAACCGATAGATGAGACAGGACACACTACTCTTGAGCGTTTCAAAGGAGTTATGCAGCTCGAGAGCCTTGCAGGCGTTATGAAGGATACTTCATTATGCGGACTTGGACAATCAGCGCCCAATCCTGTTTTGAGTACCCTAAAATATTTTCGGGAAGAATATGAAGAGCATATTTTTGACAGAAAATGCAGATCCAACCGCTGCACAGAATTACGAACTTATTATATTGATATAGAGCTTTGTACGGGATGTTCTGCTTGTGTTAAAAAATGTCCGACAGAAGCGATATTCGGTACTCCGCGTCATCCTTATTTTGTTGTGGAAGATAAATGCACGGGATGCGGATTATGCTATGAATCCTGCAAGTTCAGTGCGATATATTATAAATAATGCTATAAAATATGGTTTATAATATAGAAGTAAACAATCGGCCGTTACAGGCAAAAAAGGGAGAAACCATTCTTTCTGCTTTACAAAGAAATGGTATTCAGGTTCCTACCTTATGCAATATGAAGGATTTCACTCCCACAGGTGCATGTAGAATGTGCGTTGTTGAAATTGAGGGGAGACAAAATCTAACTCCATCATGTTCATTTGTTGTAGAAGATCAAATGAAAATCAATACTCACTCTCCACGGGTGCTTAAAGCAAGGAAAACCATTGTGGAGCTTCTATTATCTAACCATCCCGACGATTGCCTGTATTGCGAGAGGAATGGGAATTGTGAGTTGCAGGTACTTGCTGAAGATCTGAATATTCGTGAAAGGAGAATCCCTGGGAAAAAGAGTAGTTTTAAAATAGACAAATCAAGTTCCTCAATTGTACGAGATGCGGCAAAGTGTATATTATGCAGTCGCTGTGTGAGAGTTTGCGAGGAATCTCAAGCTGTTGCCTGTATAGATTTTACACGCAGAGGGAGTGACTTGATCGTTGCTTCAGCTATGGCACGCCCGTTGAATTTTTCCAATTGTATAAACTGTGGTCAATGTGTTATGGTGTGTCCAACCGGCGCACTTATTGAGAAAACTCAGTTTGAAGAAATATCATACGCATTAAATAATTCTGATAAAATTCTGGTTGCCCAGTATTCACCTACCATTGCAGTTTCTTTAGCTGAGGAATTTGGTTTTAAAGGGGGAAAGGACATAAATGGTATTATTAATGCCGCACTCAGAAAAATTGGATTCAGTAAGGTTTTCGAATCTTCATTTTCAGCCGATGTTAATGTTCTTGAAATGACAGAAGAGTTTTTCAGAAGAATGGAGAAAGGTGAGAATTTGCCAATGATAACTGGTGATTGCCCTGCCTGGATTAAGTATGCCGAGCAATTTCTTCCTGATTTACTGCCTAATATTACCTCAGTCAGATCGCCGCAGCAAATTACCGGTTCTCTTATTAAAACCTGGATTTCAGAGAAGGAAAACATTAATCCTGCGAATATTTTTTCAGTATCGATAATGCCTTGTACGGCGAAAAAATTTGAAAGTCAAAGAGTTGAAATGACACGCAAAGGCATCTCAGATATTGACACGGTGATTACGACGCGTGAGCTAGCCCGTTTAATTAGGCTGCATGGAATAGATATTCATTTGCTTGAACCTGAACCTGCTGATGAACCGATGGGAGGAATAAGTTCTGCCGGTAAATTATTTGGGGTTAGTGGTGGGGTTATGGAATCAATGCTTCGTACAATTTATTTTAAATCTACGGGTAAGGAGCTTGATGAAACAGGCTTACCAAAACTTCGAACATCCAAGCCTGTGCGGGAAGCAAAGCTTAAACTTTCTGATACCGAAATTAATGTTGTAGCTGTAAGTGGCATAAATCAGGCCATTCGCGTTCTTGAAGAGGTAAGGTTAAAGAAAAAACATTACCATATAATTGAGATTATGGCTTGTGCAGGAGGATGCGTTGCTGGTGGCGGCCAGCCTATCAGATCGGATGAGGATGCTGTTAAAAACAGAATTAAAGCATTATATGAAGTGGAAAATAAAGATACGTTCCGGCCGGCACATAAAAACCCGCAGGTCATTGCTTTATACGAGGAATTTTTGACAGAGCCAATGAGTAAAAAGAGCATGGAATTATTGCATACCCGGTTAACAGCGAGGGAGGTATTATTATAACAATATGAGCAGCTTTTCGGAATATAATTTGGTTTATTCAATTAAAGATCGTTGCAGGGTTTGTTATACCTGTGTGCGCGAATGTCCGGTAAAAGCTATAAAAATTGTAAATGGTCAGGCTGAGATTATGCCTGAGCGATGTATTGCATGCGGAAACTGCACTCAGGTTTGTAGTCAGGGTGCCAAGGCATATAATGATTCTACTTCCATAGTTTATGATATGCTTGATTCAGGAGAGGAGGTTTATGCACTTCTTGCACCAAGCTTTATTGCTGAATTCTCGGAATTTGATGATTACAGGAAACTTATAGGAATGCTAAGAAAACTTGGGTTTACCAAAGTGTTTGAAGTGGCATTTGGCGCCGATTTGGTAGCAGCAGAATACAGAAAACTATTACATAAAGGTGGAGTTAAAGGAGTAATATCGTCGGATTGCCCGGCAATTGTAAGTTTTATTGAAAAATATCAGCCAGACATGATTGGTAATCTGGCTCCGGTGGTTTCCCCCATGATAGCACTTGCCAGATTCTTAAGGCAGAGATACAAAAAAAAGTTCCGTATGGTTTTTATCGGCCCATGCATTGCGAAAAAGGCTGAAACTGACGAACTTGACGAACAGATAACTTTTACCGAATTGCGCAAACTTTTCAATATGAAGGAAGTGGATTCCAGGAATGATTTCCGTTCCGATTTTGATGAGCCAAAAGCTGGTAAAGGTGCTATTTTTCCACTGTCCAGGGGAATGTTGCAGACTGTTAGACTTCCTGATGATGATCTTGAAAGCCATGTTATTGTTGCTGAAGGAAGGGTAAACTTTCAGGAAGCTATACGAGAGTATAAGCTAGGCGCAATCTCCACAGAACATCTTTCATTATTATGTTGCGAAGGGTGTATAATGGGACCCGGTACTTCAAAAAACGGGAAGAAATTTAGTCGGAGAGCCAAAGTCCTGAATTATCTGAGCAATAAGATGGATAATTTTGATGAAGAAAGTTGGAAAATGGCCATTGAAGAAGGTTCAAAGCTAGACTTATCTCAATCGTTTTCACCTGATGATCAGCGAATGATGGATCCGTCTGAAAAGGAGATCAGGGCAGTACTAAAGACAATGAATAAGTTTAAAGAAAATGATAATCTTAATTGCGGAGCCTGCGGATATGATACATGCAGAAACCATGCAATTGCTATAATTAAAGGCCTTGCAGAAATCGAGATGTGCCTTCCCAATTCAATCGATAAACTCCATTTTTCGATTAATGAACTTGCAGTTTCCAACGAAAAGTTGTTTAGTGTTCAACAAACACTGAAACAAACAGAAAAATTGGCTCATATGGGTCAGTTGTCTGCCGGTATTGCACATGAATTAAATAATCCACTAGGAGTTGTTATTATGTACAGTAATATCCTTTTGGATGAAGCGGAGCCTGAATCTGCAATTCAGACAGATCTCAAGCTGATAGTTGAACAAGCTCAGAGGTGTAAAACAATTGTTGGTGGACTGCTTAACTTTGCAAGAAAAAATCAGGTGAGCAAAATGGAAACCGACATAAATGAGCTGATCAGAATTTCAATTGCATCAGTTTTGGTGCCGGAAAATGTGTTGATTGACATTGAAGCTAGACTAATGGATCCAATTGCTGATATTGATAAAGAACAAATGATTCAGGTTGTAAGTAACCTAATCAAAAATGCATTTGAAGCGATGCCAAGGGGTGGAAGGATTAATGTTGAACTTGATGGCACAGATATGGATGTGAATATTAAAATATCCGATAATGGTTCCGGGATTAACTTAGATGATCTTGAAAAAGTTTTTGAACCTTTTTTCACAACAAAAGGAATTGGAAAAGGCACCGGACTTGGATTGGCAACGGCATATGGCGTTGTTAAAATGCACAAAGGAAATATAAAGGTGGAGTCGAATGCGGACTCAATGAAAGGCCCCACAGGAACTTGTTTTACAATAACGTTACCGCGCAGAAGTCTTACTTAAGAATATAGACATGAAAATAGAAGGAAAAGTAATTCTTGTAGTTGATGATGATTCAGATTACCTGTATCAATTAAAATTTCAGCTTGAACTTTGGGGCTGCAAAGTGATTACAGCGGATAGTCAGAAAGAAGCTGAAGAGCTTCTCGAATCTTTAAAACCTGATTTGGCTATTCTTGATTTGATGATGGAAAGCGAAGATAGTGGGTTTGTGCTTAGCTATAAAATGAAAAGAAAGTATCCTGATGTACCCATAATTATTGCAACAGCAGTTTCTTCTGAAACGGGAATGAATTTTGGGCACAATTCCCAGGAAGATAAAAACTGGATTAAAGCCGATACTTATCTGGAAAAAGGAATGAGGCCAGAGCACTTAAAAAAGGAAATTGAAAAACTTATTAAATAAAGGATGGAATCTCTAAAAGTCCTAGTAGTTGATGATGAACCGGGAATCAGATCGGGCATTACAAGGATACTTAGCAAACATATTGTTAGCTATCCCTTTATGGATGAGGATTGCAACTTTATATGCTTCGAAGCTGCTAGTGGGGAGGAAGGAATAGAGATTATCGATGTTGAAATGCCCGATATCCTTCTTCTCGATAATAAACTCCCTGGAATAAAAGGTATGCAGGTATTGGAGTATATCAGGGAAAAAAACTACAATATTATGGTTGCAATGATCACTTCGTATGCATCCCTCGAAATCGCACTAAAAGCTACCAGTGATGGCGCTTATGATTTTATTCCCAAACCTTTCACTCCCCAGGAATTAAAATCCTCAATTGATAATATCACCAAGCAGCTTTTTTTAAGAAGGATTTCAAGTAAAATGAAACAGGAAGGCAAAAAAATTCGATATCAATTTTTGTCTGTATTATCCCACGAACTCAAAGCTCCCCTGAATGCAATTGAAGGATATCTGAATATTATGAAGGAAAAACAGGCTGGGAACGATATTGCTGCCTACGAAAAAATGATAGAAAGGGCTCTCGATCGAATAGAAGGTATGCGCAACCTGACGATGGACCTTCTGGATTTCACTAAAATCAGGCTTGACAATCGCAAGGATAAAATTAAAAAAGTGAATCTTCGCCAAACCGCAAAAATGTCGGTTAGCACTGTAAAGCCTTATGCAATCCAGAAAAATATTACCATCAAACTTGAATCAGATGAGAAAATTGAATTCGAAGCTGATCCTGGTGATATGGAAATTATTTTTAATAATTTACTCTCCAATGCAGTAAAATACAATCGCGACAACGGAACTGTTGTTGTTAACATTTCTAAAAATAAGGAAGGGGTTATAATCAAAGTTACCGATAACGGTATTGGCATGACTGAGGAGGAATCGGCACAACTTTTCAAAGAATTTGTAAGAATTAAGAACGACAAGACAAAAAACATTAGCGGAAGCGGGTTAGGCTTGTCGATTGTCAGAAAAATAGCCGATATTTACCACGGAAAAATTAGTGTTATTAGTAAGCCGGATGAAGGTACAAGCTTTATTGTTGAACTTCCGGTATAGTTATTCACCTTTCCTTTGAGAGGAAACCAAAGCCAAGATGAAGATGATAAAGCTACCAGAAAAAACTGTTGAGCGTTTAAGTATTTACCGCAGAACTTTGCTGGAATGTCTGGCAGCAGGCAAAACCCATATTTTCTCCCACGAACTTGCAAACTTGCATAATATTACTGCAGTTCAGGTACGGAGAGATATTATGTTTATTGGGTATAGCAGCATGCAGCGTAAAGGGTACGATGTAAAAGACCTGATCGATGTAATTGGAAGGATTATTGATGCAGATTTAAGTCTCAATGTAGCCATAATTGGTATTGGGAATTTAGGTAGAGCCATAACTACATATTTTATGGGCAAAAGGTCAAAACTCAATATTGTTGCAGCATTTGATCTGGATCCTAACAAAGTTGACCGTGTAGTTTCAGGAGTGAAATGCCATTCGATGCAAAACCTGGAAGCTCTGGTTAAAGAAAAAGATATTTCTATTGCCATACTTACTGTACCTGCCGATACTGCTGTGGCTACCGCTGAAAAGCTTGTTCAGGCAGGAGTCCGGGGAATCCTGAATTTTACCACCGTACCACTTATTGTACCTGTAGAAGTGCATCTCGAAGAATATGACATGATAACTTCCCTTGAAAAAGTTGCTTATTTCGTCAAAAAGCAAGGTGATTAATATGAGGAGTATTTATCTTTCTAAAATTTTCTGAAACTTATTCTTGCAAAGGGCAACGGTAAGTTTAACTAATCGAAAATGGTATTCCAGCCATATTTTTTATCAAAATTTTAGTCATACTTTGAATTATTTTGAAATGAGCATATATTTTTTGCTAATTTCGGCAGGAAATTGCATTTACAGGAATAATGAAAATTCACCGAAAGCTTGAAGATTTAAAGGGAATAAAGAATCCGGTGGTTACCACCGGTAGTTTTGACGGAGTTCATATAGGCCACAAAGCCATTATAAACAGGCTGAAAAAGCTGGCTGGAGAAATAGATGGGGAAACCGTATTGATTACATTTAACCCGCATCCAAGACGAGTTCTTTATCCCAATGCCGAAGGTAAAGACCTTCTAATGATTTTGTCTCAAGACGAGAAAATTGAATTACTGGAAAAAACCGGGCTTGACCACCTTTTGATAATAAATTTCACGAAAGAGTTTTCGGAGATTTCATCCAGCGATTTCATCGAGAAAATCCTTATAGGAATTTTAAATGCAAAGATTGTCGTTGTTGGTTTTAACCATCAGTTCGGACACCGCAGGGAAGGCGATTTTGAATACCTCTATAAACTTAGCAGGACCTATGGGTTTGGAGTTGAGGAAATTCCTGAACAAGATATTCAGAACGAAAGTGTCAGCTCAACCAAAATACGTACTGCTTTGCTCCAAGGAAATATTCAAAGAGCAAATGCCTATCTGGATCATTTTTATATAATCAAAGGGACGCCTAAGCCTAATAATAACAGAAGCATTGATTTAAAGAGGGATATTTACTCCCTTTTTATTGAAGAAAATGTAAAACTTATACCTCCCGATGGAGTTTATGCAGTTAGTATTTCTTGTGGAATTTGGTATTCAAAGGGATTACTCAGCATAAGCAACTGGGGGTTGAAAAATAATTTTTTAAGTGATGAAATTCAGATTGAATTTCATCCATTAGAAGGAGTTTGTCCTCTTGATGGTCAGAAAATAACTCTTTCCCTACACAAAAAACTCCGCGACTCAAGTGAAAAGGAAAACCTTGAGTTTATAATCGGTAAAATGGATGAGGACATAAGGCAAGTTTCAGAATTGATCTATTAGATTCCAATTCCTGAAAATCATCAAAAGCTTATATTTTCGCAAGAAGTAAATTACGCAATTGATCCTTCTCTTTCTGGCTTTCAGGGATCAGGAACTGTTCAGTTAGTTGAACTGGTGGATTGCTGAAAATGAAAAGATGTTGACCAATCTGTAGGACCTCATCTACATCGTGAGTTACAAATATTACTGTTCTTTTATCCTTTTCCCATAACGCTAAAAACTGTTCAATTAGCTTGTTTTTCAGCTTATAGTCGAGGGCCTTAAAAGGTTCGTCCATTAAAACAATATCGTAGTTAAATGAAAAAGCACGGGCCAGCGAAACTCTTTGTTTCATTCCACCGCTCAAAGCTGAGGGATAATAATCTGAAAATTTATCTAATTGAACCAGTGTAATATACTCGTCCAACCTTTGTTGTAGTTCAAGCTTTTCCATCGTCCCTTTTAATACAAATTCTATGTTTTCTTTTACTGTTTTCCAGGGAAGAAGGCGTGGTTCCTGAAATACATAGGATGTGCGCAGTTTTGAAAAATCGTCACAATCCCCAGAATCAGGAAGGATAGACCGGTTAAGAATATTTAAAAGAGTAGTTTTCCCGCATCCGGAAGGTCCTAAAATGCAGTTAATACTCCCGGGTATAAAGGATATGGAGAAATCATTGAAAATCTCCAATTCGCCGTAACTTTTATTTATATGGTTTAGGTTAAGTTTCATTTCCATCTGACGAGCTTTTTTTCCACAAGTCTGACCAGTGCTTCAAAAACTGAACTTACCAATATGGCAATTAATGTCCAGGCAATAAGTTCACTGACCTGCAGGAATATTTGAGCATTTTGCATTTGTGTACCAACTCCAAATTCAGGTTGCGCAATTACTTCACCAATAATTATAGCTCTCCATCCAAAACCAAGGGCATTAGATATTCCGCTTGTAAGAAAGGGAGAAATGGAAGGAAGATAGATTTCGCGAATAATACGTTCTTTACTAATCTGGAAAGTAGTTCCCATTTCGATCAGATCGGGGTCAACCTTACGAATTCCATCGATAATGTTAGTGCACATTATTGGAAACATAGTCAGGATAGCGATAAAAACTGGTACCATCTCATTTCCTAAAAGGATAATTGCAAGTAATATTAGCGAGATTATCGGAGTTGAGCGAAATGTTATAAGAACAGGGTTAATCAACAGGCGGATTGTGGTGTAAATGCCAGCAGGAATACCAATTAGAATAGCCAGAACAAGTGAAATACTGAAACCAATTAATCCCCTTCCAATTGTTGTAATAAGCGCGGGCCAGAAATTCTCTCTTGAAACAACATCAAATACTGCAAGAATTGTTTTTTCGGGGGAGGGGATGAGCTGTTCTGATCCGGCATAAAGGCTGACCAGTTTCCAGATGATAAACAGAAATAGTATTGCCAGAAAACTAATGAGCCGGTTTTTTGTAATAAAATTCTTCATCGGGCAATTTCTCACCAATTATTAGGGGATTAAAGTTATAAAAGACTTTTAAATATTCCTGTATTCCTTCTTTTTCCTCATAGGCAAATGCAAACTTAATATTGCAGCGAGGAATAGAAATCATTGCTAGTGAGGAATCAGGAAGAATATCATATTTTTTTATCAAGCCGGCAGCTGAATCAGGGTAGGTATTCACCCAGTTTACTGACTCTTGCAGCTTTGAAAGGTACAGTTCTACAAGATCAGGATGTAATTTTAAAAATTTCTTTTTTACAAGCAGAGCAGTTTGTGCGAATGGAATAGAATCACCAAACTGCTTTTCCCATTCAATATTGAGGTCGAGCAAAGCATGGATGTGATGATTTTTCTGCTGCACTAAACTTACCATAGGTTCGGAAATGACACCGAGCGGCGAAATTTCAGAAGCAATAGCATTTGCAAGTTCAATATGTCCGGGAAAAGAATAGTCAAGCAAAATATCTTTTTCCGGGTCTATCCCATTTGCTTTGGCGAGAAAGCGGAACAGAACATCTGGGGTGTTTCCTTTGGCCATTAGCGATACTCTTTTGCCTTTCAGATCATCCCATGAGTGAATCGTTGAGTCGCTGCCAAACAGATAGAGTGTACCCCATACAGGTATTGCAACAAGAATATATTCCTGTCCCTTGTTATACAGCAAGGCAGCCATTGTAGTTGGAACAACTGCAAAATCAGGTGTTCCCTGCATTATCATTGTTTTTACCTGATTGGGTTCATTTTTAATTTCGAAAGTCGTTTTAAAATCAGCTCCCAATGCCGGTTTGTTCTCAATCATCTGGATCATAGCCATTGCCGAGGGTCCTTTTAAAGTAGCTGTTAGCGCAACAGATTTTTCTTTTTCAGGGGATGAGCAAGCGGCGGCCAGAATAAAAAACAGAATAATTAGGAAAGGCGATTTCATTTGGGTTCCGGATCGTAGTTGAAAGTGCGAAAATACAATTATTTGCAGATTAAAACATTATGCTCAATATTGCAATTGCTTTTACTGTTATTATCAAAGAATTAAAATTTGATGCAATAAATTCGGATAAGTCTAACCCGTATTCCCCATAGCATTAGCAATTGCATTAATACTTTTCAAAAGATTTATAAGATTTTCAGGGTTTTCGGTTGACTCATTTTTTCTCCATTCTTTTAACAACTTAATCTGATTAAGATGTAAATTCTGAAATGCATCAGCACGCATCATGGTGGAATAGTAATGATTGCTTCGTCTTTCAAGCAATGGCCTGAGAATAAGTTTTGACATCATTAGCCGGGTAAGTTTTAATTCGCTAAGAATCATACTCAGGATGTTATTTTTTATTTGCTGATCATCAACAAGGCCCGAATATAGGTTTATAATATTTTCATCAGTGGCAGCAAGGCTTGTATCAATATTGGTAAGCACATATCTGACAAATGGATCGGTGTGAAGTAGTTCCTGAAGGCGTATAAACTTATCCGGATTGTGAGTTTGCAGGAACTGAAGTGTTGATCCAACTCCATACCAACTAGTAAGGTTAAAACGACTCTGACTCCAGCTAAAAACCCACGGAATTGCTCTGAGGTCTGATAGGCTTTTTTTCCCGGTTCTCCTTGAAGGTCGACTTCCTATCCGGCTTGATTCTATTGCATCGATAGGAGTAGCCTGCCCAAGAAAACTTATAAAACCAGGATCATGAATCAGGTTTTTATAATGTTTAAGACTTTCAGTTGACATGATATTGAAGATATCACTAATTTCTTCATGGCTTTTTCCGTTTCTTTTTTGAAGAAGGGTAAGTGAAGTAACTCCTGCAATAAGAAGTTCAAGATTATAGGCGGCATTAGTTTTATGCGCGTATTTTCTTTCGATAGTTTCACCTTGTTCGGTAAGTTTCACATCCCCATTTAAAGAACCTTCAGGTAAACTCTTTAGGAACCAGTGAGTTGGTCCTGCTCCACGGCTTATCGTACCTCCTTTCCCATGAAAAAAGCGAATTTTCACATGATGTTTTTCACCAATTTCGAGAATTCTTTTTTGAGCTTTGTACAAATTCCATGCGCTGGCAATAATACCACCATCTTTATTGCTGTCGCTGTAGCCTATCATTACTTCCTGAATGCAGGTTTTGGAATTATAAATAGTTTTCTGGTAATCAAGGGAATTTTTAACTACAGGATTTGAAAGGTAGTTGTCAAGGATAGTTGCGCTATTTTCCAGATCGTCAATAGTTTCGAAAAGTGGCACAACATGGAGTTTCCCTACAAGACTGCCATTGATTATTTCTGAAAGTCCGGCCTCGCGAAGCAAAAGATACACCATTAAAAGATCTGAGGTAGAGCGAGTCATACTTACAATTAAGGATCCAATTCCAAATGGTGAATAATTACTGATGTGATCCTCAATTACTCGATAGGAGTCAATTACCGCTTTTGCTTCTTCATTAAGCAAACGCATATCCCGGTTAAATGGTCTATTTATAAGCAGTTCGGAGTTAATAAATTCAAGTCGGTCTACCTCTGTCATGTTTAGGTACTCATTCATTTTCAAACCTGCCAGTTTAATAAGTTGCGACAGTGCCTTTTCATGAAAGCCAGAGTTTTGGCGAATATCGAGCCTTGCAAGGTGGAAGCCAAATGTCTGAACCATTCTTACAGTGTTTCTTACATCTTCCCATGCGATTTTGGAAGCTCCGAACTGAACAAGACCAACAATTAAAATATTCAAATCGTCTATAAGGCTCTGGGAATGAACGTAGTTACCGGTTTTTCCTTTTAGAGCAATTTCATGTTCGGCGGTTGATTCAAATGGTAGTTTAGCAATCATCAGCTGAACAAACTGTCTGAAATTCTCATTATGGTACCTTTTAATAATTGGATTGGAGCAATCTCCAAGTTCAAAAATAATGGCATTAATCCGGTTTTGAAGGATTATTGGCACCGATCCGGAATCAGTATAGAAGCTAAGTTTTTCGGATAGTTCAGACAAATTATTTTTAATAATTGCAAGCGCATTAAGTCGGAACTGTCGCAAGGTATAAGCTGTTATTTCTGCAGAAACAAGTGGGTGTCCGTCGCGGTCTCCACCTACCCAGTCGCCGAAATTAATTCTTGGAAAACTGCCGGCATTATTGAGGTTTTCGGTATTAAAACCTGCATCTTCCCATGCCTGCACAAGTTTTTTGTCTAGCTCAGGTAAAACAAGTGGAAACACATTAACCAGATAATGAATTACACTTTCCAACTCAGATTTCACATCAGGTTTCTCTAGGAAAATGTCATCGATCAGCCACAAACGGTGTAAAGAAAGTTTAATCTGACGTCGAATATCTTCCTGCTCGCGACGGGTATACATTGTATTTTCCCTTTTTACCACTAGAAGATATAAAGTGCGGTATTGACCCAGAACTACTGGGCGTTTTGCTTCTGTAGGATGGGCGGTAAGAACAGGCTCAATTTGAATTTCCGGAAGGATTTTTAAAATCTCAGCTTCACTAATACCCTGAGTTTTTAATAATTCCAGATTCTTTGCCCATAAGCCGTTGATACTTTGCAATCCTTCTGAATCCTCCAATTTACGGCGATTTTGAACTGCACCATTTACTTCAACCAGATTAAGTAACTGAAAAGAGAGTGCCTGAAGATGAAGGATTTTTTTAATTGAAACAGACTCACTGAATTCTATACTGTCATTAATCCATGGTATGTAAGGAACAAGAACCTCCTCGTTATTTTCTTTTAATACTTCGGATAAACAATTGAGTAAAAATTCGAGATCGAAGTAAGGCTTACCTAATTTGGATTTTACTTCAGGAAAGGTATTCATAATGAGGGACAGAGTTTAATAGATAACAAATTAACGAGAAAAAAGTTGAGAATTTTTATTCATTTTGTTTAAAAAGGGATATGATTATGTAGTGTCGATATTAGTTGGTAAAACTAAGTGCTAAAATTGCTGATTTGAATAGAGAAAACGAAAAAGGAGAGTTGGATTTCAGCATTTAAAATGAAAATATATTTATTAAAAGGCTGATTTTTCAATTTAGGACACATTAATAAATGGAATGTAGTTTTCAATTCCTGGTGGGGTTTAAACCCCGGCGAGATTTTTTTTGAAAAGGCTGCAAATAAGATCGAAAAATGGCTGAGATTTTAACTCCATCAAATTATTAAATGTAATTAACAACTCGATTTCGTCAGGGTTTAAACCCTGACAGATATTTCGGAAATTAAAACTATTACCTCCCTGCGAGTTAATTTCCCTTAGCACCTTGAATGTTCGGCAAAGCTTTGTAAATTTGCAAAACTATTTCCACAGATAGAATCCATATCATTCTAAAATCCCATTTACACAAGAAGTCTTTAATAATGAATTCATTCGAAAATTTTAAACTGTCAAAACACCTGAAAACAGCGCTTGCTGAATTAGGCTTTGAAAGTCCGACACCCATTCAATCTGATTCATTTTCTCTTATTTTGTCAGGGCGAGATGTGGTAGGCATTGCACAAACAGGTACTGGTAAAACTCTCGCATATATTCTTCCTCTTTTGCAGGATCTTAAATTCTCAGATCAGTTAAATCCTAGAATTGTTATTCTTGTACCTACCAGAGAGCTTGTTCAGCAAGTAGTTGAAATGACTGAACCCTTTGCCAAACACCTGAAAATTCGTGTATTAGGGGTTTATGGGGGAGTAAATATTAACACTCAGAAGCAGAAAATTGCCCTTGGAACCGATATTCTGGTTGGTACGCCGGGGCGACTCTATGATCTGGCATTAACGGGAGTGCTCCAGCTTAAAGGAGCGAACAAGCTAGTTATTGATGAAGTTGATGTTTTGCTCGACCTTGGTTTCAGATATCAGATTATCAATATTTTGGAACTCCTTCCAAAACGCCGGCAGAATATAATGTTCTCGGCAACCATGACAACCGAAATTGCCGAGTTAATTGAAGAATTCTTTGTGAGCCCTGCAAAAGTCTCAATTGCCCTTAGTGGAGCGCGACTCGAAAACATTTCTCAACAATGTTATGAAGTCCAAAACTTTTACACCAAAGTTAATCTCTTAGCTTATTTGCTGAAGAATAGAAGTGAATTTACCAAAGTTCTTGTGTTTGTATCCGGTAAAAAAAATGCTGATAAAGTATTTAAAGAACTTGAGGAGCGATATGGAATGGAAATGGGAATAATCCATTCGAATAAAACTCAAAATTACAGATTCAGAGCTATTGAGAAGTTTGATGCAGGAAAGAACAGGACATTAATTACCACTGATGTAATGGCCCGTGGACTTGACCTTGATAAGGTTTCACATGTTATCAATTTCGATACTCCCGATTTCCCTGAAAATTATATTCATCGAATTGGTCGCACAGGAAGAGCTGAACAACCTGGAAAGTCGATTCTGTTTTACACTAAAAAAGAAGAACCCGCTAAAGAGGACATAGAAACTCTCATGTCATATAAAATTCCACAGATCGATTTTCCAAATGAAGTTGAAAAATCGAGTGAGCTTACAAGCGAAGAAAAGCCGGGAATAAGTGGAGCCAAGAACCTAAGAATCAGCAAGGATAAAGATGTGAAAGGCCCGGGTTTTCATGAAAAGAAGGCAAAGAATAAGAAAACCCCACAGGGAGGATCTTACAGGCGGGAATTGGCTAAGAAATATAAAAAGCCACTAACCAAGGGTGATAAAAATTTTAACAGGAGAAATAAGAAAAAATAGTCAGGATCATAAAAAAACCTGAGAAGCAGCTATAAAAACTTTTATAAATGTTAAATATCTTCCAAATGGCGTCTATGTTGTTTCGGCAAAGTTCGCAGATGGAAGTAAAACGGTTCAGAGAATAATGAAATTGTAAATTTATTTATGGCTGAATAGCCCTTTAGAATGCGATATCCCGTGTCAGAATTAGTTTCATTCATGGGATATTTTTATTATTTAGATGTAGATTAAAAAAAATAATTACTTTTGTTATTCGAATAACACAAAATCTGAGAAGAGGTCATTTCATCTCTTCAAGGATCATTTTACTAATTAGTCTGATCCAAAAGAAAATCCCATGGAAAAGAGAATAGGCAGCGCTTTAATCCTCGTTGAGGAAAATTCAGAGGTTTCACTTCTGAACGAAATTCTTACCCGCCATTCGCAAATAATTATCAGTCGACAGGGAATTCCTCTGCGCGAGCGAAAAATTAATCTTATATCCCTGGTTCTTGAAGGAAGCACAGACGAGATTGGGTCTCTAACCGGCCAAATAGGAAGGTTAAAGAGTATTCGTGTGAAATCTCTGTTAATCCCTCAAAAAGAACAATAAAATGAAAATAAACCTTATTATTTTTAGTTTGCTCCTTCCAACTTTTTTAGCCGGAGCGCAAAGCAGATCAATTAGTGGAAGGGTTGCTGATTCAATATCCAAATCATCACTATCTGGCGCTCATATTACACTTTATACCCAGCCGAATAATATTATTATTTATAAAGGGATTTCTAATCATGACGGGCATTTCGTAATTGACAAGCTACCCTCAGACAAACTACTCATGGAAGTTTCTTATTTGGGATACCACTTTTTTCATTACGAGATAGAAGAGGGTAACAAAAGTATTTTGGAGTTGGAAATTAGTCTTCAACCTGCGGCGGTTGAGGTTGGTGAAGTTGTTGTCACTTCAACCCGAAATGATAAAATGCTACGAGATGTTTCTCTTCCGTTAGCTGTATTGAATAATCGTAATATTGATGAACAACCTGCCATTACTCTTGCAAATCTCTTTCAGGATGCGGCAGGTGTGAATATGGCAAAAGATGGAACCTGGGCTACGAGCGTAAATATCAGAGGGCTTTCTGAGCAAAGGATTGTAGCTCTGGTGGACGGTAATCGCATAGAAACTTCAACTGATGTTGCAGGTGGTTTAGCTATGGTTGATCTAAATGACATTGAAAGAATAGAGGTTATCAAAGGTGCAGCATCGTCCTTATATGGAACGGGAGCCTTGGGAGGTGTAGTAAATATTATTACTAAGGAAGGGCATTATCATGATAAGTTTTTCGCGGGAGGTGATATAGCAGGAACCTATCAAAGCGTCAACAATCTGCACTCAGAGCATATTTCACTTAACCTCGCAGATGAGAAATGGTATGCTCGTATTTCAGGAACTAACAGAGATGCCGGAAATACCATGACTCCGGTAGGAGAACTGTTAAACTCTCAATTTTCTGATAAAAATGTTTCATTGAAAATTGGAGTAAAACCAAAAAAGAATCATGAGATTAATCTGATCTATCAGAACTTCAATGCACAGGATGTAGGAATTCCCGGAGGTATGGCTTTTACACCTGCTTCCGTTGCAAAATATACAGATGCTCACAGAGAAATGTTTTCAGCCAGTTATTCTGTTAACAAATCAACAGGTAAATTGAACCGAATTAAATTCAGATATTTTCACCAGAATATTCTTAAGGACGTTGAGCTGAAACCTAATGCCGTTCTTACTTTGACGCCAACTGGAAATCATACAACCAATGGTTTTCAGGTGCAAACTGACTGGACATTTAACGACAAACATACGGTAAATGCCGGAATTGATATTTGGCAGCGATATCTTTCCACCAACAGGGAGAAACATATAAAAACTCCTGTTTTGGATTCACTCAGGGGAGAGGTGCCAATTCCCAATGCTTGGTTCACAAGTGGTGGAGTTTTTATTCAGGATCAGATAGAACTGTTTAACAGCAAATTAAACCTTACTATCGGTGGCCGGTTTGATCTTATTAATACCCGGAATAATCAGGCAGTTGATCCATTATACCTGATTGTAAATGGAACAAGAAATGATTCCCCGGGTAAACAAAGAATTACTTTTGAACAAAACAGCATCAATAATACTAGTTGGAGTTTGGATGCTGGTGCACTTTACCACTTGACTTCAAAAGCAGACCTTACATTGAATCTGTCCAGAGCATACAGAGCCCCTTCGATTGAAGAGAGATTTAAGTACATCGACCTTGGTAGCTCAGTCAGAATAGGCGATCCAAAGCTTAAACCTGAAGATGGTTATTTTATTGATTTAGGGACAAGGTTTTGGATGGATCGGTTTCAATTTTCTGGTAATATTTTCGCAAATGCCATGAGTAATCTAATCGTTGAATCTCCTGGAATTTTCATCTATAATTATTCGTCAAATCCTGCAAATTTTGATACTCTTAACGCACTTATAAATTCAAATGTTGATAAGGCATTATTATATGGTTTTGATCTCAGCACCGCATATAATGTTTTTGATGGCATGACTCTTAAGGCTTCCGGGGGATTTGTCAGAGGGATGAACAGGCATACAAATACAAGCCTTTCCCAAATTCCTCCCTTAAACGGCAGGTTCACAGCAAAATATAGTCTTCACGGACTTTTTAGTACTGAAGTAAGTGCAAATATTGTTGCGGATCAGGATAAAATATCGATTGGAGAAAAGACTTCAAAGGGATACGCCAGCTATGATTTAAGTATTTTTTCAGAGCCAATTAAAATCTCCAGAATCAGCATCGAAGTTTTTGGAGGAATTCAAAATTTTACCAACAGGGCATATATGTTGCATCTGGCAACCAACAGAGGAATTATTAAGTATGAACAGGGAAGGAATTTTTACATGAAATTGCGTCTTAGCTTTTAATCAATCAAACCTGTCTGCCTAAGACCTGGCAGGTTTGATTCCTCCTTCGCATTCCGTTTTGGCGGACGAGAAGGAAGTGGTTTAATTTCCTCCAAAGTTGGAGAGCTGCCTCGGGGTACTTCATTTTTCTGTGGTTCACAGTGATATCAAAAATCACTGTGAACCTCACAGAAATTAAGTGCTTTTTGCACTAAGCTTTATAGGCCTGAATAAGATCATTTTTTATATCATCAAGATGCTCAATACCTACTGAAAGTCGCAATGCATCTGGTTCAACGCCTGCAGCAAGCTGTTCAGTTGAACTCATCTGCTCATGAGTTGTGCTGGCTGGGTGAATAATAAGACTCTTTGCATCTCCGACATTTGCCAGGTGAGAAATGAGTTTTACATTATTTACCAGTTTTTTGGCAGCATCACTACCACCCTTTACATTGAAAGTTAAAACTCCCCCGAAACCATGTTTCAAATACTTTTTAGCTAGTTCATGATATGGGCTACTGGTAAGTCCAGGGTAACTAACTTTGCTCACCCAATCTTGCTGTTCAAGCCATTTTGCTAGCGTCAGTGCATTGTCTACATGGCGTTGAACGCGGAGAGACAAAGTTTCCAATCCCTGTAAAAGGAGAAAAGCATTAAAAGGACTTAAAGCATTTCCATAATCGCGAAGACCTTCAACTCTGGCACGAATAATAAATGCAATATTGCCAAAAGGACCGCCAGCTCCAAAAACGCTCCAGAAAACCAAACCATGGTAACCTTCTGAAGGTTCAGTGAACTGCGGGAATTTTCCATTTCCCCAGTTAAAGTTTCCACCATCTACAATTACCCCACCAATGCTGGTTCCGTGTCCACCAATCCATTTTGTAGCTGATTCCACAACTATGTTTGCTCCATGTTCAAGTGGACGGAAAAGGTAACCGCCTGCACCAAATGTGTTGTCAACGATAAGGGGAATATCGTGTTTTTTAGCAATGGCGGCTATTCCCTCGAAATCAGGAATATTAAACTTTGGATTTCCAATTGTTTCAAGGTAAATTGCTTTTGTACGGTTGTCGATCAACTTTTCATATTCTGAAGGTTTATCACCAACAGCAAATCTGGCTTCAATTCCCAGCCGTTTAAACTGCACTTTGAACTGATTGTATGTTCCGCCGTAAAGGAATGAAGTTGACACAAAATTATCGCCCGATTCGAGGATGTTGGTCAGGGCTAGAAACTGCGCTGATTGACCACTGGATGTAGCCAGAGCAGCGACTCCACCTTCAAGGGCAGCAATGCGTTTCTCGAATACATCGGTAGTTGGGTTCATCAGACGGGTATAGATATTCCCGAATTCCTTCAAACCAAATAAGTTTGCAGCATGATCGGTGCTATCGAAAGTATAAGATGAGGTCTGATAAATAGGCACTGCCCGTGAATGCGTCAAAGGATCTAACTCTTGTCCTGCATGTACCTGCAGCGTGTCGAAATGTAAGGAATTGCTCATAATAATATAGTTTTAAATGTGTTAACAAATGGATTTGGTTTCCGGAAAGGATATGTTCCAGGCATTATGATCTGCTATGGGCAGACCAGGCTGATTATAGCCGATGGATAGTTACAGACTATCTATACATAAAAAAGATGTGGTGCAAAAGCATACAAAGAAAACCGGATAAATTGGGCAATCCGTTTTGTACTTGAAAAGTCCCAATAGGGATAATGATTGTGTTTTTCTTCATGGCATTTTGATTTATAGTTATCAGCCATATGGCTGACCAGGTATTGGCACCTTTTCATGTCTGATAGGTTGCCAGAGGGTCATTGAGCCTGTTCTCTCGCCTCTTCTTTATAAACCTGCCCTAAATGTAGGGGGGTGATTTACAAGGGCAAATTAAGATGTTTCTGTCCGAATATCCAAATATTTAGTTAAAAAAATATGTTATTTGACACATATATTTTTTAAATGTCTGTAAATCAAGTTAATAATATTGGACTTCCAAATCATAATTCCGAAACTATAACCTCACGCTTATTCCCGGTCCAATTAAAATAAACCATTTTCCTTCGTTGAGTTTATACCCTCCACCGAAATAAAGTGGGAATGTAAGTTTAACATCTTTTCGAGTGGGGTAAAGGCTTCCAATTACCACAATACCCATGTCTCTGTTCACATTTGGATCGTTAGAAAGATTAAATGCATTTAAAGCAAGAAAGCCAGCTCCGATTTTGTAAGGCTTATATTTCCCAGGTCTTTCGAGGTCATAAAAGCTGAATTGCGCCATCATGGCCATTGATATCCCTCCGAAATTCTGGTATTGGCTGCCTTCGGTTGATTTACCAAAGGTGTTTATCAGAAGTCCTGCCGGAAATGAAACATCTATATCGAATCTGTATTGTTTCTGGACATAAATCTCGAGTTCTTTTTTAAAAGGTTGGTTTGAATATTTGTCCTTAACATTTTCTACAACCAATTCAATTTTCGTCCAATCTTCAAGATCGTAAGTTTTTTTCCGGATATATTTATTTAGACTTATTGCAGTGGCGGTCTCATCCTTCTTATCATAAAAGGCTGAGCGTAAAGATTTCTCACCGGGTACAATAACGATATTGTCGATATCACGAAGTTCAATAAGCTCCCCATTTTTGCCGGTAATTTTTACCGATATTTTCAGATACTGCTTTCCATAAAATTTTTCAGGACTGTCTATTTTATTTCTATCGAAATCAAAAACTATATCTCGAATAGTCTTGGGAGACATCACTATTCCTTTGATCTGGGAAAGCACCATATCTCCCTCGCCATAATTAATAGTTACATAATCAAATTCTCTGGCCTCCTGATATTCTTTTATTGCAATCGAGGATCCGGTGGGGTTTCCATTGTTGAACAATTCAATTTTACGTTTATTAATTCCAACCGGGATTTTTATTTTTAAGCTTACAAAGTTTTCATTTCTAAGCGTAGTATCGGGACTGAGATCTTCAACATCTTCAAATCGAAAACGAGCTTTATTAAGTGAAGCTCCTTCAATCTTGACATCAACAATTTCTCCGGGACTAACGCTCAGGTTTGACGACCAGTCCTGGCCTTCATGAAGAATTGAAATTTTTTGAATATCGGTCTTTGGAGTGATGCTGAAGTTTGTGATAAACTTCGCTTTATCTCCATCTTTAATGTAGAGATAACCTTCCGATTCCTTGTGAAAGTTATAAACGCGAAGAATGCAAAGCACACGGTTATTCGAAAGCGAATTCTTTGTAAAAAGCTCGGCAATTAGTCCTCCGCCAGGCTCTTCTTGGTTTTCAATCCGGTACGTCTTTTGCATTTCAAGACCTGTGGAATTATCAAGCTGTATCTCAATGCCTTCGAGTCTTCCTTTGTCATCAAGTGTAACATCTTTTCGATCGATATTTACAAATCGTAATCTACTTTGCCTAACCCAGAAGGATTGTTCAATAGCAGGGATTTTGTAGCTAATTTTCCCGAGGGAGTCTAGGAAAGGCCGGAACGTTTCAAGCTGGAGTTTAAAGTCTTTTTGACCAAGTCCCTTTGGAATAATATGAAGCCGGAGCTGGTCAAATTTGGATGAAACACGGTAATCGATATCATTATAAGTTTGCCAGTTTGTAATTGACTTTACATTGTTGATATTATCTGAAACCAGTTCAAAAATTTTCTCTTCTCCAATAAATAGTTCATCTCCAGTTGGGAAAAAGAATACGTTTGTTTTTGTATAGGGAAACAGTTTCACTTCATGAATTACTGAACTATCTGCATTCACATTGGTTCTGAAACGGAAAGAAAGAAAATCACTTGTGGTAAGATCAGTAAACTTAACCTTAAAGTGAAATTGCTCATCTTCAGTCTTATACATAGAGTCGATAATAGAAAAATCCCCCGAAGACATAAGAAAGAATGTGCCGGATTTGAATTCTGGATTTACTGAAAGACTAACTTCACAAACTTCATCCGGTTTATTATACTCAAAATAAATTCTCTTCTCATTATTGGAAACAATGGAGTTTACTTGTTCTGAAAACGCCAGCGTATCAAGCTTTAAAATAACATTATCGAAGAGTTTATTTGGTCTGCTTTGCGCATTTAGAAAGGAAAGGCTTACAAAACAAAATATAAAAAATAAGTAAAGTATCCGCTTCATTTTTTGAAAATATTTGCTTGTAAATATACTATCTTATGAATTATTATTGCGATGAAAAAGGTTAAAACAATGATTCAGTTTTAATAAAGGAATCTATGCTTAACGACAGTTAAGAAAGATATTAAGTTGACGTTTTGTAAGTTTGTTGAAAATAGGAATAAATGCAGCATATAATTACTGATCAACTGATACATCCTCATTCGATTGCAATAATCGGTGGTTCCAGCAATATTCATAAACCAGGTGGAAAAATCCTAAGGAATATTCTGGAAGGAAGCTTTAAAGGGAAGTTATATGTTGTAAATCCCAAAGAAGAACATATTCAAGGAGTCCCCACCTTCAAATCAGTTAATGATTTGCCTAAAACAGACCTTGCAATTTTGGCGATTCCTGCTCGCTTTTGTGCAGAATCGATTACAATACTTGCAGAGAAAAAGAAAACGAAAGCATTTATAATTATTTCCGCGGGATTTAGTGAAGAAAACGAAGCGGGAAAAGTGCTTGAAGATGAAATAGTTGCGATTATCAGGAATGCTGGTGGCACGCTAATCGGCCCAAATTGTATAGGTGTAATGACTCCGCATTATCAGGGAGTATTCACAACTCCAATTCCAAGATTATCAGAATCTGGTTGTGATTTTATTAGCGGAAGCGGCGCAACAGCTGTATTTATTATGGAATCTGGTATTCCCAAAGGACTCACTTTTTCAAATGTTTTTTCTGTGGGAAATTCGGGCATGGTAGGGGTGGAGGATATTTTGGAATACATGGATGAGACTTTCGATCCTTTGAAAAGCTCACATATAAAACTATTGTATATTGAAAGTATCAAAGACCCCGACAAGCTTTTAAAACACGCTTCCTCTCTGATACGCAAAGGTTGCCGGATTGCAGCCATAAAATCAGGCGGATCAGAAGCTGGAAGCAGAGCGGCATCCTCACATACCGGCGCACTGGCAAGTTCAGATCTTGCGGTTGAGGCGTTATTCAGAAAAGCAGGAATAGTAAGGTGTTTTGGACGTGAAGAGCTGACTACCGTTGCATCAATTTTTATGCATAAGGAGTTTAAGGGGAAAGGAATTGCAATAATTACACATGCCGGAGGACCGGCGGTAATGCTCACCGATGCGTTGTCTATGGGCGGACTTGAAATTCCCAGGATTGAAGGGCCTTGGGCAGATGATTTGTTAACCAAATTACTACCGGGTTCGTCGGTGGTAAATCCAATTGACTTTCTGGCTACTGGGACAGCCGAGCAACTAGGATTGGTGATTGATTACTGCGATCAGAAGTTCGATCAGATTGATGCAATGATGGTTATTTTTGGAAGCACCGGCTTATCGGAAATTTTTGACGTGTATGAAGTCCTGCATGAAAAAATGAAATTTTCGAAGAAGCCCATTTTCCCTATCCTTCCTTCAATCAGTACTGCAAAAAAAGAAGTTGAAGAGTTTCTTTCAAAAGGACACATAAGCTTTCCGGATGAAGTTTTACTTGGAAATGCGCTGACCAAAGTCTACAACACACCAAAACCTGCAGAGGATCAGATTTCCCTTGATGGCGTTGATATTCCCCAAATAAGAAGAATCATTGAAAGAGTAGATTCGGGATATATCGGCGAGTCGGATATTCAGGCTTTGCTGGATGCCGCAAGTATTCCGCGAGTAAAAGGTGGCGTAGTAAAAAATGAAAAATCCCTTCTGAAAATGTCGGGGGAAACAGGTTTTCCTTTGGTGATGAAGGTTGTTGGACCATTACATAAATCGGATGTTGGCGGAGTTACTCTTAATATTAAATCAAAAGCCCATCTTGTAGCTGAGTTTACCCGAATGACAAAAATCCCCGGGTATAAAGGAGTGCTGCTTCAACCCATGCTTTCAGGACTCGAGTTATTTGTTGGAGCCAGCTACGAGCCTAAATTCGGACATATTGTACTTTGTGGTTTAGGTGGAATTTTTGTTGAAGTTATCAAGGATGTTTCTTCTGGTTTGGCACCACTAACACACAGTGAGGTAATCAGTATGATTCGTTCGCTTAAATCGTATAAAATTATCCAGGGCGCACGCGGGCAAAAAGGAATTAACAAAGAAAAATTCGCAGAGATTATCATTCGACTATCAACACTATTGCGTTTTGCTGTCGAAATTAAAGAACTCGATCTCAATCCTCTGATTGGAAAGGGAGATGATATTTTCGTTGTAGATGCAAGAATTAGAGTTGAAAAGTAAATACCTGTTAGTTATGGGCATCTCTAAAAACCCATTATTGATATAATCATCTGAAAGTTAATAACATAACTATGATATAAAAGCGATAAAGTGCCTGATAGTTAAACGTTCTGGTTATACCGTGAGCACCTCATACAAAAAGAAAAATGTGATAAACAAAGTAATAGAAAAAGGATACCACAATAAACCCTTAACCGAAAAACAAATAGCTAACAATAAAGAGAAGTCCAGGACAAGGGTGAGGGTCGAACAAATATTTGGCTTCACGCAATCCGATTGCGTCTA
>Ga0105047_10000286_pt1 | contig 79979 bp, 68 predicted proteins | sample MAT04_FD_78384 | JGI IMG/M metagenome (GOLD analysis project Ga0105047, IMG submission 78384) | Freshwater microbial communities from Lake Fryxell liftoff mats and glacier meltwater in Antarctica - MAT-04 (megahit assembly) | ecosystem: Environmental > Aquatic > Freshwater > Ice > Liftoff... | reverse complement strand
TTTCGCGTCTGCTTTAATTCTTCATTGGTTTGTTGATTGCGGTTATCGGACTCCATCGCGTTTTGAGTCATTTTCAGGAGTCCTTAATGGGCAACAAACTTTACGTAGGCAATCTGCCTTATTCTTTCCGCGACGAAGACCTCCAGCAAGCTTTTGCGGCCCATGGTGCTGTCTCCAGCGCCAAAGTCATGATGGAACGTGACACCGGCCGCTCAAAAGGTTTCGGTTTTGTCGAAATGGGCAGCGAATCGGAAGCGCAAGCAGCCATCAGCGCCATGAACGGCCAGCAATATGGCGGTCGCGGTCTGGTTGTCAACGAAGCCCGTCCGATGGAGCCACGTCCTCCACGTAGCGGCGGCTTCGGCGGCGGCGGTGGCGGTTATGGCGGCGGCGGCGGCGGCGGCCGCAGTGGTGGCGGCGGCGGTTACGGCGGTGGCGGTGGCGGCGGCGGCGGCGGGGGTGGCCGTAGCGGCGGCGGCGGTTACGGCGGTGGCCGTAGCAGCTACTGATCTGCCAATGGCATCGCGCAAGTGATGCTGTTCAAGACAAAAGGGCCCTCGGGCCCTTTTTGCATTGTGCGGGGGTCAATTGCGCCGTGCTTTTCACCCTTCACCTGCGCGCTGCTTGCGGGGCCGCCCAGCCATCAGCCGGTCAAACACCACGTTGGGGAGCACCCGCAATAACTTGGCCACCACACCCATCTGCCATGGGATCACACGGTAACTTGAACCGCGCGCTATCACGTCAAAAGCCTTGTCCGCAAAATCCGCAGCCGACATCAGGAATGGCATTCGATAGCGATTGCCCTTCGTCAATGGCGTATCGACATAACCCGGACTGATCGTCACCACGCGCACACCGCTGGAGTGCAACTCACCACGCAAGGATTCGCAATAGCTGATCACCGCCGCCTTGCTCGCGCAATACGCACCGTGACCCGGCAAACCCCGTATGCCATTGACACTGGCGATGCCAACCAGCGCCCCGTGCCGCCCCTGCTGCATCGCCGCGACAAACGGATGAAACGTGGCAGCCATACCGACGTTGTTGATGGCGAACACCTGTGCCATTACGTCGAGGTCCTCTCGCACGCAGGTATCAACACCTACGCTGATACCAGCTGCGGCGATCACCACGTCCGGTACACCCCATTCCTGGATACACCGTTGTCCTGCTGCCACGATGCTATCGGTAAGTGCCACATCGGCGACATACAGCCGCAAGCGGGCCGGGTCAATCCCGGCTTGCGCACACCAGGCCTGGATCCGCTCTGTACGCCGGGCCACCAACGCCAGGCAATAGCCGGCTTGGTAATAACGCCATGCCAACGCCTGACCTATGCCGCTGGATGCTCCGGTGATGAATACCAACGGCATCTCGGCCAACTCAGGGTTTTGCCGCAGATGACTTGGCCTCGATCCGCCCTTTCACCCGGCCTTGCATCACCATGACCTGGCCAAGGTTGTCATAGTCCATGGTGTCGCCGACAAACACGTCATTGCCTCGGCGCAGTTCGACCGGTTTGTCGGATTTCACGCGTTCGGTCTTGGTGTTGGAATGCAGGTATTCGCCGCGAAACTCGATGCGCGGCTGCACGACACCGTCACTGCCAGGCTGCGCAGCACGGATCAACAGCGCATTGCCGAACAGCTCGACGATGGTGGCGTCGCCGTTGGTCAATCCGCGATTGGCCGTTGCCGTCGTCAGTCGGCCCTGATCATCGAAACTCCGGATCCGGACACGGTCGATTTCCAGTGTGTCGGTATCCGGGTAATGCCGCGCAGCGGTGCCAAACACCTCACTCTTGAGCCGGCCAGCTTCAACGAAGGTCGTAACCGAAAAATCCTTCATGTAGTAGTCAGGGTCGGAACGCGACGACCGCTCGACAGGGGAGGCAATCGGTTTGGGTGTGTTCTGCACCAGCCAATATGTACCCAGCGCCATCAATGCCATCACCGCAATCGGCAGGTAGATCGACAGGCGATCCCAGACCGTCAACAGAATCCGGATCATGCGCACGCCTGCTCCAGGAATCGGCCGTAACCACCAGCGGCGATCAGCAGCAGATCGCAGAATTCACGCGCCGCACCTTGGCCACCCGCGCGCCGCGTCACGTGGTCGACCCGTGCCAAAACTTCGTCGTGGGCATTGGGCGGCGCCACGGAAAAGCGGCAGCGCTTCATCAGTGCAAGATCGGGCCAATCGTCACCGATCACGGCGGCCTGCTCCCATCCCAGTTGCAGGTTCTCCAGGCTCGACCGTGCGGCCGCCAGTTTGTCGTCGACACCAAAATGTGCATGCACGATGCCCAGCGCCTGGAGGCGAACGCGCAAGGCCTTGGCGTCGCGACCCGTGATCACGACCGCAGTGATACCGGCTTTGTGCAACAACCCGATGCCATGCCCATCCAGCACATGGAAGCGCTTGATCGATTCGCCATGTGCCGAGAAATACAGGCCACCATCGGTCAGCACGCCGTCGACGTCGAAAAATGCGAGCCGGATACCTTGGGCCTTGAGCAGCAGTTCAGGTGCGTAGTTGAGGGTTGGCGGCATCAGATGACTTTCGCACGCATCAGGTCGTTGCTGTTGAGTGCGCCACACAGGACGCCCGCTTCGTCGACCACCAGCACACTCGTAATCCGGTGGCGCTCCATCAGATCGGCAGCATCCACCGCCAGCGCATGTGGCGCCACCGTGCGCGGCTCGGTGGTCATGACCTCGCGGGCGGTCGCCACGCGCAGATCGCCACCCTTTTCGACCAGTCGACGCAAATCACCGTCGGTGAACACGCCGATCAGGTGTTCCTTTGCATCGACAATCGCGACCGCGCCCAGACCTTTGCTGCTCATCTCGCGCATCAGCTCGGTCAGGCCAGCCTGCGGCTCAATGCGCGGAACCGCATCACCCGAGCGCATCACATCTCGCACATGGGTCAGCAGCTTGCGACCCAAGGCGCCTCCCGGGTGCGAGCGGGCGAAGTCTTCTGCCCTGAAGCCGCGCGCGTCAAGCAAGGCAACCGCCAGCGCATCACCCATGGCCAACTGCGCGACCGTACTGGCCGTGGGAGCAAGATTGAGCGGGCAGGCTTCCTTCTCGACACTGCAGTCGAGCACAACATCGGCGTAACGGGCCAGTGTCGAATCGGCCCGACCGGTCATTGCCACGACCTTTGCGCCTTGGCGCTTGACCGCAGGCAGGATGGCCGCGAGCTCGTCAGATTCACCGCTGTTCGACAGCACGAGCAGCAGATCCTCGCCGCGGATCATGCCTAGATCGCCGTGAATGGCCTCGCCGGTATGGACAAACTGCGCCGGTGTGCCAGTGGATGCCAGGGTCGCGGCGACCTTGCGCCCGATATGGCCGCTCTTGCCCATGCCCATGACAACCACCCGGCCACGCACGGCAAACATGGCCTGCAGCGCCTGGACAAACGTGTCATCGAGCCGATTCTTCAATCCGGCAATGGCACCCACCTCGATATCAAAGGTCTGACGTGCCAACCGCAAAGCCTGGGCTGCGTCGAGTCGGGTTACGGGCACAGGTGAGGCATTCATCGCTGGCTATTATCGGTGCGCCCGTCATTTCTCTTGCTAGTATGCAGGGATGGGCGCGCTTGATCTCACCTTGGTCTATCTTCTGGCTGCCGTGCTGGGCGTGGTGGCCTGCCGGTCACTGAAGCTGCCGCCGATGCTGGGCTATCTGGCCGTGGGCGTGATCATCGGTCCCAACGCACTGGCGCTGGCAGAAAATTCAGAGGCCGTCCGTCACCTGGGCGAGTTCGGTGTGGTGTTCCTGATGTTCGTGATTGGGCTGGAATTCAACCTGGCCAAGTTGCGCTCGATGCGCAACCACGTGTTCGGGCTCGGTCTGTTCCAGGTGTCGATCACCATGCTGTTGGGAACCTTGGGCGCGCTGGCGCTGGCCTGGTTTCTGCCGCGCTTTTGGGGCATGAACTGGCAAACCGCGCTGGCTTTGTCCGCCGCGCTGGCCATGAGCAGCACGGCAATTGTTGTCAAGCTGATGGTCGAGCGCCTGGAACTGGAATCCGAACACGGCAAGCGGGTAATGGGCGTTTTGCTGTTCCAGGATCTGGCCGTCGTTCCCTTGCTGGTGCTGATTCCGGCACTGGGTGCCTCCGGCGAAAACCTGGGAATGGCGCTGGGCCTGGCAGCCATCAAGGCCACCGTGCTCATCACCGTACTGCTAGTGGGCGGCCAGCATGTGATGCGCTGGTGGCTCACGCTGGTGGCCAGGCGCAAGAGTGAAGAGCTCTTTGTGTTGAACCTGTTGCTGATCACGCTTGCCCTGGCGCGGCTCACCGAGTTTGCGGGCCTGAGCCTGGCACTGGGTGCCTTCATCGCGGGAATGCTGATCTCCGAGACGGAATACAAGCATCAGGTCGAAACCGACATCCGGCCATTTCACGACGTGCTGCTGGGCTTATTCTTCATCAGTATCGGCATGTTGCTCGACTGGCGACTCGTCCTCGAGCGCTGGCCGCTGGTGTTGCTGATGGTCACGATACCGGTATTGTTCAAGGCGGTGCTGGTCACGCTGCTGGCCAAGGGACTGGGTTCGTCGTGGGGTATATCGCTGCGTGCCGGCCTGTATCTGGCACAGGCCGGTGAATTTGGTTTCGTGTTGTTGACGCTGGCGCAACAGAATTCTCTGGTGCCACCGGCCTTGCTCAACCCGATCCTGGCCAGCATGGTGCTGTCGATGCTGGCCACACCATTCATCATCATGTACAGCAACCGCATCGTCATGAAGCTGGTGTCAAGCGACTGGCTGCAGCAATCGCTGCAGATGACGACGATCGCGCGCAAGTCGATCAACTCCAACAAGCACGTGATCATCTGTGGCTACGGCCGTTGCGGGCAAAACCTGGCGCGCATGCTCGAAGGCGAGGGCATTCCGTACATGGCGCTGGACCTGGACCCTGACCGGGTGCGCCAGGCCGCGGCGGCAGGAGATTCGGTGGTATTTGGCGATGCTGCGCGACTGCAGGCGCTGATGGCCGCCGGCCTGTCTCGCGCCAGCGCACTTGTCATCACCTATGTCGAGGTGCAGGGAGCACTCAAGGTGCTCGATCATGCCCGCACCCATGCACCGCAAGTGCCGGTGATCGTGCGCACGCGCGATGACATCGATCTGGAGCGGCTGCGCCTGGCTGGTGCGGCCGAGGTGGTACCGGAGGCCATTGAAGGTTCGCTGATGCTGGCCAGCCATGCGCTGGCCCTGGTCGGCGTACCGATGCGCCGGGTGATCCGGGTGGTACAGAACCAGCGCGATGCGCGCTACAACCTGCTGCGCGGCTATTTTCATGGCGCAGACGACGACTCGGTCGACGAGATGCACCATGAGCGGCTGGCCACCTTCACCGTTCCGCTGGGCGCCCGGTCGATCGGTCAGCCGCTGGGTGACATGGCACTGCATGCCATGGGGGTGCGCGTTGTCAACCTGCGTCGCAACAATGGCCATTCGCTTCAGGTGGCCGACGATACTCGGCTCGAAGGTGGCGACACCCTGGTGCTCTCCGGCAAGCCCGAGAATCTCTCCATCGCTGAATACAAGTTGCTGCAGCATTGATGCAGCGTCCCGTCACCACAAACCGACCTCGCCATGCATGACCTGAACGTCCAAGACTATCTGCGCAACCACATCCGGACTGTCCCCGACTGGCCGGCGCCCGGCGTCCAATTCCGGGACATCACACCGCTGTTGCAGGAGGCCAAGGTATTCCGGGTACTGATCGACGCTTTTGTGCACCGATACATGGATGCAGCGCGACGTCCCGACGTGGTGGCGGGTCTGGACGCGCGCGGATTCATTCTGGGTTCGGTCGTGGCCTACGAGCTCAATGTCGGCTTTGTGCCGATTCGCAAGAAGGGCAAACTGCCGTTCACCACGGTGGCCGAAACCTACGAGCTCGAATACGGCAGTGCCACCGTCGAATTGCATACCGATGCTGTCAAGCAGGGCGACAAGGTACTGCTGATCGATGACCTGATCGCGACCGGCGGCACCATGATGGCCGGCAAGAAGCTGCTGGAAAAGCTCGGCGCTACTGTCATGGAAGGTGCCGCGATTGTCGATCTTCCGGAGCTGGGAGGTTCGTCCCGACTCCGGGCAGCCGGCCTGTCAATGTTCACGCTGGTCGATTTCGCCGGTCACTGAGACCTTGCCCTGCCAGTCCAATGAATTGCGCAGCAATTTTTGCTCTGGCACCAACACTGCGTCAGGCGGGCGCGGCAGGCGCTCAGGTGATCGCGATCTTCCTGCGATTACTCACCATGCGCCGCGCCATGATTGCGCCCAGGGCCATGGCCAGCGACAAGGCCACCGTCGGCTGACGATTGGCCAGTTCGGAGAACCGCATCGGGCTGAGGGTCCACAGCTTGCACGCGCTACCGGTTTGCACCGTGGCACTGCGCGCCAAGCGGGAAAAAAATCCGCCTTCGCCGATCACGGCGCCCGCGCCAACCGCCGCCAGGCGGATCTTGCCGGCAGCGTCCTCGAAATGCACCGTCAGCATGCCGGATTCGACAAAGTACAACGTGCGATCTTCAGCGCCCTGTGCAATCAGGATCCGGCCTGCGGCCATTTCCATGGGTTGCATGTAGGCTGCCAGTACATCCCACTGCGCCGCGGTCAACGCATGCCCCAACCGCGACTCGGACGGGTCGTTGGCAATGGCGTCGAGCAAGGCCTTGATATCAGCCTTGGTGGTGGGTGCTGGTGTGCTCGACATGACGCATCCGTTCAAGCTCCGGCTGCAAGCCGTATAGGTCGAGGCAATCGGTGCGACTGACCAGAGTGCGTCATTTTCCGATGCAAAAGCGCGAAAAGATGACGCCAAGCAGATCGTCGGCACCGAATGCCCCGGTGATTTCTCCCAGGGCATTTTGCGCCAGACGCAGCTCTTCCGCCACCAGATCCAGCGGTGGAGCCAGCGCTGCAACATGGCTGGCTGCAGCGGCCACATGTTGCGACACGCGCAGCAAGGCCTGCACATGACGCTCCCGTGCCATGTACAGCCCTTCAGGCACCGCGTTCCAGCCGGCACTCCTGAGCAGCAGGCGGCGCAGGTCTTCGATGCCGTCGCCGGTCCTGGCGGACAGGAACACCTGGTTTTCATCCGCCGGCCAGTCAAGGCCGACACTGGCGGCATCGGACTTGTTCCACACGTCGATCACCGGCACAGTGCGGGCAAGACGCGTGGCAAGTGAATGCGCAATTTCGGCGTCCGCAGCGTCATAAGCCGACAGTTCTGCACTGGCCTGGGCGGGCCGCGGTTGGCCACGCGTGAGGTCGTGCAGGAACAACACCACATCCGCAGTGTCGATCTCTCCCCATGTACGTGCCACGCCCATTTGTTCGATCTCATCAAAGCTCTCGCGCAAGCCGGCGGTATCGATCACATGCAGCGGCACGCCCTCGATCTGTATGGTCTGCGCAATCTTGTCGCGTGTGGTGCCGGCAATGGACGAGACAATGGCCAGTTCCGCCCCGGCCAAGGCGTTGAGAAGAGACGACTTGCCGGCATTGGGCTGACCTGCGATCACCACCTTGATGCCTTCGCGCAGCAAGGCACCCTGACGCGTATTGCGCGCGATGGTGTCCAACCCTGTCTGCAGCCGCAACAGTCGGCCGTGTACATCCGCGCGTTGCAGGATGTCGATTTCCTCTTCGGGAAAATCCAGTGTGGCTTCGATCAGCATGCGCAACTCGGTCAAGGACATCAGCAACGCGCCGATCGCCTGCGAGAACGCGCCAGACAACGAACGCATGGCGCTTCGCGCGGCGGTCTCGGTGCTGGCGTCGATCAGATCGGCCACTGCCTCGGCCTGCGCCAGGTCCATCTTGTCATTGAGAAAGGCCCGCTGCGTGAATTCTCCCGGTTGCGCCAAGCGCAGGCCCAGAGCCTGGCCGGCTTGCAGACAACGCGCCAGCAGCAATTGCAGCACGACGGTGCCGCCATGGGCCTGCAACTCCAGCACGTCTTCGCCTGTGAACGAATGGGGCGCAGGGAAGTGCAAGGCCAGCCCTTGGTCGATGGCGACGCCGGCGGCATCCAGAAAAGGCAGGAGAGTCGCCTCGCGGGGTTTTAGCGGGCGGGCGCACAAGGCTTTGATGACGGGCGACAGATCCGGGCCCGACACCCTTACGATGCCGACCGCACCACGTCCGGGTGCGGTGGCGATCGCCACGATGGGATCCCTTTGATGCGGCAGCATGGCAGTCTGGGGAAGCGCCCTGGCGAACGCGTCAGGTCGTCAGAACTTCGGAAGGTTGAACTGCGGCGGCACACCCATGCGCGTGTTGATAATCCACTGCTGGGCAATCGACAACACGTTGTTGGTGATCCAGTACAGCACCAGGCCAGCCGGGAAGAAGAAGAACATCACCGAGAAGATCAGCGGCATGAACCACATCAACTTCGCCTGCATCGGGTCCGGTGGTGCCGGATTGAGCGCCGTCTGCAACAGTGTGGTCAGCGTCATGAAAATCGGCAGGATGAAATACGGATCCGGCGAAGACAGATCATGGATCCACAAGGCCCACGGCGCATTGCGCATCTCGACGCTCGACAGCAGCACCCAGTACAAGGCGATGAACACCGGAATCTGAACCATGATCGGGAAACAGCCACCCATGGGGTTGACCTTCTCCTCGCGGTAGATCTTCATCATCTCCTGCTGCATCTGCTGCGGGTTTTCCTTCAGCCGCTCGCGCATTTCGGTGATGCGCGGACTGATCGCCTTCATCTTCGCCATGCTGCTGTAGGCCTTGGCATTGAGCCAGTAGAACGCCATCTTGAGCAGCAAGACCAGGCCCATGATGGACCAGCCCCAATTGCCCAGGAAGCTGTGGATCTTGTCGAGCAACCAGTACAGGGGCTTGGCCAGGATCGTCAACCAGCCGTAGTCCTTGACAAGTTCCAGGCCCGGCGTCAGCGCCTCAAGCCGCTTTTCTTCCTGTGGGCCGGTGAAGAACTTGGCATCGATGGTCTTGGTCGCTCCGGGTGCAATCGGATCGATTGGCGCAATCATCGTGGCCCGGTAGCAGCAATCAGGAACCGCCAAGCCGATGTCGACCGCATCCATAGAGATGCTGCGCTGCACGCCGTCAGGCAACATCCAGGCGCTGGCGAAATAGTGCTGCACCATCGCGATGTAGCCGTTGCTGGCACTGCGTTCGTATTCCGCCTTGCCCTTCTTGATGTCGGCAAAGTCCACCTTCTGATACTTCTTGGCCTCGGTATAAAGTGCCGGACCGGTGAATGTCGAATAGAACGCCGACTCGCCCGCAGGCTTGTTGCCGTCACGCACCAGTTGCAGATACAACTGTGCATTGAGATCGGCGGTTCCCGTATTGGTCACCGCATGCTGCACGGACATCTCATAGGCGCCGCGGCGGATCGTATAAGTCTTGACCAGAACCGCGCCACCGACATCCGGCGACGTGAAGGTGATGACCCGTTCGTTCTCGCCGTCCTTCAGATCTTGCGCGCCTGTGACCGTCATGGGTGTCTTGTGGGTCGGGAAGTTGACGCCTGCGACCGTGCCGATCAAACCGCTCTGGGCCACGTAGACCTGTTTGCTGGTCTGGTCCAGCAGAACAAACTGCTTGGACTTGTCGGCCATGTCCTGGTGTTTAAGGAGCTCGGCGCCGATCAGTGAACCGCCATCGCTGTCGAATGTCAATTTGAGAAGGTCGGTTCGCACGACGATGCGCTCACCCGCAGTTTGTTGACCTGTGGTCGTTGTAGCCGGGGGTGCGACCGCTGGCGTGGCGGCCACGCTTGGCACCGCGGTCGGAATGGCGGATCCGCCAGTCGGAACGGCTGTCGCTGCTGCGGGCACGGCGCTCGTCGCGGTCTGCGTCGCCACCGGCTTGGCCGGCGACGGCAGGAACGTCGTCGGGTTGCCATTGTGCAATTGCCATTTGTCCCACAACAGGATCATGGAAAAGGCAAAGATCACCCACAGGACGGTGCGGCGGATATCGTTCATAAGGATTTATTGCTTGTATTCGACGCGTTCAACCACGCAAAAAGACGGGGGCTTTGCGCAGGTACCGGATCATGACCGCCGGCGCACCACGGATGGCAACGCACCAGGCGCGCCACAGTGAGGTAGCTGCCAGCAGCCGCACCATGGGACTCGAGCGCTTGTATTGCATAAGCGGAACAGCTGGGTTCGAAACGACAGGCATTACCGATCCAGGGACTGAGCAAAAGTCGGTAGCCGCGTACGACGAACACCAACGCTGACTTGATCATGCGTGGGGCTCCACCGGCGAGGTCTGCCCGGCCTGGGGCGGTTTCACAAGGCCAAACAGACGCACAAGTTCCTGGCGGACCTGGGCTTTCAACGGGTCAGAGCTGGCGCTCACAAAATGCTTGCGATCGAATGCGGCGCGCAATCGGACCACATGGGCCGCACCGGGCAAATCAAAATCGATCTCAGAGCTCACACTGTATATCTGACGCTTGATCGCATTCCGGGTGACTGCTCGCTTGGCCCAGCGCTTGGGGACCATGGCCCCAAGCCAGACAGCGTCCGCGTCGGTAACCCGCGCCGTGCCCGTCGGGCCTTGCCGATCTGCGAGCGCCGGTCGACACATGTCGGGCAAGACATTGCGATGCAAAACAAAATGTGTTGTGCTGGCCACCCGATCACCTGCCAGCACAGCCTGGAACTGGCTGCGCGTTTTCAGGCGTAGCACCACGCTGCGCCGAGACCGCTGCGGATCGTCAGTCCGGTGCTGCTCAGACCGCCAGGCGCTTGCGGCCCTTGGCGCGGCGGGCATTGATGACGGCGCGGCCACCGCGGGTTTTCATGCGAACCAGAAACCCATGGGTACGGGCGCGGCGAATTTTGGAGGGTTGGTAGGTGCGTTTCATGTCAGTATCCTAAGATTGCCCATTTTCCGGGTAACCCGCGATTATCACCAATTTTCTCAACTGCAGCAAGACTTTGCGTGACGAAATCCGCGTGTCACGTGAACCCTCTGTCTCGCCACAATGTCGTCAGGCAGCTTGTGGATAAATTCTTGATAAATTAGAATGACCCCGGACCCTAGACTATAAATATCCACAGAGAACAACTAGAAGAATGGCAGAGGAACAACAAGGGGCCCGGGTCCAGCACAATGGGCCTGCAGCCACGCGGGATCTCTGGCACAGCTGCATAGAGCAACTGGCACAGGAACTACCCGAACAACAATTCAACACCTGGATCAAGCCCTTGTCTGCCACGGTGGCCGACGACCTGTCCCGGGTCACGATTCATGTGGGTAACCGCTTTAAACTGGACTGGATCCGGGCCCAGTACAGCGCACGGATTGCTGCCACTCTGGAGAAACTGGTGGGCCAGCCGGTTTTCCTCGAGTTAGCGCTTGCTGCGCGTGAAAACACTCCCCGGTCTGTCCTTGTGGCTGCAAATGGGCCCAGGTCCAGGGTTGAAGAACCGGTTGATCTGGGCGAAGAATTAGCTCTTGCCGGGCTGAAGAACCGACTCAATTCCGGTCTGACCTTCGATACCCTGGTCGAAGGTTCCGCCAATCGAATGGCCCGCGCGGCGGCCATGCATGTGTCGGACATGCCCGGGCATCTGTACAACCCACTGTTCATCTATGGCGGTGTCGGTCTGGGCAAGACCCACCTGATGCATGCCATCGGCAACCGCCTGCTGGTGGACAAGCCGGGTTCCAAGATCCTTTACATCCACGCCGAGCAATTTGTGTCCGATGTGGTCAAAGCCTATCAGCGAAAGACCTTCGACGAGTTCAAGGACCATTACCATTCGTTGGATCTGTTGCTGATCGATGACGTGCAGTTCTTTGCCAACAAGGAACGCACGCAAGAAGAGTTTTTCAATGCTTTCGAGGCCTTGCTGGCCAAGAAGTCGCATATCGTCATGACCAGCGATACCTACCCCAAAGGTCTGGCCGACATTCACGAGCGACTGGTGTCGCGTTTCGATTCCGGTCTGACCGTGGCCATCGAGCCACCGGAGCTGGAAATGCGCGTGGCCATCCTGATCAACAAGGCACGCGCCGAGGCCGCCGAGATGCCGGAAGAAGTGGCCTTCTTTGTCGCCAAGAACGTGCGTTCCAACGTGCGTGAGCTTGAAGGCGCTCTTCGCAAGATCCTGGCCTATTCACGCTTCAACCAGAAAGACATCTCGATCCAGCTGGCACGCGAGGCCCTGCGCGACCTGTTGTCGATCCAGAACCGCCAGATCTCGGTGGAGAACATCCAGAAGACGGTTGCCGACTATTACAAGATCAAGGTCGCCGACATGTATTCCAAGAAGCGACCCGCCAGCATCGCCCGACCGCGGCAGATTGCCATGTATCTGGCAAAGGAACTGACGCAGAAGAGTCTGCCCGAGATTGGTGAGCTTTTTGGGGGCCGTGATCACACGACCGTGCTGCATGCGGTTCGCAAGATTGGCGGTGAACGTCAGCAATTGAGCGAGCTCAATCAGCAATTGCACGTGCTTGAACAGACGCTCAAGGGCTGAGAACCAAAAATCTTGTGGGCAACATGGACGTATGTACAAGCTTGGGGATAGTTTGCGCACAAGTGGCCACTTATCCACAGCCCGCACTCGATCGCCAAAGTTATGCCCAATCGCGGAGCATTCTGAAAGCGTACTTGCCCACACCGTTCAACACTGTCCAAGTGCTTGATAAAAAAGGGGAAAATGCGTGTTTCCACAGGCCACTGCCGCCCTTACCTACTACTACTAGTTGAATCTATATAAATTAAGGAAGAGGTTGACATGATCGTATTGAAGACAAGTCAGGAGAAACTGCTGTCGGTTCTGCAGTCGGTCTCGGGCATTGTGGAACGCAGACATACCTTGCCGATCCTGGCCAATGTACTGATCCGCAAAACCGACGGCATATTGCAATTCACCACCAGCGACCTGGAGATCCAGATTCGCACGTCGGCCGAACTCGGTGGCGACAGTGGCAATTTCACGACAACCATTGGTGCGCGCAAGCTGATCGACATCCTGCGCACCATGCCGCCCGAACAGATGGTCGCTCTGGAGTCCAGCCAGAGCAAGATCGTTCTCAAAGGCGGCAAGAGCAAGTTCACGCTGCAGACATTGCCGGCGGAGGATTTTCCGCTGGTGCAGGAAGCACCAGGCTTCGGATCTGTTTTCAGTGTTCCGCAAAAGACACTCAAGGACTTGCTCAGCCAGGTGGCATTCGCCATGGCTGTGCATGACATCCGTTATTACCTCAACGGTATTTTGTTCGTTGCCGAAGGCAAGCAGCTGAGCCTGGTTGCCACCGATGGCCACCGGTTGGCATTTGCGTCGGTGACACTGGAGACCGAAGTGCCGCGCCAGGAGGTGATCCTGCCGCGCAAGACCGTCATCGAGATGCAACGTCTGCTCAGCGATGCCGAAGGCACGATCCAGATGCAGTTTGCGTCCAACCAGGCCAAGTTCGATTTCGGCGGCATGGAGTTCGTGACCAAGTTGGTCGAAGGCAAGTTCCCCGATTACAACCGTGTGATTCCGAAAAACCACAAGAACAGCGTCACCCTCGGTCGTCAGGCCTTGTTGGCAACCTTGCAGCGCACGGCCATCCTGACCAGCGACAAATTCAAGGGCGTTCGGCTCAATCTCGATCCGGGTTCACTGCGTGTGGCGTCCAATAATGCGGAGCAGGAAGAGGCCATCGATGAGCTCGACATCGACTACGGTGGCGACAGCATCGAGATCGGTTTCAACGTGACCTACCTCATCGATGCCTTGAGCAATATGAACCAGGACATGGTGAAACTGGAACTGTCGGACGGCAACAGTTCCGCGTTGTTCACGATTCCCGATAACAACACGTTCAAGTACGTCGTGATGCCGATGCGCATCTGACTCGATCATCACGTTCGAGTCGTCGCAGACCACGCACAAGCCCGCACAAGAAGCGGGCTTGCTGCTTCAAGAGTTGGATTCCCCGTTAGCAAAGCCAGATATGACAGCAGAAAACAAACCGGATTCACAGACAGGTGCGCAAGGTTCGCAACCCGGCGAAGAAAGCTCCAACTACCAGCCGACCATCGACAGCAACCAGCTGGGTGCGTCAGCGGCTTATGGAGAAGGTGCGATCCAGATTCTCGAAGGGCTGGAAGCGGTGCGCAAGCGTCCCGGCATGTACATCGGTGACACGTCGGACGGAACCGGCCTGCATCATCTGGTTTTTGAAGTGGTCGACAACTCCATCGACGAGTCGCTTGCAGGCCATTGCGACGATATCCTGGTCACCATCCATTCCGACAATTCGATCAGCGTAGTGGACAACGGTCGGGGCATTCCGACTGGTATCAAGATGGACGACAAGCATGAGCCCAAACGTTCGGCTGCTGAGATTGCGCTGACCGAGTTGCATGCAGGTGGCAAGTTCAACCAGAACAGCTACAAGGTATCGGGCGGCCTGCACGGCGTGGGCGTGAGTTGCGTCAATGCACTGAGCAAGATGCTGCGTCTGACGGTGCGACGCGACCACAAGGTCCACGTGCTGGAGTTCTCCAAGGGCTTTGTGCAGAATCGCATCGTCGAGACGGTTGGCGGTGTCGAGGTATCGCCGATGAAGGTGATCGGAGACACCGAAAAGCGTGGCACCGAGGTTCATTTTCTGCCGGACACCGAGATATTCCAGACCAATACCGATTTTCACTATGAAATTCTGAGCAAACGTTTGCGCGAACTGAGTTTTTTGAACAACGGAGTGAAGATCCGGCTCAAGGACGAGCGCAGCGGCAAGGAAGATGATTTTTCCGGCGCCGGTGGTGTGCGTGGATTCGTCGATTTCATCAACAAGGGCAAGACCATCCTGAACCCGAATGTGTTTCACGCATCCGGAGACCGCCAGAGCGATCAGAACACCAACATCGGTGTCGAGGTGGCGATGCAGTGGAACAGCGGCTATAACGAACAGGTGCTGTGTTTCACCAACAATATTCCGCAGCGGGACGGTGGTACCCACCTGACGGGCCTGCGTGCAGCGATGACGCGTGTCATCAACAAGTACATCGACGACAGCGAGACGGCCAAGAAGGCCAAGGTCGAGGTCACCGGTGACGACATGCGCGAAGGCCTGTGCTGCGTGCTCAGCGTCAAGGTTCCCGAGCCCAAGTTCAGCAGCCAGACCAAGGACAAGCTGGTGAGCAGCGAAGTGCGTGGCCCGGTTGAAGACATCGTCAGCAAGCTGTTGCACGACTACCTGCAGGAGCGGCCAGCCGATGCGAAGATCATTGTTGGCAAGATCATCGAAGCGGCACGGGCACGTGAAGCCGCGCGCAAGGCGCGCGACATGACGCGGCGCAAGGGTGTGCTTGATGGCATGGGGCTGCCCGGCAAGCTGGCCGATTGCCAGGAGAAAGACCCCGCTTTGTGCGAGTTCTACATCGTCGAGGGTGACTCCGCCGGTGGTTCAGCCAAGCAGGGGCGCGATCGTAAGTTCCAGGCCATCCTTCCGCTGCGGGGCAAGATTCTCAACGTCGAGAAGGCCCGATACGAAAAATTGTTGACCAGCAACGAGATCCTGACGTTGATCACGGCCCTGGGAACCGGCATCGGCAAGGCCGGTGGCAGTACCGGTAACGACGATTTCAACGTGGCCAAGCTGCGATATCACCGCATCATCATCATGACCGATGCGGACGTGGACGGCGCCCACATCCGCACCTTGTTGTTGACCTTCTTTTACCGTCAGATGCCAGAACTGGTCGAGCGGGGCCACATCTATATTGCCCAGCCGCCCTTGTACAAGGTCAAGGCCGGCAAAGAGGAGTTGTATCTCAAGGATGCGGGTGCACTGGACACCTTCTTGATGCGCATTGCACTGATCAATGCCTCGGTGCACACCGGTGGCGTGGCCAACACCGAACTCACCGGCGATACCCTGGCAGGCCTGGCGCGCAAGCACCAGGTGGCACAGGCGGTGATTGCCCGGTTGCAGAACTTCATGGATGCCGAAGCCTTGCGCGCGGTCGCCGATGGCGTGTCGCTGAACCTCGACACCCTGGACGATGCCGAGAAATCGGCCGCCGCGTTGCAAGACAAGCTGCCCGACGCCGAGGTCAAGGGCGAATTCGACTCGCGTACTGACAAACCCATCTTGCGCATCAGCCGGCGTCACCACGGCAACGTCAAGAGCAGCGTACTGACCCAGGACTTCGTTCATGGCGCCGACTACTCTGCACTGGCTGAAGCCGCCAGCACCTTCCGCGGCCTGCTCGGCGAAGGTGCCAAGGTCACCCGCGGAGAAGGCGAACGCCAGAAGGAAGCCCGAGTCGACGACTTTCGCGAAGCCATGGCCTGGCTGATCACCCAGGCCGAAAGCGCAACCGCACGCCAGCGCTACAAGGGTCTGGGCGAGATGAACCCGATGCAGCTGTGGGAAACCACGATGGACCCCACCGTGCGCCGTTTGTTGCGTGTGCAGATCGACGATGCGATCGAAGCCGACCGAGTGTTCACGATGCTGATGGGCGACGAAGTGGAACCGCGACGCGAATTCATCGAGGCCAATGCGCTGCGGGCTGGAAATATCGATATTTAGATTGCTTTGCTGCTGAAGAACAGCGCGTAGTCGGCCCGCACCAGAGTCCATCGGTCGCGCGCGGTTTTGCCACGGACAGCGACCCGGCCGGCACGCAGCGGATATTCGCGGTAAATCTGGCCCATACCGTTCCAACCTGCGCCTTCCATGGCCGGCCGGATGAACTTGTCGCAGATGTCGCTTTCGGACAGGGTATTTTTGTTCATTCTTGCCCGGCAACTAAGCGTGGTGCTCGCCGCCCTCGCTCCATGATGGCCGAATCTTGCCATTGACCCGGTGGCATGGAGTTTGAATTGGCTTGGTGGAAGTCCAAATCTCCAGTTTGCTGCGGGTTATTTGCTGGGTTTGTAGGGGTTACGGCGATTCAATTTTTCCGATTCGGTCCTGCGTCGTGTTGACGCCGACCGAAAATTGGCCAGCTGGAGGTGCGGCAGATTTCAACCGGCGGTGACAGCCCTCTACAGAATGTTCTTCGCGTACACCCTGACCGCACGCATCCCACCGCTACACCCGTGCCATCCCCTGTAGCCCATAGCGCCTGCGGAAATGATCGGCCAGCAGCCTGCTGGCCGTCGATGCCAGGAAAATGAAAGCGATATAGATCACGGCAGTGGCGGTCAGAATTTCGATGGGCTCATACCATTTGTTCACCAGCTTTTGCGACTGGAACATCAAGTCGGGAACGGCTATGACGGACACCAGCGCGGACGATTTGACGATGACCGTGAATTGGTTGCCGATGGATGGCGCTGCGTCCAGCAAGACCTGGGGGAGAACGATGCGCAGGAATATCCGCCAAGGCGGCATGCCCAGCGAGTTCGCAGCCTCGAGATGTCCTTTGGGCACAGCCTCCATCGCGCCGCGGAACGTCTCTGCCAGGTAGCCGCTGGACTGCACCGCGAGCGCGACACATGCAGCGCTGAAGAATGTGTTGGGCCAGCCAAACAACTCGGGCCAGACATAGTTGACCCAGAGCAGTTGCACCAGGATGGGCGTTGCCCGGAAGAACTCGATCAGCAGCACGGCCAAAGGGCGCAGCGGCCGCACGTACATACGAACCAGGCATAGAAGCCAGCCACCCACAATCGCGCAGGCGAACGCAACGGCACAGACCTCCAGCGTGACTTGAAAACCGGCCAGGAAAGCATCACGCTGGTTCCAGACCAGGCGCTCCCAGTTACCCATGGTCAGACCTTTTGATGAAAGGCGGGTGTGGCAAGGTGCTCACGCGAACACCTTGTTGCGCCACCGGGTCGACAGGATGTTGAGCAGATTTGCGCAGACCAGCACCACAACAAAATAGATGAGAGCGGCGCCGGTATAAAGTGGCATGGGCCGCATCTCCTGGGCCGAGATCATCGATACCTGGTACATGAGGTCGGGAACGGCGATCAGCGACACGATGCTGGTGGCCTTGAACAAGGAGATGAACTGGTTCACCGACTCGGGCAACATGCGGCGCACCACCTGTGGCAGCACCACGTGCCACATGATGAGCCGTTCTGACATGCCTAGGCCCCGTCCGGCTTCGATGTCACCATGGGGAACTGCTTCGATGCCGGCGCGAAACGTTTCGGCGAAATATCCGCTGTAGACAAACGACAGCGCGATTACCGCAGACACAAAGGGATCGAACTCCAGGCGACGACCGATCAAGGCGCCGAGCAGCAGTGGCAGGACGAAATGGACCCAGACCACCATGATGTAGTCGGGCGAGTTGCGTGCAATCTCCACGTGCAAGGCGCCGACCCAGCGCACCATGCGCAGGCGGTTCACCCGCCACAGGGCCGCTATCAGGCCGCCGGCCACGGCAAAAACCGCTGCGCTGGCAAAAACGCCCAGCGTCATTGTCAGGCCTTTGAACAGGATGAATCGGTATTCCCAGATCAGGGCGAGGTCCAGGGTTTCGCGCAGCGATTCAGACATGGTCAGGCCCGCCGCGCTGTCTTGTTCAGGAACTGACGCAACCGGTCACTGCGTGGTTGCTCGAACAGTGCTTCAGGCGGACCCTGTTCCTCGATCTGGCCGTTGTGCAGGAACATCACGTGGTCTGAAACCTCGCGTGCGAAAGCCATTTCATGGGTGACAACAATCATCGTTGTGCCGTCACCAGCGAGGTCTCGCATCACCGCAAGCACTTCGTCGGTCAGCTCCGGATCGAGCGAAGATGTGGCTTCGTCAAAGAGCATTACCTTGGGTTGCATCGCCAGCGCACGGGCTATGGCCACACGCTGCTGCTGCCCGCCGGACAGCCGGGCCGGGAAAACATCGAGCTTGTCCGCCAGATGCACGCGCTCGAGGCAGCGGCGCGCGGTCTCGATCGCCAGCGGCCGGGGCATCCCCCGCACGTGGCGAGGCGCCTCGATCACGTTTTCCAGCACGGTCATGTGCGGCCACAGATTGAACTGCTGGAAAACCATTCCCAGGTCGCGACGCATGAGGTTGATCTGGCCCAGCGTACGAGGCTTGCGTTGTCCGCCTTGACGGGGTGCGTCCTGGTACACCAGAGAGCTGCCGTCGATCAGTACATCGCCTGAGGACGGAGTCTCCAGATGGTTGATGCAGCGCAGCAACGTGCTTTTGCCCGAGCCACTGGCACCAATCATGCTGACGACGTTGCCACGCTGCACCCGGAACGAAATGCCTTTGAGCACCTCCAGGGGGCCGAATCGCTTGTGCAGGTCTATGACCTCGATGCTTGGCGTTTCGGACATTGGCGGGGTGGCAGGTGCGATCTCGGCAGGCTCGTTCACGGATGATACGACGCGGCCCGCATCAGGTCGTGGTGCCCAGGATGTCGACGTGGTGCTTGAGAAGACGCTCGGTTTCTCCATTCACACGGACGAAGGTGGCCCAAAAGTCCAGGAAGTTCTTCCATTCCAGATCGCCGTAACGAACAGCCCAGCTGCTGGGGCGCTTGTCCAGTGGGTTGGTCGGATCAAATGCAGACGCCCAGTTGGTGCGTTTGGCCATCAGCAGGACCGCCATTTGGCTGCTCATCCATACGTCGGCCTTTTTGCCACGTACGGGCTCAGCACCCAGATCGGCCTGTCCGGTCGTGGTGATGAGCTTGGCGTTGGGGAACAAGAGCGGGATGCGCGGCTCCTCGCTACCCCCTGAAACGACAGAGAACGTCACGCTGGGTTTGTTGAAGTCGGCCAGGGTCTTGAATTTGCCGGCATTGTCCTTGTGCACCATCAGCAGGCTTCCGACTTCGAAAAGCGGACCGATGTAGTCCACGGCCATCGCACGCGGTATGGTGTAGGTCAGCGCGGAGCCGAAGACGTCGTAGTCGTTGCGGCGCAGTGCCACGGTGGCGTTCTGGAAAGTGACTTCCTTGAACTCGAGTTTGACGTTCATCTGCTTGGCCAGTTCGGTGGCCAGGTCGAAATAGATGCCACCCAGATCGCCGGTCTTGGCGTTCTTGTAAAAGAACGGCCCGGTCTGGGCGTACCCAACGCGCAGGACTCCGGACGACAGGATCTTGCCCAATGTCGAATCCTTGTTGATCCCGCTTTCCAGCGTCTGTGCCAATACCGTTTGCGGCGACAGCGTCGCGCCGAGTGCCGACGCTACGCCCCCGAGCACAGCAGCGCCCTTCAGGAATCTGCGCTTGTCATTACCGATGATGTCCATGATAGTTACCTCCAGTTGGTTGCGATACAAGAAAACCCTCTCCGTTCGTCCTCACCTGCCTGTCATGCCCACCGCCACTTGCGCCGGGCTCCTTGGTCATCGCGGCGTTGCCGGCAATGCAAAGGCTTCCACCAACACACCGTCGCGCATTCCGTAGATGGTGTGGTGCAAAAAAACTGTTGCGTCTGCATACCCGACCTCCAGATCGATGCGCTCGCCGACGCCAAAACCCACCACATCCCGGTCGCATTCGAGCGTCAAGTGTTCGGCTGCGTGCGCGATATGCACCGCACCGGGCAGATGCAGCGCCTTAGATGCAGTCGGGTAGACGCCCAGGCAACGCCAGCCCGCATTGCAGACGACACGTCTGGCGCTCGGGCGGCTCAGCACCGTGGCGCGCAGCACGAGTGCCTGCTCCAATGGCAGGTGGAACTCGGTGCGGTAACGCCGGTCGCCAAAGACGCCACCGCCGGCCTGCAACTCGGTGACACCTGGCAAGGTGCTGGCTGTCTCAAAGGTTCCGGTCCCTCCGCAACTGACGATGTCGATCGAGAGACCAGCCTGAACGCATCGTTGAGCTGCCTGTGTGAGTTGACCAACACAGTCGCGGATAGCCTGGGCCTTGGCCTGGGCATCGGAGATCCGGGTGGCATGTCCTTCCCATGCCATAAGGCCACGCAGCGAAAGGGACGGCTCTGCCTGAATCCGCCGGCCGAGTTCGAGGGCTGCATCACCGGGTGGAACGCCCGATCGCGCCAGGCCGACGTCGACCTCGATCACCACACCGATCGTTACATGGGCGCGCCGCGCTGCTTCGGCCAGAAGTCGCAGGTGCTCAGGGGCATCGACGGCCACCATGACTTGCGCTGCGCGGTTGAGTTCAGCGAGAGTGTTCAGCGCCTCAGGTGTCACCACGTTGCTGGCGACCAACACGTCCTTGATGCCTGCCGCGACCATCGCCTGCGCCTCGCCAATGGTGGCACAGGTGATCCCTTGTGCCCCGGCCGAGATCAGGCGAAGGACCAGCGCCGGGGCGCGGATCGCCTTGACATGTGGTCGCCAACGTTTCCCGCCGACGCCGATGATTGTCTGCGCCATGTGCTTGACGTTGCGCTCAAACGCCGCCAGGTCCAGCAGCAGGCATGGCGCTTCGGGCAGCACGATCGGTGTCATCACACAAGGCTCTTTGCAGCAATCGGCAAACCGCGTTGGCGAATGCTGTCACGCGCGGTGTGCGTTGCGGCCATGTCCACAGCGTTTTCGTCGGCTGTCAGCACGACACCATATTCAGCTGCAGCCGCCGCAACTGAAACCTTGCCATCGCGCACATCCTCCAGAACCTGCTGCGCATCGCGCTCCAGGGGATCGCCCCAGCCCCCGCCTCCGGCGAGAATGGCTTCGTAGAGTTCGCCGCGCAGCAAAGTGCGCATGAACTTGCCCGGTAGCTGACTGCGCTGGCCGGACAGGTCCGTCAGGTAATTGGCGGCAAATGCACCTTTGTGGCCACCTTGAAGGCCATAGGGCTGGAATTTCTGTCGGTCGCTGCGGACCTGCAGTACGGCTTCTGGGACTCCCGTCAGACGGTAGCTGCGCACCATGCCTACGCCACCGCGATGCTTCCCGGCACCGCCGGAGTCGGTGCGAAACCCATAACGCTCGATGCGAACCGGCTGTTCGCCTTCGACAACTTCGATGGGTGAGTTGGAGTAGTTGACAGCCAGGGAAGACAGGCCGTCGTTGGTGTCCTTGTTCGGCCGGCCGCCCCAGGTACCGAACAGGAATTCGAGCAGGACGAATGGGGACTGATGCTGGTCATAGCCGGCAATGGTGACGCCAAAGTCCCCTTGTGCACCACAGGCAAACACCTTGCCTGGCAGCATGAGCGCCAGCGCGCCCCAGATCGCTTCGGTTGTGCGCATGGCGGTCAGCCCGCGCGCCGCCACCGGTGCAGGAGTTGTTGGAAACACGATGGTTCCGGGTTCGGCCGTGACGTTTAACGCACGCATGAAGCCGGTGTTGGTTGGCAGACTCGGGTCCATGATGCAGCGCACGCAGGCATAGGTGCAGGACTGGGTCATCGAGAACGGCAGATTGATGGACCCCCGTACTTGAGGCGAACTGCCGGCAAAATCCACGGCGAGAGTGTCCGCACGTTTGGTGATGGTGCAGCGGATCCGGATCGGATCGGTGCTGAAACCGTCGTCGTCCAGAAAGTCTTCGAAGGTCCAGCTACCGTCGGCCAGTGCGGAGAACGCCGCCCGGGTCATCGTCTCCGTGTAGTCCAGCAGGTGCTCCATCTCGGTACGCAGCACATTCGCGCCATAGCGCCGTGCCAGGCCCTGCATTGCGCGTTCGCCGCGGGTACAGGCGGCCACCGTTGCCATCACGTCGCCTTCGACTTTGTCGGGCAACCGGACGTTCAATGTCAGGATATCCATCAGGTCGCGGACCAGCACGCCGCGGTGGAACAATCTGACTGGCGGGAGTCGCAGGCCCTCCTGGAAAATCTCCGTGTTGTCGCAGGCATTGCCGCCGGCGACGCGGCCGCCGATATCGGTCTGGTGACCAATGGCGGCAGAGAACCCGAGCAGCTCGCCGTCGAAGAAAATCGGCTTGAACACATAGATGTCTGGCAAATGCGTGCCACCGCCCACATACGGATCATTGGTGATGTAGATGTCGCCCTCGTGCATGTCACCACCGAAGCGCGCCAGGATGGTCTGCACGGTCGGCGGGAATGAGCCCATGTGCATCGGGAGACACAAGCCCTGCGAGATCAGGCTGCCGTGCGCATCGATCAGACCAGTGGAAAAGTCCATCGCCTCCTTGATCACGTAGGAGCGCGCCGTTCTCACCACCGTGGCCGCCATCTCGTCCGAGATCGCCGCAAAGGCGTTCTTGAGAAGTTCAAGTCGAATCGGGTCGCGCGGCTTGGTGGCAACTTGGGTCATGGCGTCTCAAGAAGGGGTGTCAGATCGATAAAAACGCTGCCGGTGGCGTCGCGGTGCACGCGCGCGCCGGGTGGAACGACGATGGTGGTGTCGTACTCCTCGATCACCAAGGGCCCGACGCACGTGTCCAGCGACTCGCGACGCATGACCGGCGTGTCATGCCAGCCCCAGCGATCGCCATAGAAGACTTGTCTGTGCGGCAGTTGTCCAATGTGCCGGCTTTTTGCGGCTGGATGAATATGGTCGGCATGAACGCGAACCGACTCTTCGCTTGGCCGCGCCCGGATGCGCAGGCGCAGGTTCACCAACTGCGTCGCTTCGGATTCGTTGTGATAGCCATAAGTGCGCTCGTGTTCGTTGTGAAAGTCCCGGACCGCCTGCTGTAGCGCGGCGTGTGTCAGAGGCAAAGTGATGTCGATGTTCAGCTCCGAACTCTGGCCGCGGTAACGCATGTCGAGCTGGAACTGCAGTTCACTGTCGGCGACTGCCACACCTTCTGCGGCCATCAATCCGGCCCCGTCCTGGTGAAGTTCCGCTGCGAGCTGGTTGAGCGCGTCGGGCTGCGCCGCTGCCGCATCCAGCCCACAGGTGCGCACCAGCCGATGTTCGATACGGGCAAAGAGCAGGCCGAATGCGCTGAATACGCCCGAGGCCGGAGGTACGACAATATGGCGTATGCCGGCATGCAGCGCAAGCGATGCGGCATGGACCGGACCGCTGCCGCCGAAAGCAATCATCGTGAAGTCGCCAGGCGCGCGTCCGATCTCGCTGGTGACGGCCTGCACCGCACGCACCATCGTTGCATTGGCCACCGCATGAATTCCATAGGCGGCATCGGCCACTGCCAGGCCCAAAGGGCTGGCAATGGCGCGCTCTATCGCCGCGTGCGCGGCGTCACTGTCGATGGGCATCGCGCCGTCCAGCAAGTGGCTCCGATTCAGATATCCCAGAACCACATTGGCGTCGGTCACGGTCGGCTGGTCGCCGCCCAGACCGTAACATGCCGGCCCTGGCATGGCGCTGGCGCTGCGCGGGCCAACCCGAAGGGCGCCACCCGCATCGATCCAGGCCAGGCTGCCACCACCAGCGCCGATTTCCGCGAGGTCTATCGCCGGTGCGCGCACCACGTAACCGCCGCCACTGAGCAGACGTTGCCCCGCATTGAGAGCCGTTCCCACTTCAAGTTCAGCCGTCAGGCGCGGCTCACCGTTTTCGATCAGGCAGGCCTTGGCGGTCGTTCCCCCCATGTCGAATGCGATGATGTTGGACAAACCCAGCAACCGGCCCAGCGCAGCTGCACCCACAGCCCCGGCCGCGGGTCCGGACTCGATGCAACTGGACGGCATCTGGCGCGCGATGGGTGAGTGCATGACACCACCAGCGGACTGCATCACCATCAGCGGAGCCGCGCTGCCTGATGCGCGAAGGCCATCTTCGAGCCGCCCCAGGTATTCGTCGACAACCGGTTTGACGAAGGCATTGACTACCGTCGTGCTGGTGCGCTCGAATTCCCGGATTTCTGGCAACACCTGGTACGAGGCCGACACAGCCAGACCGGGCGCATGGGCCTGCAGCAATTCGACGATGCGTCGTTCATGTGCCGGGTTCACGTAGGAATGCAACAGGCAGACTGCCACCGAATCGACGCCAGCGAGCTGCAATGTTTCGAGCGCTGCGAGCACGTCGGCGTCGACCAGCGGGGTGATCACCGCGCCGGAGGCGGACATGCGCTCCTGGACTTCCAGACGCAGACGGCGTCGTACCAGCGGGACTGGCTTGTCCCAGTCCATGTTGTAGAGCTGGGGCATGCGCAGACGGCCGATCTCCAGTACGTCTCGAAAGCCCAATGTGGTGATCAGCCCCACTTTGGCGCCAGTGCGAGTCAGCAAGGCGTTGGTGGCGACAGTGAACGCGTGCACCATGCGATCAATGTCGCCGGGCCTTAGAACCCGTGCGCCCACCATCTGCGCGATACCATCCAGGATCGCGCGGCTGTAGTCATCTGGCGTGGACAGGACCTTGAGTGTGTGGATGCCGGCGTGGGTATCGGCTACCACCAGGTCGGTGAACGTTCCTCCTACATCGATACCGATTTGGTGCATGGCCGACGACTACCTCTTTCCCGTTGATCATGCAGACCCCTTTATAGCTCACACGCAACGGGGGGTCTGCGGTAGACCCAATGTAGTGGCGCCCTGGCCATTGCTGGTAATCGGAACTGCCCGTTCGCGTGATAGGATATTTTTATCATGCGCGCATCGCTGGCCCAACTCGAAGCCTTCTATTGGATTGCCCGACTGGGCAGCTTTCATGCTGCCGCTCGGCACCTGCATATCACGCAGCCGACGGTTTCGGCGCGGATTGCGGAACTGGAGAAGCATCTGGGTGCACGCCTGTTCCAGCGCGACCACCAAAGGGCTGAATTGACCGCGCGAGGCAGGGGGCTGGTCAAGCCGGTGGACCGCATGCTAAAGCTGAGCGACGACATTGCGCAACACAGCGCCAGCAGTCGTACCTTGCGCGGCCTGCTGAGACTTGGCGCGGTGGAGTCGGTCGCATTGCTCGCATTGCCGAACCTGCTGCCGCGGTTCATTGCAAACTATCCGGATTTGAAGGTTGAACTGACGCTGGACGTCGGGTCGGCACTCAGTCGCAAACTCAACACCGGCGAACTGGATGTCGCCATCCTCACCGACCCCCAGGTCAACGACACCATTTCCATTGAGTCGGTCGGGCGCATCGAGCTCGACTGGATGGCCAGCAGCCGGCTCAAGCTGCCGCGGCGTGAGCTTAGACCACGAGACCTTCAGATGCTGCCGATTTTCACCATGCCCAGTCCATCGACGATTTTCCTGTCCATGGATCAGTGGTTCAACCAGGCGGATGTCGAGCCCGAGCATGTCAGCATCTGCAATTCGCTGGCTCTGATGGCGCGCCTGATCGTTGAGGGCCAGGGCGTGGCTGTCTTGCCCACGGCGCTGATGCGAACGGAACTCGAAAGCGGCCAGATCCGGGCACTCCAATGCAAGACGGCGGTCAAGCCCGGCACCATGGCAATTGCTTACAGCGGACCGGAGTACCGTTATCGTGTGCTGATCAGAATGATCACCAAAGCGCTTCATGAAAGCCGCTTGATGGATCCGCTTTAGCGCGATATTTCCAGATCTTCAGGGCAACGTTCGTTCGCAGTGGCACGCTGAGCACTGAATATTTTGGCTTGTTCGGGCTGTGGACTTACACCACGTGATGGGACATGACAGGCGCCTGCCGATCCATCACCCGCGTGTGATGGAGTCAGGGCCTTGCCGAACCAGCAGGTGCCGGCGGCTGTACGACCGCCGCCGAAGCCCCCTGCGCCATTGCCGGCGCCTGCCGTGCCGTCTCCAACGCCTTGCGGATCTGCGCCGGATCCCGGTTGCGCAAACCCTCGGACAAGGCCTGCGACGCGTTTGATCGCAGTTCGGCGTATTTGCGCATGATGTCCAACGTGCGCGCCGATGGTGCCGCGGTGTCCAGTTGCAGGTTGGACAGGTTCTCGAAACTCTCCTGGTACTCGGACGTGACGCTGCTGTCGATCTGCCCGGCCAACTGCTCGAAGCTCAGACGATCGCGTTGACCTTTGTCCAGTATGGATTCCCATTGCTGGCTGATGCGCTGGTCTTGCGCCAGAAACCGGCTGATGGCTTCGCGTGCCCGGATTTCCTCGCCCAGGCGGTAGCTAGGCGCAGGAACAAACGTGAGCATGCTGGCGACGGCCAGCGCCACGAGGCCAAGGCATGTTACGCGGACCTTGCGGTTGCGTGGACTGTTCCAGGTCCAGGGCCGGGACAAGGCAACCCCCAGAAACGCTCCGGAAATCAGACCGCCGACATGGGCTGAATTGTCGATGCCGGGCACGACCTGGCCCATCACCAGCGCGAACACGATGAATATCGTCGCGGCGCCGAACATCCAGCGAAATTCACCCCGCTCGACTTGCGCACGCTCGCGCCACAGAAACAAGACCAGCGCGCCATACAGACCGAAGATGGCACCCGATGCGCCACCCGATACGGCCTGGTTGCCCTGGATCACCAGCGACAACAGGTTGCCGATGACGCCGCCACCCAGATACAGCATCAGGAAGCGCCAGCGTCCGAATACCTGCTCCAGCAAACGACCCACGTCCCACAATGCCCACATGTTCAGTGCCAGATGCAGCAGGCCGAAATGCAGAAACATGGCGCTGAACAAGCGCCACCACTGGCCGTCCTGCGTCGCCGGGCCGAAGTTGGCGCCCCAGGCCAAGGGGATCGCCGTGGAGGTATGCCACAGACTGGCGCCTTGAACCAGCATGGCGCCAAAAATCAGGATATTGACGGCAAGCAGCGCCATGGTCACCGGTGCGCGCGTGGGAGCGGCGTGCAGCAGACCGGTCAAATCGGGCGCGGACTTTCCGTGTACCGGATCTGGATCGAATGGTGACGGGCGAGGCATGGTGCCCCCATTAGATCGCATGCGCAGGGGGCTGGACCTGTTGGAGACAACACTTGGAAGGGGCACAATCTGCGTATGAAACCCCATGCCCATGCGTCGCCGCCGCCGTTGTCCACCCAGGATTCCACCCGCATCGACGACACGCGTATCAGCGCGGTCAGACCGCTGATCACGCCCGCCTTGTTGCAGGAATGGTTGCCGGTGCCAGAAGCGGCGCTGGCGCTGGTCGAGCGAAGCCGGCTCGATATCTCCAGGGTGTTGCAGGGGCTTGACGACCGGCTCGTTGTGGTCGTTGGCCCGTGTTCGATTCATGACCAGGGGCAGGCGATGGAGTACGGTCGCCAGCTCAAGGCGCAAGCGGACCTGTTCGCTCCCGACCTGCTGGTTGTCATGCGCGTGTATTTCGAGAAGCCACGCACCACGGTGGGGTGGAAGGGTTACATCAACGACCCCCATCTCGACGGCAGTTTCGCCATCAACGAGGGCCTGGAGATGGCCCGCCGCCTGATGCTGGACTTGCTGGCGCTGGGTTTGCCGCTGGGCACCGAGTTTCTCGATTTGCTCAGTCCGCAGTTCATTTCAGATCTGGTGAGCTGGGGTGCCATTGGCGCCCGTACCACTGAAAGCCAGAGCCACCGTCAACTCGCATCGGGTCTGAGCTGTCCGGTCGGCTTCAAGAACGGTACGGATGGTGGCGTCAAGGTTGCCAGTGATGCGATCCAGGCGGCTTCGGCCCGGCATGCTTTCATGGGCATGACCAAGATGGGCCAGGCGGCCGTGTTCGAGACCAGGGGCAATGCCGACTGCCATGTCATATTGCGTGGTGGCAAACAAACCAATTACAGTGCAGCGGACATCGCCGCGACCTGTTCCTTGCTCAAGGCAGCCGGGCTGCGCGAACAGGTCATGGTTGACGTGTCCCATGCCAACAGCAGCAAGCAGCACCAGCGCCAGATCGTGGTGGCGCAGGATGTAGCCCAGCAGGTGGCCGGTGGTGATACACGCATCATCGGCCTGATGCTCGAGAGCCACCTTCAGGAGGGCCGCCAGGACATCGTGCCCGGCATGCCACTTGCGCCGGGTATATCTGTTACCGACGCCTGTATCAGCATGGCGCAGACGATTCCGTTGCTGCACGGCCTGGCCCAGGCCGTGCGCACGCGCAGGGCGGGTGGCGCGGCACAGCCGTAGATGCAGGACTCGCGCCCTTTGGGATAGACCTGTTGCAGGTCGCCGGAGCCTGTGGCCGTTTTCGCAAGCCATTGATGGCACCGCAGTTGCCCAGTTAACATTGCACGGAGATCAACAGGGATAGCGCTCAGCATGATTCTGAAGGAGTTGGACCCTTTTCTGGGCGGCAGCCAGGACGACATCGCCCATCGCATTGCGCAGGACAGGATGGCCTATCACCTGCGCCGTTACTTCGGCAAGAGCGAAGAGGTGGATGTGCTCAACTACCTGCGGGTCAGTTCGGGCACTGTGGTCACGATGATCGACCATCTGGTGCTGCACCCGTTCGGGCTTATCGTGATCGAGCGTGAGAGCCTGAGCGAGCCTATACAGATCAAGGACGATGGTCAGTGGCTGCGTGCGCGTCCGGACGGGCCGGTCGAGATGCGTTCTCCGATCACCCGGGCGTATTTGCGGGCTTTGTCGCTCAAGGCCTTCCTGGACAAGATGGTCCGGCAAAAGGGCTTTTTCGACGCGATCGAGCTCGACATCATCGTATCCGTGCCCGATACCGACCGGATTCGATGGCCGACCATGGGGGTCTTGCCAGAGGTATGTGACACCGACCAGGTTCATGAGCGCGTGAACCAGCGTATCCTGCAATGTCGGCGTACTGCCAAAGCGGCTGGTGTGTTGACGGCGCCGGAGCGTCGTCGATTGGGTGAATTCCTGCGCTCTCTGCATCAACCGTTGGTTCGGACGGCGCCGCGATAGATATTTGATTCCCGCCGGCAGTCCGCTGGGCGCTGGACGGGAACAAGCCAAATGGGGGCTTTGCGGACATGATTCTGAAGGAGCTTGACCCGTTCCGTGGCGGTGACGAACGGGCTTTTGCGGCGCGCATCTCGGCGGACCGCATGGCCTACTATTTACGGCGCTATTACCGGCGCAGCACGGAAGTGGATGTAATCAACGGCCTGCGCATCCGATCTGCGGGGTCGATGACGCGCATCGACCACCTGTTGCTGCATTCTCATGGCATGCTGGTGATCGAGCGTGAAGATATTGACGGGCGGGTCCGCATCGACGATGACGGCCAGTGGACGGCGTGGATGAACGGTCGGATGGAGTCTTTGGGTTCTCCCATCACGCGGGCGTATGTTCAAGCCTTGTTGCTCAAGGCCTTTCTGGACCGGCGTGTGCGACAGAAGGGATTTTTCGACAACCTCGAACTCGATGTGCTAGTCGTCGTCTCGGACGACTGCGAGATCCGCTGGCCGGAAACCGGCCGACTGGTCGAGGTTTGCAGCCGGGAGGTAGTGCAGGACCGGATCAGCAGTCGCCTGGAGCAATGCCAGGCGACGGCGCGCAGACCGGGCCCGCTGACAGCAGTCGAGCGGCGCACCCTGGGTTGGTTCCTGACCTCGGCACATTGGCCGGGCTCGGACATGGAGCTTCATTAGGCCAACACTTGACAGGTTTGCCCGCCATCGCCCCGCCGCGCAACACGGGTACAGTGCGACGATGGCGTTGATAACCCGAACCTTTTTGCTGCTGCTGGCCGGGCTGGTGTTCTTCTTCATTGCGGGCATCGTGGCCGTGTGGGCGCCGGACAAGCCGCTGGTCGAGCTACAGGCCCGTTGGGCCACGGCGCCTTCGCAATTCATCACGGTCACGGGTATGCAGGTGCATGTGCGCGACGAGGGTCCGCGGGACGACCCGCTGCCTATTGTCCTGTTGCATGGAACGTCTGACAGCCTGCATACCTGGGACGGCTGGGCTGCGCAACTGCGTGGTCAAAGGCGCGTGATCCGGTTTGATCTGCCGGGGTTTGGCCTCACCGGTCCTGGCCCGACAGCCGACTATTCCATCGATGCCTATGTGCGATTCGTCGCGGCGGTGCTGGATGGCCTGCAAGCGCCACGTGTCGTGCTGGGTGGCAATTCGCTGGGGGGCGAGATCGCCTGGCGCGCCGCATGGGCGATGCCGCAGCGCGTGGCGCAGCTGATACTGGTCGACGCAGCGGGATACCCACTGCAAGCTCAGGAACTACCGTTGGGGTTCGCGTGGGCCCATGTTGCGGGCGTGCGCACGGCACTGCAATACCTGCTTCCGCGCGGCCTGGTGCTGGCCAGCGTACGCAGCGTTTACGCAAACCCGTCCAAGGTGACGCCGGAGCTGGTGGACCGGTATTACGATATGGCCTTGCGGCCGGGTAATCGACGTGCGCTGGGCCAGCGACTGGAGGCAATGCAAGGCGACGATGTGTCGGGCCGGATTCGGGCGCTGACGCTGCCCACGCTGGTCCTCTGGGGGGCGCAGGATCGGTTGATTCCCGTAGAGCTCGGCCGTCGTTTTGCGCGAGATATTGCGGGCGCCAAGCTGGTGGTGTTCGACGGGCTGGGTCACGTGCCACACCAGGAAGACCCGGGGCGCACAGTGGCGGAAGTCCAGCGTTTTCTGGGCCTGGTTCCTCAAAAATAGAAGGTTGGTTTTATGGCAGAAAGAAACGTGCCCGAACTGGCGCGCGAGACGCTCAAGCAACTGATTCTTCGCAAGCTGACGCCCACGCCCGGCAACTACAGGGACGTGTTCAACGAAATCGCCAGACTGCCTAACGATCCACCGTTCCCGCTGGACGAGTTGCGCAAGATTGCGCAGTTGTTGCCGGCCCGCACCCCGGGCCAGATCAAGCAGAAGAGCCTGTTGGAATACGCCATCAACCAGTTGAACTGGACAGGTGTGCGCGATGCGCTGGTGGCGTACGGAGCGTTCACTCCCCGCAATGGCGCGGAGACAACGGGTTCGGCGCCGCTCGCCGGGGCCACCACCGATGCCGCCGCTTCTGCTCTGGCGCCGCTGTCGCAGGTTACGCGGACCGGTGCGCCGGCCCTGACGTCCGAATTCATGGAGCAGATTGCCCGGCTCATCGAGTATGTCCGGCCTGCACTGGGCACCGACGACGCCCGTTTCACCGAGCAGACCAACGAGATGTTGCTTGCCATGCGAGCCCCGGATGCCGACGTGGTGCGCGTCAAGCAGATGCTCAGCACCTTCGGGCACCGCGTCTCTTTTGCGGCCGAAGACCAGGTCGAGATCCGATCGACGCTGGTGCATCTGCTGCGCCTGATCATGGAGAACATCAGCGAGCTCAGTGTCGACGATCGGTGGCTCAAGGGCCAGGTCGAGGCCTTGATGGCAGCGATCGCACCGCCGCTGACCTTGCGACGCCTGGACGACGTCGAGCGCCGCCTGCGTGATGTGATCCTCAAGCAGGCCGAAGCCAAGGGCCGTGCGCAGGAAGCACAGGATGAGATGCGCCAGATGCTGCGCGTATTCATCGAACGTCTGTCGGCGATGTCGGATTCGACCGATGCCTATGGCGCGCAGATGGAAGAAAACGCGGGCCTGATCGAACAGGCGCGCAGCTTTGCCGAGCTCACGCCGGTGCTCAAGCAAGTGGTCTCTGCAACGCGTGGCATCGCGCAGCAGTCGCTCAGTGCCCGCGACGAATTGCGCGACATGCGCGAGCGGGCCCAGGCGACCGAGGTCGAGATCGTGAAACTGCATCAGGAGCTCGATCGTGTCAGTGCCCAGGCACGCCACGATACGCTGACCGGCGCACTCAATCGCAAGGGGCTGGAAGAGGCGCTGAGCCGCGAGTTGTCGGTCGTGCGGCGCAAGGAGTCGGCGCTGTGCATTGCCCTGCTCGACATCGACAACTTCAAGAAGATCAACGATGAGCGCGGCCATGGCACCGGCGACGAGGCGCTGACCCATCTGGCCAAGGTGGCACGCCAATGCATGCGGCCGCAGGACACGCTGGCCCGATATGGCGGCGAAGAGTTCGTGATCCTGTTGCCAGACACGCCGCTGGACAATGGCATCGAGGCGATGGTGCGCCTGCAGCGGGAGTTGACCAAACAGTTCTTCATGGCCGGTGCCGACAAGTTGCTGATCACGTTCAGCGCCGGCGTGGCGCAACTGGCACCCGACGAAGAAGGTGATGCGGCGCTCAAGCGCGCCGATCAGGCCATGTACATGGCGAAACGCGCCGGCAAGAACCGGGTGCTGGGTGCATGATGAGCGCCGCGCCGGGCCGTTCCCAAGCAAGCTCGCACCGCAGCCCGAAGGGCGGAGGTACTCCAGTGAGCGCCGCGCATTCTCTGTAACAGCGACGACGAAGGGAGATCGGTATGGCGTATCTTGTTCTGGGTCTGGTGCTTTTTCTGGGTGTGCATTCGGTGCGTATCGTGGCCGAAGGCTGGCGCAGCCAGACCGTGGCGCGCATTGGCGCGAATCGATGGAAGGCGGCCTACTCGGCTGTGTCGCTGTTTGGTTTCCTGCTGATCCTGTGGGGTTTCTCGCAGGCACGGCTGATGCCGGTGCAGGTGTGGAGCCCGCCGATGGGCATGCGTCACCTGGCCTGGCTGCTGACCTGGCTGGCCTTTGTGCTGCTGGCTGCCGCCTATGTGCCAGGCAATGGAATCAAGGCCCGGCTGCACCATCCGATGGTGCTGGCGGTCAAGACCTGGGCACTCGCCCACTTGCTGGCCAACGGCAATCTGGCCCATGTGGTGTTGTTTGGCTCGTTCCTGGTGTGGGCAGTGTTCAACTTTTCCGCCGCGCGACGCCGCGATCGCGCCGGCGCCATCCGCTATCCGCCGGGGCGCATGATGCCCACTGTCATCACCGTGGTGCTCGGAACGCTGGCCTGGGCCGGCTTTGCCATGTGGTTGCATGGCTGGTGGATCGGCATTCGCGTGATGGGCTAGACGCGTCCTGCCGCGCATTCAGATATCCAGGATCCACTGGATCAGGTATTTGGCGACGAACCCGACCATGCCGAATGCCAGTCCGAGAAAAATGACGAAGGCGCCGAACTTGCCGGCTTTGGCTTCCCAGGCCAGTTGGGCGACGATGAACACCATGTACAGCATGAACGCCCCGACGCCGAACGTCAGGCCGAACGATGCAATCTGCTCTTCGGTGAAGCCAAACATGGTGCGGCGTCAAGAGCCCAGCGGGCGCTGCGGCAAGGCGCTGGCGTCGACCAGTTCATCGTAGGCATGCCAGCTCGCATGGCCCAGGACAGGCACCACTACCACCAGCGCGAGCAATGCGGTCGCGAACCCGACCAGCACCAGCAGCATGATCAGAGCGGCCCACACGGCCATTGGAGCCGGATTGGCCAGCACCACGCGCCAGCTGGTCAATACCGCGGCCATCAGCGTGACGCGGCGATCAAGCATCAGCGGCATGGACACGACGCTGGAGGCGAATATCGGCGCGGCCAGAACGCCGCCCAAAAGCAGCCAGGCCTCGAACAGGAAATTGTCCGGCGCCAGCACCACCAGGCGCAGGAAGTCGATCGGCGCATTGATCGGTGCCGGCGCCATCAAGGTGATCAGTGCGGCCGACGTCATGACCCAACCGGTACCGGCCAGCGCCAGCATCACGCCAAAACGGACCAGGCACCAATAACCGCCCGACTCGTCGAAACGGGACCGCTGCCAGCTCAGCCAGGTTTCGTACAACAGCGCTACACGGACCGGGCGCTGATGGGCCAGCGCACGGCTGATCGCGTACAGGCTGGTGGCGAGCACCGGTGCCACCACCAGAAAGCCGGAGAACGCCCCGGCCAGCAACCAGAATTGGCGGTGTGCCACGGTCAGCAAGACCAGGCCAAAACCCGCCAGCACGATGCCGTGGCCCAGGCTCAGCCAGCGGGCCCGCACCATGTCATGCCAGCCAAGCGCCAGCCAGCGCAGCGGGGCCATCAGCGCCACGCTGCGCACGGCCGCGGTGGCCGTGTTGGCGTGGCTCGAAGATGAGGGTGGGTTCACGGGACTACCCTTCGTGTTGCATGCTGCAGTCTAAGCCCGATCCCGAAGTGGGCGCGACGGGGCGCTTTGGCGCGCCGGATAATGCGGCTTTGCCTCAGGCAGGAGTTTTTCATGGCACGACCAGTTCTTGACGAGTCCCATATCCATCCAGCGATCCGGGAACATGTGGGGTCTCGCCGCCATTCGCTTGTCCATGAGGTGCAGGCGGCCATCGTGGCGCATGCCGTTGTGGTGGTCGGCATGGCGATGAATCCGTTTCCGCGCAAGGCGCGTCGCTTGCTCGATGCGGCAGGGGTGGCCCATCATTATCTGGAATACGGCAGTTATCTGAGCAGGTGGCGCGATCGCAATGCGCTCAAGATGTGGACTGGCTGGCCGACCTTGCCGATGGTGTTTGTCAAAGGCACGTTGGTGGGCGGGGCCGACGAAGTGGCCAGATTGCTGGCCAGTGGTGAGTTGAAGAGGATGTTGGCCTGAAGAATGAAAAGGCCGTCGCACACCAGACAAAGAGTGCGCGACGGCCTGTCTCAAGTCGACGGACCAGAGGTCGGTCCACGCGAGGACCCGACCCGGGCTGCGAGTATCAGCCGTGTTTGTGCTGCATGCCGCCGCGCTCGCCGCCCCGGCGATGTTGGCCACCCATGGCGTTGGCATCGAACACCTGCTGCTGCTCGGCAGACAAGGTACGGTAGAACACCAGTGTGGCTTCCTGGCGCTTGCCCATCTGGGTGTCACGCTGCGTCTTCATCGTGTTCATGCGTTCGATGCGTTGCGGCGTGCTCAGCGTCTTCCATTCCTCATGCATCTTCTGGCGGTTGTCGCGGCCCATGTGATTGCCAGCATCGGCCGGTGGTTGCATTGCGGCGACGTATTGCGCCCAGGCGTCTTCCTGCGCTCCGGTAACCTTGAGTTTGGCCTTGAGTTCGGCCGTATGCGCAGCCATCATTTGCTGCATCCTGGCCGGGTCCATGCGGCCGTGGTCCTTGGTGCCGGAATGGGCCATCATGCCCATGCCCATGGCGGGTGTCTGGGCGACTGCGACGATGCTGGCGCCGGCCAGGGCGATGGACAGGAGCAGAGGTTTGAGGATCGATTTCATGGTGTTCCCTTTCTTTGAGACCTGCCAGGCGGATATCGCAGCAGGTTGACCATGAGTCTGCGCGCCGCGTGTATCGGCGCGATGGTGATTTGACAAGCTTTTGTAAAGTTGCCCGACCTGTGCTGACCGGTGATTTGTGCGGTTGCAGCTGTCTCGGCACAGCGGTGCTGCAATCTTTATCGAGCCTTGGGTCGTTGATCCAGCAACTGCACCAGCGCCCCGCCGTTGACAAGTTCGATCGCCTGTTTCTCGGCGAACCGTCGTGTCGCGTCACCCAACCCCCCCAGTGTGATGTAGACACAGTGGCTGGCGTCTTTCGAATGCCGCGCCTGGTCCAGCGTGCGCAAGGGCTCGACACCATGGCTGCCTGCTTTCCAGCGTCTGGCGCTGACCAGAGTGGTCTGCGCGCCTTTGCGCAGCTCCAGATCGGCGACACCCTGGTCCAGGCGGCTGACCTGATAACCGCTGGCGACAAAGGCCTGTTCCAGTGCCAGGCTGAAATCGCGCCAGGGCATGGCGGCGACCTTTTCCAGCGTCTGATCGACATGTTGCTGGCTGGGAGCACGGAACTGGCGATAGGCGGCAATCACGCCGATGACCACGAATGGCAACGCCCCCATCAGGCCGAACACCACGTATTGCGCCGGCAGCAGCGCGCCCGACGCCATCGCAATAACAAGCACCACCGCGAAACTGATCCACCATGGCGAACGCAGCAGGATCGCGAACAGCGAATTCTTGGCCATCTTCAGTTTCACGTACGAAGCTCCCCGTAAGCCCGATCCGGGCGGTCGCCGTTTTTACCATGCGAGGCTTGATGCGCGCTTGGAGACACGGGCGCGCAGGCACGTTCCCGGCACGTTCCCGGCATGTTCCCGGCTGCGACTTGATCGCGCAAGCTGTGACATGGATCAATTTCAAACGCTGGCAATGATGAGAAGCTTCTCATCGAGCTATTGTCTGCAAGGAATCTCTCATGGCCCACGAATCACTGCGCATCATTCGCGACGAACACTCCGCGCTGGCGGCGATGCTGCGTTCACTGTCGATGATGGTCAAACGCGGACCCGGTGATGAGCCGGACAAGTTCTTCGACGTGCTGCGTGCCATGTTGTTCTACATCGACGAGTTTCCTGAACGCCTGCACCATCCGAAGGAAACCGAACTGCTTTTCCCCAAGGTAGCCAAGGCCGCGCCGCAGGTCGTGCCGGCGATCAAGCGGTTGGACAGAGACCATACGCAGGGCGAGTCCGCCGTGCGTGAGTTGCAGCACCACTTGCTGGCCTGGGAACTGCTGGGCGATTCGCGACGCGAAGCGTTTGACACCGCGGCAGCCCAGTACGTCCGGTTCTACCTGGAGCACATGCAGGTCGAGGAAAAGGAAATCCTGCCGCAGGCGGAGAAATTCTTGAGCGAAAAGGATTGGCAAGAACTCGATGCCGCCTTTGCACGCAACCGGGATCCGCTGACCGGGAAGTATCCGCGCGATCCTTTGTACGACCGCCTGTTCACCCGCATCGTCATGATGGCGCCCGAGCCGATCGGCCTGGGGTCGACGCGCTGACCAGGCTGTCAGCGCACCATGGCACGGCGCCAGCTCAGGCCGCGAGCGCAGGATAGTCGGTGTAGCCTTTTTCCGCGCCGCCGTAGAAGGTGGCCCGATCGGGATCGTTCAGCGGCGCATCTTCACGCAGTCGGCGTGGCAGGTCCGGGTTGGCGATGAAAAGACGGCCGAATGCGACCAGGTCGGCGTCCTGCGACAGCGAGGCTTGTGCCAATTCGCGGTCATAACCATTGTTGACCATCCAGGCGCCGGTGCCTCCGGCAGCCCTGTATTGCGCGCGCATGGCCTGGTAGTCGAAAGGTGTGCTGCCTTGCACATGATCACGCGCGCCGCCGGTGGCGCCTTCGATCACATGCAGATAGGCCAGTTGCAGTGGGCCGAGTGCGCGTGCCACATGGTCGAACAACGGTTGCGGATTCGAGTCTGACGCATCGTTGGCCGGTGTCACCGGTGACAGGCGCAGTCCGGTGCGGCCGCCACCGATCTCCTGGGCGACGGCCTGCGTGACCTCGACCAGCAACCGTGCGCGGTTTTCAATCGAACCACCGTACGCGTCAACGCGCTGGTTCGAGCCACTGCGCAGGAACTGGTCGAGCAGGTAACCGTTGGCACCATGAACCTCTACGCCGTCGAAGCCCGCTTCGATGGCGCAACGTGCAGCATGGCGGTAGTTGTCGACGATGCCGGGCAGTTCGTCCGGGCGCAAGGCACGTGGTGCCGAGGTCTCGACAAATGCCGGAACACCACCACGGATCAGTACGGTTTTGGTCTTGGCGGTGATCGCCGACGGCGCGACCGGCGCCTGGTTGCCGGGTTGCAGGTCGGTATGCGAGACCCGACCCACATGCCAGAGTTGTACGACGATCTTGCCGCCGTTGGCGTGCACGGCGTCCGTGATCTTTTTCCATGCGGTGACCTGCTCGGGACTCCAGATGCCGGGCACGTCGGCATAACCCTGGCCCTGGTGGCTGATGGCGGTGGCCTCTGTGATGATCAGGCCGGCACTGGCGCGTTGCCGGTAATAGGTTTGCATCAGCGGCGTGGGAATGGCGCCTGGTGCGCGATTGCGGGTCAGCGGCGCCATCACGATGCGATTGGCGAGTTTCAGGCTGCCGGCCTGGACGGGATCGAAAAGTGTGCTCATCATTCGCAGATGGTGCCGACGTGCTCGATTGCAACACGTCAGCCGGTCGATGCAGCTTTCGCATGGGCGATCGGCAGCGTCCTGCAGGTCCGGGCGGATTCGGCGTAAAGGGCCAAACGCCGCAAGCGGCCATTTTGCAGGTCGTGGTGCCGCATCGTGTCGTGCTGGACGCGGCCACATGGCGCAGTGGCAGTGGCGCGGCGACGATCACGGTATCGACCTGGCGCGTGCCGTGCGCTTGGTCGGCCTGAGCCGCGGTGGCGTGACCCGGCTCGATACCCTGGCCGGTCAGGTCCGTACGCACGGACGGGTCGTGGAGTTGCGTAACCTGGTGGCCAGTTCGGGCGCCCTGAGTGCTGCTGGAAATGTGACGATCACGCCCGATCGGCAGTTGCAGGGGCGGCTCGACGTGAATCTTGGCGCCAAGATGGTGAGCACGGCCGTCGGGGTGCCGCTGCGGGTCGAAGGCACTCTGGACACGCCGCAATTGCGCTTGACCCGCGCTGCGATGACGGGTGCTGCGATTGGCACCTTGATCTTTCCGGGGGTCGGAACGGGCGCAGGGGAAACCCTGGGTGAAAAGATAGGTGAGGGTTTGAAGGGCTTTTTCGGAAAGTAAGTAGTGGCTTCAATCTGCTTGCAGTCGCCGCGCCGCCCAAAGTACCTGATCGATAACGCCCGAGACGTTTTTGCGGGCAGCAGGGTCAACCAGGGCACCATTCTCGTCGAATGCATCGGCGGCGCGGGACAAGGCGAAGGTATTGGGTGCGAGCCAGCACTTGAGGTTCAGCAGCAGCGGTGCCAGGTGGCTTTGCGAGCGCAAGCCACCGAATGCGCCATTGGACGCGCTGAGCATGCCGACCACTTTGCCGGTGAACGGTTTTGTGCCACTGCTCCACACGGGGTCTGATTTGATCGGGCTCGACACCCAGTCGATGGTGTTCTTGAGCAATGCGGTGTAGGAGCCGTTGTATTCGGGGGAGCAGATGATCCATGCCGGATGGGCGTAAAAGAGCTCTTTGAGGCGCACCACGTCGGCCGGTGTGCCTTTGGCCTCAAGGTCGGCGTTGTACATCGGTACGTCGAAGTCGCCCAGTTCGATATGGCGGACATCGGCGCCTGCGTCGCGAGCGATGGTGGCTGCTACGCAGGCCAAACGGCGGTTGAAGGAGTTTTGCCGGGTGCTGCCGGCGAAGATCAGGGTTTTCATGGCTCTGATTGGAGCACACGGCCCTTCGGCACTTGGCTGCGTTTGCACCGGCCTCGGCCGTGCCGTTGGTATTGGCAACTGCGCGCCGTGTTGCCCTTGTCGTGGTCATGGCCGAAGGTGACCCGCGCCCGACGGATGGGGCGTTCGTTAAAATGTACAAAAATTCAGGAGTTGTGCAAAGATGAAAACCTTGCCTTTGAGCGAGTTCCGGGCCAACGCGTCCTCGACGCTCGATCTGGTCGAGCAGGGCCAGTCGGTGCGCATCATGCGCCACGGCCGTCCGGTGGCCGATCTGGTGCCGGTGCGCGAACCCGAGGACAACCACCTGCCGAGCTGGAAGCGACCTTTTACGCCGGTGTTTTTGCCGCCAGGCGCCTCGTTGTCGCGTGCGGTGCGCGATGCCGCTGATGCCGCAGGTGCGCCATGACGGAAGCGCAATTGCGCAGTGGGCGAGTTCAAACACCGGCTGATGCGCCAGCACATGGCGACGACGGCTTGCGCGTCATGTTTGACGCTTCGGCACTGGTGCAGCGGTATGCCGCAGAGGCTGGACACGCGCGGGTGCTAACGTTGATGGAGCAGGCTGACCAGGTGCTGGTGGCCACGCATTGCCTGAGCGAAGTGGGTGCCGGATTGTTGAGGCTGCGCCGCGACGGTTGCCTGGCGCCGGCCGAGTTTGATCGCGCCTGGGCGGCGGTTCAACGCGACGTGGCCGACATGGTGCGGGTGCCGGTGGACGACCACGTCGAGCGTTTTGCCTTTGCGGCGATGGAGCGCGTGCCGTTGCGGGTGACCGATGCTTTGCATCTGGGCAGTGCGCTGGTGGCCCATGTCGACATGTTCGTGACTGCCGATCGGCGTGTCGCACAGCTGGCCCGATGGCTGGGCCTGCCGTCCGAGTGCCTCGAGGGTGAGGCCAGTACCTTGACGGAAGAAGTGATGGTGGCGCCATGATGTATCCCCAGGAATTCGACGTGATTGTGGTTGGCGGCGGCCATGCCGGCACCGAGGCTGCGCTGGCTTCGGCGCGCATGGGTAGCAAGACGCTGCTGCTCACGCACAACATCGAGACCTTGGGTCAGATGAGTTGCAACCCGTCCGTTGGCGGCATTGGCAAGGGCCATCTGGTCAAGGAAATCGACGCCTTGGGTGGTGCCATGGCCGCGGCGACCGATGAGGGCGGCATCCAGTTCCGCATCCTCAATTCAAGCAAGGGCCCGGCCGTGCGCGCCACGCGCGCCCAGGCTGATCGTGTCCTGTACAAGGCGGCGATCCGGCGCAGGATCGAGAACCAGTCCAACCTGTGGTTGTTCCAGCAGGCGGTCGATGACCTGATGGTGGAGGGCGATCGTGTGGTCGGGGCGGTGACACAGATCGGCATCCGGTTTCGCAGCCGTACGGTGGTGCTGACCGCGGGTACCTTCCTGGACGGCAAGATTCATGTGGGCATGAGCAACTATTCTGCAGGGCGTGCGGGTGATCCGCCGGCGATGAGCCTGTCGGCGCGGCTCAAGGAACTGAAATTGCCCCAGGGCCGGCTCAAGACCGGTACGCCACCGCGACTTGATGGACGCACCATCGATTTCAGCAAATGCCTGGAGCAACCCGGCGACGGCATGCCCGGCGGCATTGCCGGTCGGGTGCCGGTATTCGGTTTTATGGGGTCGGTGCAGCAACACCCCGCGCAGATGTCGTGCTGGATTACGCACACCAACGAACGCACGCACGACGTCATTCGTGGCGGGCTCGATCGAAGTCCGATGTTCACCGGCAAGATCGAGGGGGTGGGGCCGCGGTATTGCCCCAGCGTCGAGGACAAGATCCACCGGTTTACCGACAAGACCAGTCACCAGATTTTTCTGGAACCCGAGGGCCTTACCACGCACGAGTACTACCCCAATGGCATTTCCACCAGTCTGCCGTTTGACGTGCAGTACGAACTGGTTCGTTCCATTGTCGGGCTGGAGAACGCGCATATCCTGCGGCCGGGTTATGCGATCGAATACGACTACTTTGACCCCCGCGCGCTCAAGACCAGCTTTGAGACGCGCGCGATCGGTGGCTTGTACTTTGCCGGTCAGATCAACGGCACAACCGGCTACGAGGAGGCCGCAGCACAGGGCTTGTATGCGGGCGTCAATGCGGCGCTGGCCTGTCGGGGCGAGGCGCCCTGGTTGCCGCGACGCGACGAGGCGTATCTGGGGGTGCTGGTCGATGACCTGATCGCCAAGGGTGTGACCGAGCCCTATCGCATGTTCACCAGCCGAGCGGAGTACCGGCTGCAACTGCGCGAAGACAATGCCGACCTGCGACTGACCGAAACCGGGCGGCGACTGGGTTTGATCGATGACGCGCGTTGGGATGTGTTCTGCCGCAAACGGGACGCTGTTTCACGTGAAACAGAGCGCTTGCGATCGCTGTGGGTCAGCCCGAGAAACCTGGAGGTGGCCGAATCGGAGCGTGTGTTGGGCAAACCGATCGACCACGAGTACAGCCTGGCTGAGTTGTTGCGGCGGCCGGATGTCTCGTACCGGACGTTGATGACCATGGCCGGCGGGCGGTATGCACCGCCCGATCTGGCTTGGGAAGAAGCGCCTGTGGCGTCCGATGATGCCCAGGTTGCCCAGCACGCGTTTGCCCGTGCTGTTGTTGATCAGGTGGAAATCGCGGCCCGATACAGCGGCTATATCAGCCGGCAGAAGGGTGAGGTCCAGCGCGCGCAATACTACGAAAACCTGGTTCTGCCAGATGCACTCGACTACGCGCAAGTGACGGCGCTCAGCTTCGAAGCGCGCCAGATTCTGGCCCGACACCGGCCACAGACGTTGGGGCTCGCATCGAGGATTTCAGGCATCACGCCGGCGTCGATTTCGCTGTTGCTGGTGCATCTGAAAAAAAACCGGTCCGCTTTACCCGGCTTGCCGGCGCCGACCGACACCGTGGCGCCAACGATTCAGGTGTTGGCTTGAGTGAGCGTGTTTTGCAGGAACCTTTACGCCAAGGCTTGGCACAACTGGGGCTGGTGCTGACGGATGTACAGGTCGCGCAGTTGCTGGACTACCAGGATCTGCTGCAAAAGTGGAATCGCGTTTACAACCTGACGGCGGTACGTGACCCCAAGGACATGCTGACCCATCACCTGCTGGACAGTCTGGCGATCGTCGCTCCGTTGCAGCGCCAGTTGCGGCTGCGCCATGGTGCAGGTCGTCCGCGCCTGCTCGATGTCGGTGCTGGAGCCGGTCTGCCCGGTGTGGTGGTCGCGATCTGTTGCCCAGGCATTCAGGTGACCTGTGTAGACGCGGTGGCCAAGAAAATGGCGTTCGTGCGGCAGGTTCAGGTGGCGCTGGGGTTGGCCAACCTGCAGGCGCTCCACGCGCGGGTCGAAACGCTGCCCGGTGTCTATGACCTTATCTGCTCGCGGGCGTTTGCCAGCCTGGTTGACTTCGTGCGGGGCACACGCAATTTGTTGGCGCCTGCCGCATGCTGGCTGGCGATGAAGGGGCAGGAGCCCATCGACGAGATGGCGGCCTTGCCGGGTGAGGTGGCAGTGTTTCACGTGGAACCATTGCAGGTGCCGTCGCTCGATGCGCAGCGTTGCATCGTCTGGATGGAACGTACGACCACCTGAGAGCGGGTTATCGGCAAAGTGTGCGGTCAGTTCTGCGCCGTGTTGCCTTTCCGCCAGAGCAAGGCATTAAACTCCCCGTTCACCCCCAAGGATTCCCCATGTTTGGCATAGCTGATTACGGTGCGTTTGTCGTCACGATCATCGTGTTCCTGCTCGTTCCCGGGCCGGGCAATCTGGCTTTGATCACTTCCACCAGCAAGGGAGGGTTGCGCGGTGGGTTGGCCGCTACGCTGGGTGTGATCTGCGGCGATCAGGTGCTGATGTGGATGGCGGTGGCGGGTGTCGCGGCCGTGCTGGCAGCGTATCCGGCCGCATTCCACGCGGCGCAGTGGCTGGGCGCAGCCTACCTCGCCTGGTTGGGTTTTCGCATGGTGTTTGCGCGGCCAGGCGATCAACCGGTGCTGCAGATTCGCGCAGGGCACTATCTGCGCCAGGCCCTGTTGATCACCTTGCTCAACCCCAAAGCGATCATTTTCTATATGGCTTTCTTCCCGCTGTTCGTCGACCCGGTGCGTCACCAGGGGCTGGTGACCTTTGGTGTGATGGCCATCACCATCGCAGCCCTGACCTTTGTCTATGGTTTGATCGTCGTGCTGCTGACGCACTTTCTGGCCGGGCGCATGCGCGCCAGTCCGCGAATCTCCCGCGGCCTCAACAGATTGGCAGGCCTGTTCCTGATCGGCTTCGGCATCAAACTCGCCGTGGTCAGCTGAGCCAGTACGGTACACACCACGAGACATCACCGGCATGGCCAGAATTTTTTGCATTGCGAATCAGAAGGGCGGTGTCGGCAAGACCACTACCACCGTCAATCTGGCTGCCGGCCTGGCCAAGGTCGGGCAACGCGTGCTGATGGTCGACCTGGATCCGCAAGGCAATGCCACCATGGGTTCGGGCATCGACAAACGGCAACTGGCCGCCAGCGTTTACGACGTGTTGGTCGGTTCCGCCACCGTGGCTCAGGCGCAGGTGCGCAGCGACAAACTGGAGGCGGCGGGGTGCGGTTATGTGGTGCTCGGCGCCAATCGCGACCTGGCAGGCGCGGAGGTCGAACTGGTAGGTGCCCAGCGCCGTGAACGTCGACTCAAGGAAGCATTGGCCGAGGTCGATGCAGACTATGACTTCGTGCTGATCGACTGTCCCCCGTCGCTGTCTATGCTCACGCTCAATGGCCTGAGTTGTGCCCATGGCGTGATCGTGCCGATGCAGTGCGAGTACTTCGCGCTCGAAGGTTTGACCGATCTGGTCAACACCATCCGCCAGGTGCGCGCCAATATGAACAAGGACCTGGCGGTGATCGGTTTGTTGCGCGTGATGTTCGATCCCCGCATCACCTTGCAGCAACAGGTCAGCGACCAGCTCAAGGCGCATTTTGCCGAAAAGGTCTTCAATACCGTGATTCCGCGCAACGTGCGCCTGGCTGAGGCTCCCAGTTACGGCGTGCCAGGAGTTATTTTCGACCCGGCGTCCAAAGGTGCCCAGTCATATGTGGCGTTTGCCGAAGAAATGGTGGCGCGAATTGCAAAGCTTTGAAGTATTGCCATCTGTCCAGAGCGCTTGCGTACCAATGATATTGCGCTACTTGTTTTGTAGCGCATGATGGCCACCAGAGTCTTGTTGCTGCCTGGTTGGCAGAACTCGGGGCCCAGGCACTGGCAAAGTGGGTGGGAGCGGATGTATGGCTACGAACGGGTCCAGCAGCATGACTGGGTGCGTCCGCTGCGGGGCGACTGGATCGCCCGGCTGCAGGATGTGGTGCTGGGCCATACCGCGCACCGGGACCCGCAGGCTGCGGCCGACATCTTATTGGTGGGGCATAGCCTGGGATGCCTGCTGGTGGCGGCTTGGGCTGCGCAGACCCAGCTAGCCCACCACATCCGTGGTGCGCTGCTGGTGGCGCCGGGAGACCCGCAGCGTGAGGAGCTTGTCGGGAACCTGGGTAGCTGGGCCCAGATTCCGCAGCAAACCTTGCCGTTCCCCAGTCTGCTGCTGGGCAGTCAGGACGATCCCTATTGCAGCTGCGCTCGGGCACAGGCGTTTGCCAGCGCCTGGGGATCCCGGTTCATCGACTATGGCCTGTGCGGACATATCAATGCGGACAGCGGGCTGGGGGACTGGCCGCAAGGCCATGAACTCTTGACGCAGCTGGCCGACCTCGACGCCAATACACCACGTGCTGTGATCGCACGACACCAAGAGGAGGGCTGAACATGGCCACCAAGAAATTCAAGGGCCTGGGTCGAGGACTGGAGGCCCTGCTTGGGCCTGTTGCTCAGCCTGACGACAACAACACCGGCGAAGATGCCAGCCCGGGGCAACCTGCCACCTTGTTCCTGACCGACATGGTGCCCGGACGCTACCAGCCGCGCACGCACATGGACGAAGGTGCCTTGTACGAACTGGCCGAATCGATCAAGGCACAAGGCATCATGCAACCGATCCTGGTGCGCCGGCTCGAGGCCGCCAATGGCTTGCAGCGGCTGCGCGCCATGCAGGACCCGGGCGCGGCGGGCGATGATGCGCTGACCCGCGGTGACCGCCCGGTGTACGAGATCATTGCCGGTGAGCGGCGATTCCGCGCTGCGCGTCTGGCGGGGCTCGACAGCGTACCGGTGCTGGTGCGGGACGTGGGTGACGAGTCCGCCGCAGCCATGGCGCTGATCGAGAACATGCAGCGCGAAGATCTCAATCCGTTGGAGGAGGCGCAAGGCTTGCAAAGGCTGATTCGGGAGTTTGGACTCACCCATGAGCAGGCAGCGCAGGCCGTCGGGCGTTCACGCAGCGCTGCCAGCAATCTGATGCGTCTGCTCAACCTGGCCGAGCCGGTGCAGACCATGTTGATGGCGGGCGACCTGGAGATGGGCCACGCACGGGCGCTGCTGGCGCTCGAACGTGCATCGCAGATCACCGCGGCGAACCAGATTGCATCGCGCAAGATGTCGGTGCGCGAGGCCGAAAGGCTGGTCAAGAAGCTCACGGCAGAGTTTGCGCTGACCTCGCCCAAACCCAAGAAAGAGAAATCGCGCGACGTCAAGCGACTGGAGGAGGAGTTGTCCGATCTGCTCACCGCCGACGTCCAAGTGCGGGTGAAAAAACGCGTCAAACGCGGCGGTCGCATGCTCGAGATGGGCGAGGTGGCGATTCAGTTCGGGTCGCTCGAAGAACTCAATGGCCTGATCGACAAGATCAGCCAGCACGCGACGCGCTGACCCGCCGCGATGGCGCTGCGCCCTCCCTGGCCGCTGCCGGCAGTGTTGACCTGGGCCGGCTGCTGGACTCTGTATCTCGGTGGGAAATGGCTGGGGCTGGCGCAGGGCACGGCCCTGGCCATGGCGGTGCTCGCCGGTGTGCTGGTGAGTCTGGCCGGTGCCACCGTCTGGCGCCGACTCATCATGGCGGCAGGTTTTCCGGTGTCACTGGTGGCCAGCGGTGCGGCGGTGGTGCCCGGTGGCATCTGGCTGTTGCTGCTGGGGCTGCTGCTGCTTCTGTACCCTTTCAAAGCCTGGCGCGACGCGCCTTTGTTCCCCACGCCGGCGGGCGCACTCGACGGTTTGCCGAGCCATGTTTCGCTGCCCGGCGGTGCGTTGGTGCTGGATGCGGGTTGCGGTCTGGGCGACGGGTTGCGCGCATTGCGTGCGGCGTATCCGCTGGCCGTGCTGCACGGGTTGGAGTGGAGCTGGCCACTGCGGGCGATCTGTGCGATGCGCTGCCCTTGGGCCCGCGTGCGCCAGGGTGATATATGGAGTGCCACATGGCGCCCGTTTGCCATGGTCTACCTGTTTCAGCGTCCCGAGAGCATGGGTCGGGCCGCGACCAAGGCTGCTGCCGAGATGGTCGACGGAGCCTGGCTGGTCAGCCTGGAGTTTCCGATCACGGGCCAGGCAGCCGACGTGCGACTGCCACTCGCCGACGGGCGCACCCTGTGGGCCTACCGGCTTCCATTTGCCCGCAACGACGTGGACGCCGGGTCAGCCGACAAGGCGTAACATCGGGCCGCAACCTCATCGCGGAGACAAAACTTGAGCCCCAACGTTCCCTTGACTGCTACATCCACTGACCAAGCGCGCGCAGCGAGCACCGGTGCAGAACCATTGCCCGTTGCCGGCGCTGCGGATATGCCACGCCAGTTGCTCGATGCCATGGTGCTGGCGATGGCCTCGATGGCGGAGCCGGGCGAGGCCGGCCGCCATATCCAGCGCATCCAGCTCTACCTGCAGGCACTTGCCGACCAACTGCGCTCCACGGCTCCGGACACCCATCGGTGGAACGATGCGGACATCGACGCCATGATGTGCGGTGCGGCATTGCACGACATTGGCAATTCGGCGGTGCCCGACCGCATCTTGCTCAAGCCAGGCGGATTGACGGCGGAGGAGTTCGAGGTGGTGCGCACGCATCCGGTCATTGGTCGCGACATCATTGACCAGTTCCGGCGCAACGCGGGCGTGGAGCTGCCCTTCATGGTCTTTGCGCGGCAGATCGCGTATGGACACCACGAGCGCTGGAACGGCACGGGTTATCCGCAGGGGATCACCGGTGACCACATCCCGGCACCTGCCCGGTTGATGGCAATTGTCGATGCGTACGACGCACTGACCAGCGACCGGGTATACCGGGCCGGCGTACCCCACGACAAGGCTGTGCAACTGATTTTTCAGGAGCGAGGTGCCCAGTTCGCGCCCGACATGGTTGATGCCTTCATCGAGGTCCAGCACCTGTTCCAGGACATTGCCCAGCAACATGCGGACACCGAAAGCGATTTGCAGAAGAAGATGGAATACCTGGCCAACGCGATCGCCGAGAGTCCGTGAGCGCGCGAGGCCTTGGGGACCACGGCAAGAGGCAGGGCGCCCCTACTCAGGCGTCAATCAAGGCGCGCCGTCGTTTGATTCTCCAGAGGAATTTTCTTGTGAATGTACAGACCCGTTTGTGCCCGTGCCCTGCTTTTTCCGCTTTGCGGGTCATCACCCTGATGGGGTCCGCAGTCCCGGCGCAGACCATTGAGCGGGTACGCATGACCGGCATACCGGATTAAGCGCTGCAGCCCGGCCTCACGACCTGCAACGCAAGCCATGCAACGCCAGCTGCCCCCAGCCAACCTGTTCGATCGTGCGTTAGTGGTCGAAGACCTCGACGAACCGCGCCAGTGGCTGGCGGAGTTGCTGCCGCGCGCCTTGCCGGAGGTGCTGCAGGTGGACACGGCGTGCACACTGGCCCAGGCGCGCGAACGCATGGCCGGCCATGCCTACGGACTGGCCCTGGTCGACTGGGGACTTCCCGACGGCACCAGCGAGGAGCTGATCCACGAACTGGTGACGGCGCGACCAGGTGCGGCGGTCATCGTGGCGACGATCCACGACAACGACACCCATGTGTTTCCGGCGTTGCGCGCCGGTGCCACTGGCTACATCCTGAAGTCGCAACCCCGTTCGGTGGTTGTGTCGCAACTCCAGCGTATCCGTCTGGGTGAGCCGGCCTTGTCGCCATCGATTGCACTGCGCATGTTGCAGCATTTTCGTGATCTGCCTGACGAATACCTCACCCGTTCCACCAACAGCTCGCCGATGGCGCTCGATCCGGCGCGTGCCTCGGACACCCCGCCGCGTCAGCTGACCGAGCGCGAGGTTGATGTGTTGCGCCTGATCGGCAAGGGTTACAAGGTTCCCGAGGCGGCCTCGTTGCTGGGTATCAGCGCCCACACCGTGACCAGCTATGTGCGCGACATCTATCGCAAGCTCGATATCTCGTCGCGTGCCGAGGCGGCGGTGGAGGCGGCGCGCCGCGGCCTGGTTAGCTGAGAACCTGTCACGCAATCGGTGCATCCATCGCGGTGCGGGCAAATTTGCGCCGCTCCGGCCGCTGCGGTGGCGGGTCGATCGGCAACATGAAGCGGATCTGGCAACCCGGGTTGGCGCCGCCATGGCTGCCGGCGGCAATATGCAGTGTGGCGCCGATCTGCCGGGCCCTGTGATCCATGTTGCGCAGGCCGCGCTGGTGCGGCTGTGTCGCCTCTGGTGGCAGGCCGCGGCCATCATCGCCGAGCATGATCAACAGCGAGGTCTGGCCGGGCTCGGTAAGCAGTGTCGCCTGCAGCTGCAGATGGTGGGCGCCAGAGTGTTTGACCACATTGGTGGCGGCTTCCTGCAGGATGCGCATGATCTGCAGCAGCGCGTCGCTGTCCAGGGCAATGGTGTCCAGGGCATCGTCCAGCTGCCAGTGCAATTGCACACCCGCCGCACCCAGCCGGTTGTCCCAGCGGCTGCGCCAGGCCGCCAGCGCGGCAGACAGATCGGCGCCCATGTCGGCGCTGTCCATCATCATGCGCAATTCGTCGATGCCGTCCTGCAGCGATTGCGCAATCTGGTCCCGGTTCAGGGCTGAGCGTTCGACACCGCGCAGAGCAGTCATCAGATGCGCGCCCAGGCCGTCATGCATGTCGCGCAGCAGCCGCTCGCGCTCCTGTAGCCGGGCCGATGACAGGGCGCCGGCCATTTCGGTCTTGCGCAACTGCCGGTAGCTGTCTTCCAGCTCGGTCGACTTGTTGTGGATGCGTTGCTCCAGCTCCAGGTTGACGTTTTCGGCCCGGTTCAGCGTGCGGATGAAGTAGTCGCCGGACGTCAGTGCGTAAACGACCAGTACCAGCGTGAAACCCCAGAACAGGTAGCTCGGTCCGCTCGGGTCGATATGGCCAGTGACCAGCGCCATATCGTGCAGCGCGCTGCCGATCAACGCGAAATAGGCGCCGATGGTAACCATACGCTGGCGCCGCGTCAGCCGGACCCTGCCCGTCCAGATCCATACGATCGTCGCCAATGACAGGCCCGCTGCCCAGATCTGCGCATAGGCACGCGCCAGCATCGCTTCGCGGTCCAGCCATAAGCTCAGCACCAGTACCAGTGTGGTGCTGATGAAGGCGAACCACAGCGCACGATGCGGCCACATACGCCAGTCTGTGCCGGTGGGCGAAGGCGCATCGTGGCGGCGCTGCATCTCGTTGTCGAGCGTGGCGGCACACAAGGTGATGGCGGTCAGAAAGATGTTGTACGGATTGAACTGTTCGAACCACAGCGCCGGCATATGCACAGTCGCGTCGAAATAGGCCAGTGCCCGCACACTCCAGAACAGGCAGGCCAGCGTCATCCACAAAAACCCCAGGTCGTGGCGGCGCTGCAGCCACAACACGCCCGCAATCAGTGCGAGCACCAGCATCACCCCTGCGGCGGCGGCGGTGAATCCGACCACGGAATCGAGATGGGCTACTGCGACCGGCAACAGCGCATTGGTTGGGCCGATCATCAGATGCATCAGGCCGGACGGTATGTAGGGCAAGGTCAGCAGCGTGATGACGACTTTGTCCGCGTTTTTCGGAAGGGCCAGCAGCGCGGGGATGCGCCCGTTGTGAACCAGGTCCCGCGGGCTTACCGTGCCGGCCGCCGGATCGGCGGATTGACTGAACCAGCGATGTGCCATCACCGATGTCAGGGCCTGGTTCCCGATACGAATCGTGTACGGTGCACCGACCCGGTACAGCGAAATCACCGCACTGAGTGAGCGTGCGCAGGTCGACACATCGATCTCGTATTGCAGTCGGACCTGCTGGTTACGCCACGCCATGGGCAACTGGTCGGGCAGCGTGACCATGGCATCGGCCAGCGTTTCGGTTCCGCGTGTGGCGATGCGCCGCGCCTGTAAGATCGGTTGAGCCTGGGTGCAGGTGTCGACAGAAACCGGCGCCTGGGCTTGGGCCGGCACCGTCCAGCAGGTCAGCGCCAGCAGCCACCACAAGGGCCACAACCAAAGCAGGCCACCGTAGGCCGCCGTTGACCGCGCCCGCTGCGCAACAGGCCTGGGCCTGGCCCGCGCTGACCGCATGGGTTCTTGGGGGTCTACCAGGCGAAAATCTTGCCCGGGTTCATGATGTTGTCGGGGTCGAGTGCGTGCTTGATGGTGCGCATCATGTCGACCGCGCCGGCACCGGCCTCGGTGACCAGGAAGTCCATCTTGTGCAGACCTACGCCATGCTCGCCGGTGCAGGTGCCTTCGAGTTGGAGCGCGCGCGACACCAGCTGGTGGTTCAGTTGCTCGGCGGCGACGCGCTCTTCGGGGCGGGCCGGGTCCAGCAGGTAGCCGAAGTGGAAATTGCCGTCGCCGACATGGCCGACAAGGAAATACGGAATGCCCGATGCGTCAGCCTCGGCTACCGAGTCGAGCAGGCAGTCGGCCAGGCGTGAGATGGGTACACAGGTGTCGGTGGAAATCACCTTGCAGCCGGGACGCGACTGCACAGCCGCGAAATACGCGTTGTGCCGCGCTGTCCACAAGCGGGTACGCTCCTCTGGCGTACTGGCCCATTCGAAGGCATTGCCGCCGAATTCGCTGGCGATTTCCTGCACGGTTTCGGCCTGTTCCTTGACGCCGCTGGGCGAACCATGGAATTCCATCAACAACATCGGTTCTTCGCGCAGGCCGAGCTTGGAGTGGGCATTGACCATGCGCACCGAATTGTGGTCGATCAGCTCGACGCGGGCGATCGGTACACCCATCTGGATCACCTGGATCGTCGTGCGCACCGCGGCCTCGATGCTGGGGAAGGAGCAGATTGCCGCCGACACCGCCTCGGGCAGCGGATAGATCCGCAAGGTGATCTCGGTGATGACGCCCAGCGTGCCTTCGCTACCCACCATCAGGCGCGTCAGGTCGTAGCCGGCGGAAGACTTCTTGGCGCGGGTTCCGGTGCGGATCACCTCGCCGCTGGCGGTCACCACCTCAAGCCCCAGCACGTTCTCGCGCATGGTGCCGTAACGCACCGCGTTCGTGCCGCTGGCACGGGTCGCGCTCATGCCACCGATCGTGGCGTCGGCGCCCGGATCGATCGGAAAAAACAGACCCGTACTCTTGATGTCTTCGTTGAGCTGCTTGCGGGTCACGCCCGCTTGCACCGTCACGGTCAGGTCTTCGGCATTGATCGATACCACCTTGTTCATGCGGCCCATGTCGATGCTGATGCCACCCTGTACGGCCAGCAGGTGGCCCTCGAGCGATGAGCCGACGCCAAAAGGAATGACGGGCACCTTGTACCGGGCGGCCAGACTCACCACCTCGGCGACTTCGGCCGTGTTCTCGGCGAATACCACGGCTGCCGGTGGCGGCGCGTCGAACGAGGACTCATCGCGTCCGTGTTGCTCGCGCACCACCATGGCGGTCGAGCAGCGATTATCGAATCGGGCCTTGAGCGCGTCGATCAATGCGGCCGGAACCTCACGCTGGTTGATCTCGGGCAACAGGTGGTTTTTAAAGGCAGGTGCGTTCATCGCAAGGGTCTCCTTTGGCAGTGGGCCAGTGTACGCCGAGCCGTCCTGATCTGCGATCAGCGGATCTGCGGTCAGCGCCATGGTTGGCGGACCGGCGGGGATCATGACTTAGACTGCGGAAATGCGCGGTCTGCGGGTCATCCGGCGGCCCGCCCACAATGGCCTGCGCGCCGACGCGGCCATGAAAAACCCAAGGAAACGATGTGAGAGTCGCACTGCTGGAAGACGAACCAGACCATGCCGCCCTGGTGACCCGTGCGCTGGACAGCGGCGGGCACAGCCATGTGGTCTATCCTAACGGCGCACGGTTCCAGCAGGCCATGGTGCGCGAGACTTTCGACGTGCTGGTGCTGGACTGGATGATGCCCGACATGACCGGCCTGGATGTGCTGGACTGGCTGCGCCAGCTCGAAAATCACACGCCAGTGTTGTTCCTGACCAGCCGCGACGCGGAAGAAGACATCGTGACCGCGCTGGCCCATGGCGCCGACGATTATCTGGTCAAGCCGGCGCGACCGAGAGAGCTGCTGGCCCGGTTGCAGGCGCTTCAGCGCCGTGCGAGCGGCGCCGCTGGTGCCAGTTCGCTGGTTGTGGGCCCTTACGCATTCGACGAGGGATTGTCCGTGGCGCGATTGCATGGCGAGATCATCGAGCTGACACCGCGCCAGTACGAACTCGCGCTGGTGCTGTTTCGCAACGCCGGGCGCCTGTTGTCGCGCCAGTACCTTCTCGAAGCGGTCTGGGCCCTGAACGACAGTGTAAAGACCCGCACGCTGGACATCCACATCAGTCAGCTGCGCAACCAGCTGTCGCTGCCCGATAACGGCTGGCGCATCCATTCGGTATATGCCCATGGTTACCGTCTTGAGCCGCTGGCCTGAACCGACGCGCCGTGCCTGCAGGTTGCTGGCGCTGGCCTGGGCTGGCAGCGCGATGGCGGCTGACCCGTCGGTTGCGACGTTGGCACTGGACCTGCGTGCGGGTGACACGTTGATCGGCATCAGCCAGCGCTATCTGGAGCCGGCGCACGACTGGCGGGCACTGCAGCTCTTTAACCGCATTGCCGATCCGCGCAAGCTCCAACCCGGCGCGCAACTGCAGATCCCGCTCGACTGGCTGCGTTGGACGGTGTTGCAGGTCGAGGTTGTCCACGTGCGCGCTGCGGTGACCAGCAATCGCGGGCCGTTGGCAGTGGGCTTGCGGCTTGAGCAAGGCGACAGTTTCGACACCGGTGCGCAGGGTGCGCTCACATTGCGGTTTGCCGATGGCGCATTGGCCGCTTTCGCGCCGCAGACCCGCGCCACACTGGGTCTGGCGCGCGAGGCTCCGTTCGGCGGTGTCACGTCCACCCGTATCGACCTCGAACAAGGGGCGGTCGAAACCACCGTCACGCCACTGCGCACACCGGCATCGCGCTTCGATATCCGAACGCCACGGGTCGTCACCGCTGTGCGCGGCACCCGGTTTCGCGTCGCGCAGGATGACCAGGCCAGCCGGCATGAGGTGCTCGAAGGCCGGGTGCAGGCGCAGGGCGAGCACCCCGGCGCGGTCGAAATTGCCCAAGGCTCGGGCCTGCGCGCGCAAGGGGGGCAGCTCGGTGACGTGGTACGACTGCTGCCGGCGCCGGACTTGTCGGCGATACCGCAGCGGATCGAGCGGATCTCGCAATTGCTGCAGGTGCCTGCAATGGCGGGCGCCACCGGCTGGCGTTGGCAGGTGGCGCGTGATGGCGCATTCTTGCAGCGCGAACAGGAGGCGCGCACGATCGGACCGACCTGGCTGCTCGCCGGCCTTCCTGATGGCGTCTACCAGCTGCGTGTTCGCGGCGCCGACGCCCAGTCGCTGGAGGGCGCTGATGCCCAGGTGGGCTTTGTACTGCAGGCGCGGCCCGAGCCGCCGCTGCGTGTGAGTCCGTCCGATGGCGCCAGCGTACTCGCCGGCACGCCGCTGGTCTGGGCCGACGTGAGCGGATCGCCCCGCCATCGCCTGCAGGTGGCAGGCGATGCGCAATTTGTTGACCGGGTGGTTGATCAGGCGGGTATCCGCGGTGCACGTCATGGCTTCGAGCCGGCGCTGGCCCCTGGCCTGTACCACTGGCGGCTGGCGACCGAGCGCGCCGACGGCAGCCTGGGACCGTGGGGTGACCCCGCGCGCTTCACTGTGCTGGAGCCCTCGTCAATGGCGCCACCGTATCAGGACACGTCCGGCCTGCAGCTGGGCTGGTCCGGCCCGGCCGGTTTCCGCCACCAGGTGCAGTTGTCGCGCAGCCCGGATTTCGACCCACCCGATCGCGACCAGGTTGTGGCGGGCAGCCAGCTGCATCTGGCACAACCCTCACCTGGCGCCTACCATGTTCGCACCCGGCTGGTGTTACCCGATGGCAGCCACGGGCCGTGGTCGGAAGTGCAGCGTTTCGAGGTGACCGCGCCGCCCGAGCCACCATCACATCCGTGGTACCTGCTATTGTTTCTGCTGCTGCCCTTGCTGTGATCCTCGTATGAATCATGCGGCAGGCCGTCATCTGCGCGAATGGGGCTTGTTGTCGGTGTTGCTGCTCGGCTTCTTGCTGCTGGCACAACGTGGGGCCTGGTTTGAACGGCTTGACAGCGGTCTGTATGACATCCGCGTGAGCTCGTCCGGCCGGCCGGTGCCATCCGACATCGTCATCCTGGCCATCGACGAGTCCAGCCTGGCGCGCATCGGTCGCTGGCCCTGGTCACGCAACGAACTGGCACGCGGAATCGAACAGCTCACGCACGCCGGCGCCGGGCCGGTGCTGGTGGACGTGATACTGGCCGAAGCGCAGCAGGGCGACCCCAGCGCCGACACCCACTTGGCGCGGGCGATTGCCAGCCATGGCCGGGTCGTGTTGCCGGTGTTCATGCCCGGCGCCGGCGCGTTGGCGGTGCGACCGCTGGCGCCATTCGCTGCGTCCGCCCGGCTCGGCCATGCCCAGGCACTGGTCGACCCGGACGGGGTGACACGCCGTTATCTGGCCCAGGAACACGACGGGCAGTCGCGCTACGACCATCTCGCGCTGGTGTTGCTGGACCTGGCGGCCGGCCGCGAAGCCGCAACGGGCGCGCGCGTGCCGAACGAGCGGCTGGTTGCGTTCGCCGGGCCGGCCGGACATGTCAACCAGATACCGTTTGCCGACCTGCGCGACGGACGCATTGCGCCAGAGCGGCTACGCGGCAAGATGGTGTTGATCGGCGCCACCGCCACCGGAATGGGCGATACCGTGGTCACGCCGCTGGCCGGCATCAACGGCGCCATGCCGGGTGTCGAGTTCGTCGCCAATGTGCTCGACGCCGAGCGGCGCGGTTTGTTGCGCCAGACCGTATCGGTGCCCACTCAGATGGCGCTGGGTGCCGCCATCGTGACGCTGTATCTGCTGTCACTGCTGCTGCTTTCGCCAAGGCGCGCGCTGGTGTTGACGATCCTGGTCGCGTCGGGCCTGCCGCTGCTGGCCTGGGTGGTCATGAGGTACACCGGCTGGTGGTGGCCGAATGCGTCGGTGGTGCTGACAGTGTTGCTGGCTTATCCGCTGTGGAGCTGGCGCCGGCTCGAAGCCAGCCTGGCCACCATGACGCGCGAGACCGCACGCATGGCCAGTCTGTTGCATCCTGGTGAACAACATCCGGACCCCCTGCACCGACCGCATTTTCTTGACCCGGTGGAACACCGCATCGCAGCAATTACCCACGCGATGGACGCGGTAGCCGACGCGCTGGCGGTTGACGGCGACAACCGGCAAAACCTGCAATACCGCGACGACATGATGCGCCATCTGGCGCACGACCTGCGCTCGCCGCTGGTGTCGCTGCGTGCGCTGGCCGACCAGTTGCGCACCGGCGGCACGGCCGAACATGCAGCCATGATTGCGCGGGTCGACGCCTGTGCGCGTCGTTCACTCGACCTGACCGAACAGTTTCTGCTGATCGGGCGCGCGCAGTCGGTAGACAGCACCCGGTTTGCCGAGGTGGATTTGGCCCAACTCTTGCACAACTGCGCGGATGATTTGTGGGAAGACGCGCAAACCCTGGGCGGTCGGGTCGCGCGGCACTGCAGCTCAGATCTGGTGCTGATGCGCGGCGACGAACGGTTGTTGCGCCGTGCATTGATGAACCTGGGCTGGAACGCATTGCGCCATGGGCCGCGCGGTGGCGTGGTCACATTGTCGCTGCAGGTCGAGGCCGATGCCTGTGTGCTGGCAGTTCATGACCAGGGTAACGGGTTCGGCGTCCAGGCCTTCGAAGGCTTGAGCCAGCGTTATGCGCAAGGTGGCGCCTCCGCGTCCGGCAAAGGCCATGGCCTCGGACTTGCGCTGGTCCAGCTAGTTGCGCAGAAACATCACGCCACCATCAGCGTCGCGCATCCGGCCGGTGGTGGTTTCCTGATTGGCTTGCGCTTTATTTACAGTTCCTGAGCCGAGAGTCACATAGACTCGCGCCTGCTTTGTAGGCTTTTCATGAAAATTCCGTTTCTCCGCTCCCAACACCTCGTTTCCTGCCTGCTTGCGGCGGCCCTTGTTGCGCCGGGCGTAGCCCTGGCGGCCTTGGGTGCTTCGGTCACGCGGGTCGGGCCTGACCCGATTTCTCCGGGGGAGATCACCAACCTGCGGATCCAGCTGTCCAATAGTGCGACTACGGATGTGACCGGCGTGTCGTTTCCCAACCCGTTGGTCGACAACCTGCCCGGTACCTTGCCCAACGGTTTGCGCGTCGCCGGAGCCGCCACCTACACCTGCACCAATCCCAATGGCAATATCACGGCGGCCGGTGTCGGCACCCTGAGTGCAGTCCAGGGTTCGCAGCGCATTTCGCTGACCGGCGGCACTGTTCCCGCGAGATCCGGCAGTGTCGACGGCACCTGCTCGATCCTGGTGCCGGTCACGGCCGGCTCATCCACTGGGGCAGCCGCCGGATACACGTTTTCCATTGCCAGTGGCTCCGTCACCGGTGTCGATGGCGACGGCCCGGTGGCCAATTCCGGCGCCGTCACACAAAGCATCGGTGTGAGCGGTGTGGCGCGCCCGACCATTGCCAAGTCGTTTGGCAACAGCACGGCCATCCTGGGGGGCGCGCCGGTCACGATGACCATTACCGTGACCAACACGAACACGATTGCGCTGCCCGATTTCAATGTCAACGACGTTTTTCCGCTGATCGGGGCCACGCCTGCGTTGCGCGTAGCCCCGATCCCCAATGTGCAGGCCAGCTGTCCGGGGGGTACTGCGCCCGCCTTCAACCCCCTGCCGGGCGACGTCGCGGTCAGTGCCAGCGCTGGCACGGTGGCACCCAACAGTGTTTGCACCTTGCGCGTGGATGTGGTGGCCAATACCACCGGCAGCGACTATTCGACCGCGGTCAGCAACACCATCGATCGCAACACGCAGTTCAGCAATGGCCTGGGCCTTGTGCCCCCGTCCAATGCCAGCGCCAGTGTCACGGTGCGATCGCCGCTGTCGGTAGCCAAGGCCTTCTCCAGCAATGCGCTTTCCAGTGGTGAGGCCGGCAGTCTGACCATCACCTTGTCCAACACCGGCGGCACCGCGTTGACGATCACCTCGTTTACCGATGACCCGATAGACGGCACCAGTGCTGGCAATAGCAATATCTTCGGCCTCAAGGTAACCGGGCATTCGACGAGTTGCGCCGGTGGCGCGACCAGCGTTACAGCGAACAACACTGGCGTAAGGCTGATCGGCGGCAGCATTCCGGCGGGCGGTAGTTGCACCGTCAACGCCAGCTTCAACGCTTCGGCGCAGACGCCGGGAGTTCCGATCAGTTACACCAATACCGTTCCGGTCAATGCGGTCGGCGTCACCGCGCCCGGCGTGATCAGCCAGTCCGTCACGGCGTCGATCCTCGTGGTCGACGATTTGCGCGTACTGAAGAGCGCCAGCCCGAGCAATCCGGCTCCGGGCAATCCGGTGCGTTACCAGGTGACGGTGCAGAATTTCTCGGCCTCGCTGCGCAGCAACGTCTCGATCACCGACAACTTCAGCAACGGTCAGACCTTTCTGACCGGCACGATTCCGCTGGTCGGTGGCATCAACTACTCGCCGACGGTATCGGGATCCTGCGGGTCGGTCACGACAACCGCGGGCATTCTTGGTTCAGCCGGTATCACGTTGACGATTGACGCAATCGCCGCGCGCCAGACGATAACCACACCGTCGAGTTGTACGGTGACCTTCTGGGCCATGACCGACGCCAATGCCGCGAATGGATCGACGGTGACCAACAGCATCGCTGCTGGCGGCGTGACCTATCCGGGCAATACCAGCACCATCAGCGGTTCAAGCTCCAGCAGCGGTACGCTCGCCCGGCCAGTGATGACGGTGGGTAAGGCCTTTGCACCGGCGGGCCCGTTGTCGGAGGGGGCGATCAGTCGCCTGACCATCACCTTGACCAACCGCTCGGCCAACCCAATCACCAACGCATCCATCTCCGACCCCTTACCGACCAATGGAGGCATTGGCCAGATGCGGGTGGCGACGCCACTGTTTGCGGTAACGTCCTGCGCGGCAGGCGTGGTGACGGCCACCGCGGGCAGCAGCTCGATCACGATGAATGGCGGCACGGTGCCGGCGCGCGCGGACAGCGGTGTCGGCGCCAATGGAAGCTGCACGGTGCAGGTCGATGTGTTCGCGCCGGCCGGAAGTTATAGCAATACGGTGTCTGCAGCGGGCACGGAGAGCCTGGCCGATGGCAGTACCCGTGCGGTCGATCCCGTGACGGGCAATGCATCAATTACCTTTGCATCGGCATTGACCGCCACCAAGGGATTCAGCCCGCTGGCAGTTGCCTCCGGTGGCAAGGCGACGGTGACCGTGCGCGTGTCCAACTCCGGCGCAGTGGCGCTGACCCAGCTCGGCATCACCGACCCCTTGCCGGCCGGCATGGTGCTGGCCAACCCCCCGGCGGCCTACAGCAGCTGTGCCGGTCCGGTGGCGATCGGCGCCACCGCGGGCGCAGGCAGCATCAACCTGAGCGGCGCCAGCATAGCCGGTGGTGGAAGTTGCGAGCTGGTGTTCGACGTCGTGGCGACCGGCAACGCCAATTGGACCAACACCATTGCGGTTGGCAACATCAGCGCTGCCGGTGGAGTCGTCAACACCACCCCGGTGGTGGGCACCTTGCAATTCACGGCGTCGGCGCCGTTGTCGGTAGCCAAGACAACCAATCCGGGAACCCTGACTTTTCCGGGGCAAGTCAGCCGCATGACGGTCACCATCACCGGCTCAAGTGCGCCGGTCAGCGCCCTTGCGTTCACCGACCATTTCACCATCGACGGTATGCCAGGCGGAGCGCCCAATGGCATGGTGGTGGCCGCCAATCCGGCCGGCAGCACCACCTGCCTTGGTGGCGTGATCAGCGCATTGCCCGGCGGACGCTCGTTTTCATTGGGCAACGCGACGCTGGCAGGGGGCAGCGCTTGTACCGTGGAATTCAATGTTTCGGCGGCCTCGGTGGGTGGTATCACCAACGTAATACCGGCCGGTGCCATCACGACAGCGCAGGGCCTGAGCAATCTCAGTCCAGCATCGACCAGCCTGTCGACGCAGGCCAACGTCGGCGTCACCAAGAGCTTTACGCCAAATGTGGTCAAGCCCGGGCAGCGCGCGCGCCTGCGCATCACACTGTACAACGCCACGGCGTTCACGCTGGCCAACCTCGATGTTGCCGACAACCTGCCAGCCGGCATGACGGTTCCCGCTGGAGCCAACCCGGTCACCAACTGCACCGGCGCGACGATACGCGATACGGCGCCGAATCGGGTCCAGATCAGTGGCGCCAATGTGTCTGCGGCGTCGGGCGTGACCGCTGCCACCTGCTACGGCGAGATCGACGTGCTGGTGACCGTGCAAGGTGACTATGTCAACATCATCCCGCAAGGGGCTGTCAGTGGTAGCTCGGGCGGTGTGCCGCTGACCAATGCCGAACCGACCAGCGACACGTTGCGTGCGCGCAATCCTCTGTTGGTCAACAAGGCGTTTGGCGGTTTCACACTTGATACAGGCAGCCCGGCCGGTTTTACAACCGGCAGTGCCAGCCAACCCCCGGGCAGCTTTGCGGTGTTGACCATACGAATCGACAACCCGAATGGAGTGCCGTTCAGCGGCATGGGTTTCTCCGACAGCCTGCCGTTCGGCATGGTCGTGGCGACGCCGGCGAACGCATCAACTACCTGTGGTTCGGGCGTGGTCTCTGCCAACGCAGCCGCCACCTCGGTGATGCTTGGCGGCGCCAGCATATTGGCCAATGGAAGCTGTACCGTGACGGTACGGGTGCTGAGCAATACACCAGGCAGCTATACCAACACCCTTGGCTCGGGTGCTGTAACCACCGCCGAAGGCGTGGTGAGTGAGGAGCCGACCAGCGCACGTCTGTTCGTGTCGGCGCCGCCAGCGGTGACCAAGCAGTTCGCGCCGCCGGTCATCGCGCCTGGGGCTGTGTCACGGCTGACGATCTTTCTGGTCAACAACAATGCGACGGCGGGCACGCTGACGTCGATGTTTGCCGACTCCCTGCCGACAGCGCCCGGCAACATACTGGTGGCGTCTTCGCCGAACGTGCAGACCAGTTGCCCGGGTGGTCCCGGTGCCGTTGGTGCCGCGGCCAATGCGGCCAGCGTGACCTTCGCCAGTGGCCAGGTGATACCGGCGGGTGGTTGCAGCATCAGCGTCGACGTGACCGGCGCCGTGGCAGGCGCGCATACCAATACGATCTCGGCCGGCGCATTGCAGACGACGCTGGGCAACAACCAGGCACCCACGCAGGCGGTATTGCAGGTCAGCACCCAGGGCTTTGTGTCTGGCCGAGTGTTCGCCGACAACAATGTCACGCCCGATGGTGTGTTCGATAGCGGCGTAGACAGCCCGCTGGTGGGCAATACCATCGAACTACGTTCGGGTCCGACCTGCGCCGGAGCGCTGCTTGTCAGCACCCCCACCGACGCAGCCGGCAATTACCTGTTCGCCAATCTGGTGGCCGGGACTTACTCGCTTTGCCAGCCGACGGCGCCTGCGGGGACCAACAACGGCATCACCAGTGTCGATCCGAACAATCCGATCAGCTCCATCAACGGCAGCACAGGCACGGCCGGGACCGCTGTCAATCCGGATGCCAGCAGCAGTCAGATCCGGGCGATCACGCTCAATGGGGACGGCGCTGGCGGCGCGATCAGTGGCTCGGCCAATAACAACTTCGCTGAAATCATTCTTTCGACCATCGAGGGCCGAGTATTCCTGGACCAGAACAACAACGGCCTGCAAAACGGCGCGGATACCGGATTGCCCGATGTCGCGGTCGAATTGCTCAATGCGGGCGGCACGGTGGTTGCGACCGCCAGCACCAACGCCAATGGCGATTACCGGTTCACTGGCCTGGTGCCTGGCGTATACAGCGTGCGTGAACCGGTCCAGCCCAATGGCACCAGCAACGGCATCACCAGCGCTGGCCCGGTGCCCAATGGTGGTACCGCCGGTACCGCCAGCACCCCGGCGGTGACGCTCAGCCGCATCAGCAACATGACGCTGGCGCCCAATACCACCAGCAGTGGCAACAACTTCGCCGAAATTGCCAACAGTCGCAGCGTTTCGGGTCAGGTGTTTGTCGACTACAACAACAATGGCAGTTTCGATGCCACCGACAACGGACTGGGCGGGCAGACACTGACCTTGACCGGCAACGATATCAATGGCAACCCGGTCAGCCGAACGACCACCACGGCAGCAGATGGAAGCTACCGATTCGACGGCGTGCCCGAGGGCAATGCCTATGCCGTGAACCAACCACAGCAACCTGTCGGCACCAGTGACGGCATCACGACAGCTGGTAGCACCGGCGGTTTGGCCAGCGCAGTGGGCGCGGCGCCCAGCACGATCACAGGCATTGATCTGTCCGGGTCGAACTTGGTGTCGGCATCGAACAATTTTGCCGAACGCGCCGGGCAAGCATCAGACCTGCGGGTGAGCAAGACCCACACACCGGCCAGCTTTGCGCAAGGCTCCAGCAGTGGGTTCTATACGCTCACGGTCGGCAATATCGGGGCCCTGGCCAGCAGCGGCACGGTCACGCTGGTGGACACCTTGCCGGCAGGAATGTCGCTGGTGTCGGCCACGGGTGCCGGCTGGACCTGCGCCGGTGCAGGACAGACCGTGACCTGTACCACGGTAGACGTGGTTGCGCCCGCTGGCACGGCGGCACCGGTAATCGTGCGTGTCGCGGTCGCGGCCGGCCTGGCCGGCCAGATCCTGGTCAACCAGGCGGTTGTCAGTGGTGGCGGCGAGCCGCCAGGGCTCAGCGGCAACAACAGCGCCAGCGACCCGACGCCAATTGATCTGGCGGCGGCCGTGAGCGGTTCCATCTGGCGCGATACCAACCATGACCGCATCCGCGATCCGGCGGAACCACCGGTGGGCGGTTGGACGGTGGAAATCTACATCGGTGGTGTGCTGATAGCCACCACCACCACCGATGCATCGGGTGGTTACCAGTTCACCGGCCTGGCACCGGGTCCGGGTTACAAGATCCAGTTTCGTGAGCCAACGGGTGGCACCGTTTTCGGTCGCCCGGTGCCCAATGAGGGTGGTGTGAGTTTCACCAATGGCAGAATCGTCGGCAGCACCGATACCACCTCCGGTATTCGTTCGGGCGCCAACCCCGGTGGCGCCAGCAATGCCGACGGCACGCTCAGCGGCCTGACGCTGGTGGCCGGTGCGACCACGGTTCAGCAAAGCCTGCCGCTGGATCCGGCCGGTGTCGTCTACGATGCGCTGACCCGTTTGCCAGTGGCCGGCGCTGTGGTGATCATCACCGGGCCGGTCGGATTCAACCCGCTGACCGATCTGGTCGGCGCCAGCGCGGTCGTGACCACCGGGCCGGACGGTTTCTACCAGTTCCTGCTCAACCCAACCGCGCCAACCGGGCGTTACAGCCTGGCGGTGACGACTTATCCCGCGGGTTATATCCCGGCGCCATCGGCATTGATTCCGGTTTGCGCGAATCCGATCTCGGTGGCGGGTGTGCCCGACCCGGCGCTGGTCCAGACCCAAGGTGGTGCGCCCAGCGCTGCCAGCCCGGTGCACGACCCGGCGACCTGCCCGGGCAGCACCGCTGCGTTGGCACCCGGCAACCAGGGCACGACGCAATATTTTTTCAACTTCGACATCACCATTCCCGGCTCGGCCAATGTGCTGAACAACCATATTCCGCTGGATCCGCTGGGCGCCAACGTGCTGGTGATCAGCAAGACCGGCTCGGCCAGCGTGGTCGAACTCGGCGACAGCCTGCGCTACACGGTGGCGGTGCGCAATACCAGTCTGGGCGTGTTGAACAACGTCTCGGTGACCGACACGCTGCCACCAGGATTCCGCTATATCGCGGGCACCAGCCGGTTGGCTGGTGTGGCGGTGGCCGACCCTGCCGGGGGTGCAGGGCCGGTGTTGAACTATGCGCTGGGCACCATCGCCGCACGCGGCACCACAACGCTGACCTACCGGGTCCGGGTGGCGGTGGGCGCGCAACAGGGCAATGGCATCAACCGGGCGCAAGCGCGCTCTGGCCAGTTTGCATCCAACACTGCGCAGTGGCGGGTGCGGGTGACCGGCGGCGTGTTCACCAACGAAGCCTGCGTACTGGGCAAGGTCTTTGTCGACTGCAACGGCAACCATGTGCAGGACCGCGAGGAACTCGGCATTCCGGGCGTGCGGATGTATCTGCAAAATGGCACCTATCTGGTCAGCGACTCAGAGGGCAAATACAGCATCTGCAATCTGGCGCCGCGCACCCACGTGCTCAAGGTCGACAAGACCACCTTGCCACAGGGATCGCGTTTGACCACCTCGTCCAACCGCAATGCGGGCGATGCCGGCAGCCTTTTCCTGGACATTCGCAACGGCGAGTTGCACAGAGCCGACTTCATCGAGGGCAGCTGTTCCAACACCGTGATGGAACAGGTCAAGGCGCGCCGGACGCAGGGCGAGGTGGTGGTGCCGAAGTTGGAAACCCGTCCCGGAGCCGTGCTGCGTTTTGAAAGCAAGCCGGCCACCAAGCCGCAACAGGCGACCGACAGCGCAAACCAGAAACTGGTGGCGCCGCGTGCACCGGAACGCCCCGGCGCGCCGCCGCCCGACCCGAACGGACCGGTGCCCGTGCCGGGTGGACCTTTGTCTTACCTTGATCTGCGCGGAGGCTCCCATGCGCAGCGCTGAATTCCGTATGCCGTTGCACCGCGGTGCTCCTGTGCTTCGTGCACTGGTTCTGGCAATGGCGTGTGCACCTTGGCTGGCACACCTGTCTGCCCGGGCCCAACCGGTCGACGGACGACCGTCCGTATTCAGCCAGACCATCGGGCCGAATGACTACGGCATCAATGCCCAGGTGGGCAGCATCGTGGTCGAACTCGATCGCAACGGCGTGCCAGCCGACGGCCAGTCGCGGGTGCGCTTTGTGGTGCGCCTGCTTGATCGCGACGGCAAGCAGGCCAGCGGCGACGCGTTTGTGACGATCGAGGCCAGTGGCGGGCGGCTGCTCTTGCCCGGTGCGCGCACGGATGAACTGGGCCCCGGTGGGCGCGATCTGGACCGCGTTGTTCCGGGCACCCAGCTCAAGGTGGTAGCTGGTCGTGGTGAATTCGAATTGCTGGCGCCGGCCGAACCGATGGATGTCATGGTGCGCGTGACGGCCGGGCGCGAGCAGGCCAGCGGCACAGTGCATTTCCTGCCCGAGATGCGCGACCTGCTGGCGGTCGGCTTGATCGAAGGAGTGATCCACTTCGGCCGCGGCTCCAACGCGCAGATGGCTGCACCGCGCAGCCATGACGTGTTCGAGCAGGAAATCCGCAAGTTCCAATACCAGTTCAACAACGGCAAGTCCAGCCATGCGTATCGCACTGCGTTTTTCCTCAAGGGCACGATCAAGGGCGAATACCTGCTGACTGCCGCCTACGATTCCGACAAGGACACCCGTGAGCGACTGCTGCGCGATATTCAGCCCGAGCAGATGTATCCGGTGTATGGCGATGCGTCACTGCGCGGCTTTGACGCGCGTTCGACCAGTCCGCTGTATGTGCGCATCGACAAGGACCGGCACTACGCGCTCTTCGGTGACTTCAGCACTGGCTCGGGATTCTCGCAGTTGACGGGCGGCGGCGCGACCGCCGGCTTGCAGATGCGTCAGCTTGGCAACTACAACCGCACGGTGACCGGACTGCGACTGCACGGCGAGACGGATCAGTACCACGCCAATTTTTATGCTGCGCGCGACAACCTCAAGCAGGTCATCGAGGAGTTTGCGGGCCGCGGAGTGTCTGGCCCCTATGCCGTATCGAACAACAGCGGCCTGCAGAACAGCGAGAAGGTGGAACTGGTGGTGCGCGATCGCAACCAGCCGGCCAATATTCTGAGCGCGAGTCCGTTGACGCGTTTTATCGACTACACCTTTGAGCCGTTCTCCGGACGCATTCTGTTCAGCCAGCCGGTACCCTCGGTGGACAGCAACCTGAATCCGGTTTCCGTACGTATCACCTATGAGGTCGAACAAGGTGGCGATTCCTTCTGGCTGATGGGTGCCGATGGCCAGTTCCATCTGAATGACTGGGCGCAAGTCGGTGGCTCCCTGGTGCGTGACCTGAATCCGCTGGCGCCGTTTCGCATGGGCAGCGCCAACCTGGGCCTCAAACTGGGCGCCAACACCTGGTTGGTGCTGGAGGCCGCGCGCACGACGTCCAACGTGAACACGAATAGCGTCAATAGCTATGTGACACCGGCGCTGGGCGCCACCGTGGGCGAGGTCAGCGGCAATGCGGCGCGCATCGAGCTGCGCCATGACGACGGCAACACGAAGTTGCGGGCCTTTGCCGCGCGCAGCGACGCGGGCTTCAACAATCAGGCAGCAGCCTTCGCTGGCGGGCGGCGCGATGCCGGGGTTTATGGCGAGACTGCGCTGAGCGAACGTCTACGGCTATATGGCGAGGCGGTCGACTCGCGTGACCGTATCAGTGATTCCGAACGCCGGGGCGCGCAACTGGGTCTGAAGTTCGAGGCGACAGATCGCCTGACGCTGGACTTCGCATTGCGCGACATCCATGAAGAGCGCAGCGCCAACGGCAACGGCCTGTCGGTGGCGCAACCGGTTACCGCGCCGCTGGGTGCGTCCACCTCCGGCTCGATCTTCAGTGGCAATGGTGGCGGCTTCTTCGGCAATGGCACCGGTGCCATCGACCCGGCCACCGGCCTGCCGCTGGTCAACAACGGCGCGGTGTTCCCGACCACAAGTGCGGTGGCCAGTGGGCCCGAGACGCTCGATGCGCAGACCGTGCGCATCGGCGCGAGTTACCGCGCCACCGACAAGCTGGGCTTGCGTGGCGAGATCGAGGTCTCGGTGAACGGCGATTCGCGCCGGCGTGCTGCAATCAGCGCCGATTACCAGTTGGCCGAACGCACCAGGCTGTATGGTCGTGTGGAGTCGCAGTCGGGTCTGTCCTCGCTGTATTCGATCAGTCCGTCCGCGCGCAGCAATGTGTTGGTGGCAGGTGTGGAGACAGACTACATGGTCGGCGGTCAGGTGTTCAGCGAATACCGGGTGCGTGATGCCATCAACGCGCAGGACGTGCAGCTGGCCTCGGGCGTACGCAATGTGTGGAACGTCGACGAAGGCCTGCGCCTGAGTACCCGCATCGAGCGGCTGGTGGTGTTGTCCGGTGGCGGTCAGCAGGCCACCGCGCTGACCGGTGGTGCCGACTGGAGCGCAAACCCGCTGTGGCGGGTGTCGGGGCGGCTGGAGTGGCGCCGCGCCGATGCGACCACGGCGGTCGCCGGCAACGACAGTTATCTGTCCACGCTGCTGGTGGCGCGCAAGCTCGATCGCGTCTGGACGCTGCTGGCCCGTAATTATCTGCTGGTGCAGGACAACCGCGCCACTGGCGACCTGGTGCAGGACCGGTTCCAGATCGGCGTGGCCTACCGCGACACAGACACCAATCGCGTCAACGCTCTGGCGCGTTACGAATACAAGCTGGAGAAAGACGGTAGCGTCGCGCCACGCAACGAACGCATCGCCCATATCGTGTCGACCCATGCCGACTACCATCCGAGCCGCCCCTGGTGGTGGACCGGCCGCGTTGCCGCCAAGTGGGTGCGCGAGGACATAGACAGCGTGCGCGACTCCTATTCGGCGTTGCTGCTTGGCGGCCGCGTGGTGTATGACTTCACCGAGAAGTGGAGCGGCTCTTTGATGACCAGTGTGCTGATGAGCAGCGCCGGCAATGCGCGCCAGTGGGCACAGGGCGTGGAGCTGGGTTACCAGGTGCAGACCAACCTGTGGCTTGCGGCCGGCTTGAACTGGAGCGGCTTTGATGACCGCGACCTGACCGGCTCCGAATACACCCGCAAAGGCGCCTACATCCGGCTGCGCTGGAAGTTCGATGAAGACCTTTTCAGGAGCAACAAGCCCAACGTCAATCGCAGTCTGGAGCGCGGCCAGTGAACCGCAGGGCCGTTCCCATGACTCACAGCACGCAGCGCAATGCGCGGTGGTTACCCTATGAGCCGCAGATGCCGCCACAACCCGAATCAGAGAACACCATGACACCGTCTATTTTCCGAAACCTGCCGTTGGCTGTGGCGCTCGTATTTGCGGCGCTCGCCCCTGGCGCGCAGGCGCAGACGACGCTGACGACACCCGCCCAGCGCATCAGCGACCGCGCCATCCACGCCGACTATCAGACCTTCGAGCAGGCGCAAGCACGCATCAAGGCATTGAATGACAAGGGCCGCCCGGTGCGTGACTACCATCTGGCCAAGGCGCAGTGCTGGCTGGATACCGCGTTTCATGAATACACCCGCAACGACCGCAGCGCCTTTCCGCAGGAAGCCTTGACCGAATCCGTGATCCTGGTGGAGCAAATGGAGCGTGGTGTGACGCCGCTGCCGATGGATACCCGCATGGTCAACGAAGCCGACAAATTGCGCCCTGACCTGTGGGCAGCGGCCGACAAACTCAAGTCGCACGGTGGCTTGCAATGCGTGGCCGACAAGGTCGCCTGTGCCGAGGTCGAGCTGGTGCATGCCGGCAATGAACACAAGCAGCAGGGCTGGCGCCATGCCAAGCCATATGTGCAAATCGCCGAAGACGCGCTGGTGCATGCGACCGTGGCGGCCGAGGCCTGCTTGCCCAAGCCAGTGGCCGCTTTGGTGGCGCCGATCCCGCCCCCGCCGCCAGCACCGGCGCCGGCGCCGGTCATCGTGGCACCACGACCCTTGCCGCCGCAGCCATTCGAATTTCAAGCCAACGTGCTGTTTAACCACGACCGTCACCAGCTTGATCAGGCACGCGCCATGACGCTGGAGCGGCTCGATGCCGCCATTGCCCGTTCCCGCGAACCCGGGAGTACGCTGGTGCAGGTGCAACTGATCGGACACGCCGACCGCACTGGCAAGGCCGACTACAACATGGCGCTGGCGCAGTCACGCGTGCAGACGGTGAGCCGGCTATTGCAGGATAAGGGCATTGCGGCGGCACAAATCACCACCGCGGTGCGAGGCGACCGCGAGCAGGTCAGCGCCTGTGCTGGCAAGTACCGTTCGCGCGCCGAGGCGCTGGAATGCCTGTTGCCGAACCGGCGTGTCGAGGTGAATTTCATTACTATGCGGCAACGTTGAGCGCAGTCAGGCGGCGTGCGGCCGGCGGGCGTGGTCGGGTAGCGCAATGGCCCGATCGCGGCGGTAAACCGCCGGCCCGACAATGGCAGCATCTGACAGACCCTGCAGCGAGGTACACACCATGGGCAAACGCCTGACACAGATCGCCACCCGCACCGGTGACGATGGCACCACCGGCCTGGGCGACAACACCCGGGTTGCCAAGAACGACCTGCGCGTGCACGCCATGGGCGATGTGGACGAACTCAACTCGCATATTGGTGTGTTGTTGTGCGAGGACATGCCCGACGGTGTGCGCGCGCTGCTGGTCGAGATCCAGCACCAGTTGTTCAACCTGGGAGGCGAGTTGTCGATTCCGGGATTCGAGCTGCTCAAGCCCGAGGCCTTGCTGGTGCTCGATCAGGCGCTGGCCGAACACAACGAGGACTTGCCACGGCTGCAGGAGTTCATCCTGCCCGCCGGTACCCGGGCTGCGTCGCTGGCCCATGTCTGTCGCACCGTGGCGCGGCGCGCCGAACGCGCAGTGATCGCCTTGCAGGGTCGCGACGATCTCAAGCCCACGCCGCGCCAGTACCTGAACCGCCTGAGCGACCTGATGTTTGTGCTGTCGCGGGTGCTCAACCGCCATCGCACGGACGGCACGGTGGGTGACGATGTGTACTGGAAAAGCGAGCGACTGGCGCGGGGCGAGGCGCAGGACGACTGAGCGCGGGCATCCGCAGATGCTTTGCTCTGCGGGCCCTGTCGATCAGCCGTTAAGACCTGAGGCCCACGGCCGTGCGACGTCGTCGTGAGTAGCGGTCTCAGGCCTTGAACATGCCGTCAAGTGAACGATCCCAGTTGTAGCCGGGAAACAGTTCGTCGAGTGCGGCCGATGCCTGGCCCAGCGTGGCGCGCAGCACCTGGGCCAGCACAGCGCGGTAGTCGTTGCGCACCGGCAGGTCGCGTCCCTCGTGCAGGTTGCCGCTGGCCAGGCCGTCCCAGCCGCCGTGCCAACGCCCGCCCTGCACGCGCGAACCGATCAGCCACATTGCGTTCCCGTGACCGTGGTCGGTGCCGCGGCTCCCGTTCTCTGCGCAAGTGCGGCCAAACTCGCTGGCCACGACGATCACATCGTCGGGTCGCGAAAAATCGCGCCGCAGCTGCGCCAGCGCGTCGGCCAGCCCGGCCAGGTTGTTGGCCAACTGGCCACTGACCTGACCCTGGTTGGCATGGGTGTCCCAGCCACCGGCAGACAGGAAGCCAAGACGCAGGTCGGGTTCGGCGCGCATCAGTGTGGCCAGATGGCGGGCGTCGAGCACCAGGCCTCTGGCCGGACCGGCACCGTTGTTGGCCGCCTGCATTTCGGCGGCTGACATGTCCGACGTCGCGGCCATTTCGGTGCGCAACGTTTCGGCAGTCTGCATGCGGCTTTGCGCGCCTGCGCGGAAATTGCGCGACAGCACGTCATCGCCGGCATACAGATTCAGCATCGCCTGACGCGCCCGGTCGTTCGCCAGTGCGCCACTGCGCGTGGCAGCCTGGCCGCGCGGCACCAGTTGCACCGGTGCCGCGCCGGCGAGGATGGCCGGATTGGCCTCGCCGACACCCACTGCGGCGACGCGCTGGGCGGATGCAGTGGGCAGATGGTCGGTCAGGCCCGCCAGCCGGTTCATCCAGCCGGCCGTGCTGGTGCTCTTGCCTGGAATGCCGGACTCGAAGTGGTACTGCGCGTCAAAGTGCGACCGCGTTGGATCGGGTGAGCCGGCCGCCGGCACGAACGCCATCACGCCTTGCTGCCACAGGGGCCACAGGGCCGCCATGGAGGGGTGCAGGGCAAAACGGTCGTCGAGCTTCAAGGCGGTCTGCGCCGTGCCATCGGGCGCGGCGATGGCGATATTCGGCCTGCGGTTGTAGTAGTCCGGGTCGGCATACGGTACCAGTGCCGAGAGACCGTCGCAGGCACCGCGCAGCATCACCAGCACCAGTCGTCCGGCGTGGTTGCCGCTGCGACTTCTTGGCTGGGCAAAAGCCACTGGCGCGGCCCAGGCGCCGGCGTACCCGGCGAGCCGTTGCAGCGCCTGGCGACGGGACGGGTCAGATGGGTTGGACAAGAGATTCATGCCGGGCTCCTACTTGCCCATGAAATCGGGGCTTGCCAGCATCAGCCCGGCGCGCAGCGCCGGTGGTGACTGGGCGATGGTATCCAGCGTGGCCGCCGACAGATAGCGCCGCAGGAAAGCGGGCTCCGGCGTCTGACGCGCCAGCGCCAATGCGAAGTCGGCGCGGCGTGTCAACGCTTCAGGCACCATCCAGGTGGCGGCGTCGAAGCGGTAACCGTCGGGCGTCTGCCAACTGTGCATCGGTTGCCCGACCTCGTTCAGGAACGCCAGAGTCAGGCCGATGCGACGTCGGTCGGGCGGCGTCGCGGTCGATTCCCCCATGCTGTCCTGCACGGCGGTCAGGCTGGACACGGCGAAGTCCAGCGGTGTCTTGAACAAGCGGTTCTCGCTGGCCCAGAAGTCGGGTGACTGCAGCAGGCTGCGCATGACCAGCCGCAGATCGCCCTGCGTGTCGATAAACGTCTGCGCCAGCCGCTGTACCAAGGCCGGCGTCGGTGCGTCACATACGAAATACTGCGCCAACCGGGTACACACGCGACGCGCAGTGGACGGATGGCGCGCCAGCATGCGGATGGCTTCCTCGCCTTCGCGCGCGCCGCCGCCGAGCAGGCCGCTCGGGAAATCCTGGCCCAGCAGTCGTTTGCGCCCGCTGTCGTGCAGACGCGCAATGAACTGGAAGCCATCGGCATCACGCGGCGACACGGTCCATCCGGTCAGGATGCGGGCCAGTTCGCGCACGTCGGTCTGCGTATAAGCGCCATCGACACCCAGCGTGTGCAACTCCATCAACTCGCGCGCGTAGTTTTCATTCAGGCCGCGCGCCTTGCCGTCGCGCCCACGAGAGCCATCGGCGACACTCTGGAACTGGTCGAGGTAGAAAAGCATGGCCGGATGGCGTGCACTGGCCAGCAGCAGGTCCTCGAATTTGCCCAATGCATGGGACCGCGCCACGTTCACGGCGTAGTGACCCACAAAGGCGCGCACCGGGCCCTTGCGCGCGTACACATTGAAATGGTTGAACCAGAACTCGGTCAGGCGTGCCAGCAAGGGGCTTTCCAACTCTGGCTGGCTGGCGCTGTGCAGCCGCCAGGCGGCGGCCTGCTGCAGCATCGCCAGGTTGAAATAACGCGGTCCCATGTCGGTCAGAAACTGCTGACGCAGCTTGTTCTGCGTGGCTGCTCCGGCCTCGTCCGCAACATCGGTGCGGATCTCGCGGATGGCTTCGCGTTCCCTGCGCGCGCCCTCGAACAGCACAGGCAGTGGCGCGTTGAAACCCATCAATTCGGAAGGCAAAGCCGGTGGTTGCCGGGCTGCGGCTTGGGCGACATCCACTTGCTGCAAGGCCCAGGCCTGTGCCGAAACCAGGTCGTGCACGTCAATCGTCAGTTGCGCGGTCGGACCGTAGCCCACCCGCGACAGGGCACGCCACGCCGCTGCATGGGGGCTCAGCGGTGTCGCTGCGTTCAGCGGCGCCGCGGCATGCAGCGCATGGCCGGCATGCCACGCGACAGTGGCGGTCAGGCCCTTGAGTACGCAGCGTCGACGCAGGGACGGCAAGGTGGGGGCTTGGTGTTTCATCATGAACGACTACTCCGGATCGCGGCGGCAACGCTGGCGCCAGGTACCGTATTCCAACGCAAAAGCGCCAGCGCGGGATGACCTGGCGCTGGCGCTTTACAAAACATTACCCGGCTGGACGTGGTGCCAGCACCGCCATCGTGATGCGCGACACGCAGGTCATGTCGCCGGCGTCGTTGCGCATGTCGATCTGCCACACCTGTGTCGTGCGCCCGATGTGCACCGGGCGGGTGATGCCGGTCACCCAGCCGGCAGTTGCGCCCTTGAGGTGGTTGGCATTGATGTCCAGTCCCACGCTGCGGTGTCCCGGCGGCGCTGCATACGCAGCGCCACAGGAGCCGAGTGTCTCGGCCAGCACCACGGACACACCGCCATGCAACAACCCGTAGGGCTGGCGTGTGCGTTTGTCGACCGGTAAACGCGCGCGGATGAAGTCATCGCCGACCTCCAGAAACTCCATACCCAGCCACTCGACGGCGGTGTCTGTGTGAATGGCGGTGAGGATGTCGACGGAGATGTCTTGCTTCCAGATGCGCATGGTGGGGACAGGGTTAGGGATACGACATGGGACCGCACAACTATAGCCAAACCGCATGCCTGCCGCCGCTGACGGCAAAAGCCCGGCGCCGGCACAAGCAATGCATTTGTCGGTTTGCCATCATCCGGTGTTCGAGCCTGCGCGCCCCTGCCCGGCAGCGTCCTGACCATCGGCGCACTTCAGCACACGCGGAAGAAGCGCATCTCGACCCGATCCGGATAACGCGCGCCGGTATCTATGAGTACACTTTGGGTGATCAGGTGTGGGCACAGAGGTCTGCATCAAGGCTCCTGCGCCGGCATCACCGTGCCCCGGCACTCGCCGAACCCGATCCGCACCGCGCCCGATGCCTCGCACCATCCTCGGAAGATCACGCTGTCGCCGTCTTCCAGAAATCGCCGTTGCTCGGGCGTGCCGGAGCCGCCTTCGAGCGTGATTGGCTGCGTGCCGCCCTTGCCCAGCTCGATGATGGCGCCGGCCTGGTCCGGGCTCGGGCCACTGATGGTGCCGCTGCCCAGCAGGTCGCCCGGCTGCAGGTTGCAGCCACCCATGGTGTGGTGCGTCACCATTTGCGCCACCGTCCAGTACTGGTATTTGAAGCTGGTGCGTGACAGGCGCGCGGGCCGGTCGCCGATGCTTTGCCGCTGCGCGGTCTGAAGCGCCACTTCGAGCTGGATGTCGAGTGCGCCCTGCTTTCGGTTGCTGTCGGCGTCCAGGTACGCCAGCGGCTGGGGCTCGCCGTCGGCACGGCTCCACGCCCGCCGGTAGGGCAGCAGTGCCTCCATCGTGACGATCCACGGCGAGATCGTGGTGGCGAAGTTCTTGCCCAGGAACGGGCCGAGCGGGTTCATCTCCCAGAACTGGATGTCGCGCGCCGACCAGTCGTTGAGCATGCAGATGCCGAAGATGTGCTGCTCGGCCTGCGCCAACGCAATTGGCTTGCCCTGCGGGTTGCCAACGCCGATGTGCACGCCCAGTTCCAGTTCGTAGTCCAGTCGCGCACAGGCACCATAGACCGGTGTCGTGGCACCGGGCGGCATGGCCTGGCCCATCGGTCGATGAAACTGCTGGCCGCTGATACCGATGCTTGACGCGCGGCCGTGGTAGGCGATCGGCATCCAGGGGAAGTTCGGCGACACCGGGTCGTCAGGCCGGATCAGCATGCCGACGTTGCGCGCATGGTCGAGCGAGGTATAGAAATCGGTGTAGTCGCCGATACGGTTGGGCAGCGAATACTGCACCGCGTCCATCGGAACCAGGCAGCTGCGCGCGATGCTGACCATGTCGGGTGTCGCATCCTGCTCCAGCAATGCGAAAAGCGCATGGCGCAGTGCCTGCCAGGCGGTGGGACCTGCGGCGAGGAAGTCGTTCAGCGCATCGCGTGCGCACAGCTGTGCAGCTTCCCGTGCCTTGCCGGACAGACCTGCGCTGGCGGCCAGCGCGGCCAGGTCGATGACCTGGTCGCCGATGGCGACTCCGCCACGCAGTGGCTCGTAGCTGCCCGCGCGGCGGAACACGGCGAATGGCAGGTTCTGCATCGGGAAATCGCAGCCGACTGCGTTGGCCGCCGGCAGCCAGCTCGCGGCGGCGGGATCGTGGGTATGGTTGCGTTGCATGGTCGGTGGCGCCGTGGCCGTGTTGTGTGTGTGGGCGGGTACGGTCGTCGCGGTTTGACGCGTCAGACCGCGGCGGTGAGCCGTTCGTCGAAGATCGCCACTGCCCGGGTCCAGCCGGCCGATGCGCCGCGGATCTTGTGCGGGAAACACGAGATGAAGAACCCGGTAGGCGGCAACACCTCCAGGTTGTGCAGTTTTTCCAGATGGCAATAGCCGATGTCGCGACCGGCCTTGTGTCCTTCCCAGATCAGCGACGCGTCATGGCTGGCGCCGTATTTCTGCGCCGTGTGCACAAACGGCGCGTCCCAGCTCCAGGCGTCGGTACCGGTGAGACGGATACCGCGCTCGAGCAGGTACATCGTGGCCTCGTAACCCATGCCGCAACCCGAAGCCACGTAATCCGGCTGGCCGTAGCGCTTGCCCGCGCGGGTGTTCACGACGACGATCTCCAGCGGCGACAAGGTGTGGCCGATGCGCTTTAATTCGGCCTCGACGTCGGGGGCTGTCACCACATACCCATCGGCCAACTGCGTGAAGTCGAGCTTGACGCCTGGCTGGAAACACCACTCCAGCGGCACCTCGTGAATGGCGATGGACTTCTCCTGCTTGCCCAGCGCCTTGTTCATGGTGCTGTGGAAATGGTAAGGCGCGTCCAGATGCGTGCCGTTGTGCGTCGACAGGCTGACCGTCTCCACGGCCCAGCCTTCGCCGTCGGGCAGGTCTTCTTTCTTCAGGCCGGGGAAAAACGGCTCGATCTGGGCGAAGGTGTTCTCGTGCGTGAAGTATTCGATCTTGGGCGCAAACGCAGGCGGGTCGCTGAGCACATCGTTTTCCAGGAAGATCGAGAGATCGACGAATTTGCGGGTCATGGCGTGGTTTCTCCTGTCAGAGGTTGCGGTGATGGGCGCGGCTGCAGCGTGTCAGTTCCTGTTCCAGTGCACCATCGGCAGGCCGGCCACCGGGGAGCGGAAGTAAGGAATCGTCGTGCCGAGCAGGCTGCCGAGATATACGGTACGCAGATCAGGTCCGCCAAAAGTGATACTGGCCATCCAGGGGGCGATGGAGCCCTTGGCGCGTGCCATGTCGTCGGCGGTGGCTGTGCCGGCGGCCATCTTTTCTACCAGGTTGCGGCTTGCGGCCGGGTCGCCGTCGTCGAGCAGCAGCAGTTTGTCGCCCTGTGGAGTGAGTGCAATCAGCTGGTCCACCATCACCAGCGTCACCCACAGATTGCCGAACGCGTCAAACGCGATGCCGTCGGGAGGCCCACCCAGGTGCGAGGGGCCAAATGTCTCGCGGTCCAGCAGCCGCACGCCGTCGGCATGCGATTCGTCGAGCCGCATTCGCGTGATGTGCGGTCCGGTGGTCTCGACGATGTACATCCATTCTTCGCGTGCATCGAACCGCATCTCATTGGTGAAATGAAACCCGTCCGCGACGATGCGGATGCCACGTCCTGGCTCCACAACCGCGATGTACCCGTCGCGCACACGGCTGGCTGCCGCCCGGGTCCAGGGATTGACCTTGGTCGAGACGGTGATCCAGATGCGGTTCTTCGTGTCGCGCAGCACGAAGTTGACCTTGCCGATCGGCGCGCCGTCTATGGTATCGAACAGGGTGCGGGTCTGGCCTTCGCGGGTCATCACTTCCAGCAGGTCGGTGCCGAAGTTCGAGATCAGGATGTCGCCGTTGGCGGCGAAGGCCAGGCCATTGGGCAAGGTGCCTTGCGTGAACTTGGCCTCGAATGCGTCGCCAGACGCAGTGTTGGCGCTGGCGAACCGTGCGTCGGCTTTTTGCCCGATGAAGCGCTGCGTGCCGTCGGCCGCGACATGCGTGACACCGCCGCGTGCATCGGCAGCCCACAAGCTGCCATCGGGTTCAGCGAGGATACATTCCGGGCGCTGCAGGCCATGGCCAATGGTGCGAATCGTGGAGCGCTCGAGGGTGAATCCGGCCAGCGGGTTGGATGGGGAGGTTGTCATTTGAGCAACACCAGGCTGATTTGCGGAAACACCATGAGCAGGCCCAGCACGGCGGTCATGATCACGGTGAACGGAAACGTTCCCCGGAAGATATCGCCAAGCGAAATGCCCGGTTCGGACAAGGTACTCTTGATGACAAACACCGACAGGCCGAAAGGCGGCGTCAGCAATCCGATCTCGACCGCGATGACGGTGACGACGCCGAACCACACCAGGTTCATGCCGAACTGCTCTGCAATCGGCAGCATCAGCGGCAACACGATCAACATGATCGACGACGAGTCGATGATGGTGCCCAGTGCGATGATGATGGCAACATACAGCAGCAGGAAGGCAGTGCGGCCCAACCCGGCGTGTGACATGGTCTCGACCAGGAACTGCGGCATGCCCGACATGGCCAGCATGCGGGTGTAAATGCTGGCGCAGATGATCAGGAAGCTCACCGCCACCGTCACATGGCCGGTTTCGGTGAGCACGCTCCAGAACCCGGGGCCGTCGAGCTTGCGCTTGAGCAGTGCGATCACCAGTGCCAGCCCGGCGCCCACCGCGCCGGCTTCGGTGGCGGTGAAGAAGCCGGCATACAGGCCGCCGAGCACCGCGACGATCATCACGATGCTGGGCATCAATTTGAGCGCCATCTCGCCGATGCCCATCATGTCATGGGTATCCACCTCGAGCGGGACCCCATTGGCAAAAACCATGTCGGGCCGCAGATAGGCCATCATCACGATGCCCACGCCGAACGCGCTCGCCAGCAGCAGACCCGGCACGATGCCGGCGGTAAACATGTCGCCCACTGACTGGTTGGACAGGAAGCCGTAGAGGATCATCAGCAGGCTGGGCGGGATCAGCATGCCCAGCACCGACGAGCCGGCGACCACACCGGTGGCGAATCCGCCGCGGTAACCGAAGCGCAACATCTGCGGCACCGCGACGCGGGTGAACACCGCAGCCGACGCGATCGAGATGCCGGTGATTGCGGCGAACACCGCGTTGGCTGCCACCGTGGCGATGCCCAGTCCGCCGCGCAACCGGCGAAACAGCTGGTTGGCGACCTCGAACGCATCCTTGCCCACGTCGGCCTTGGCGACCAGGAAACCGGTCAGCACGAACAGTGGCACCACGCCGAAGATATGGCTGTTGATCGCATCGTTGGCCGCCGCCGCCAGCAGGTTGGCGGCGATCGACACATCGTCGCGGATCAACCAGACGCCGATGAACGACACCAGCCCCAGCACCACCGCCACATGCAGGCCGCCCCAGATCAGCAACAGCATCAGGACCAGCGAGCCGCTGGCGATGAAGGCATTGCTCATGTTCGGCGCTGCAATAGGTGGCGCGCGCGCTGCAGGTCGGCCCATGCCAGCAACAGGAAGGTGATCAGCGTCGTGCACAGCCCGATCAGCATGATCAGCCGCACCGGCCAGACGGGGGCGGTGAAGTCACCGATGGCGCCGACGTACTGGCGGATGCGGATGGCTTCAACCAGCGGTTGCCAGGCAGCCCACAAGATGATGCCCATGAGGGCGGCGCCGATCAGGTGGTACAGCGCCTGCAGCCGCGCCGCGAACGCCGGGCGTGTCTCCTTCAGGCGCGCCAGCAGCACCTCGGCGCGCGTGAAGCGTCCACTGTGCAGCGTGTCGGCCAGTTGCAGGAACACGATGCCGACGATGGACAGCGCCACCAGCTCGGTCACGCCACGCACCGGGGCGTTGAACAGGTTGCGCCCGAGCACGTCGCTGTTGATCAGCACCATCAACGCAATGATCCACACCGTGCCCAGTGCATTGAGCAGCTTGCCCAGGCGCTGGAACTGCCACGGCAGCGGCGTGTCGTAGCTGTCCTGCGCAATGGCCGCAGGCTGCGTGCTCAATTCGCAGTCCAGTCACGTGGCAGCTGCGCGCCGCTGCGCTTGAGGGCATCGGTGTACATCTTGAGCACATCCTTGCCCGGACCACCCTTGGTGGTCACGTCGGAGCTCCAGGTCTGGGCCACCGGCCCCAGCGCATCGGCCCAGCGCTTGCGCTCAGTCGGGGTGAGTTCGCTGACCTTGGCGCCGGCAGCGGTCATGTTCTGCAACGCGGTGTTGACCGCGGCGGCCTGCAGCTTCGCGTATTGCGCCGACCATTCGTCGGCCGCGCCCTGCAGTGCCTGCTGCACCTCGGGCGGCAGTTTCTCGAAACGCGACTTGTTGACCGCGATGCCGCCGGAGAATTGCGAGCCGAAGTTGACCTTGGTGATGTAGGGGGCGACCTCATGCAGTTTGGCCGCCGCCGCGCCGGTGGAGAACACCACCGCGCCATCCGACACACCGGACTTGATGTCCTCGTAATAACTGTTCAGCGTGCCGGCAACCGCGACGGCACCGGTGCCCTTGACCCAGTTCGCGGCCGGGCCCGGTGCGCTGAGTTTCTTGCCCTGCAGGTCCTCGATTTTCGTGACCGGAAACTTGGTCCAGATATGGTACGAGTCCAGCGCCATGCCGTTGAGGTAGGTCAGGCCGTTCTTGTTCCAGGCGTCGGCCATGGCGGGGATCTTGGCCTGCATCTCGGAGATGGTCTTGCTGATGACAGCCACATCGTCACTGCCGAATGGCGTGTAGTAGGTGACGTTCTGCATCGGGAACTTGGCGGCCTCGAAGATGGTGCTGACCAGACCGATGTCGGCAATGCCGTCTGCCACACCTTTGGACTCGCTGCCCAGCTTGATCAGCGTGCCGCCCCAGGCCTTGGTCCACTCAATCTTGTACTTGTTGCCGCCAGCCGCCAGCCGCTTGTCGACCTCGGGTATGAACACCTCGTCCATGGTCTTGACCCACAGGAACACCGGCGGATGGCCGGCGGTGGCAGTGAGCTTGATGACCTGCT
>Ga0105047_10000284_pt1 | contig 80401 bp, 65 predicted proteins | sample MAT04_FD_78384 | JGI IMG/M metagenome (GOLD analysis project Ga0105047, IMG submission 78384) | Freshwater microbial communities from Lake Fryxell liftoff mats and glacier meltwater in Antarctica - MAT-04 (megahit assembly) | ecosystem: Environmental > Aquatic > Freshwater > Ice > Liftoff... | reverse complement strand
TGACGATGTCAAACGCGTGATCGACCTGATGGCGCACTTCAAGCTCAATGTCTTGCATCTGCATCTATCGGATGATCAGGGTTGGCGCATCGAGATCAAGGCATGGCCGAAGCTGACGGAAATTGGCGGCAGCACCCAGGTGGGCGGCGGCAAAGGCGGTTACTACACACAGGTTGACTATGCCGAACTGGTCGCTTATGCACAGGAGCGCTACATCACCATCGTGCCTGAAATCGACATGCCCGGGCACACCAACGCTGCGCTGGCCTCGTATGCCGAACTCAACAGCGACGGTGTGGCGCGTGACCTGTACACCGGTACTGAGGTCGGCTTCAGCTCGTTGTGCACCGGCAAGGAGCTCACCTATCAGTTTCTGGACGACGTGATTGGCGAGCTAGCCGCGCTGACAGCAGGGCCATATATCCACATTGGCGGCGATGAGACGGCGGCGACCAAGACCGCGGACTTCATTGCATTTATCGAGCGTGTGCAGGGGATTGTGGAGGCGCACGGCAAGCAGGTGCTGGGCTGGGAAGAAATTGGCCAGACGAAGCTGCGGCCCGGCGCCTTGGTTCAGCAGTGGAACACGAATCCGAAGCTGATGGTGCATACGCGCCAGGCGGTGGCGCAAGGGGCGCGGGTGATCCTGTCGCCGGCCAATCGTGTGTACTTGGATATGAAGTACACACCGGAAACCTCACTCGGCGCGACCTGGGCTGGCATCGTCGACGTGCAAGATGCTTATGCGTGGGACCCGGCGACGTTGATGGCCGGCGTCAGTGAAAGTGATATCGCGGGTGTCGAGGCGCCGCTGTGGACAGAGACGTGCAAAACGATTGGCGACGTCGAGTTTTTTATGTTCCCGCGGGTACTGGGCGCTGCCGAAATCGCCTGGTCGCCGGCTACGGGCCGGGACTGGGACGAGTACAAAGTGCGCCTGGGTGCGCAAGGCCCCCGGCTGCGCGCGTTGGGCGTGAATTTCTATCGGTCACGCCAGGTGCCGTGGGCGTAAAGACGCCGATCGGGTCTACTCCGGGAGGTTTGAGCATGGCTGTAACTGCGCGACGGAAGCGTTTCCAGACGCCAGAACGATACCTGGCGCTTGAACGCAAAGCCGAGACCAAGAGCGAGTATTGGAACGGCGAGATCTTTGCTATGGCTGGCGCCAGCAGAGCTCACAACGTGATCGTGGCGAATGTGATCATCAGTTTTGGTTCGCGCCTCAAAGGGCGGCCATGTACGGTCTATCCATCGGATATGCGCGTTAAAGTCGCACCCACGAAGCTTTACACTTATCCCGATATGGTTGTGGTTTGCGGTCAATCTCACTTTGAAGACAAACGCGAAGATACGTTACTCAATCCTTCGCTGATTGTCGAAGTGCTCTCGCCTTCCACCGAGACCTATGATCGGGGCACAAAATTCGAACATTATCGCACGTTGGAGTCCCTGACGGACTATCTGCTCGTCGCCCAGGACCGACCAATGGTCGAGCATTATGTGCGCCAGATGGACGACAAATGGTTGCTCAGCGTCTACCGAGGGCTCGCAGCAGAGGTGATGATTGAATCGATTGGCTGCCGATTGAGCCTGGTGGATGTGTATGATAAAGTGGACCTGCCAACTACCAGTGCGGCGCCGCCATCCCTTCATCTGCTCAAAGAAGAGGATGAATTCTACGCGGAACGGCCAGACGAGAACGACGAGGATGGTCTCGATTCGGATCGACATCCCGGGTTTTGAAGGCAGACAAATTCATGTGAACCGGTTCGGCAAGGGGTGACAAAATGGATTTCCAGGGCAAAGTCGTGGTGGTCACCGGCAGCGCTTCAGGCATGGGCGCGGCCACGGCGCGTGAATTCGCCCAGCGCGGGGCCACGGTCGTCATCGTGGATCGCACGGAGGCAGCGGCGTTGCGCGTAGCCGCCGAAATTGGGGCGGGTGAACCTTTTGTGGGTGACGTGAGCCAATCTGCCTTTTGCAACCAGGTCATCGCCACGGTGGTCGAGCGCTATGGCCGGCTGGATGTGTTGGTCAACGCCGCCGGCATCATCAAGCGCACCGACACGATTCACACCACCGATGAAGCCTGGCGCCAGATCTTTGGGGTAAACGTGGACGGCATCTTTTTCATGTGCCGGGCTGCGCTGCCGCACATGGTCGAGCACCGTCGCGGCGTGATTGTAAACTTCGGCTCGATCTGGGGGGACATCGGGGCGACCGGCGTGGCCGCCTACTGCGCGACCAAGGGGGCCGTGCACAACCTGACGCGGGCAATGGCGTTGGACCACGCCCGTGACGGCGTCCGCATCCTAGCCGTCTGTCCCGGCGAAGTCGACACACCCATGCTGGCCTCCGAACGATCCGTTGCGCCCACGCGCGAAGCGCTCAGCGAACTGGCCGATCGCACGATCCCCGTGGGGCGGCTGGCCCAGCCCGAGGAAATCGCACGGGTTGTGGTTTTTCTGGCTTCCGACGCCGCCAGCTATATGACAGGCGCCATGATCAATGTGGATGGTGGGTATACGGCGCGCTAGTGCCGGTCACAATGATTCGGAAGGTAGGGGGAGCGATGCTGGAATTGGTCACCACCATTAGCGCGGCGAATGGCGCACCGTTAACATTGCGACCCTTGGCCGCCAACGATGGTTTGCGGCTGGGCGCCTATTTTGTGGGGCTGTCGGCGGCAACCCGGCGGCGCTTTGGTCCCCATCCGCTCGATGCGGCGACGGCGGCGCGCCTGTGCGCCAGCCTCAACCCCGCCCAGATATTGCGCATGGTGGCGACTATCGGCGACGAGGAGGAGATCGTGGCCTATCTGATCCTGCAATTGGGCGTCACCGAACACGAGCAAGCGCGCTATGCCACGGCTGGCCTCTCGCTCGATCCGGCGCTGGACTGCACGGTGGCGCCGTCGGTGGCCGATGCCTATCAGAACCTGGGGATTGGCAGCCCTTGCCTGGCCGCGCTGATCGATATGGCGCGCGACTTGGGGCGCCGCTGGATGGTGCTCCTGGGCGGCGTCCAGGCTACCAACGAACGGGCGGTGCACTTCTACCGCAAACACGGGTTTGAGACGGTGGGATCGTTTGAGTATCCAGTTGGCGTTGCCAACCTCGACATGCGCCGGTTGCTGGTTGCCGACCTGCAACCGGCGTCGCCCTAGATGGAGCATAGGAGTCTGTGCAGATGGCGAAGTCTGGCAAACCTACCAAAGATGACCTGCTGGCCGCGGCCGGCAGGTGTGTGGCGGATGTGATCGCGCCGAACCTGCGCGTGCTCTTCTGCGGCATCAATCCGGGTCTCTATTCCGGCTATACCGGGCACCACTTTGCCCGGCCCGGCAACCGCTTCTGGCCGGCGCTCTTTGCCGGCGGCTTTACCCCGCGTCTGTTCAAACCGGCTGAGGAAGCCGAATTGCTGTCGCTGGGCTACGGCATCACCAATCTGGTGGAACGCGCCACGGCCACGGCGGCCGAACTGACCAATGAGGAATTGATTGCTGGGGGACACCGCCTGCTGGCCAAAATCGCTACGTTTGCGCCGCAGGTGGTGGCTGTGCTCGGCGTGACTTCGTATCGTGGCGCGTTCGCTCAGCCGCGCGCCACGCTCGGCGACCAGCCGGCGCGGTTGGGACGGGCGCGCGTGTGGGTGCTGCCCAATCCGAGTGGACTCAACGCCCATTACACCCCCGCGCACCTGGCGCAGGTCTTTGGCGAATTTCGGCTGGCCGTCGAGGCCTGACCCGCGTCGTTCGCCTAATACCACTTGCCTTGGTCGGTATCCACCCCGATCAACGTAAACACCGTGCCACCCAAGCGGAGCATGACACCCCGTTCGAAAAGTTGGATCTGCGCGTCCTGTCCCTGTTCTTTGGCCAATGCCCAGCCCAGCTTGTCGTAGACCGCCGTGTTTTCGCGCCAGACTTTGCCGAAGCCACGAATCGGTTGCCGTTTGCCAGCCGGCGGCGCGAACTTCGGATCGCTTTCTGCCTGGCCTTCTTTGAAGGTGTCGGTAAAGGACTGCCAGGTGCCATCGTTGAAGATGGCGTAGATCTGCCCAGTGTCCTCACGCCAAAGCATGCTGCCACGTTCAAAGGCTTGGAGCGCGCCGCCCGTCGTGCTGGGGCCGGCCTGCCGGGCCCAACCCAAGTCCTGTTGGATGCGTGGCGTGCGTTCCCACATGATCGCAAAGGAACCTTCCGGGCGGAAGAGACCCGCCGGCGGTTCGCCCGCCAACGGCTCGCTGGCCGGTGCTGCCGCAGCCGTTGTGGGTGTAGGCGATGGCAACACGGCGACGGCGGCCGGTTCGACCGGCGCGGTCGGGACCGTTGGCGTGAGTGCCAATGCAGGCGCGGCCGGTTCTGCCGAGACCGTTGTCGTGAGTGCCGCGGCTGGCGCGGTTGGTTCTGCGGGGACCGCCGGTGTTGCTGCTGTCTCGGCGGTGGCCGTGAGCGCTACGACCGCCGCCACCGGCGCTGCAGCAACGCTGCTCTTCCAATTGACGGTTGCGGGGTCGATCGCCCATACCTGGCCGTCGGCCGTGCCCACAAACAGGCGGTAGCCGCTGCCGGCCAGCGCCGGTGACAGGGTGGCGGCACTCATCTGGTTGGCGTAATCCATGCCGGCGAGACGGGGGTCGTCCCACGCAGCCCAGGTGACGCCGTCGTCAGTAGTGCGCCAAAGACTCATGTTGCCGAAAGCATAGATTGCCGGATTGTCTGGGTAGCCGGGCGCCGGCGCCACCGCAAAGATGCGATCCTGTTCGTCGAGCGACAGCGCAGCCGTCTGCCAGGTGGCGCCGTCGGGCGTGTATTCGACGACGGCGCCATTGCTGCCGAGGCGTACTGTGAACACGGGCGCAGCCGCGTAGCCCGGCAATACTTCACTCACGGGGGGGAGTGGCGCTTCACCGGCTGTGCTGGAAACGTTGCCCGTGACGACCAGCGACCAGGTTAGCCCGCCATCGGTCGACTGTTGGTACGAGTCGCCGGCTAGCCCGCTCGCCACATCAAAGAACTGTGCTTGTGCCACCAGCGTGTGGTTGGCGGCGAATTCGGGTGCCAAGAAGAGACCGGTGATGCGCCGGTGCATCAAGTTATCCCACAGCGCAGTCCAGGTGTCGCCGCCGTCCTGTGAACGCCAGACGCCGTCGCCCCAGAATTCGCCGCGTTGACCGGTGGCATAAATCGTGCGGTCGGCTGCATAGTCCGGTGAGAAAGTTACCGACCACTGGGTGCGCTGGTCTTCGGGCAGGCCGCCGCGCAGGCGCATCCAAGTGGCGCCGCTGTCCGTGGAACGGTTGATGGCGCCGCCATCGACGGCGAGCAGCGTGTTGTCCACGGCAAAAGCGGGCGACACCGACAGCGACTGGATCGCTTGATTGGTGGCCATTGGCTCTGCCACAGGTGGCGGCGGCGGTTGCGGTTGAGCGCCCCGCTCGGCGATCACGTAGAGGCTGCCGCCGCGGCGGCCAAAGAGCAGACCGTTTTCCGGATCGTCGGCCAACAGGCAGGCGGCCGGCCACTGGCCAATCGGCGCCAGGGTGGCAAGGTCGATGACCGTGTTGTCATATAGATAGCCCTGGTTTGTGCGCGGATTGACATAATCGATCCGCAAGCCATCGCGCAGCGTGAGCGGATTGCCTTGTTCATTGGCGACGCGCAGGTTGGTGAACACGAGATAGCGATCGTACATCGCGTTGTGATAGCGCTTGCCGTCGACGACGCCCGCCAACGATGCCTGGCTACCGCAGTCAGCCTGCACTTCCGGCGCCAGTGCGGGGTCGATGGGCTGGAAGGTGGTGGCCTCCACAAAGAGCGGCGGTTGCACGATCCCGCAGCCTTTGCCGGCGCAGTGCGATTGCAGATCAATCGAGACAAGCTGTTCAGCGGGATAGAAGCGTGCGCCATCGGCCCAGACGCAACTGTTGCACCAGAGAAAAGCACCATTTGTCAGGTCGGTGAGTTGAGGGAAGAGGTCGCGTGTGATCTGCTGCGTTGCCGGATCAGCGGTGTAGACCGTATAGGCCACGATCAGTAGTTCATTGCGCAGCGGGTTGTAGATGGGTGTGCCCGGCTGGGTGAAGACTCCCGTCTGCTGCAAGGTGGCGCCATCGACAATGCGCACGCCCGCGGCGCCGGCGGGTGTACTGTAAAGATAAGGCTCGCCGACAAACAGGCGATTGTTGGCGGAATCAATCGCAATCGCGCGACCCGTAAGCTGCCCGACTTCTTCGGTCGTCGTCGTGTCGAGCACATGAATCAGGCCAGCGTCGCCTTCGGCCACGGTAGGCTTGTAGACATAAAGACGATGATTTGCCTCATCGAGTTCGAGCCAGCCGCCGAGCGGGAGCGTCTTGATCGGCGCGTAGGTGGTGGCGTCGAGTACGTGCAGTTGGTCGGCGCTGTCGGTGACAAAAATATGGTTACTGGTGTGATCGACGCGCAGGTCGTAGAGCGTTTGCTCGGCGGGGGCAAGCGCAATATCGGCAACCAGGAAGGGCAGCGGGCCGTCGCCGGGAGCGTTTACGACCGGCGCCGTGGCTGGCATCGCTGTCGCGTCCGCGCTGACGGCTGGCGGCGCGGTCTCCGGCACCGCTGTTTCTGGCATTGCCGGCGCCGGCAGCAGCGCTGGTGTATTCACCGCCGCGGCCAATTCCGCCACTTGCGTGGAAAGCTGTGCATTGGCGGTCGACAGCGCGCTCACGGTTGCCTCGGCTGCCGGGTTTGATGGCTCTTGCGTCCCCCCACAGGCGACCAGCACAAAAGCAATCGCCACAATACAGAGCCAGCCGGCGCCATACGTCAGGCGATGCTTGGCGTCTTGGCGTCTTGGCGTGAGCATCTCAAACGGGTTTTTGGGTCGGTTCATGGTAGTCTCCCTTGCGTGTAGTCTACCATAGATAACCGTATGCCGTATGTAGATGTTCCTTCCACCGCCCAAGCGCACGATCAACCGGGCGCCAATCATCGCGCGCGCTGCGCACAAAGCACGCTCATCCGTCAATCAAGCAAATCAAGGTTCAGACACTGTGCCGCGGCGCCTGAGTTGCCTTACCTACCGCTGCGGCGTATGCGCGACGAGGGTGGCCAAGATCTCCGGTCCGTAGGTTTGTGCTTTCCAAGCGCCCACTTCGGGTATCGACGTGAGTTCGGTTGCGGTGGTTGGGTTGCGTTGGGCGATGGTCAGCAGGGTGCTGTTGGTGAGGATGATGTCCGGCGACACGTCACGCACGCGCGCGATCTCGCTGCGCCAGCGGCGCAAGGCGTCAAAGCGGACCATGGCGCCTTTTTCGAGCGTTAGTTCGGGCCGTAACTCATATTCAGGTGGACGCGGCTGCGGACGTTGGGATCCTTCGTGGATCGTGCGCAGGATGTCGGCGCCAAAACGGCTGACCTGGTTTTCGCTCAATCCGGGCGTCTCCACCAGTGCCGCGTGGGTGGCAGGCCCACGTCTGGCCAGTTCAAGGATCACGCCATCGGCGACAATTTTGAAGGGTGGGCGATTTTGTTGGCGTGCTTCGGCTTCTCGCCAAAGCCAAAGCGCCTCGAGCACATTCAAGTGCCCCGACGGCACTTCGCGGATCGACTTCATGTCCCAGAAGATGCGATCTTCGGGCTGGCGGGCAGAGTAGTCGGTGTGCGTGAGATGCTCAAAGGCATCTTGCGCCTCTTCCCAGCGGCCGCGCTCCTTGAGTTCGGCGATGAGGAGTTCGCGCAGGGCCGGCAGATAATGGGTGTCCATCTGCGCATAGGTGATCTGCTGGGGCGTGAGGGGACGTTTGCCCCAGTTGGTGCGCTGCATGCGCTTGTCGCTGACGGTGCCAAACTGTTCTTCGAGAATGGCGGCCAGCCCGACGTGCTTCCAGCCCAGGACGCGCGCCGCCAACTGGGTGTCGAAGACATGCTGAAAGGCAAAGCCAAAATTGCGTTGCAGCAATAGCATGTCGTTTTCGGCGGCGTGCATGATCACTTCGACACCGGGTGTGGCGAAGAGTTGGCCCAACGCCGACAAGTCACTCAGGCGTAGCGGGTCGACGAGATAGTCGACCACGGTTTGCGGATCGTTTGTTTCACTGTCAGCGTTGGCCGATAGCTGAATCAGGCAAATCCTGGGATAATAGCGAAATAGGCTGTCACTTTCCGTATCGAGCGCCACCAACCGCTGCTGTCGCAGATGGTTGAGCATCTGTGCGTAGCTCTTGGGCGAATAGACAAGGATCGGACTGCTCACAGGCTGTGTGGCCATTTAGAGCACTTTCTGGCTAGAGAGATGAGTTGGTTATGCCCGAAAATGTTACTCTGAGTGGTGAATGGTGTCAAACACTCTGGCCCTTGCTGTGATTTGAACCGTTTGCAAGGGCCTGAGCGGCCATATTGGGGATGTTATTTTCATAAATCGCGTAAAAGGGGGGTCTTTGTGCAAGCGACAGCTTCGCCGGTAGGCGACGCCATTTCGACCGAACGCAGCGCCCGTCACCGGCCCAGCCTCTGGTGGTCGAGTCTGTGGGCATTGCTGGGTCTGTTGGCATTTGTGGGTGTCTTCAATTTCTTGTTGCCCGACCTGGGCAGCAACTTGAATGAGGCCGGCCTGATCGCACTGGGTCTGTTGTTCAGCGTGGCGCCGGCGCTGTTGTGGCTGGTCATTTTCTATCGCGTCGACAGCCGCGAACCGGAACCGAAACAACTGGTGATCGCGGTGTATCTGGTCGGCCTGCTGCTGGCCGCCGCGCTCTATCCGCCGGTGGTCAATGGGTTTTTCGCGGTTGACGGCTGGATGTACCAAAGTTGGTGGGCGCAACTGTTGGGTGAGATCCTGGTGATCGGCGCGTTGGGCATGGGACTTGTCTATTTTGCCGTGCGCGTCATGCTCTACAAGAATCCCGAATTCGACGAGCGCCTGGACGGCATCATCTACGCCATGGCGGCCGGTCTGGGGATTGCTACCGTGATCAACTTTGTCTATGTACTCCAACATGGCGGCGTGGATCTCGGCATTGGCTCGATTCGGATGGTGATCAACGCCTTGGGCTACGCCAGTTTTGGGGGGGTGCTTGGCTATTTCATCGGGCAGGCGCAGTTTGAGAAGACGCCGCCCTACTACCTGCCGGCGGGTCTGGGCCTGGCGGCGGTGCTCAACGGGCTGTATTTCTTCTTACTGGATCGCACGGGTCGTGACCAGTTCGGCGGCAGCGGCTGGCGCGATCTCTTACTGGCGACGTTTCTGGCGGTTGTGATCCTGGCGTTTGTGGGCGCCCTGGTGCGGCGTTCCAATGAGGAAACGCTGCGTGTGGCGCAACTTTCGGCCAGCGGCGATGCGTGGGTGCCTATCACCGATGAATCGTCCCTCGCTGCGCTGGTTGCCCAGCCGGCCGACGCCGATGCCGGCAAGGAGCGTGCGGAATGACGACGTGGATCGAGAAAATCACCAAGCCGAGCCCGACCAGCGCGGCGCCGGCGCGCGGCGAGGCGCGCCGCAATGACTTGCTGGTGGCGGCGCTCGTGCTTTTTGCCCTGTTTTTGGGCTTTGGCATTCGCAATCAGGTGTACAACGCCAACAAGCCGGTCAAGCTGGGTGAAAACCTGCCACGCATTGCCTATCCGGAAAGCTGGCGCGAGCGCAAATCGGCTGACTTGCTGCTGAGCGCCGTGGACGCCGGCAGTCCCAGCACCTTCGACACCCAGTTGGCGGTTGCCGGCCGTCCGCTGCGTACGGATGAGTCGCTGGAAAACGCGCGGGCAGACCGTGGTATCAAACTAAGCATGACCTTGCCGGGTTATCGCGAACTGGCGGCCGACCGCATGACGGTCTATGCGGAGCAACCGGCGCTGGTGTCGACCTATGCCTACATCGCCGACCCGACCTTCGACGCCGGCGCCACGGGTCTGCCCGTGGTGGTTGAGGCGCAGGACATTATGTTTCTGGACGGGGGCCAATTCCTCATCGTGACGCTCGCGGCCGACGCCAGCGCATGGGATGCCGCGCGCCGCGATTTCCAGATTGTGACGAACAGCATGAAACTGACCCCGTTGCCGGAGTCGAGCGCCCTTGATCTGGCCACGCCGGCGCCGGATGCCGGCGCCGCGGGCGCCCGCCAAGGGTCGTTGCAGGGTGACAGCCAGTCCGGCAGTCAGCCGGAAGGAGACAAGTGATGAAGACAATTCAAGGCACGCGGTTGCCGGCGCGGCCCGCACACGGCTGGCGCTGGTTGAAGTGGATTGTGTCTCTGGTGGTGGTCACCGCGCTGCTGGGCGCCGCGCCGGCCATGGCACAGCAATGGGATCGAACGGTCGTCAAGCAGGCCCTGCAGGCAACGGTGGAGATCTTGGTGCCTGACGACAATGGCGACCTCTTTGACACCGGCAGCGGCACTGTCTTGGACGCTGAACGCGGCATCATCCTGACCAATTTTCACGTGATGGGAGATACCGACACGCGCGCGCTTTTCAACAAAGACGGGATTGCCTACATTGCCGTCACTCCAACGGATCTCAAAGGTGCGCCGGTCATCCGGTATAAGGCCCAACTGATCCAGGGTTCGCCAGACGACGATTTGGCGGTGCTCAAGATCGTGAGTTTGGCGGACGATGCGCCGCTCCCCAAGAATCTTGGGCTGATTGCCGTCGACCGCGGCAACAGCGAGGATCTGCTGCCCGGCGACCCATTGGCGGTCATTGGCTTTCCCAGTTTGGGTGGCTCGACCGTGACCTTTACCAACGGCGTGGTTTCCGGGTTCCTCGACGAAAACAAGGATCAGGTTTACGAGTGGATCAAGACCGATGCCCAAGTCAACCCAGGCAATTCGGGCGGTCTGGCGATTGACCAGAAGGGCGACTTTGTCGGCGTGCCCACTGCTGGTTATTCGCAAGCAGATGTGGCGGGCAAGATCAGCCTGATCCGCCCGGGTACGATTGCGCTCGAATTTTTGGATCGGGCCGTGCTTAGCCAAGGCGGCGGCAAGAGCGCCGACGGCCAGGAGATTGGCGGGCCGTTGGTCTTGCCGAGCGTAAGCACGACGTCCAAGGGCAGTTTCGGCCCGATCACCTTTGCGTCGGGGGTGAACGACAGCGGCGATGCGGTCGACGCCGGCAACACCTTTGTCGAGGCGAATGCGATCTATGCGTTCTTTGCGGTGACTGGGTTGCAGGAGGGCGAGCAGTGGCGGACGCGCTGGCTGTTGGATGGCGAGGAAGTGCTCAAAGAGGACCAGACATGGTCCGGCGGCGATGTGACCTCGACTTGGGTGAGCATCAGCCATCCGGATGGGCTGCCCGAGGGCCAGTTCACGCTGGAACTCGATCTTGGCGATAAGGTAGCGCAGCGCGGTGATTTCACGATTGCGACGCGTGGTCAGCGTGAGGACGAGGCAAAAGCGGTCAACGCGATCGGCCTGGTGCACGACGCCGACAATGTGCGCAAGACCATTTCGGGCGCACTGGTTGTATTCCTGACCCCGGGTATCACGGTCGATGAGTGGGCCAACGCCGAGTTTGATGAGAGCATGGTGCATGCCAGCGGGACAAGTGCACGCGGCGGTACGTTCCAACTCGACAACAAGGTGACGCCTGGCGCGGCTTACGGCATCGTGGTCATCCACGACGACTTCAAAGCGATCGAGTTGGATGCCTATGAGATCCCGGCTGACACCGGGGATCCGTATGAGCTCGATGTGGCGATGGAGAGGAACTGACGGCAGTTCGCGGTTGTCGAGCAACAACAAACCGCCAGGAAGGGGCAGCGCTGCCCCTTCCTGGCGGTTTGTTGTTGGTGAGGTGTCAAGCGTTTGAAATCGGGGTCAGTCGGCGTAATCGCCCATGTAGGCCGGAAACGCGTTGTCGTGCGTGCGGTCCCAGACATGGATCTCCTCGTGCGCGACAGCCTCGCCCAGAATCGTGCCGCCGGGCAGTGGCCGGCTGAGAACCGGGCGGGGGGTTCGGTGCGATGCTACCATTCGCTCAAGCAAGGTGGGGACGGCGATCTGTTCGGCACTGGCCAGGGATGTCAGGCGTTGGTACAGATCAGCAGGGAGTTCTAGGGTGGTCTCGTTTTTTTTCACGGGTTCGCTCCTTTGTAGATGTCTTCAGTGACATTTATTTTCGACCGACTTCATTCTGACACGCGAACGGGCCACGTCAAGGGACATGTGTCAGGCATTGAGAGGGACAGACGCGCCTCATAGCTCCATCCACATGGCCACCAACAAGGCCGCACGCGCCGGGATTTCGTCGATCAAGATGTGTTCATGGTCGGCGTGCGCCCCGTCACCCGGCACGCCGAGCCCATCGAGCGTGGGTACACCCAGTGCACCCGTGAAGTTGCCATCGCTGCCACCGCCGGTGCTGCCGTCATGCAGATCTAATCCCAGCGCCTTGCCGATTTCACGCACACGCTCAAACAGCGCGTGGGTCGCCGACAACTCGAGCGGCGGACGATTCCAACCGCCGGTGATGTTCACCTGGGCGCCGGGAGCCACCGGCTGCAGCGCGCCCATCGCCTGTGTTATGCGGTCCGCCTCGGCCTGCGTCCAGGCACGCACATCGACCTGAGCGGTGCAGCGCGCGGGGATCACATTCGTCGCCGTGCCGCCTTCGACCCGGCCCACGCTGATCGTTGTGCCCGCCGTACGGTCGGCCAGATCGTGGGCTGCCAGCACTTGATGCGCCATCTCTTCGATAGCGTTGATGCCTTTGTCGGGGTCGACGCCGGCGTGCGCGGCCTTGCCGACGGTCTCGATCGTGAAGGTTCCCGTTCCTTTGCGCGCCGTCTTGAGCACGCCGCCGGGCAGCGGGGACTCCATCACCAGAACGTACGCGGCCTTTTGCGCCGTTTCCTCAATCAACCCGCGTGATTCACCGCTGCCGATTTCCTCGTCGGAGGTAATCAGAATGGTGACTGGCCGGGGCAGAACCAGATCTAGATCGCGCACGGCGCGCAGGGCAAACTCGACCAGCACCAGGCTCGTCTGCATATCGAAGATGCCCGGGCCGGTGGCTTTGCCGTCCTCAATCCGAAACGGATGGGTGGCCACGGCGCCAACAGGCCACACCGTGTCGTAGTGACAGAGGACAAGGCCTGGCTGACTGGTGCTGCCGGCGGGATGGTGTGGCTGAAGACAGACGCGCAGGTGGTTGCCGTGCAGAGCGGTGGGGACGAGCGTGACAGCGGCCCCAGCCCCCGCCATGCGTTCGGCGAGCAGGGCGGCAAACAGATCGAGACGGGACTTGTCGGTGCTCGGCGTTTCCTGTTCCACCAAAAGGTGGATGACGTCGAGCATATCAGCCAGGTGCTCACGAAAATAGGTGACCAATTGTTCAACATTCATCGGATTGACGTTTCCCCAATTCTGCGCTATACTGTCGCTAGTTTGTTACTTTCGCTAACGTTCACGTGGTAGTTATCAATGTTACCTAACAAGAAACAGGATTGATTATGGCACAGATGGCCAATCAAGCCCAAGCGATCCCCTCTGAACTGGCAATGCGGCGTTCTGGCCGCGTCAACCTCAAGTTTGTCATCGGCGGTCTTGTGCTGATTGCGATTGTAATCGCATTGATGGTGCAGGCGACGATGTCGACGGGCGCTTACTATATGACCGTCGACGAGATTCGCAATGCTGGGCCTGAGTTAGTTGGCCAGCGTGTGCGCGTCAATGGCGCCGTGGTCAACGATAGTGAGGATTGGAACGCACAGGAAATTACGCTGCGCTTTGCGATTGCCGACGAAAAAAGCAGCGCACAGCTTCCGATCGTATTTTTTGGCCCGCGCCCCGATAATTTCCAGCGTGCCGCCTCGGCCATTGTCGAAGGCGAACTCTTGGCCGACGGTTCCTTCAAGGCTGAGACTTTGCTGCTGAAGTGCCCGAGCCGCTACGAAGAAGAACCGGAAGAAGTATTTGCCAAGGCACAGAAATAACTGAACATAGAGACGCGGGAGATACGGATCAAACGATCCGTATCTCCCGCGTCTCTATGTCATTTGCCACCGCTATTCACAATCCGTGAACTCCTTATCATGCACCTGAATCGTTTTTCCCAACTGCGCGCCCGCGTTCTCTTCACCCTGATCGTTCTACTGCTGTTGAGCGTGGCAGCGGCCGCGTTGTTTGGCTCGGCGGCGGCCGTTCTTGCGCAAGACCAGCCGCCGCGCGAATCGCCGCCGTATGATCCGGCGCGGGTGACACTGCCGGCTGCCCCACCGCTGGCCCTGCTGGGAAGTGCGCTCTACCAGCAGAATTGCGCCCCCTGTCATGGCGCCGAAGGTCTTGGCAACGGCCCGACCGCGAAAGATTTGAGCGGACCGCCGACGGCTTTTGCTGACGCCGTTGCCGTGCGCGATCTTAGCCCTGCCCAGCTTTTTCATACGACCAAGTTTGGTCGGTTGGAGAAGATGATGCCGCCGTGGAGCAACCGCATGGATGACGCCGAGATCTGGAACGCCGTCGCCTTTGCTTGGAGCTTGCACACCAAGGAATCAGAAGTCGTCGCCGGCAAGGCGCTCTATGACGCGAGTTGTGCGAATTGTCATGGCGTGGATGGCAAGGGTGACGGCCCCGATGCCGAGGGGCAGTTGGTCGACTTTACCGATCTCTCCTACGCGCTCTTCAGCAGCCAGAGCGACTGGAGCAAGGGCTGGCAAGCCGCGCACCCGGAGATTGGGCAGGAATGGACGGTCGACGAACAAGCCAATACGCTGGAATACGTGCGCACCTTTAGCTATCGGCCACCGTGGGAATCGCCCTATGTGGCGGGCGCGGGGGTCATTTCCGGCACGGTCGTGCAAGGCACGGCGGGCGGTGGCGCGGTGGCGGGGTTGCCCGTGGCCATGGAGGCGTTTATCGGCTTTGACCAGGTCGCGGCGTTTACCTCTACGCTCGCCGCCGATGGCTCTTTTGAATTCCGTGAATTGGCGACCGATCCCAACATCGCTTACCTGGCCTCGGTCGTCTCCGACGGGATCAGCTATAGCTCCGACTTTATGGCGTTATCGCCAATCACGCCGACCGTGCAGGCCACGATGGCAATTTTTGGCACGACAGACGACCCTGCCGGCTTGCGCATCAATCGCAGCCATTGGATTGTCGACCAGCAACCGGGCGCGCTGATTGTGGGCGAGATCTATACCTTTGGCAACGATGGCGACCGCACCTATACGGGCAAGCTGGTCGAAACTGACGGCGCCCCTGTGACCGTTGGGCTGCGGCTGCCGCCTGGCGCCGAAGAGATCAGCTTTGACAACGGTGAATTGGGCGACCGCTTCCGGCAGGTTGGCGACATCATTTACGACACGATGCCCGTGGTACCCGGCGAAGGCACGCGGCAAGTGATTGTGCGGTATGCCGTGCCCTACCAGGGGACATCTTTGGACTTGCAACAGGAGTTCCTTTATCCGGTTGACCAGTTGACCTTGCTGGTCGCCGATGTGCCGCAACTGAAGGTGGAGGCGCCGGCTATGGAAGACGGTGGACTGCAGGATATGCAGGGCCAGGGATTCCAGCTTTGGCGCAAGAATGCCTTCGAACCGCAGACGATTGCTGTGAAGTTGCAGGGTCTGCTGGAGAGTGGCAGCCTTGACCCGCGCGCCGTCGCCGGCGATGCGGCATCCGGGATCGACAGCACGGCGCCGCTGGCCAGCACATCGGCGCCGCTGGAACCGTGGGTAGCCTGGGCGATGGCTGGATTGGTCGGCGCCGGGTTGTTGGCGGCCGTCGGTCTGGCGTTACAGCGTGGCAGCGTGAGTAGCAGTTACAGTCGCCAGGACCTTGGACAACTGCGTGAGAGCCTGATTGAGCAGATCGCGCATCTGGATGACCTGCACGCCGTGGGCGAACTCACCCAATCCGATTGGATGCATCAACGATCGTATTTGAAGGCGCAACTGGTCGATGTCATGCAACGACTGGAGAAGGGCGCCGCGCGCAATCGCCGCGCCTGATCGACTGACCAAAGCGGGAAAATGGTCTTCTGTTAGAACAGACTGGCGTCCTTACGCTGGCTACCTGGTCACCTGACCAGGTAAAAAGCTGTTCGTGCGGGCGATGCAAATGGGGTGTTTACCGTATACCCTATGTGGAATGGTACCCACCCCCGAAAATCCTGGTTTCCACGCGCAAGGAGAAAGAAGACGATGCGTAGACTAATCGTCGTGTTGGCCATCTTGGGGGCATTGTTGCTCGTTGCCGCCTGTGCCGCACCGGCGGGCCCAATCGGTCCGCCGGGCGAAGTTGGCCCGCCCGGACCGGCCGGCCCTTCTGGGCCTGACGGCCCACCTGGCAAGCAAGGATCGTCCGGTCCTGTTGGCGCGCCGGGGGTGGATGCCATGCCGGCCGGCTACGTAGGCAGCACGGCGTGCAAAGAATGTCATGCAGAGCTTTATGAAAGCCACCAGCAAACCGGCCACGCATGGGCGCTCAACCCGGTGGTTGATGGCAAAGCGCCGAAGTTTCCGTTTTCCGAAGTGAAGAAAGCACCTGATGGCTATACCTGGGACGACATCCTGTATGTGATTGGCGGCTATGCCTGGAAGGCGCGCTTTGTCGACAAGCAGGGCAATGTCATGACGGGGGATGCCGGCGCCAAGACCCAATATGATTTGCCGAACAAGACATTGAAGCTAGGCGGCGATTGGGTTGCATACCATCCCGGAGAAACCGTTGCGTTCGACTGTGGCAAGTGCCACACGACCGGGTTTATCCCGGAAGGCAACCAGCATGCGCTGGCTGGTTTGCAGGGTACGTGGGCCGAGAATGGGATTGGCTGTGAGGGTTGTCACGGCCCCGGGAGCAACCACGTCAACGACCCATACCAGGTGAGCGTCACCATCGACCGCGATGCGGAGCTGTGTGGCGATTGCCATGGTCGTGGCGATCTGACTCAGGTCATCACGTCCACTAACGGGTTTATCTCGCACCACGATGTCAACGTGGTGCCATTCGAAGCAAAGAAGCATCTCTTCCGCTGCACAGACTGTCACAACCCGCACACCACGACCGTGAATGCCAAAGGCTTTGGCGCCAAGGTGGCTTGTGATGATTGTCACTTCGCACAAGCAGAAAACCAGAAGATCACGGACCGCAAGCATGCCCAATGTATTGATTGCCACATGCCGCGCATGATTCAGCAGGCCGTGGCGGACCCCGAGCGCATGAGCGGTGACATGCGTGTGCATCTGATGGCGATCAACCCCGCGGCTGCGGCTCAGTTTGACAAGAACGGCAAACTGACCGGCTCGTATTTGGCGCTTGATTTCACGTGCAAGGGCTGTCACTACGATGGCGGGCGTGGACCGGTGATGGATGATGAGCGGCTGCAGGCTGTGGCCACCGGCTATCACGACCGCGCCCTGATTGGCAGCGAGAACGAGAAGAAGTAACGAAGTAAGCCATATGCAGCGGACGCGAAGGTTTGTCACGGTAGGAATTATAACGGCTGCTGGTATGACATTGGCCTTGGGGCTTTGTCTGACATGGGCTGGCGGCGCCATTGCGCAGACGACATCGGCAACGAAGACGCCGCTGGCGACGGCAACGCTGTTGGGAATGGAAGCTGTGACGCCGACTGTAGCCGTAACGCCAACTGAAGCCGCCGCACCGACTGTAGCCGTAACGCCAACTGAAGCCGTAACACCGACTGAAGCCGTAACACCGACCGAAGCCGTAACACCGACCGAAGCCGTAACACCGACCGAAGCCGTAACACCGACCGAAGCTGTGACGCCGACCCGTGTGTTGCCAACGTCGCCTACGCCCGTGGCGCCGCCGCTTTCTGCACAGCCCCCCTCTGACCTTGAGTGCCGCGGCTGTCATGGCGAGAAAACGGATGTACGGACGTTGGCTTCTGGTGAGAAGCAACCGCTCGGCGTGGATTTGGCCGCTATCGATGTCTCCCCGCACGCTTCGACGGCCGCAAAGCCGGTTGCTTGCAACGGGTGTCACCAGAATGAAACGCGCTATCGTTACCCGCACAATGAAAATGCGGCTGAGACGCTGCATGACTTCGCACTAGACGTCTCGAATAATTGTCAGGGTTGCCACTATCCACACACGCCCTTCCACAACACGGAGCAGACCGACTACACACCGCCCGTCTGTGTCGACTGTCATGGCAGTCACTCGATTGATCGTGTCGCGACCATGGTTGCCAGCATGCCGGCTAATTGCGTCAAGTGTCACACAGACAAGACGGTGGCGTGGGCTACAGACTTTGTGGCCCCGCGCGCGGGGTTTGGCCACGGGGCTGAAGGCTACGCCGGCAGCACACGCTGCGCCGGCTGCCATGAAGACAAATACTTCTCTTGGGAGAAGACCCTGCACGCCAAGTTGGTGCAAGACCCGGCGAAAAGCCAGACAGCTGTCGTTGGGGACTTCAGTAAAGACGACCCCAATCGCCCCTTTACGTTGGCTGACGTGAGCTATACGTTGGGCAGCCAGTGGAAGCAGCTCTATTTGACCCAGACGGTGAGCAATACCTTCCATATCCTTCCCGCCGAATGGATCGTTGCCGACGGCAAATGGACGACTTATCATCCAACTGACTGGCAGACGAGCGATTGGCGTAAGGAATGCGGCTCCTGTCACGTAACAGGATTGGAGACGACGGACTGGACGTTCACCGAGTTTGGCGTTGGTTGTGAGAGTTGTCATGGCCCCGGTGCGGCCCACGCGGCCGACCCGCAAAATATCAAACCGTATGCGAAGGTGGACAACCAGGTGTGTGGATCCTGTCACAGCCGTGGCACTTCGCCCGACGGGTTCAACTTCCCATCTACCTACCGGCCGGGCGATCCACTGACGGACCACTTCACCTTTACGACGACTGCGGAGGCGTTGTGGCCGGATGGCAGCGCGAAGTGGAATCAGCAGCAATATATGGATTGGAACCTGGGCAGTACCATGACCGAGCCGGGCAAGACCGACTGCACAACATGCCATGCCGTGCATGACACGGGCGTCGCCGATGGGCAATTGATCAAAGAATCGACTGCCCTCTGCCTGGATTGTCACGACCAACAGGGTGCACTGGCCAAGCACACACCATTTCACGAACAGGCGATGCAGAAGAATAACTTCTCCTGTGTCGATTGCCATATGCCCAAGATGGCGACCAGCGCCACCCTGTTTGATTTGCGCAATCACTCATTCATGCAGCCCGACCCGCAGACCAGTATTGATCACGGCGGTGTGGCCAACATGCCAAACGCCTGCAACCAGTGCCATCAGGACGTGGGCGAGGATCCGCAGTGGGCCGCGCAGACGATCTCATTTGCCAAGGAGCAAAGCAAACCCACCGGTGGCTTCTATGGCCCTGGCCCGACGCCGACGCCTCCCATGCCGCCCACACCAATGGCTTCCGTGGGCCAGCCGGTCGTCACGTCGCAAATCCCGAGCTTCTTATGGGTTCGCAGGACATTGATGGGCATGGTTGCCGTCGTGGTTATGTTGATCTTGGCTTGGCTGTTCTACTGGATTCGTACGCGGAGAAAGCAGCATGCTTAGGTGGTTTGAACGTTTGGGTGGGTGGATCGATCGAAGTGCGCGCCGCATTGGAAGTGCATTGCGCCGCTTTTTCTGGCCGGATCCAGGCGCCTCCTTTGGGCGGCGCCTTCTGCCCTATGCCTCGCTACTGGGATTCCTGGCCGTCATCTTTGCTGCAACCGGCGCCGCGTGGGAGATCACCAATAGCTCTGAGTTTTGCGGTATGGTTTGCCATACGATGCCTCCGCAATATGCTTCGTATTTGAACTCACCGCATGCGCGGGTCAAGTGTGTCGAATGTCACATCGGGCGAGCGACGATCGCTACGCAGTTTTTCCGCAAGGCGCAGGATATTGGGCACGTGATCAAGTTCGTCGGCGCTGACTATGAGACCCCGATCTTTGTCAAGGGGTTGCGTCCGGCGCCGCAAGTGTGCGAACGCTGTCATAACCCTGACAAGTTTTCGTCCAACCGGATGGAAGTCATCAAACGCTATGATGCGGCCAAGAACAACGAACTTACAACGACGAATCTTTCGTTCAAAGTCGGTGGCGGCAGCGAGCGCGAAGGGTTGGGTAAGGGCATTCACTGGCACACCCAGAACAAGATCGAATATATCTTTACGGACGACCCTCACCTCCAGCAGGAAATTCCGTGGGTAAAGGTCACTAATCCAGCGACCGGGGAAATAGAGACCTACCAAGACGTAGATGCCAATTTACCGGCTGACTTTGCCGAGCAGAACGCCGATGCTATCCAGGAAATGGATTGTATGACCTGCCATAATCGCGATTCGCACACGTTCAAATCGCCTGAAAAGGCGCTGGACGATGCCATGTCGCGTGGGCTGATCTCGCCGGAGATCCCCTATTTCAAGCTCAATGCCATCGCCGTCATGGAACGGCAGTATCCATCCAATGATTATGCCAACAATGCAATTGACGGGCTGAAGAACTACTATGCCGCCAATTATGTGGACTACTACGCGGCGAACAAAGAGATGGTAGATGCGGCAGTCGAGGAGACCAAAGTCCTGTACAGCCAGATGGTCTACCCCGATCTGGGGATCACGTGGGCAACGCATCCAGATAATGTTGGGCACAAGGACTCGCCAGGTTGTTTCCGTTGCCACGACGGCAAGCACTTGAACGAACAGCAGGAGAGTATCCGGATTGAGTGCAATCTTTGTCACTCGATCCCGGAAAACGCCCCGGCGGATGGCAGCACGGCCCAAATGGCACTGACCGAGCAGTTCGAACCCGAATCGCACATTGGCACCAACTGGATCTCTCGCCATCGCTTTGAGTTCGACAGCACGTGTGAAGGCTGCCACGACGTATCCAATCCGGGCGGCAGCGATGACTCGAGTTTCTGCTCCAACAGCAACTGCCATGCGACTGATTGGAAATACGCCGGCCTGGACGCAACGAACATCGTTGCCCTCACGAACCAATTGTCTGAATCGCTGCCCACATACCCGGAGGCGGCGCTAACCTGGGATGATTTAGTGGTCCCGATTTTGCAGGCGCGTTGCGTGTCCTGTCATGGGGGGACTGCTGGCCTCTATTTGGACACCTACGCCGGTGCCCTGGCCGGCGGCAACCTTGGCCCCGCGATCGTTCCTGGCAATGCGGAAGAAAGCCTGTTGGTGAAGCTCCAGCGCGAGGGGCATCCCAATAGCTTGCCACCGCGAGAATTGGAATGGATGATTCAATGGATCAATGCCGGCGCGCCCGAGTCACAACCGCAGTCCTAAACCGCCTTTCCCTGGTTGCCGTTCTCTGCGTGGCGGCCTTGGCGTTCCTTTGGTGGACGCCGGCCCACGCGCAGGACGAACCGGTATTGCCGTTGCAGTCGTCACTGGCTCCGGATACGGCCTGTCGACTTTGTCATGGCGACACCGAAGCGCACGCCACGTTAGCGTCCGGTGAGGTTCTGACAGCGACGGTGGATCTACCCGCGTTGGCCATGTCGGTGCATGGCGCGTCTGCGGCCCAGCCAGTCTATTGCACCGATTGCCATCAGGATCGGCGGCGCTATCGCTATCCCCACGAGCCGAACCCTGCCGAGACGGTGGAGCAGTTTCGCAGCGAAGTGGCCGGCAATTGCCAACAGTGCCACGATCCGGCGGACATGCACAATCCAGGCCATTTGCAGCACTTGGAGAACCGCGATGTGCCCAATTGCGTGGATTGCCACGGCGGACACACGGTGGCGCCTGCCGCGGTGATGCAGGCCGATCCGGTTGGAACCTGTCAGGGTTGCCACCAGAGTTATGACGACCCCAAGGTTGAGAGCGTTCACGCCGAGATTGTGGCGAACCTGGAGCCAGGACAGACGTGTGAAACTTGTCACGCTGGGCAGGCACAGCCGGTCGACGCCAAGTGCCAGACCTGTCACAGCCTGTTGACGCGGCAGTTGACGCTTGAATCCGGCGAGACCGTAGATCTGCATGTGCATGCCTCGGACATCTATACGTCGGTGCACGGGCTGCGTACCCTCGACGGGCAGCAGTACCAGCCGCTTCAATGCACCGATTGTCACAAGAGCCAGGTCTTCAACGGCTTTCCGCATCTGGAACTCGACGCCACGACGCGGCGCGAAGTAACCATCGAACTGGAAGGCGTCTGCACCGGTTGCCACGAGGAGATCGCCCAGCGCAACCACGACGGCATTCATGCCAAGGCGATCGCCGAAGGGAATTTGGACGCGGCCACCTGCGCCGACTGCCACGGCAACCATGCCATCCAAGACCCGGACCAGCCGCGTGAGCGCGTGTCGCAAACCTGTGGCAAATGCCACTCGACCATCAACGACCAATACGCCACGAGCGTCCACGGCGCCGCGTTGCTGGGCGAGGACAACGCCGATGTCCCGGTGTGCACGGATTGTCATGGTGTCCACGACATCGGCGATCCGACTACGACCGCATTTCGCTTGAAATCGCCGGAATTGTGCGGTAAGTGCCACGCCGACCGCGCCAAGATGGCCAAGTACGACATCTCGACGGACGTGTTCAGTACCTACGTGGCTGACTTTCACGGCACGACCGTTGAACTGTTCGAGAAACAGCATCCCGACCAGGAAACCAACAAAGCTGTTTGCTATGACTGCCATGGTGTTCACAATATTTTGCCGGTTAGCGATGAAAACTCGCAAGTGATCAAACAGAACTTGCTTGTCACCTGCCAGAAGTGTCACCCGGACGCCACGGCCAACTTCCCGGATGCGTGGACGAGCCATTTCAAGCCGTCGTTGCAGAACAATCCGTTGGTTTACCTGGTCGATCTCTTCTATGCAATTCTGATTCCTTTTACGGTCGGTGGCTTCCTGCTCTTTATCGGCACCGACATCTTCCGTACCATTTGGGATCGGGTGCGTCGCCGAAAGCAGAATAATCCATGACTCAGCATCCCAAAAACGCTTGGTATTTACGTTTCAACCAGTGGCAGCGGCTGGAGCACATCACCCTGATAGTCAGTTTCACCGTGTTGGCGGTTACCGGTTTGCCCCAAAAGTACTCGAGCCAAGCGTGGGCATCGACCATGATTGGCGGCATGGGTGGCATCGAGGCGACGCGGTTGATCCACCATGCCGCCGCCGTGATTTTGCTGATTGGTACGATCTATCACTTTACGGCCGTCAGCTACAAAATCTTTGTCAAGCGTGTGGCGATGACGATGTTGCCGTCGTTCCAGGACGCCAAGGATGGCCTTCAGAATCTGGCCTACAACGTGGGGATCGCTAAACGGCTGCCGCAGATGGGGCGCTACACGTTTGGCGAGAAGGTGGAATACTGGGCAGTGGTGTGGGGCACCGTGATCATGGCGATCACTGGCTTTATGCTGTGGAATCCAATTGCGACGACCACGGTTTTGCCTGGTCAGTTTATCCCGGCTGCCAAGGCCGCGCATGGCGGTGAGGCGCTGCTTGCCGTGTTGTCGATTCTGACGTGGCATGTCTATAACGTGCATCTCAAGCACTTCAACAAGAGCATGTTTACGGGCAAGCTGGAGCGGCACGCCATGGAGGCAGAGCATCCGTTAGAATTGGCTGCGTTTGAGGCTGGCGTGCGGCGTCCGGAGCCGGATGCGGTGACCTTGCGTCAGCGCATGCGTGTCTTTGTGCCAGTGGCGGCGGTGCTGTCGGTTGCACTGCTGGTGGGTCTCTATTTCTTTGTGACGTATGAGCAGACGGCGATCACGACCGTGCTGACGCAGAAAACCGAGATTTTTACGCCGCTCACGCCAACAGCTCAGCCTGTGCCGTAAAGCAAAACTTACGGAGTATTTGGCTGTTTGGGGTCAACTGTAGATTTCCATAGATTCTCCTAGATTTCACGATATCTCTAATTGATAATAGGCAATAAGAACCAGCTTTTTTAATGTTAAGGTGCACAATTAGGGATTGCGTCTTAGAAAAAAATGGTGTAGAATTGTATCACTCCTCACAAAGCGCATTCCAAGTTTAGTTATGTTGAGTTCGTGGTTACGGCGTTTTCCAGCAAGCACGCATGAGAGTTAGCCGTTTGTAGGAACATTATTTGTAGTGACGGAGTTGCATTCGTCGCTTTCTGTCTTGCGCAGCCCTGGGAAGGAGGTCGCCTGGCAAACCAATTACGCAAAGACAAACGGAACAATCCACACGCCAGAAGTCGTATCGTTATTGTTCAAACCTCTTGTGTTTTTGAGAAAGACCAGCACAAGAAGAAATGGGGGTAGATCAATGAAGAAATACCTGTTTCTCGTTAGTGTGGTCGTAGCGTTGTGCTTAGGACTGATTTTCTCCTTTGGCACGGCACAGGCGGCCCAAACTCCGACCGTGGTAGCAAGCCTTGCTCAAGAGGCAGGCGTCACACCGACACAGCCAGTATCGTTGACCATCCCCTTCCTTGAAGATTGGATGGGGTCGGGGCATGCCGATGTAACAGCATTGGCCTTCAACGATTGGAATGAGGATTCTCCGGCCGAGATTCCTGCCACCTGCGCCAAGTGTCACAGCACGCCTGGCTTCGAGGATTTCTTAGGTGTCGATGGTAGCGCGCCGGATGTCGTCGACAAACCCGCGGCGGTTGGCACCACCGTCGAATGCGTGGCTTGTCACAACGACGCAGCGATCGCCAAGGACAGTGTCACCATGCCTTCGGGTTTGGTGCTGGCCGGTCTCGGTGCAGAAGCGCGCTGCATGGAGTGCCACCAGGGGCGTGAGTCCAAGGTCAGTGTCGACAAAGCCATCGCCGATTCCGGCGCAACCGAACCGGATGCAGTCGGCGACAAGCTGGGCTTCAAGAACATCCACTACTTTGCGGCGGCCGCCACCAAATACGGCACGCTGGCCAAGGGTGGCTATGAGTATGACGGCAATGCCTATGATGGCAGATTTGCCCATGTCCAGGGCTACGAGACCTGCATCGACTGCCACAACCAGCATACGCTGAAGATCAAGCTGGATGCCTGCAAGGGTTGCCATGAGAATGATGAACTAAAGATCGCCAGTGTGGATGACCTCAAGAACATCCGTATGGCCGGGTCGCAACAAGACTATAACGGCAATGGCGACATCTCGGAAGGCATCTTCTACGAACTTGAGGGCTTGCAGGGAACCCTGTTCACGAGTATTCAGACCTATGCTACTGATGTCATGACCGCAAGTATTGCCTACACGTCTACCACTTATCCATATTTCTTTATGGATACCAATGGCGACGGCCAGGCCGATGCAGAAGAGGCTGTGCGGGAAAACCGGTATCCGCTATGGACGCCGCGTCTGTTGAAGGCTGCGTACAACTACCAGACTTCAATCAAGGATCCGGGCTCCTATGCACACGGCGGCAAGTACATCATTCAGTTGCTATACGACTCGATCGATGACTTGAATGGCGCGCTCGCCGAGCCGGTCGATATGACGGCCATGAATCGCATCGACGCTGGGCACTTTGCGGGTTCCGAAATGGCCTTCCGCGACTGGGATGCCGACGGTGAAGTTCCTGCGACCTGTGCGCGCTGTCACAGCGCTTCGGGCCTGCCGCAGTTCTTGAAGGAAGGCACGGTGGTTGCACAACCGATCTCCAATGGCTTGGAGTGCACGACCTGCCACAACGATGTGAAGGAATTCACCATCCATGAGTTCAAGACGGTCAAGTTCCCGAGCGGTGCCACGGTCGACAGCGGCGATATGGGCACGAACCTGTGCATGCAGTGTCACCAGGGCCGTGAGTCTTCGGTCAGCGTCGACAAACTGATCGGCGACACGGAAGCCGATGTGCAGTCTGACAGCCTGCGCTTCCTGAACCCGCACTACTTCGCGGCCGGCGCGACCCGCTATGGTGGGGAAGCCATGGGCGCGTATCAGTATGCCGGCAAGGAATATCTTGGCTACTTCGAGCATGATCCCGAAGCCGCCAACTGTGCCGACTGCCATGATATCCACACGCAGGAAGTGAAGACGGACACCTGCGCCGAGTGCCACGAGGAAGTTGTGGAGCCGGAAGACATCCAGAATATCCGTTATACCCTTGTCGATTATAACGGCAACGGTGATGACGCGGAAGGTGTCTACTTCGAACTCCAGAGCATGCGTGACGCGCTCTATGCGGCGATCCAGACCTATGCCGCGGATACCGTGGGCAAACCCATTCTCTACGTTGGCGACCGCTATCCGTATTTCTTCAATGATACGAATGCCAACGGTGAGGCGGATGCCGATGAGGTGAATGCAGACAACCGCTTTGCTTCGTGGACTCCCCGCTTGCTACGTGCGGCGTACAACTATCAGTATTCTGGCAAGGATCCAGGCGCGTTTGCCCACAACGGCCAATACGTCCTCCAGACGGTGTACGATAGCATCGAAGACGTTGGCGGCGATGTGGCGGCGATGACACGACCGTAAGGATTGGCGCTCAGCGCCAATCTGTCCTGTAGAGTGAAGACCGGGCACAGCAAAGTGCCCGGTCTTGCTTTTGCTATGGTAATTCTGTTGAATTCGTATCCCCGGTTTTGGGGCAACTATGCTATAATCCGTCCGCATCGTTAGTGGACTGCGACATGTTTATGGGGCTGGCTGGTTGTTCAGGTGCTTACTAGAAACCCTTTATCTTATGAACTGTAACTCAAATCGGACCAAGACCTGCTTTTTGTTCCGGCAAGCCGTTGGTTGGCTGATCCCACTCCTCGCTCTTTTGTTGCTGTGTGGGCTGTGGTTTGTGGCGCCGGTACAGGCGCAGGACGCTACGCCGGTGGCGCCGGTTGCCACCACGAGTCAAGACGAGGTCAACAGTGTGGCGCGCCAATTGTGGTGCCCGCTCTGCTCGGGCGTGCGCTTGGACGCATGCGAGCTGAAGGCGTGCGACCAAATGAAGGATGTGATCGGCCAGAAGCTCTCCGCCGGCGAAGATGTGCAGTCGATCAAGGACTATTTCTTGGCCCAATACGGGCCACAGGTTCTGGGTGAACCGCCGCTGGAAGGATTCAACTGGCTGGCCTGGCTCCTGCCGGTGGCGGTGTTGATTGGCGGCGGCGTTTTTGTGTGGTCGCGCGCACGCAGCATGATGCGCAAGCCGCAGCCGGCTGGTATGGCGCCGGGCAACTCGCCGGCAACCCCGGCGGTGAGCGATGACTACAACCAGAAGCTCGAAGAGGAGTTGAAGCACTATGACTGAACTCCGTGCCGGTCAGCCATTGCCGGAGTCGTTGCCCGACCCTGAGGCCGCACCGGCCGGCGCAGCTCCCCAAAAGAACCGCGGCGCCGTGCGTGCCTGGCAGGGCGTTTTTGTCCTGATCCTACTCGTTTTCATCATTTTGCTCGCTGCTCGCCTGGTGCAGACCCACCAAACCGAACAACGCACAAGTGGGGTGGCGCCTGCTTTTACCTTCACCACGTTCGACGGCGAGACAATCAGCCTCGCTGATCTGAGTGGGAAGGGCGTCGTGCTGAATTTCTGGGCCAGTTGGTGCGATCCATGCCGCGACGAAGCTGCGTTGCTCGAACAGACCTGGCAGCAGGAAAAAGAGCACGATATCGTCTTCCTGGGCCTTGACTATCTGGACCAGGAGCCGGCCGCCAAAGCCTATCTGGCCGAATTCGGCATCACCTATCCCAATGGCCCCGATCTGCAAAGCGCGGCCGCGCGGCGCTATGGCATCAAGGGTGTGCCGGAGACCTTCTTCATCGACCCCACCGGTAAGATCACGGACATCGTGATTGGGCCAATCGTGAGCATGGCGAAAATGGACGAGTACCTGGCCAAAATTCGCCCGTAGATGGTAGAAAGCATAGAGGATTACCATGATCTTTGACATCGGTTACCTGATCTTGATTGCCGGGATGGTGCTGTCGGCCTTTGGCATCATTGCCGGCTTCTGGGGTGGGCGCACGCGCAACACCAAGCTCGTGCAGAGCAGTTTCCGCGCCGTCTATGCGGTTGCTGCGCTGGTGGTGGCCGCCACGCTTCTCCTGTGGTATGGGCTGCTGTTTGACCATTTTGAACTCAATTACGTCTGGAACCACTCGGAGCGGGCGCTGCCGGTTTTCTACAAGTTCTCCTCGCTGTGGGGCGGACAGGCGGGCAGTTTGCTCTTCTGGTGCTTCTTGCTCTCCGGCTACAGCGCGATCGTGGCCTTCGCCAATCGCAAGCGTCACCAGGTGATCATGCCCTATGTCAACGGCGTGATGCTGGCCACCTCGCTCTTTTTCCTGGTGTTGCTCGTCTTTGCCGCCAATCCGTTCAAACGCGTCGGTTTTGTGCCCCCCGATGGGCAGGGCCTGAATCCGCTGCTGCAGAACTACTGGATGGTGATTCACCCGGTCATGCTCTATCTTGGCTATGTGGGTATGGCGGTGCCTTTTGCCTTTGCCGTGGGTGCGTTGATGAGCAAAAAGCTCGACAACGAGTGGGTGCGCACGGTGCGGCGCTGGACACTCGTGCCGTGGATGTTCCTGTCGGCCGGCATCATCATGGGCAGCCAATGGGCCTATATGGAATTGGGCTGGGGGGGATATTGGGCGTGGGATGCGGTCGAGAACGCTTCCTTCTTGCCTTGGTTGACCGGCACGGCCTTCCTGCACAGCATCATCATCCAAGAGCAGCGCGGCATCCTCAAGGTGTGGAACGTAGTGTTGATCTGGTTGACCTATTTCCTCGTCATTCTGGGCACCTTTACGACACGCAGTGGTGTGTTGGAGAGCGTGCATTCGTTTGCGCGTAGCGATGTAGGTCCCTACTTCCTGGGCTTCCTCGTGATTGTCGTTTTTGGCTTTATGTGGCTGCTCTTTGATCGCCTGCCGCTGTTGCGCAGCGAACAGCCGATAGACTCGTATACGAGCCGTGAGGCCGCTTTCCTGGCGAACAACTGGCTGTTCACCGCCATTGCCTTTGCGACGCTGTGGGGCACCTTCTTCCCCATGTTTAGCGAGATCATTACCGGCGACCGCATCAGCGTGGCGGCGCCCTTCTTCAACAAGGTGAACGGGCCCCTCTTCTTGCTGCTGTTGTTGCTCATGGGAATTGGGCCGCTGCTCGGCTGGCGACACACGAGTCTGGCTTCATTCCGCAAGCAGTTTACTTTCCCAGTCATCGCCGGCTTGGTCGTGGCGCTGATCGTCTTTGTCGTGGCGCGCAGCCTCTATCCGATAATTGGGTTGGGTATCTGCGCCTTTGCCGCGGCGACCATCGTCCAGGAGTATGTGCGCGGGGTGATGGCACGGCGCACCACCAACCACGAAAATGTGTTTGTGGCCATGGGCCAACTGTGGAACCGCAACGGGCGGCGCTATGGGGGCTATCTCGTCCATCTGGGCATCGTGATGATCAGCGTGGCCGTGATCGGCAACGAATTCTATCAACAGACGACCAACGCCACATTGGCGCCCGGCGAAACCGTCAAGATCGCCGGTTACGAACTTGAGTTTGCCGGCCTGGAAAGCAACCGGCAGTCCAACTTGACGGAGTATGGCGCACGCGTCATTGTGTATGACCGCAATGGCAATGCAATCGATACCGTCGTTCCGAAGCGCAATATCTATGACCGGACGCCGGATCAACCGACCAGCGAAGTCGGGTTGCGCATCAGCCCAATTGAGGATGTCTACGTGGTGCTCAACGGGTGGGAGAATGGCGGCGCCACAGCCACCTTCACGATTTTCATCAATCCACTGACGGCCTGGTTGTGGGCTGGCGGTCTGGTCTTGGTGCTTGGCACCATTATCGCCGCCTGGCCGCATTCGACACGACGAAAGACAGAAAATGTGCCGTCGGTGGTGTACGCAACGGGAGATTAAGAGCACATGGTGTGGATCGTCGTGATTGTTTCGTTGATCATTTCTGCGGCGGCCCTGGCGTATGTGGTGTGGCCGTTGCTGCGGCCGGGGCCGGCCGCCGTGATGGTCGAGGATGACCGCTTGACCGAGCTGCTGGGGCGCAAAGACGCGGTCATGCAGGGGATCAAGGATCTGGAATTTGACTACCGCGTCGGCAAGTTGAGCGAGGAAGATTTCCAGCAGTATGATCAGCGCTTGCGCCGCCAGGCGGTTGGCTTTCTGCAGCAAATCGAACAGGTCGCGCCAGAGAGCGCCGATCTGGATACGACGATGGAGGCCGCGATCGCCCAACGGCGCAAGGTGCGCCTGCCGGAGCCCGTACTCGCTTCACCGGCGAGTGCCAACCTGGATGCGGTGATGGAGGCTGAGATTGCTGCCCGGCGCAAAGCAAAGCCTGCTCTGGTCGCAGAGACCGTCGCGGCTGGGACGGTCGCGACGGCAAGTGCGGCGCCGCCCAAAACCGCGCCAGCCCCGGTAGCAGCCGGCGGAGCGAACGCCAAGCCGCTCTTCTGTACAAACTGTGGAAACGTACTCGATCCGCAGCACAAGTTTTGTGCGAACTGTGGCACACCGGTGGCGACGCCGGCAGTTGCCCAGCCGTAAATTGTCAAACATTGTCCAGATTCGATCAGGAGGAGTTGCCAATGATTCGCCAGCTTCGTACGCTTCCTGTGGTTGCTGTTTTACTGGTTTTGTTTTTGTCACTGGCCCTGGCCGGTTGTGCGCCGGTCGGTGCACCGGTGGCCCAGCCCGACGCTGCTGCGACCACGGCGGCGCCGGCTGAGCCAGCCACGCCCAAGGCCGGCGGTGTGTTGATCGCCGCACGCGCGGCCGATGCCAAGGGACTCGATCCTCATGTGCAGACGGCTTTTTCTTCCTTCCGTGCGCTTGAGCAAATCTACGAGCCGCTCCTGCGTCTTAACGCCGACATGAATGTGATCCCCAATCTGGCCGAGTCGTGGGCCTGGTCGGAGGATGGCAAGACCTTGGCGCTGACGTTGCGCGACAACGTCAAGTTCCATGACGGCACGCCGATGACCTCGGCCGACGTCAAGTTCTCGTTTGAGCGCATCTTGAATGAGGCAACGGGCGCCGCCTCGCGGTCTTTCTTCACGGCGATCGAATCGATCGACACGCCCGATGACTACACGGTTGTCTTCAACCTGGCAGCGCCGAACGCGGCCCTGCTAGCCGCAGTGACCAACCCCAACTCGGCCATTCTTTCCAAAGCCTGGCTCGAAGGTGGCGCCGATCCCGCCGTCGACACCAACGGCACAGGCCCCTTCAAGCTCAAGAGTTGGGAGCCGGACAACTTGATGGTGCTTGAGGCCAATCCCGACTACTGGCAGGCAGGGCTACCCTACCTGGCCGGCATCGAACTGCGCACCATCCCGGATGAGACCTCGATTCTGGCGGCGCTGCGTGCCGGCGAAGTGGATTGGGCGATCATCAACGACCCGCGCGTGGGCGTGACCGCCGCCACCGCCGACTTGACGCTCATGCGCTCACCAGCGCTGGCCTACCATGTGCTGCAATTGAACGCCACGCGTCCGCAGTTCCAGGACGAGCGCGTGCGTCTGGCCATTTCCTGCGCCATCGATCGGCAGCAGGTCTTGGACACGGCATCGTTGGGCGAAGGGGAAGTCACCGCACCGGCCACACCGCTTAACTACCGCGCCCCGCTGGACGAACTGACCTGCTACACCAAGGATGTGGAGCGCGCCCAGCAACTGTTGGCCGATGCCGGCGTCAGCGATGTCAAGTTTACTATGATCGCCGCCGCTGATGAACCGCCCACCGCCCTGGCCGAAGCGCAGAACATCCAGGCGCAACTTGAGGAGATCGGCGTCACCGCCGAGATCGAGACACTGGAACTGGGCGTCTATGTCGATCGCTGGCTCAAGGGCGATTTCGACGCTGCCATCGCACTCAATGGCGGCAACCCGGACCCCGATAACATGTTCTATCGCTACTGGCACAGCACCGGCAACCTGAATAAGGTGGCTGGTTACTCAAGCCCAGCGATCGATGCTCTGCTCGACGATGCGCGTTCCACGGTGGACGTCGCCAAGCGCAAAGAACTCTATCTTGAGATCCAGAAACAACTGACGGCGGCGGCGCCGTGGATCTGGCTGTATGTGGGCAACGAATACCGCCCCATGCAGAAGGATGTCATGGGATATACGCCGCTCAACAACGGCTCTACCGTCTATCTGCGTGAAACCTGGTTGAACCGCTAGACCAGCAATCCCGTCATGGGTCATCCCGCAGTTCTTGAGCGGGATGACCCATGACAATGCCTGACGAGCAAGATGCAGCGATACATACTCCGGCGCCTGCTGACGCTGATCCCGACCCTGCTGGGCATTTCCATCATCGTGTTCCTGGTAATGCGGCTGATTCCTGGCGACACGATCAGCGCCATGATCGGCACTCAATTCAAACTGACCGACGCGCAGGCACAGGCGTTGCGCGCCTATTTTGGTTTGGACAAGTCCCTGCCTGAACAGTATTGGGGCTGGCTGACCGCCGCACTGCAGGGCAACTTTGGCGTCTCGGTGCGCAGCGGCCGCTCTGTGCTCCAGGAAATTCTGAGCCGTTTCCCGCTCACCTTTGAATTGGCGCTGCTCGCTACGCTGATTGCCGTCACTGTCGGCATCCCGATCGGGTTGCTTTCCGCCGCCCGGCGGGGTACTCTGCTGGATCTGGGTGCGCGCAGCTTTGCCCTGCTTGGGATGGCATTGCCCAGTTTCCTGGTGGGCACGCTGATCATCTACTTCTTGTCGGCGCGTCTGCATATTTTGCCCAATGCCGGCAATTATGTGAGCTTGTGGGATGATCCGCTCAAAAACCTGACTCAAATGTTCTTCCCCGCATTGACGTTGGGTCTGGCGTTTAGCGCCTCGGTCATGCGCACCACGCGCTCGGCCATGCTCGAACAACTCAACAGCGACTACCTGCGGACGGCACGTGCCAAAGGGCTGCCCGAACGCATGATCGTGCGCCGGCATGCGCTGCGCAATGCGTTGATCCCCATCATCACGATCGTTGGGTTTGAAGCCGGTTACTTGTTTGGCGGCGCCGTCATCGTCGAGGATGTCTTCGCCCTGCCGGGCGTGGGGCGGCTGTTGTTGAACGCCATCAGCCAGCGCGATTATGCCCTGGTGCAGGGCACGGTGATTTTTATCGCCTTCATATTTGTGCTCGTCAACCTGCTGGCGGACATCGCCTATACCTTCGCCAATCCGCGTATTCGCTATGAGTAATCTCCCCGTATCTGACGCCAGGGGAACAACGCCGCTGCCTGAGAAATCGCGGCGCAAGGGCGTTTTCGCCCGGCTGTTGCGCAACTGGAGTGGGCTGGTGGGGCTTGTGTTGGTCAGTGGCTATGTGTTCGTGGCGCTCTTTGCGGGCTTCTTAGCCCCGTATCCGCCCAATGCACAGCACGCCGTGGATCGGCTGCAGCCGCCTTCCTCCACCTATCTGTTGGGTACCGACGAGTTTGGCCGCGACATCTTGAGCCGCGTAATTTTTGGCGCGCAGAATTCGTTGAAGGTTGCGTTGAGCTCGGTGGCAATCGCCACGTTGCTTGGCGGCGCGCTGGGCATGGGTGCGGGTTATCTGGGCGGAGCGGCTGACAACGTGACCATGCGCGTCGTCGACCTGCTCTTTGCCTTTCCGGCGATCCTGTTGGCGCTCTTTATTTCGGCGGTCTTGGGACCGGGCGAGCGCAATACGATCATCGCGATCTCGATCGTCTACCTGCCGATTTTTGCGCGAGTGACGCGCGCCTCCGTGCTCAACGTCAAGGATTCCGACTATGTGGATGCGGCGCGCAGCATGGGGGCGCGCGATTCCCGGATCATCCGGTGGCATATCCTGCCCAATGCGTTGGCGCCGATCATCGTGCAGATCAGTCTGGCACTCTCGTGGGCGATCCTCACCGAGGCTTCCCTCAGCTTTCTTGGGTTAGGGGTCGTGCCGCCGGCCCCCTCGTGGGGGGCGATGTTGAGTGAGGGCCGTGTGCTCATGGAACTGGCGCCGTGGACCGTGTTCATGCCGGGTGTCGCCATCGTGGTTGCCATTCTTGGCTTTAACCTGCTGGGCGATGGGCTACGCGATGTGCTTGACCCAAAGCTTTGAGCGAGTGAGTGGGATCAGGGGGACTATCGATGATCAGAAGCGCCCAACCTGCCGACGTGTCTGCCCTTGCCCAGTTGATGGCGGACAGCCCCTTGTGGCAGCGCTATGGGGTCACCTTGGCCGGCGCAACTGAGCGTTTGCAGCGCGGCCTGGCCGATGCAGCGACGATTGCCGTGGCCGAGTGTGAGGGGGCGGTGGCGGGGTTTGTTTGGTATGTCCGGCGTGGCGCCTTCCAGCGCAGCGGCTATATCATGCTGATCGGCGTGGCGGCGGGCTATCAGGGGCAGGGGATAGGCCGTGCCTTGCTGGAACACGCCGAAGCGGTGATGGCTCAGGATACCGACGCCGTCTTTCTACTTGTCTCCGATTTCAACCTTGCGACCCAGCGTTTCTATACCCAGCTTGGCTACCGCCAGGTTGGCGCCATCCCGGATTACGTGATCCCCGGGGTCAGCGAACTCATTTTTTGCAAGCGGCAATGATTCGATGGGCAAGGGAAAGTGCCACTTGACATTGTAGGGGGTGTTTGATATGATGTCGGTAACGTTACCGGTACCAATACCGGCATCGTTATCAGCCCAGAAACGCTCCTGACTCATGCGAAAATCTAATTCGACGACCACGATTCGTGATGTGGCCGCGGCAGCCGGCGTGTCGGTTTCGACGGTTTCGCGCGTGCTCAACGATAAGGACGATGTAGCAACCGAAACTTCGGCGCGCGTGCGTCAGGTCATCTACCAACTTGGCTACGCCTCCAGCATGGCAGCGCGCAGCATGCGCAGTCGCCGCACCAACGTGATCGGTTTGATTGTGCCCGACTTAAGCCAGCCCTACTCTCTGCTCATCACCAAGGGAGTGAATCAAACTGCTATGGCGGCTGGTTATGATCTGCTGGTTTATGCTGGCGCCAGTCGCAGCGCAAGTACCCTGGTTACCTGGGAGCAGCAGCAGGTGGCGTTGCTGAATGGAAGCGTGACCGATGGCTTGATCATCGTTACGCCCCATGCCAGCACCTATCGCACGGCCTACCCGCTGGTGGCTGTGGACCCGCACAGTGAGGCCTCCGATTTTGCATCGGTGTTGTCGACCAACTTCAAGGGCGTTGGCGCCGCCATGACCTATTTGTTCGACCTAGGCCATCGTCGGATTGGCTATATCGGAGGGCGACCGGACTTGCAAAGTGCAATTCGGCGGCTGGAAGGTTACTGCTACAGCTTGCAATGTGCCGGGGTTGCGTGGGATGAGGAGCTCGTCAAGGTTGGCGACTATCAACGCATGACGGCGCGCACGGCCGCACTGGAATTATTCCGGATGAGCCCGCCGGTAACGGCGATCATGGCGGCCAGCGACGAGATGGCCTTTGGTGTCTATGATGCGGCGCATGAGTTGGGTGTGTGTATTCCCGGTGACGTCTCTGTGGTTGGATTTGACGACATCCCAGAAGCTGGGGCGGTCGATCCTCCCCTGACGACCATCGATCAATCGATCGAAGGCATGGGGATGCTTGGAGCAGAGGTTTTAATCAAGCTGATCCTGGGGAAACCACTGGATATGCTTGTGCACAAAGTGCCGACGCGGTTGGTAGTCCGCCAATCGTGTCGGTCCATCGTTGCCACGTCTTCACGCAGTTCAGTCATGTTGGAACAGAAGTAAAAAGGAGAAGAGTATGAAACGTAAACTGACGCAATTGTTTGGGCTGCTAATCGTGCTGAGCATGGTTCTGGCAGCGTGTGCGCCGGCAACGGCGCCGGCGGCCGCACCGGCTGCGCAGGAAGCAGCCGCTCCCGCAGCAGAAGCAGCACCGTCGGCAGGGCTCGGCGATCTGCCCCGCAACGAGACGCTGATCGCCGCCATTCTTACCGGACGCGTTGGCTCACCCAGTAATTTCAACGAGTGGGTTGGTTGGAAGAACCGGGATCGCGGCATGCAGAACCTGGCCAACGAGCCTCTATGGAGTGTCGACTTCGCCACCGGCAAGATCATCAACGGTATGGCCGACGGGGATCCGGTCTACAACGAAGATTTCACTGCCCTGACCATCCCACTGCGCAAGGGTGTCACCTGGTCCGACGGCAAACCCTTCACGTCTGCCGACGTTGTCTTCACGGTCGAAACTCTCATGAAGTTCAGTGGCTTCAATGACAACAGCTACTTCGTCGGCAATGTGAAGTCGGTCTCCGCTCCCGACGACTACACGGTCGCGTTCGAGCTGAACGAGCCGAACTCGCGCTTCCACACCAAGTTCCTGGATCGCTGGGGCGCCGCCTGGATCATGCCCAAGCACATCTTCGAAGGTGTGGCAGATCCGGTTACCTTCGAGTTCAATCCCTTCGTCGGCACGGGCCCCTATAAGCTGCACAGCTTCGACCCGTCCGGCTTCTGGACCATCTGGGAGAAACGGGCGGACTGGGACAAGAGCCCGACTGGGATTATGTTCGGCGAGCCGAAGCCCAAGTACATCGTCTTCCAGTACTTCGCCGACGAAGGCGCCAAGATCCTGGCGCAATTGACGCACCAGGCAGATGCCATCGAAACCTCCTCGGACGGTCTCAAGGCAGTGCTCCAACAGTGCGACACCTGCCGCGCCTACCAGTTGAAATGGCCGTACGTAGTCAACAACGACCCGGCCCAGACCGGCGTCACCTTTAACACCGCAAAGGCGCCGTACGACAACCGCGACGTGCGCTGGGCACTGCTGTTGGCCATCGACATCGCCGACTACATGGGCCAGGCTGTGGACGGCACTGGCGCGCTCAGCCCCATCCATATTCCGTCGCTCTCCAACTATCCCAAGGACTTCATCCAGCCCATGCTGCCCTGGCTGGAAGCGTTCACGCTCGACATTGGCAACGGCGAGACCTTCAAGCCGTTCGACCCCGCTGCCTCGCAGCGCATCGTCGAATACGCCAAGGGGCGCGGCTACGAAGTTCCCACCGACCCGGCCGAGCAGGCCAAGCTGTTTGGCTATGGCTGGTACAAGTACGCCCCCGACGTGGCCGAGAAACTGCTGGTCAAGAACGGTTTCAAGAAGGAAAACGGCAAGTGGCTGCTGCCCGATGGTAAGCCATGGCAGATCAAGTGCCTGACCGGCACTCAAGTCGCAACCACCATGGGCGGACGAAATTGCACCGCTGCCGTCCAGCAATGGAAAAAGTTCGGCATCGACGCCGAGGTGTATTCTTCGGAAGCCCAGGCCAATCTGGAAGGTGTTGGCGACTTCGACCTTTCAAGCACTTGGCCGGCTTATGAGCCCTGGGGCGCTGGCCCTGACATGTACCGCACGCTTGACTACTTCAACTCTGAGTACATAAAGCCGCTCGGGGAACGAACCAGTGGCCACGCTTCGCGCTGGTCAAGCCCGGAAATGGACGCCGCCATCAAGGTGCTGCGCGAGACCGATCCCACCAACCAAGACGCCACCGTTGCCGCCGGCATCGAGGGCCTCAAGATCGCGGTCACCGAGATGCCCGGCATCCCGACCTTCGGCTATATCGGCTTCCTCACCTGGGACCAGCAATACTGGAAAAACTGGCCGGGCACAGAGAACCCATACACCCAGCCCTACACCCACTGGGGCCCCTTGAAGTACATGACCCCGTTCCTGGAGCCGACTGGCGCCCAATAAGCCACACTGTAGGAGCGAGGCATTCGCAGCAAAACTCTGGTTATCCGGAGGCGTTGTGCGAATGCCTCGCCCCACCCTTGCAAAGGAGGGAATCGCCGCATGTTCATTCGCCGATATCTGATACCGCGGCTCATCCAGTATGTTCTAGTCATCTTCCTGGGGATTACGGTCGTGTTCATTATTCCCCGGATGCTGCCCAACGATCCTGTGATGCGGACGATCCAGGAGCTGCGCGCGCGCGGCTCGTCTCTGGAACCCGGCTCAATGGATAAGATCATTGCCGACTTAACCGAGATGTATGGACTTGGCGGTTCCCCGCTCGAGCAGTATGGCGCGTTCTGGCAGCGGTTGTTCCGTGGGGATTTCGGAGTCTCGTTCTTTCAATTTCCCACGCCGGTGGGCAAGTTGATCGCCATCGCACTGCCGTGGACCGCGGGCCTGTTGCTGACGACGACGACCCTGGCCTGGGTGATCGGCAACATCGCCGGTGCGTTTGCCGGGTATTACGCCAACAAGGGCTGGTCGAGAAGCCTGGATGCTGTCGTCATGGTGATTCGTCCCTTGCCCTACTACATCTTTGCCTTTACCCTGCTCCTGCTCTTCGCCTATTTCATCCGCTGGTTCCCTGTTTCGGGCGGCTCTGGCATCGGCCGGCAACCAACATTCACCCTGCCCTATATCCAGGACGTGCTCTGGCACTCGTTTCTGCCGGCGCTCTCGATCCTGATCCTGGGCATGGCGGTCTGGTTTCAGACCATGAAGCTGGTGGTGCAGAGTGTAGTCGGCGAGAGCTACGTCCAATACGCAAAGCTGGGCGGGGTCAAGGAAAGCACGATCGTCACGCGATATGTGATCCGCAACGCCATGCTGCCGCAGATCACCGGGCTTGCCCTCTCCCTTGGGCTGATCTTCAGCGGCGCCCTGATCACGGAGATCGTCTTCTCCTACCCCGGGCTCGGCTCATTGCTCTTTAACTCTATCATCACCGGCGACTACAACCTGATCATGGGAATTACGATCTTTTCGATCGTGGCCCTCACGACGATCACACTGATCATCGATCTGCTGTATCCCCTCTTTGATCCGCGAATCAGGTACACATAAGGAGTGCGGACCGAGTGAAACTATTCAAAGACCTGCTCAGAGACTACAAGTTTGCCTGGGGCTTCTGGATTATGTGCATGATGGTGGCGTTTGCGTGCCTATCCTTCTTTGCGCCATACGACCCAACCTTGTGGGGGGTCGTGCCGCGCGACATGCGGCCATCCGCGGAGTATTGGTTAGGAACCGACTCCAACGGCCAGGATATCTTTTGGATGGCGACGTTTGCCGTACGCAACTCACTCGTCATCGCGTTGATCGCGGGGTTGGTATCGCGGGTGATCGCCGTCACAGTCGGGATGGTCGCCGGCTACCTCGGTGGCAAATCGGACCGCGTCCTGATGTTCGTCAGCGACAGCATGCTGGTCATCCCGTTGTTCCTGATGATTGTCATGCTGGCGATGCTGGTGCGCGACAGCATGAACATCGTGACCCTGGGGCTGTTGCTGGCCATCTTTGGCTGGGCGTGGGATGCCCGGCTGATCCGGTCGCAGATCTTGAGCTTGCGGGAGCGGGAGTTTACAAAGACGGCCGTGCTCTCCGGCGTGGGCACGATGAGGCTGGTGCTGAACGAGTACATGCCCTACTCCACACCGCTCATCTTCTCCACCCTAATCAACAACATGGCGTGGGCGATCGGTCTGGAAATCACGTTAGCCGTGTTGGGTCTGATCGATCTCTCTGTGCCGACCTTGGGGACGATGCTCTACTGGGCGATCAACTATCAGGCGGTACTGCTTCAGCGCTGGTGGTGGGTGTTGACGCCGATCATCCTTTCGATTTTGATCTTTGTCGCCCTGTACTGGCTTTCGGTCGGCATCAGCGAATACCTTGATCCGCGTAGACGCATCCAACGCGTCGGGGCAGGGTGAGGGCCATGGAAAATACAATTCTCAGAACCGAAGCACTCCAGGCATACTACGTACTTGACGTTTATGGCAAGTCCAAGGTGGTCAAAGCCGTCAACGATGTCGATCTGGACATCAAAGAGAACGAAATTTATGGGATTGCCGGCGAAAGCGGCTGTGGCAAGACGACGCTGCTGAAGACGCTGGCCGCGGCGATCGAACCACCCCTACGCATCGTGAGCGGGAAGGTCTGCTATCGCATCGCCGGCGCTGAGATCGACGTCGCCACACTCAGCGCGGAGGAAATCCGCCAACTGCGGTTGGAGTACATCTCCTACGTGCCGCAAGGGTCGATGAGCGTGCTCAATCCTGTGACCAGAATCAGGGACACCTACCGGGATTTCATCGAGAGCCACGTCGGTGGCGAGTCAAAAACGGATGCCTACGCGCTTGCCAAGAGCCACCTTGTCGAGTTGGGGCTGCCGCCCAAGGTTCTGGACGCCTATCCGCACCAGCTTTCCGGCGGTATGCGCCAGCGCGTCACGATCGCCCTGGCGACGCTGCTCAGCCCGCGCATCATTATCGGCGACGAGCCGACCACCGCGCTCGACGTGGTCGTCCAGCGTGGTGTCGTCCAACTCCTCAAGGATGTGCAACGTGCCTTGCAGAATACCATCATCCTGGTCACGCATGACATGGGCGTCCACGCCAATATCGCCGATCGGATCGGGATCATGTATGCCGGCAAAATCGTAGAGGAGGCGTCGACCGAAAAAATCTTCGGCGAGCCGGTCCATCCTTATACGCAATACCTGATCAACTCGTTGCCCAAATTTGGGGACAAGACCACGCGCGTGAGTGTGCCCGGCAGTCCGCCCTCGCTGGCGAACCTGCCCAGCGGTTGTCCGTTTCACCCGCGCTGCCCCCAAGTCAAGGAGATCTGCAAACAACAAATGCCGGGTTTCACCAAACTGGACACGAATCACAAAGTTGCCTGCTGGCTGGTCGGAGAAGGGGACAATGGAAAAGCTGCTTGAAGTCGTGAATCTGACCAAGACCTTCTCGATTGGGAGCATATTCTCGCGCGCCAGAATTACGGCAGTCGACAATATTTCGTTCTACATCGCACCGGCCGAGATTTTTGCGCTTGCCGGCGAAAGCGGCTGCGGCAAGACCACGACCGCGCGCATTATCATGGGCTTCGAGGAGGCAACGTCCGGTACGATTGTTCACAGCGGCAAGAAGGAAGTCAAAAACGAAAAGGTGTGGTTCTCCGACGGCATCCAGGCGATCTTCCAGGATCCCTTTGGGACATTCAACCCGCTGCGCACCGTCGACCGCTATTTCTTTGAAACAGTGCAGAACTACAAGCTGGCCAAGAACCGTGCCGACACCATCGCCTTGATCGACCGCAAGCTGAAGGCGGTAGGTCTTTCCTACGAAGAATTCGCCGGCAAGTATCCCAGCGAGTTCTCCGGCGGGCAATTGCAGCGCATGTCCATCGCCCGAGCGCTGTTGACCGATCCGAAACTCCTGATCGCCGATGAACCTGTTTCGATGGTAGACGCGTCCTTGCGCATGTCGATCGTCAATCTGTTCAAGAAGCTCAAGGAAGAACTGGGCGTGAGCGTGCTTTATATTACCCACGATCTGGCGACTGCCTACTATATGAGCGACCGCATCGCCATCATGTTTCGTGGTGACATCGTCGAGACGGGCACGGTGGAGCAAGTGTTGATGGCCCCCAAACATCCTTATACCAAACTGCTGCGGGCGTCGATCCCGGAAGCCGACCCCAAGCGGCGCTGGGTTGGTGAAATCACGCTTACCGACACCGAACAGGATGAGTATTTGAAACAAGGCTGCCGATTTGCGGGACGATGCCCGCTCGTGATGGATATCTGCCGGGAGCAAGCACCACCGGATGTCACGATTGACGATGTAGTCGTCAAATGCCACAAATACCCATAAGATAGTCCCGCTTGGTTATTCAGGGACTTTTCTTCAAACCGGAAAAGAAGAAACACCTATGTCAAACGCAACTGGATATCGTAACCCAACCCTTGCCGTAGACGATCGCGTCGAAGACCTGCTGGCGCAAATGACCGTCGACGAGAAAATCGGCCAACTCGGCTCAATCTGGGTCTATGAAGTGCTGGAAAAAATGGTGTTCAGCGCCACGAAGGCCGCGCCGCTGCTTGCCGGCGGTCTCGGCCAGGTGACGCGCATGGGCGGCGCCAGCAGTCTGGCTCCAGTGGCTCTCGCCGACCTGGCGAACCAAATTCAGAAGTATTTGTTGGAGCAGACGCGACTGGGCATCCCGGCGATCGTGCATGAGGAATGCTGCAGCGGATACATGGCGCGCAACGCCACCTGTTTTCCCCAGATGATCGGCGCCGCCAGCACCTGGGAGCCGGAACTGGTGGAGGCAATGACCGGCGTCATTCGCACACAGATGCGCGCCGTCGGCGCCCACCAGGGTCTGTCACCCATTCTTGACATCGCTCGTGACCCGCGCTGGGGCCGCACGGAGGAGACCTTTGGCGAAGACCCCTATCTGGTGGCGCGCATGGGCGTCGCCTATGTGCGTGGGTTGCAGGGCCAGGATCTGCATGAAGGCGTGATGGCTACCGGCAAGCACTTCGCCGGATACGGTGTCTCGGAAGGCGGCATGAACTGGGCGCCGCCGCACCTGAACCCGCGCGAACTGCGCGAGGTCTATCTGATGCCCTTCGAAGCGGCGGTCAAAGAGGGCAAGCTGGCGTCGATGATGAATGGCTACCACGAGGTGGACGGTATTCCGTGCGGCTCCAACCGTGCGCTGTTGACCGACCTTCTGCGCGGCGAGTGGGGCTTCGACGGCATTGTGGTGTCGGACTATTTTGCCATCAACCAGCTTTTTGGCTATCACGAGATTGCTGCCAGCAAGGAGGTAGCCGCCGTGATGGCGCTCCAGGCTGGGCTGGATGTCGAATTGCCCGGCACTGACTGTTATGGCGACCCGCTGCGCCGAGCACTGGAGAGCGGCCTGTTGTCTATGGACGTTCTCGACCTGTCTGTGCGCCGGGTGCTGCGTATGAAGTTCTTGCTCGGGCTCTTTGAGCAGCCGTTCGTGGATGTTGGCCGCGTACCCGCGGTTTTCGACACGTCTGACCAGCGTGTGCTGGCGCGTGACATTGCGCGTAAGTCGATGATCCTGCTCAAGAATGATCAGAATCTGCTGCCGCTGCCCAAGACGATTGGCACCCTGGCCGTCATCGGTCCCAACGCCGACAGCGTGCGCAACCTCGTCGGCGACTACGCCTACCCATGTCATATCGAGACGCTGGTCGAGATGCAGGCCAGCGGCAACGTCTTCAACATGCCCAAGCTGGACAGCCTGGAACTGGTCGACAACTTTGTGCCGATCAAGTCCATTTTGCAGGTGCTGCACGAACGGCTGGGGTCCGGCGTCGATGTGCGCTATGCCCAGGGCTGTGACGTGCTGGACGTCTCTACGGACGGGTTCGCTGCTGCCGTGGCGACGGCACAAGCCGCGGACGTGGCGATCCTCGTCATGGGCGACCGCGCCGGCTTGACCGATCCGTGCACCACCGGTGAGGCGCGCGACCGCGCCGAACTGGGGCTGCCGGGCGTGCAAGAGGAATTGGTCAAGGCTGTCTTGGCGACGGGCACACCGGTCGTACTCGTGTTGGTGACGGGCCGGCCGGCAGCCATTCCGTGGATTTCCGAACATGCCCAGGCGATCGTGGAGGCGTGGCTGCCGGGTGAGGAAGGCGCCGAAGCGGTGGTCGACGTGCTCTTTGGCGACTACAACCCGGGCGGCAAAATGCCGATCACGACGCCGCGCGGCGTGGGCCAGATCCCGATCTACTATGGCCACAAGGCGTCCGGCGGTCGCAGTCAGTGGAAGGGCGCCTATGTGGAGATGAGCAACAAGCCGCTCTATCCCTTTGGCTTTGGCCTGAGCTATACCACCTTTGCGCTGGAGAACCTGCAGCTTGACCGCACGACGGCGCGTGCCGGTGAGACCTTCACGGTGTCGGTGGATGTGACCAACACCGGTGCACGCGCCGGCGACGAAGTGGTGCAAGTGTACATTCGCTTTACCGGCGCCAGCGTGACGCGCCCCGTGAAGGAACTCAAGGGCTTTCAGCGCCTGCAGTTGGCTGACGGTGAGCGCAAGAACGTACGCTTTACGCTGGCCGTCAATCAATGCGCCTATCTGGACGAAGATATGCGCCTGGTGGTGGAGCCGGGGACCATCGAAGTGATGGTGGGCACGTCCTCGGAGGAGCTGCCGCTACGCGGTGCCGTGGCCGTCGAAGGCGAAGTGGCGCAGGTCAAGCGTGATGGCGCGTTCTTCTGTCAGGTGGAAGTCGTCTGATTTCACTCACAAAAGAATCCGTCGCCGGCACACCGTAAAATCTCAGCATAAATGCGCTGGCGGTGGCGAAAACTCGGCGCAGGCGATGTAGCCGCCGTCGACGACGAGCGACGTACCGGTGATGCCGCCGGCGTCGTCGCTGCATAGAAAGACCGCGGCGCGTCCCATATCCTCGGGATAAAGCATCTCGCCCGTGGGGACGCGTTGCAAGCGCTCCCGCAGGTGCGCTTCAGGGTCCGGCGCATGGCGGGCATGGAAGCGCAACATGGGGGTGTCCGTGATGCCCGGGCATAAGCAGTTGACGCGGATATGCTCGGGTCCATAGTCGAGTGCCAGGCTTTTCGTGAGCATCAACACCGCTCCCTTGCTGGCACAATAGGCCGGGGTGTTCTGCTGGCCGACAAAGCTGGAGACCGAAGCCACGTTCAAAATGCTGCCACCCCCTGCCTGCCGTAGATGGGGCAGCGCGTATTTGGTGGTGAGAAAGATGGAGCGCACATTGACCGCCATCACGTGGTCCCAGTCGTCGACGCTGCTCTCCTCGACCGTTTGCACCGCCACAATTCCCGCGTTGTTGGCGACGATGTCCAGCCGGCCGCCATAGGCTACGGCGGCTGCCATTAACTGACACACGTCCGCAGCCTCGGTCACATCGGCGTGCACAAACAAGGCGCGGCCGCCGGCCGCCATGATGGCGTCCGCGGCCGCAGCGCCGGCCTCGTCGTTGAGATCGGCCAGCACGACCTGCGCGCCCTCGGCGGCAAAGGCATAGGCGATGCCCCGCCCGATCCCCTGCGCCGCGCCCGTTACGATCGCTACCTTGCCCGCCAAACGCGTCATGAGGGCGTCTCCTTAGTCTTTCCGGTGCACGGCTTGCATTGCTTCGATGACGCGATCTTCGGCCTGGCTCATGGGGTGTTCCAGCGCCTGTTGCTTCAAGACCGCCAGCCGGTTGGCGCCGCCCGCTTGTTCGTCGCTCCATTCTGCCACGAAGGCGCCGCCTCTGACGTCGTTGCGCAGAATCTCGCGGGCGCGCGTGCGCATGGCGTCGTTGATCAAGGACGGCCCGCGCGAGAGGGTGCCGTACTGGCTGGTGGTAGAATGGTGGGTCATCTGTTTGAAGAACCCGTTGCGCGCCATGGCACCCAAGATTTCAGCCGCTTCGCCCGATGCGTAGAGTTCCATCACCATCAGTTCCGGCGAAAACCCCTGTTCGACGCCAATGTCGAAACACTCGACGAACCACGCCGTCAGTCCGGCCCAGATCACCTGTTCGGCAAAGAGGTCGAGTTCGGCTTCCTCGCGAAAGCTGGATTCAAAGACGCCGTTGCGTGTGAGGCCGATACCTTTGCATAGCGCCAACGTGGTGGCGCGGGCGTGGCCCGTGGCGTCTTGCTGTACGGCGAATTGCGCCAAGGCGCCGCTGCCCGCCACAAACAAGGCGCGCACGTTGACCCCGGTCATGCGCGGGGCCACCATGACCACATCCACAGTAGGGGGCGGCTTGATGAGATCGTAGCCGATGTTGTACCCGCTGGACCAGACCACAGTCTTGCCGGGCGCCAACCCCGGCGCGATCTCGTCGTTCCAGATGAGCGGTTGCGACTCGTCGGTGGTGAGCACGAGCAAGATATCGCCGGCTTGCGCCGCTTCCCGGATGGGGACAGGCGTGAAGCCGTCAGCGATGGCGCGGGCGCGGTAGAGATCGTCACGGTTGCCGACGATGACGTGCACGCCGCTATCGCGCAGGTTGAGCGCTTGCGCCTGGCCCTGGTTGCCGTACCCAAGCACGGCAACCGTCTTGCCGGCGAGGGGGTCCAGTGACGCATCGGTATTCTTGAGAAGTTGCATGGTTATATCCTCGTGATTAGCGCAGTAACTGGCGGAGATGGTCGCGGAAAAGAATTGTTTCGGACAGGTTGTCGCATTCGTTGCAGTGTTCCCAGTCGAGCCAGACATATTCGATGCCGAGCCAGCCGGCATAGCCGGTCTGTTGCATCACGTGCAGCACGCGTGCATAGTCGATGGTGTTGTCTTTGAACGCGGCCTGCAGACGCCCGGTGCAGGCGCCACGCACGTGGAAGTGGCTGGCGTGTTGCACCAGCGGCTCAATCTCGGCGTCGGCCATGCCGAGTCGCACGAAGTGCGTGTAGTCAAGGGAGAGTGTCAAGCCGGGCGTCTGCTCTACCAATGCGGCGGCCAACGTGGGGTGGGGGGCGAGCGAACCGACGTGCGGTTCCACGCCGAACACAATTCCGGCGTCGTGGGCCCGTTCCACGCGCCAATGCAGCTCGTCGACGGCACGCTGCCAGGAATCAGCCGGCGCCTCCCCGGCAAAGGGCACGCCGGGCAAGGTCGTGACGTGCCGTGCGCCGGCTTGCCCAGCGTAGTCAAGCGTGCGCAGGAACCAATTGCGGGCATGGGCACGGCGGTCGGCATCCGGGTGGTTGATGGCGTAGGGGGCGAAATCCGCATCCATCTGCAAGAAGATGTCGGCTGCCACCAGGCCTTGATCGGCGAGTTGTGTGCGCACGTGTGCGGCTGCGTGGTCGAGATGGGCGAATTCGCGCGATGGCCAGAGGTGTGAGCGACCCTCGAACAAGCCGATGTCTACGCCCTGGAATTCGAGCATCCCAATGAGTTTCAGCACCTGGGGATGCAGCAAGAGCGGAAAGGCGAAATCTGCGCAGGCGAAGTTGCGTTGCATCGGGTTGCCTCCGACGGACGGCCAGCAAGCTTGGAAACGGGCGGCGTATAAATCATTGGTTTGGAGACATGATTATAGCATAACGACCGTGGCGCGCCATGCGGCTGCGTGGTGCTGCAACAACAAAACGGGGAGGGTGTTTTTCACCATCCCCGTTTTTACCTGTGCGATATTGTTGAGCTTGGATTTTCCTCGTGTAGAATTGAGGAAATATCTTTGTGAGGGCAAAGGGATCAGGAGGAAGTATGGCGAAGAAGCACAAGGCAAGGACGCCGAATCTACCCGCTGCGGCGCTCGTGCGGCCACGGCTGGATTCGATGTGGCGAACACCAGAATGGCTAAATACGCATGAAGCGCGACAATTGGATGAACTCGACGCACTCGTGCGTGGGTTGGCGCCAGCGCAGTATCTACCGGTGATGCTCAAAGCACTCAGCGCGATGGAGCCGGCGATTCAAGAGGATATTGCGTCAGTTCTGGTCACATGGCTGCGGCGACGCGACGACATTTCCCACCTGAAGGCCATGCTGGAAGACGGTCTTTTCGATGCGGCAAGCACCGCGATGGCGCAGCAGTTGCTCGACCGCGCCGGCGAAGTGGTCAACTTGACAGCGCAGGTGACTGTCGAGCAGTTTTACGCGGCCGCCGAGGGTGTCGATCAGTTTGGGTCACAAGGCATGTTCTATGTTGCCTGGCGTGCGGACGGTAAACGCAGTCGTGTGCGCGGCTGCTATTTTCTTGTGGACTACAATCCGCCCTGGGAAGGTGCGCTCAAGGACATCATGTGGTACACCTGGCGCGATCCGGAGGGCGATCAACGTAAGTTCCTGGGCACTTGGACCGGACGGGTTGCCGCCTGGACTGAATTGGACGCTGTCGAAGCCAAACGCCGGTTTATTGGGCATGCTTTGGTGAATCGCGCCACTGGCATCAGCCTGCATAGCGATATCATTGCCAGTCGCGATGAGATCTTGGCGCACATCTTGGGCCTGCCCGACGGGCCGGACACTCCACTCTTCAGTGCCGGCGACTTCGATAGCCTGGCGGCATTGGCGCAGTCCAGTGAACAGATCAGCCGTTTTGAGCATACGGTTGGTCGTCGAGTTCGGATGGAAGATGGGAAAGATGTCTTTGTACACGTGGGTGTTGCCAACAATCCTGAAGATTGGTAAGCGATCAGCCTGGGAGCGCCGCCAAGAATGGCGACGCTCCCAGGCTGAGTAGTTACTACGCCGGTCAATCGCTGGCCGGGGCGGCGGCGCCTTCGGGGATTTCCGGCGTTTCCTCGTCATAGAGCAGCGCCCAGCGGGCTTCCTTGGCGGCTTTCTTGGCCGCACGGCTTGCACTGAAGCGTTCCTGCCAGCCCACGACCATCACGTAGGCGACCGGCACGATCAGCAGCGTCAATAACGTGCTCGTGATCAGACCGCCCATGATGGCGATGGACATTGCCTGGCGGAATTCGCCGCCGGCGCTCAGCCCCAACACCAGTGGAATCATCGCCAGAATCATCGCCAGCGACGTCATCAGGATCGGGCGCAGACGAATCGGGCCGGCCTTGAGCATCGCTTCGTAGACACTGGCCCCTTTCAGCCGTTGGCGGTTGGCAAAGTCTACGAGCAAGATCGAGTTTTTGGTCACCAACCCCATGAGCATGATAAAGCCGATAAAGGCCGTCATGTCCAAGGCGCGGCCGGTGATCAGCAGGGCGAGCAACCCACCGACGATCGCCAGCGGCAGCGCGATCATGATCAGCAACGGCTGGATAAAGCTGTTGAACTGGCTCGCCAACACCATGTAGATGAAGACGACCGAGAGCAGCATGGCCAGCCCCAGGCTTTCGAAGCCTTGTGTCATCTGTTCCGCCGAGCCGCCCAGCTTGACAATCATCCCATCGGGTAGTTGCAGCGCACCGATCAGTTTGGTCACATCGGCGGTTGCCAACGGGATCGGCCGGCCGGCCACATTCATCGTGATTTTGACCGTCGGTTGGCGGTCGACATGCGAGATTTGGTTGGGTCCCGTCGCCTCTACCGGCTGTGCTACCTGGCGCAGCGGGATCAGCTTGCCACTCGGCGTCAGCAAGCTCAGGTCGAGGATGTTGTCGACGCTGGTGGCGTCGTTCTCATCGAGTTGCACCCGGATATCGGCCTCGTCGCCTTCGCCGCGGAAAGCAGTGACTACCTGGCCATTGACCAGGGTGCGGATCGTAGAGCCGATCTGCGCCGTGTTCAGCCCCAGTTCGGCGGCTTTCTCGCGATCCACGGTGAAGCGGATTTCGGGGCGACCCTGCTTAAAAGTGCTGCCGAGATCGACGATGCCTGGCACACTGCGCAGTTGCTCCATCACCGCTGCGGCTTGTGCCCCGAGGGTATCATAGTCGGTCGTGGCGAGACCGCGGACTTCGACCGTGATGTCGGTGGCCGCGCTGCCCCCACCCGGCCCGCCGCCTTGCACAAAACTCAAGCCCGGCGCCTGAGCCAGCGCCACGCGCATCTGTTCCATCACCGGGCGTGAGGGTACGCCATCCTTGAGCTTGGCGAAGAAATCGAGTTTTTCGGGCGCACCCGTGCTGCCAACTGTCGTAAAGAGATCCGTGATGTCCGGATGTTGGCGCAAGATTTGCTCGATTTTAACCGCTTCTTCCTGTGCTACGGCCAATGGCGTGCCGGCCGCCAACTGCACCTGCATTTCAAACTGATGCTGGTCGATGGAGGGCATAAAGCTGAAGGTGAGGAAGCGCGCACTGTAGAGGCTGCCGGCGAAGATCGCAATCGTCGCCAATACGGTCAGCCATTTGTAGCGCAACACCCAATGCAACAGCTTGCTGTAGGTGCGATCGAGCCAGTTCAAAGCCTCGCCGTCCTCATACTCGACGGCTTTCTTTTTCTTCTTTTCGCGCTTGGGTTTGCCGCTGATAAAGTAGGCGCTGAGCATCGGCGCCATGGTCAGCGACTCAAAGAAAGAGATGGCCATGGCAATGGCGACGGTGAGGCCGAACGCCACGAAGAAGCGCCCGATGATGCCTTCGGCAAAGGCCACGGGCAAGAAGACGGCCATCACGGTCGCCGTGGTCGCCAATACGGGTAGGAAGACCTCCTCGGTGCCGATGCTGGCCGCCTCGCGTGGAGAGTAACCCTTATGCACCCAGCGCAAGATGTTTTCGCGCACCACAATCGCATCGTCGATGACCAGGCCAACCACCAGTGCCAGAGCCAGCAATGAGATATTGTTGAGCCCGATGCCCAACATATTCATAAAGAAGAGCGTCGAGATCATGATCACGGGCAGACCGGCGATGGTGACGATGGTGCTGCGCAGGTCGCCAAAGAAGAAGAAGACCACGAGCGACGCCAGCAAGGCGCCCCATAGCAAGTCCTCAATCGCGCCTTCCATGGAGCTACGTACCTGGGTAGATTGATCGCTGGTGATCGACACGGCGATGGTTGGATTCTTGGCCGTCACCGGTTCCAATGCTTTCTTGACGTTGTCCACCACCGTAACGGTGTTCGTGCCGCTCTGTTTGCGGTTGCGCGTGCGTCTGCTTTCCGCCAGGTAGATGTCAGGATATATAATTAGAATGATTCTAAATTTAAGGATGGGTGGACCTGTCCTGTTGACCGTTGGCATTGCTCTGATTTTGGCATAGGATAGAGCGTCCGCGTCCGGTTGGTTCGGGTGTGTCCTGGAATGGAAGGCCGGCGATGATTTTCCACAATCTATGGCGGCGTGCCACGCGCAGTTTGTTGACGATCCTCGGCATTGCCGTGGGCGTGGCGACTGTCGTGGCGCTGGGTGCGATGGCCAACGGCATCGCCCAAAACTACGGCAACGCGTTAGGGCTGAGCAATGACCTGCTGGTCACGCAAGCCAATGCCTACGACGTCGTCATGAGCAGTCTCGACGAGACGTTGGGCGAACGGATAGCCGCGCTCCCTGGTGTCGCCAATGTGGACCCGGGCGTCTTTGGTTGGATCGCCTTTGACGAAGCGCCCTACTTTTTGATTTATGGCTATGCGTCCGACAGCGTAGCCATGCAGCATTATCGTATCGTCGAAGGTAAGCCGGTTACGGGGCCGGGCCAGATCGCGATTGGGCGGCGCGGTGCGGATGCGCTCAAGCGGCGCGTGGATGACACGCTGCGCATCAACGGCGCACCTTACCGGATCGTCGGCATTTTTGAGACCGGCCAGGGGATGGAAGAATCGGGCGGTGTCGTCACGTTAGAAGATGCCCAGAGCATCGCGCAGAAAGAGCGCAAGGTCAGCCTCTTTCAGATCGGGCTGCGCCCGAATGCCGACATCGACGCCGTGATTGCGCGTATCAAGCTGCTCGACAAAGCGGTCACGGCCACCACGGCGAGCGGTTATGCGGCCAGCCAGCAGTGGACGACCTCCTTGCAAGGTTTCGCGTGGGGGGTGTCTGCCATCGCAATCCTGATTGGCGGGCTGGGGATGATGAGCGCGATGGTGATGAGCGTGCTGGAGCGCACGCGCGAGATCGGCACGCTGCGCGCGGTGGGCTGGAGTCGCGGCCGCGTCTTGCGCATGATCATGGGGGAGTCGATTGCCTTGAGCCTGATCGGCGGCATCGCCGGCGTTTTCTTGGGCATCGCGTTGGCCTGGCTGGCGGGCAAAGTGCCTGGGGTCGGCGCATTCCTCGAAGGTTCGCTCAACCTGAGTATTATCGTGCAGGGGTTGGTGACGGCGCTTGGGTTGGGACTGATCGGCGGCATCTATCCCGCATGGACGGCGGCCAACCTGCAGCCTGTGGAGGCGTTGCGCTACGAAGGCGGCGGCGCTACACCGTCGACGGGCTGGCTTGCGCGCATCGGCAACCAGAGCTTTCGCAATCTGTGGCGGCGGCGCAACCGTACGTTGTTGTCGGCGGCCGGCATTGGCATTGGCGTCGGCACGCTGGTGATGTTGGGCGGCATGGTGAAAGGCATGATTGGCCAGCTCAACGGCCTGGCTGGTAGCGGCGGCGCCGGCAACATCACCGTGATGCAACGGGATGTGGCCGACATGAGCCTGAGCAGTCTGGATGAACGGATTGTGGGACAGATCCAGGCGATCCCTGGCGTCAAGGCGGTCAGCCCTTTTATGCTCGGGATTATCAGTTCGCCGGAACTGCCGATGTTCCTGTTCTTTGGGCTGGATCTCAACAGTGAGGCTCTGCGCCATTTCAAGCTGGTGGAAGGCCGCTATGTGCAGCGGCCGAATGAGATTCTCTTGGGCAAAGTAGCGGCGGTCAATTACAAAGTGGGTGTAGGCGACACGCTTTCCCTAAACGACAATCGCTATAAGGTTGCCGGCATTTTTGCGACTGGTGTTGCGTATGAAGATGCCGGCGGCATGCTTGCCCTGCGCGAGGCCCAGCGGCTGATGGGGCGCCCGCGCGCCGTCACCTTCATCTTTGTCGATGTCGTGAACCCGGCGTCTACCGATCTGGTGATCGAGACGATCAACCGGCGCCTGCCGGAGGCGCGCGCCAGCCTGAGCAGCGAATTTGCGCAGAACACCAACGACCTGCAAGCCACGCAAGGCATGGCCGACTCGATACGGCTCCTGGCGTTGATTGTCGGCGGCATCGTCGTGGCCAACACGATGATCATGTCGATCTTCGAACGCACACGTGAGATTGGGACGTTGCGCGCGGTTGGTTGGCGGCGGCGGCGCATCCTGGGCCAAATCTTGCTGGAGAGCCTGTTGCTTTGCCTGGTGGCAGCGACGATGGGTTCGGTGATTGGCGTCGGGTTTATGACATTGTTGACACTGATCCCAGACTACGGCAGTTTTCTCTCTGCCAGTTGGGACGTGGAAACTTTTGCCTCGGCGTTTCTGGTCGCCGGTGTGCTGGGTATCTTGGGTGGGCTTTATCCCGCCTGGCGCGCAAGCAAATTGGAGCCGGCGGAGGCGCTTCGGTATGAGTGAGGTAAGTGGGTGAACGGGTGAAGGGGTCACGCGTTCGAGGAAAGTAGGTGGGATGATGCGACGGTGGGGTATGATTCTCATTGTGCTCACGATCCTGGCCGCGGGGGGATGGTGGGGCTACAATACCATGCAGCAACAACAGGCAGCGCAACAGACGGCACAAGCGGTGGCGGACGCTGCGCAAACACAGGAACTGGAACAGGTGATTTTCGCCTCCGGGAAGCTGCAGCCGGTGGTTTGGGCCGGATTGGCGCCGGCGGGGATCGGTACGATCACGCAGATCCATGTGGCCGAGGGGGATGCTGTGAAGCGCGGCGACCTGCTGCTGGAACTCGACAATGGGGTTCTGCAAAGCCAGGTCAAGGTGGCGGAAGCGGCGCTTGTGGAGGCGCGTACGGCGCTGGCCAAGTTGCGTGCTGGCGCCACCGCCGCCGACATCGCCGCGGCCGAGGCTGCGGTAGAGGCTGCCAAGGCGCAGGTTGCCGTGGCTGCCAGCCAGATGAAGGAAGTGCAGGCCGCCATCGATGGCGCAGGCGTGCATGTCAACATGGCGCAGGCGCAATATGCCGAGGTGGCGAGTCATCCGACAGCCGGGGAAAAGCTGACGGCGCGCGCGGCGATTGCCCAGGCTGAGGCTGGTGTCGCCAACGCACAGGCGGGGTACAATCTAGCGCAGGGCGATCCTGCAATCGGCGCGCGGCCGGAGTCGCTGGCGCTGAGCCAGGCCACGGCTGCCCTGGAAGCAGCCAACGCCCAGGCGGCGGTCACCGCGCAAGGGCCTTCCGCAGAACAACTGGCGGTGGCCGCCGTGGCTATTCGCGAGGCCCAGAGTGCTGTAGGCGCTGTCGAAAGCAAGGTGGCGGGGGCAGAGGCCAATGTGCGTGCGGCCCTTGCCCAGGCGGCTAGCGCACAGGCTGCGCTCGACAAACTGCTGGCGGGCGCGATGGCTGAAGACATTGCCATGGCCGAGGCACACGTGCAGTCGGCGCAGGCGGCGGTGGCGAGCGCCCAAGCCCAGTTGGGGCAGAATTTGATCGTTGCGCCCTTTGATGGGCAGATCGGGACCGTCAACGTGCGGCTTGGCGAGCAGATCGACCCAGGTGTCTATGCGATTCTGCTCGGCGACACCAGCCGCATGCATGTGGAGACGACCGACTTGCGCGAAACCGATGTGGTGCGTGTGCAGGTCGGCATGCCGGTGGAGGTCACCTTTGATGCGATCCCTAACCGCATTTTCCAGGGGAGCGTGACCCGTGTGGCGCCGGTGAGTTCAGCCGAAAAGGGCAGCACGAACTACACAGTAAGTGTTGAAGTCAAGGACTTGGCCCCGGCGTTACGCTGGGGGATGACCGCCTTTGTCAATGTGAGGCCCATCGAATGACGACTGTTCCAACCGAAGTGCGCACTACCCGATGGTGGCTGCGACCCGTAATCATGGCCGGCGTGGTGCTGTTGCTGCTCGCGCTGGCCGGCTTCCTGCGCTTGTGGCGCCTGGACCAGGTGCCGCCTTTCTTCCACTTTGACGAAGGCAACAACGGCATGGACGCCCTGAGCGTGTTGGCCGGCCGGCATGCGCTTTTTTTCCCCGCCGACCGCGGCCGTGAACCCATGGTCATCTATGCCGTGGCCGCCTTCACGGCCTGGCTTGGCCCCACCATGGTGGCGGCACGGCTGCCGGCGGCGATTGCCAGCGTAGGCGCCGTGCTTGCCACCTGTTGGGTCGGCACGGTCATCTTGGCCGACAAGACAGCCAGTGGGATGCTGCGCTGGCGCGGTTTCGTGCTGGGTAGCATCGCGGCCGGGCTGTTGGCGGTCTCCTTGGGCCAGACGATCCTGGGGCGCACGGGGATGCGTGCCAACCTGTTGCCCGTCCTGGTCACGCTGGCGCTTGGCCTGCTTTGGGATGGCATGCAGCGACGCAGCTTGTGGCGCGTGGGGGCAGCGGGTTTTGTCACCGGCCTGGTGGCGTACACCTATGTCACATCGCGCTTTTTTCCGGTCTTGTTGCTGCTCTTTGGCCTGACCTTCTTGTTTCCGCTCGCGACGGCAATGGCGCGCGTGCGTTCCTACCGCCGCGAATTGCTGCTCTTTGGCGCGGTTGCGTTGGTAACGGCGGCGCCCATGATGGGCTACTTTGCCTTGCATCCTGGGGACTTCACGATCCGCAGCGCCGAGGTGTGGTTGTTTACATCGCCGTTGTCCGATGGTAACCCACTGAGCACCCTGGCGCGCAACATTTCGATGCAGTTGTCTGTGCTTGGGTTTGCCGGCGATCCGAGTTGGCGCTCGAACTATGCTGAGCGACCGCTGCTCAACGTCGCCGAGGCGTTCTTCTTTTGGTTGGGTATAGTGGTGATGCTATGGGGTTGGCGCAAGCCTGCTAACCGGCTCCTGCTGTTGTGGCTGGTTGTTTTTCTGACGCCGGCGGTGCTCTCCTACGACCTGCCGCGCAATACCTTTCGCATGTTGGGTATGGGGCCGGCCATCTATCTGACCGTTGCCGTCGGCATGTGGGCCTTGGCGACGTGGCTGAGCCGGCGCATCTGGCGCGAGCCGCCGCATCCGCGGGCGCCGCTCTTCTCCGCTGTGATCGTTACGGGTCTGTGCATGGTGGGCGTACGTGCCGTCGACACCACACAGATTTATTTCGACGCTTGGGCGAATGAAGTTGAGGCGCATCACGCCGCCCCCAATGTGGAATGGATCGATATGATGCGCCTGATGGAGAGCCGGCCGGCCGAAGCGGGTGAGGTGTACATCGTGCCCTACAACGATGTCGGCGAATATTCGCGCACAGCCCTCCGCTATCTCTATCATGGGGTGACGCCCGTGCACACCGTGGATACGTCGTTGCCTGCCTTTCTTGAGGAATGGCAACTGGCGCTGCGCCAGGACAATGCCAACCAGCCTGTAAAGGTCGTCAAGACGATGGACTGGGCGCGTGAAGCGACAGCCGACGCGCCGGGTCGTATCCCATACCTATTGGGCAAGTACGGTCGTTTTCAAGGGAGCGACGAGCGGAAATATTACCGGGTTGACAGCTATGCGGAGCTCGACCTGGAGCAGCCGTGGCAACTCTTTGACCACCTGGAGCCGATCACCGTCACCTTTGATGGTGGCGTTACGCTGACCGGAGTTGCCGCTGGCACACATGGGGGCACGCAATTGACGACGCAGCGCGCGCTTCCGGTGACGTCGACGGCAGACAGCCCGCTGTGGCTGGCGCTGCGCTGGCGTGCCGATCAGGCGCCCAAGGTCGATTACCGTGCCTCGTTGCGCCTTTTCGACGCCGCCGGCAGCCAGGTTTTCCAGCAGGATGATGTCATGATGGGTGCGGAGAATCAACCCAGCAGTCAGTGGCAACCGGGGTCGAGCGTCGAAAGCTATCATCTCATCGCCTTGCCGCCGGATCTGGCGGCGGGGACGTATGAACTGCGCCTCATCGTCTACGACGAAGCCACCCTGACGCCGACAGTGCAGGTCGGCGTATGGACGCCTGAGATCGAGTTGGCGCAGATCGAGATCAGCCCATGACGACGGCGAACCTGATTGAGACCCTTAACATGAACAAGGTGTACGGTGTGGGCGAAACCTCCGTGCATGCGCTGCAGGATGTGAGTTTACAGGTCGCGCCTGGTGAATTCTTTGCCATCATGGGGCCGAGCGGATGTGGCAAGAGCACGTTGCTCAACATGCTGGGCGCACTGGACCAGCCTTCCTCCGGTGAGGTATGGATTGCCGGCGAAAACCTGGCCAGCTTGAAGAATGTAGACGACTTCCGTGCGCACACGGTGGGCTTTGTCTTTCAACTGCACAATTTACTGCCGACCTTGACTGCACAGGAAAATGTCGAGGTGCCAATGCAAGGCCGCGTGGGGAGCGCCCGTGAACGGCGCCAGCGTTCGGCGCACCTGATGGAACTGGTGGGATTGAGCGACCGTGCCCATCATCTGCCCAACCAACTTTCGGGCGGCCAACGCCAGCGCATCGCCATTGCGCGTGCACTGGCCAACAACCCCAAGCTGATCTTGGCCGACGAGCCGACCGGCGCGCTGGATTCGACCAGCGGCCAGGAGATCCTGGCGTTGATCGGCGAACTCAACCGCACGCAAGGTACGACCATCGCCGTGGTGACCCACGACCCGCGCGTGGCGCAAGCGACCCAGCGCATCCTACGTATGCAGGACGGGCGTATCGTGGAAGACCACCATGTGCTGGACCCCCTGGAAGAAGATCTACGGATCTTGGCCTTCAGCCGGCTGGGTGAGGTGATCTTGAACCCGGACGACGCGCCGATGCAAGAAGTGACGCCGGAAGAAGAACTGATCCTGCGCAAGATGATTCAACGGCTGCGTAAATGAAGGAACTTCTCAAACCCGGATACGGGCGATTTGCGTAAGCGTGTCTATTGCGGTAAGAATGCTGTAATCAAATAGTCATCTCCTGTTTACATGGCTGTTGTTTCATTGGGTGTATATGCGAATGAATGGCGATGGTCCGACCCAGAGTTGCAGCCCTGCCTTCCTGTGGAAGCTGTGGCTGTATACCAACTACGACTGTAACTTGCGTTGTTCGTACTGCGTGGCAAAGTCAAGCCCCAACGCACCGCGACGGGCCATGGGGGTTGCCAACGTCAAGCGGCTGATTGACGAAGCGGTTGCGTTGGGGTTCAGCGACATTTTCTTCACAGGTGGCGAGCCGTTCATACTAAACGACATCTATGAGATGCTGGCTTACTCGTCGGCGCGCGTAAAAACCACGGTGCTGACCAATGCGATGCTTCTGCGCGGTTCACGTCTCGACCGGCTGTGCGATGTGGCTAATGATGGCCTGATCGTGCAGGTGAGTCTCGACGGTGGTTGCGCCGAAGATCACGATTCCTATCGTGGCAAGGGGGCGTGGGAAAAAACGGTCGAGGGTATCCGCCTGTTACAGGATCGCGGTTTCCGGGTGCGCCTGAGCACGACAGAGACGCCGGTTAACACGACGAGGCTGGATTTGGTATGCGAGTTTCATCGCAGCCTGGGCATTCCCGACGAGGATCACTTTGTGCGCCCGTTGGCCAAGCGCGGCTATTCCAAGCAGGGCATCGACCTGAACATGAGCAATTTACTACCTGAGGTGACCGCCAATGTCGACGGTATCTTCTGGCATCCATTGTCCACCGACGCCGACATGCAGATCAGCCGCGCGCTTTTCCCGCTGGCAGACTCCGTGACGCGCATTCGCAGCCAGTTGGACGAAATCACGCGCACCGGCAGCGCTGGGTTGATGACCTTCACCTGAGGGTGACCCTACTGCTTCCGTGTGAAGCAAGCGATCGAAAGCCAACGAGCAACCACAAACGCCTTCAACAGGAGAACTCGCAATGATTCAAGCCTTTGTATTTATCGAAGCCGAACCGGGTCGCATTGAGGAATTAGTGCAGGAACTTGCTGGCATGAAGCTGGCTGCTTCGGTCATCACTGAAGTCCATGCGGTCACCGGGCATTGGGATTTGATCGCCCACATTGAGAGCCCGGACCTGGTGTCGCTCGGCGATTGAGTGGCCAATGGCATCGGGAACGCCGTGGGCGTTCGACACACAGAAACGAATCTGATCATCTGGTCCAAGGCGACGGCCGTCGTGGGCGACGAGAATATCACCGTTCAGCCACAGGCCAAGGCCGCGCTTACCCCGTTGCTTGGCGCCGATCGGGTGTATGACGCTGGTGACAAGGGCTGCGCAGCCGGCCCGATGGATGACATTGCCGCAGTCATCCGCAAAATGGAGTCAGGCCAGACACTTGAGATACGGGCGACCGATCCATCGGTGGCCTTTGATTTGGGTGCCTGGTGCCGCATGACGGGTAACACGCTGGTCGAGCAACGCGATGACCGCTATCTGGTCAAGAAGAAATGATGGCCATCGGCAGCCGTCTTCTACCGCAGAGCAATCAAGAAGCCAAGCACCACACAGGAGCAACCAACTGATGGGCAAGATCATGATCAACAACACGCACGGCAACGACGACGTCGAACGCGCGACAATGGCCTTTGTGGTAGCCAATGCCGCGCTCAGTTCGGGACAAGAGGCGACGGTGCTGCTCACGGTGGACGGCGCATGGGTCGCGACGAAGGGCTACGCTGACGGTCTGCTGGCCAACGGTTTTGCGCCACTGGCGGAGGTAGTCCAGAAGTTCGTGGACAACGGCGGTGTGATTTGGGTGTGCGGCGCCTGCGCCAAACCACGCGCCATCACTGCCGACCATTTGATTAGCGGCGCGACCCTGGTTGGCGCCGCTACGGCGGTCGAAGCCATGGTCAATGGGGCGCAGACGCTCAGTTTCTGAACCAGGCGCGGGGAAAGCGGGGAGAAGATGAACCAGATCCAACCACAGCAGGTTCCCGTATGGGACCAGCGGTTGCAAAAAACGGCGCTTGTGATCGGCCGGCTGGGGCTGGCCTTGTTGTTCTTTACCCAGTTGTTTTGGAAACTGCCGCCGACCTTTGGCTGCGGCAACAACTTTGCCTTTCCGAAGCCGGCGGAGAAGAATTACTGGGATGCCAACGGCAGTTCCGGTCTTTGCTACTGGCTTGGCATCGAGAGTGTCTTTGCCAATCAGCCGCGCGAGGTGCTCAAAATCCCGGGTGCGCCGGTTGGCATTGCGCAGACCGGCATTTCAATCACGCCGCTGGCGCAGCTCAATGGCTTGTTTCTAGACAACGTCGTCAAGCCTGGCATCGGTGTATGGGGTTGGCTGATCTGGCTGGCCGAGTTCGCGGTTTTTGTCTCCATGTTGCTGGGGCTATTCACGCGCTTGGGTGGCTTGGTGGCGTTGGGGGTCTCCACGCAACTTTACATTGGCCTGGCCAACGTCCCGCGGCCTTATGAATGGGAATGGACCTACGGCATGATGATTCTGCTGTCGCTGCTGATGTTTGGGTTGGCGGCTGGACGTGTTTTTGGCATTGACGGCCTCTTGCGCCGGCGGCTGGCCGGGTCGCATGGCTTCGGGGCAAACGTAGTGCGATGGCTGAGTTGACGCGCACGCTCGTGGTCGTTGCCAAACAACCGGCGCCCGGACAGACCAAGACGCGACTCTGTCCACCGCTGACCAGCGAGATGGCCGCGCACCTATACAGTTGTTTTCTCGCTGATACACTGGACATCATGCGCCGGGTGCCCGGCGCTGAGCGCACGATCGCCTACTTGCCGGAGGATGCCGGCGACTATTTTCGTCAGTTGGCGCCGGACCTGAGCCTGACACCGCAACGGGGTGAATCGTTGGGTGAACGGTTGGACAACCTCATCGCCGACGCGTTGGCCAATGGATCGGTGCAGGTCGTGGTCATGGACTCCGATAGTCCTACCCTGCCGCCGGCTTATGTGGCGCAGGCGTTTGAAGAACTGACCGCTGGGGCTGATGTAGTATTTGGGCCGTGTCAGGATGGCGGCTATTACCTCGTAGGGATGTCAAAGCCATACCCGCGTCTGCTGCGCGAAGTACAGATGAGTACGCCGGCCGTGCTGCGCGATACCTTGGCACTGGCTGCCGCTGCTGGCGCCAAAGTTGCGTTGCTGCCGGAATGGTACGACGTGGACACGGTCAGCGAATTAGAGAACCTCCGTGCTGAACTGCCGGCAATGGATGATGAGGTGGCGCATCAAACGCGGCGCTTACTTGGGCGGTTGAACGGGAACTGGACCGCGGGGGAGTTGTGACCGTTTCACTGATTATTCCGGCATTGAATGAAGCCGCGTGCATTGGGCCGCTACTGGCTGAACTCCCGCCTGGCATCGTCCAACAGGTCATCGTGGTCGACAATGGCTCCACCGATGGCACGGGGCTAGCGGCATTGGCGGCCGGCGCTGAGCTTGTGTCGGAACCGCGCCGCGGGTACGGCTATGCGTGTGCCGCCGGTGTGGCCGCGGCTATGGGCGATATCCTGGTGTTCATGGATGGCGATGGCAGCTTTGTACCCGCGGAAGCTGTGCGGTTGGTGGCACCGATTGCCAGGGGACAGGCCGACATTGTGCTGGGCACACGGTTGGCCGGTGGGATGGCGCCCGGTGCGATGCCGCCCCACCAGCTTTGGGGAAACAAAGTGGTCGCCCGTCTGTTGCGCACGCTGTACGCTGTCCATGTCACCGATTTGGGGCCGTTTCGGGCGATTCGCCATGACCTGCTCGTCGCCCTCGCCATGCAAGAGCGCACCTACGGCTGGCCGGTCGAGATGATGGTCAAGGCCGCCCGCCGCAAGGCACGGTTGGTCGAAATCCCAGTCAGCTATCGCCCGCGCCTGGCTGGGCACTCCAAGGTCGGCGGCACCGTGCGCGGCAGCGTGCTCGCGACCACCAGAATCCTGCGCGTGACACTAACCTATGCCTTCTAACGCAATGATGATCGATCTTACCCTGCGCACCACGCATGAAGCTCGTCTGCCGCGCCAGTTGTACATTGAGGTCACCAACCACTGCAATTCGCTGTGTGTCTCCTGCCCGCTGACCTACGACCACTTTCTCCCCTTTGAACCCAAGCATCACCTCAGTTGGGACGACTTCCGGCGCATCGTGGATCAAGTGCCCGTGATCGACCGCGCTGTGCTGCATGGCATTGGCGAGCCTTTGCTCAACCGCGATCTGCCGCGTTTTGTGGCGCATCTTAAGGAACGTGGGGCGGAAGTTCTCTTCAACACCAATGGGGTGCTGCTGGACGAAAGACGCGGCGACGCGCTGGCGGCGGCCGGGTTGGACGAACTACGTGTTTCCATCGACGCCGTGACGCCCGCCTTGTATGCGAAACTGCGCGGCATCGACGCGCTGCCACGCATTGTCGACAACTTGACGGCGTTTGTGGCGCGTCATGGGGGACGCGCACAGCCGCGCGTGTCGCTCTGGCTGGTCGGCATGCAGGAGAATCTACACGAGCTGCTCGACTTTGTGCGTCTGGGCGCCGCCATCGGCGTGCCCGAGGTCTACCTACAGCGGCTGGTCTACTTTGGCGACGGCACCCGTCTCGCTGAGGATTCGACGATGGCGCCCGAACAGTCGCTCTATGCCACGTTGGAGGAGACTCAGCACCGGCTGATTGCCGAATGCGAGCAATTGGCCACAGCCGCGGGGATCGTCTTCCGTGCCTCAGGCGCCACCACGCCGTCGGAGAGTGTGGCCGTCAAGGGTGCTCACCCGTGGCAGGGCTGCATGCGCCCATGGATGCTGATGTACATCACCGCCAACGGCACGGCATTACCTTGCTGCATTGCGCCCTTTGCCCAGCCGAATTACCAGCAGATCATGCTGGGCAATGTGTTGGAGCGGCCACTGGCCGAGGTTTGGAATGGGCTGCGCTATCAGGAACTGCGCGGCGCCGTGCTCAGTGACGGGCCGGCGCCCTGGCCGTGCCAGAACTGCGGGGTGCGGTGGAGTCTGTAGGGGAAGCGGTGCGCGCAACGCCAAAAGCGGGGCGCGCAATTGTCTGGTTGGCGTTGCTGGCTGGGGCGATGACCGCCGGCTACGGCGTGCTAGTCGTACGTCATCCGCTGCTGCTGGGGATTTTGGCGCCAACGGCACGGTGGACCCTGATGGTGCACCTGCCGCCGTCGCTGTTGTTTATCCATTTGGGCCTGTATCTTATTCTGACGATTCTCTACATGCTGGCGCACCGTGTGCTGCTGCGCTTCCCGGTCAGCACGGCCGGCAGCCGGCGCTGGGCGATTGGCATCGTGGTGGGCGGCTGGCTACTTTGCTCGCTTGTGCTGCTTGGGTTGGCGCCGGGTGGCGAATCTCACGATCTATTCGACTACCTCTACCGAGGACGCATGGCGGCGGAATTTGGCGCCAGCCCGTTGGCGTTGGCACCGGCCGAAGTGCCCCCTGCCCCCTACCTTGCCTACATTACCTGGCGCACCGTCGTCGATACCTATGGTCCCGTGTGGGAATTGGCGAGCGCTGGCGTGGCGAGCGGCGTGCGCGTCGTGCTGCAGGCCATGGGACAGTGGTGGGGCGGCAGCGCATCCTGTCCGGATGTTTGGGCGTCGTGCACGATGCTCATTGGTTACGTCACGGGCTACAGGCTACTGGCCATTGGGTTGGCCGGGGCAAGCGGCTGGCTGATCTACGACATGCTGCGCCGGCGCCGGCCTGCAGCGGCGTTGGCTGGACTTGGGGTCTGGCTGTGGAATCCGTTGCTGCTGGTTTCCAGTGCGGGCGGGGCGCACAATGATTTCCTGATGTTGGCGTTGTGGATCGCGGCCTTCTGGTGTTTTCAGCGTCGCCAGTGGTTAGTGGGGTTGTTGGTGCTGGTGTTGGCCGCCCACGTCAAACTGACTGCGTTGATGCTTGCCCCGGTCTTTGCCCTGTGGCTGGTGCGACAGATAGGCTGGCGGCGTGCAAGTGGTATCGGTTTGTTGGCGCTAGCCGTCACTATACCCCTTTCGTGGCTGCTCTACGCGCCCTTCGGCGGGTGGGACACCTTACCGCGCATGCTGCAGGAACGCAGCCTCTACGTCGCCAACTCGCCCCATCAACTACTCTACCAGTGGCTCTACGCCCAGGGCTGGCCGGGCACCACACTCCACCGTTGGCTGATTGTCTGGCCGTCAGTAATTGCTGGCGCATTGGCGGTCGGCATCAGCGCCTGGTCACTGGGTTTTCGCCCGCGTGCGGTAGGTCAAGCGCGCAAACCGTTGGATGACGAGCAACTGTGGTGGACAGCGACGGTGGTTTGCCTGGTCTACTTAGCGGTGGGCAGTTTCTGGTTTCAGGCGTGGTACATGTTGTGGGTGCTGGCGCCTGCGGCGTTGTTGCCGGCGCGTCCTTTCACGCGTACAATTCTGCCGTGGCTGACTTTCGGCGCCCTGGCCAGCAATCTGGCGGGCGAGTATCTGCCGCTCCTGCAGAATGAGCCCATCAAGCGCCCGCAACGAACAGTGGCGGTCGTGACCGCGGTGTGGGGGCCTGGGCTGGCGGCGTGGGTGGTGAGCCGGTTCAGACATCATAAGGTCTCAATCAAGGTCATCCAATAATCCTTCAAAGCTGGTCTATCGCTCGACCAAGGGCGTACCCTACGAGGAGATTCTCTGGCAAATCCTGGTTCACGTCGTCAACCACGGCACGCAACACCGCGCCGAGGTGGCGCACGTCCTCACCAGTTACGGCTACTCGCCGGGAGATATCGATTTTATCGTCTACCTGCGCGGGCGATAACCGCGATTGATCACACCGTTCTCAATCGCGCATCATGAGGGCCACGGCAGCGCCTTCGCCCGCGGCCGAGGCGACCTGCTCGTTCAGCCACTCGACGCTCTCGTAGACCGCTTGCAGCGACGAGTAGCGCGGTCGGTAGCCAATCAGGCGCTCAGCTTTGGCGATGCTACAGTTCGGGCTGTGCGCAATGTGATCCCAGGTGGCCTGTGCCTCATCCGGCGTCACGGTCGCCTTCCATTCTTCCCAGGGTAGAAAACGCAGGTTGGCCGGCTGTCCAAACCAGGCCGCCATCCGCTCCGCATAGCCGCGCAGGGTCAGTGCCTGCGGTGAGACGACATGGAAACTCTCGCCCACGGCTGCGCCCCAGTGCATCATCGCCTGTATAAAGGCTTGCGCCACGTCGTCGGCGTGGACATGATGCACGGTCTCCATGCCTAGATTGGGGAGCGCCAATTCTTCTCCGCCGGCCAGGCGCGCAAAGACGGCCGCGTTGAAATGCCCAGCCGGGTTTAGCGGGATCCAACCGGGGCCGACAATATGGCCGGGATGCAAGATCGTTGCCGGGAATCCAGTTCGGCGCGCTTCGTCGAGGAGATAAGCCTCAATGGCCGCTTTTTGAATGCCATAGTCGCCAAAGGGGCGGCGCGGCTCATCTTCCGTGGTTGGCGCGGCCACGGTTGGCCCGTGCACCCAAATCGTCCCGCAGTGCAGAAAATGCTGTACGGTGCCGCGCAGCGCCGTGACCAGATGGCGTGCGCTTTCGAGCGTGAAACAAATCATGTCAATCACGACGTCGCCGTGCAAGGCACAGATCTGCGCCCCAAAGGTGCCCGCCTGTTCGGCGGCGGTACGATCGATCGTCACCGGTTGTACCTGCCGCCAGGCCGCATGATCGTGGTAGGGCGCTTGCTGACCGCGCGATACGGAAATCACCTCATGCCCGGCCTCGACCAGGCGTGGAACCAGGTAGGTGCCGACATGTCCGCGACTGCCAATTACAACAACACGCATGGGTATTTGTCTCCTATCATAAACGTAGTGATCGTCAGCGTGAATGCCTTTCAAGGTGTGCGATACGACAACGCGCCGGCGTGAAACTCAGCGCACGTCAGCCCAAACCATAGTACATCGACATAGTGTCCATTCGCTAGCGCTCAATACACGGCAAATGCATCCTTAGCGGGTCGGCCGGCGTCGGTCCCGGTTTGACTTGTACCATCCCCGCCAACTCGGCGGCCGTGCCCACCGACGCTTTGACGAAGTTGGTAAAATAGGTCTTGTTGAAGGCGGACACTTTGTCCTGGACGGTGTGGTAGTACGGATTGAAATCGCCTTCAGCTTCGTCATCATCTTCAATGGCGAGGATGCCCGGATAGTCGTTCTCCCAGAACGAGTAGGTGTCGTCTTCGTCCAGCCCGTCGGCTGCAACCAGCGGCGACAGTGTTCCCGTCAGTCCATACTGGCTGACGACATTCACAAACGTGTTGGCGATTGCCAGGTCGGCGGCGTAACCGGGATCGTTGGTCTTGCGTGTGTGCAGCCGTACGATCGGCGCGGCGTCCGAATCCCAGGCGATCATGTCCAAATTGTAGACGGCGACGATGTTTTCGTCAGCCGCCGCGGCCCGTTTGGCATAGGCCGCGCTCCCGCAAAGCCCTTGTTCTTCCCCGGTGAACAGTACAAAGCGCAGGGTTCGTTGAAATTGGCTGGGCGCCAGAATCTCGGCGATCGCCATTACCCCGGCGGAGCCACTGGCATCGTCATCTGCCCCCGGCGCCACGTTGGTGGTTGACGTACTGTCGATATGCGCGGTCACAAGCACGATTTCGCTGGGATGTACCGTCCCGATTTTTTCGGCGACGACATTGCGACTGGCGACGCCGCATCGATTCCAGTCGTGGTAGCTCACGGCCAAGCTATGTGCTTGCATGAATTCGTAGGCGAACTGCGTGGCTTTTTGGATGGGCACGCCGGAATTGGTTTCTCGAGTGGTAAAGGTATAGGGCACGCCCCCGACCGTCGCCGGAGTCTCTCCGCTCAACTGATTGACGTATTCGATCAGGGTAGCGGTCTGCACCTGACCGATCATCGCCGTGATCGCAGGGTCAGGTGTTGTACGCTGTTGTGCGTCCGCCGGTGTGGCGCCTCCGGCGATGATGATTAGTGCGGACACCCATAGGCTTAGCCACCTAATCGGAATGTAAACTCGCTTGTGCGACATGTTGGTTCTTCCCTTCACATCTACTAAGACCGCCGGGTTGTACGCGCACGGTGCATGTGACAGCAATGGTCATCGTCATCCAACAAACGTATCTTCACCACTCACCCGGCCGGTACCGGCATCTCCGAACTGTCTTTCTCAACTGATATCGAGTCTGTACCCAGTCCAGCCTCGTAATGGCCCAATAGCGAGGGCGAGCGTGGATCGTGCGCGGCGTGGTTCAAACGGGCTTGGGCGAAACTGCTGGTCGCGTAGCAATATTGGCACCCAAACAAGCAGGCGTCGTACATGCCGATGTCGCGGCTGGCGACACAGCCACACGCTTTGCGCTGGCTGGAGTCCTTCTTGCCAGTCACATTCAGCCCAAAGACGCGCTGGATCCACGCGTCGTCCACACATTTTCCGGGTCTGATGCCAAACGGCGTGAGATCCAACTCTTCGGCACAACTCACAATTTCCATTTCGTTCTGTAACGCGGTGGCCGCCAACCCTTGCATCAATTCGCCAACCTGCGGCCACGCCAGTGCATCTGTGTTGGCGGACTGCAAGCCCTGGGCAGCCAAGCCTTGCAGCCGTTTCTCTGCTTTGCGGTACAGGTCCATCACACTGATGACGGAACGCTGCGTGGCCCCACGCAAGCGCTTGGCGATGTAGGCATAGCGGTCCAGGTGAAAGGCAACGTCGGTTACGCTGCTGAGCACAATCGGGTCGTAGCGCCATATGACCCGATTCGACCCTACACGCGCGGCCAGTTCACAGACTGTGCGTATGGCGCTGTTCACCGCTGGTGAACTTGGATCCAGTGCGGCCGGATTGTCCAGAATTGTGTACTGGAAGTAGTAGCGATAGCCGCACGCGTCCAACTCAGCCAGATGACGAAACAGCGGGCGCGGATTGCGCGTCCAGAAGACGATCACGTCGACATCTTCAGGGCGCAAGGAGACGGTGGATACTTGGCGACGGTTGAATGGATTTGGCACAGTGCAATAGCCGGCACGCATGCGGTTGATGAACCACTCGCTATAGAAGGCCGGGATATCGGTGCGACGGCTGGCGCTGATGATCATCGTGATCGCGAATCGCCGATTCTATCGTTGACCAGCGTGCGCAAAATCCCTTGCTCGACCAGTTGCCAAAGTGCGTCACCACATCGCCGGGCAACGGTGCACGCAGTTCCGATGGGGTTGGTGCCATTGCCAGGTCCGTTCGTTGGCACCGACAACGACAGCGTTGCCGGTGGTTGTCCGTTGCGTTGATCGATCGTGCCGTCTGCCTGCTATCCCAAGCTGCCGGCGCCCGCAATTGGCGGCGCACCGCACAATCGGGGTTACTGCTACAGAGTAGCACATAAAGCTCGCAGTATCCATCTGTGTTTGCCGCAGTTCAGCGGATCCACCCCGTCTATAGAGCGTTCGCAAGTGTGAAATCTTCGTTGGAAACTACTTCTGCCACAGATGGATACATGTCTATCTCCGGTTTACGATTCGGCAATACCCTGTAGGGAAACACCGAACACGCACCAACGACCGGGAAACCGCGCGCTGGCGGCATTGGCCGGCGAACTCGCCGGCGCAACGGACGAATCCCCCCCTAGGCAAGCTGCCGCCAAGCAGCCTAGCCGACGCGGCGACGCAAGCGTCGTCGGCGCCTTTGGAACGCCGCTGCTGGCTGGGCTCGCCGGGCCGGTGACGCAGTTTGTGCTGAACCAGCTCAAACACCGCGCGTAGGTGACGGCGGCAAGCGCCCACGGGCGGCAAGCGCTCTTTCACGTTTTCAACCCAATCGGGCTACAATAAAGCCATCTTCCCCGTTATCAATCGACAGAAGGGTTTGAGAACATGACTTTTTCGCTTCGACGCCTTTTACACCGGTCGCTCGGCGCCGGCTTGATCCTGGCCCTGCTGCTGCCGATGTCTTCGGCACGCCCAGCGGCGGCGCAAGGGGGCTTCAATATGCCCGATGGATTTCTGCAAGACACGATAGTCGTCGGCCTCGAGCTGCCCACCAGTTTTGCCATGGCGCCGGATGGCCGCATTTATGTCGCCGAGAAGAGCGGCAAGGTGCGCATAGTGCAGGATGGCCAACTGCTGCCGGACCCCTTCATCGACCTCTCCAATGAGGTCAACGATGCGTCCGACCGCGGCTTGCTCGGCATCGCCCTGCATCCCGATTGGCCGTCCACGCCCTATGTCTATCTCGCCTATACCTACGACCCGCCGGAAATCAAGGACCGCAATCCTGCCGGCGCACGCGTCTCGCGTGTGCTGCGGCTCAGCGCCGACCCGGACAACCTGAATGTGGCGCAAGTGGGCAGCGGGATGGTGATCCTGGGTGCCGCTAGCACGGCGGAGCACATTGGCAACCCGGACGAAGGCGACACGCTGCCCTTTTCCTGCTTTGACGATGCCGGCAGTTTTGTACGCGATTGCATCGCCAACGAAGGCACTGCGCACAGTCTGGGCAACCTGACCTTTGGCCGCGATGGCGCACTCTATGTGAGCAGCGGCGACGGCATCGTCAACAGCAAAGGCAACAGCCGCGCCCTCGATATCAACAGCCTCAACGGCAAGATTCTGCGCATCGATCCAATCACCGGCGAAGGCTTCGCCAGCAATCCCTTCTTCGACGGCGACGCCGGCAGCAATCGATCCAAGGTCTTTGCGCTAGGTATGCGCAACCCCTTTCGCTTTACGGTCGACCCGCGCAATGGGCAACTCATCATGGGCGATGTGGGCAACAACAACTGGGAGGAGATCAATCGCGGCGGCGCCGGCGCCAACTTCGGCTGGCCCTGCTACGAAGGCCCCTATGAAGCCGCCACCTATGCCAACTGCGACGCCTTCAAGAATGGCGAGGCGACCGTGACCGATGCCATCTTCGCCTACCCGCACAGCAACAAGAACCCGCAGCGCGGGTCAGCCATCGGTGGCGATCTCTATTTCGCCAAGGTCTTCCCCCCGCTCTACCGCGGGGCCTACTTCTATCATGACTTCAATGGCGGCGTCGTCAATTTTCTCACCTTTGCTGGCGACGGCAGCGCCGTGGACAACGAGTTTGCGACCAATGTGCCGGGCATCGTGCAGATGACCACCGGCGACGACGGGGCGATGTACGTGCTGTCGGTCATTCTGGGTGGCATCTGGCGCATCCGCTACGCGCCCAGCGGCAACAAGCCGCCCACCGCCGCGGCGGCCGCCGATCCTGCCGGCGGCGAGGCGCCGCTGGCAGTGCAGTTCTCCAGCAAACGCAGCAGCGACCCCGAAAAGAGCCTGGTCGGCTTCCGGTGGGAGTTTGGGGATGGCACGACGAGCAGTAAGGCCAATCCGACGCACACCTATGCCGAGGACGGCCAATACACGGCCAAACTCACGGTCACTGACTCGGCGGGCGCCACCAGCAGCGACAGCCTTGCGATCACGATAGGCCATTCCGATGCCGCACACGCGGTCACACTAGAAGCCCCACAAGCGAAACCGGCCGCGGTGGCGAGAGATGGCGCAGTGACGGCCGAACGCTGGAATGGCGTCAGCGGCGAAACCATCGAGGAATTCACCAAGAGCCGCGCCTTCCGCAGTGACCCGCCATCGGCGACCACGCCGCTGGCGGCGCTCGACCTGCCGCGCGGCGGCAATGAGTACGGCGTGCGCGTGCGCGGCTATCTGCTCCCCCCCGTCGACGGCGACTATCGCTTCTGGATCGCGGCGGACGATCGTGGTGTGTTATCGCTGAGCACCGATGCCAGCCCCGACAACAAGATCGTCATCGCCTTCACGCCGGAACACACGGCGGTTGGTGACTTCGACCACAATCCGCAACAGGCAACGGGGCCGATTGGCCTGGAAGCCGGCAAACGCTACTACTTCGAGATCTTGTACAAACAAAACGACGGCAAGGACCATCTGTCGGTGGCATGGCAAATTCCTGGGCGGGAAAGAACAATCATCGACGGCAAGTACCTGGCGCCCTATCAACCCTGACGACGATCACGAGAACAAAGGAGTTTCTACAATGCGCTACAGTCTCTGCTCGTACAGCCTTCATCGCACCTTCGAGGCGGGCAACATCGATATTTTTGGCTATGTCGACTTTTGCAAGGCGTCCGGCTTTACGCAACTCGACCCGTGGAACGAGCACATCATGGGCGGCTACGCGGACGACGACTACCTCGACCAGATCGGGGCGGCCGCCGCCGTCGCCGGCCTGCCCTTTGGGTGTATCGCCGTCGACGGCGCCCATATGTATGCGCCCACCTTGGCCGAGAGTGAACACAACCGCAAGCGCCGCTATCGCTGGCTCGAAATTGCCGATTATCTGGGCGCCAAGCAACTCCGAATCGACGCCGGCGGCCGTGAGGACGTGACCGCAGAGGAGATCTTCGGCGAGGTCGTCGAGGGCTATCAGGACATCATCGCCCGCGCCAAGCCGCTTGGCGTCGAAATCATCATCGAGAACCACTGGGGCCCCTTCAAGAGTCCCGACGAACTGTACAAGCTGCTCGACGCCGTGCCTGGTCTTGGCCTGCTCTTCGACTCGTACAACTGGCCGGAGAAGACCCACGAACGCGCCTGGCGCCAATACGCCAAGTACGCGCGGTTGACTCACTTCAAGACCTTCTCCTTTGATGCCTATGGCAACGACCCCGAATGGAACATTCCTGCGGTCATCACCCTCTTGCAGGCGGCCGGCTACGACGGCTGTTGGGGCATCGAAAGCACCCCCTATGACGGCGATGAACTGACGGCCGCGCGCAAGACATTGGCGCTTTTGAAACGCACCCTGGAGGACTGAGCATGACGACCCACGACAAAGTCCGCGTCGGCGTCATCGGCGTCGGTCAAATCGGTAAACGCCATGTAGACACCTACGCCAAGATGGCCAACGTTGAACTCGTGGCCATCGCCGACCTCAACGAGCCGGAAGCGCAGCGCGTGGCCGGCGTTCACAACATCGCCAACGTCTATACGGATTTTCGCAAATTGCTGGCGCGTGACGATATCCAGGCCGTGGATGTCTGCCTCCACAACAACTACCACATGCCCGTGACCGTGGCCGCGCTCGAAGCCGGCAAAGACGTGTTTTGCGAAAAACCGATGGCCGGCGCCTATGTCGACGCCCTGAGGATGTGGGACACGGCGCAGCGCACCGGCCGCCGCCTCGGCATCCAGTTCGTCACCATGTATGCCAATGAGACCAAGGCCGCCAAGTTTCTGATCGACGGCGGGCACCTGGGTCACATCTACCATGTCCGCTCCAGCGGTCATCGCCGGCGCGGCCGCCCCTATGTCGACGGCTACGGCAGTCCCACCTTTGTCCAAAAGCAGCACTCGGCCGGCGGCGCGCTTTACGACATGGGGGTCTATCACATCGCCACGGCGCTTCATCTGATCGGCAACCCAGTCGTGACGCGCATCAGCGGCAAAACGTACCAGGAAATCGACATGGACGAGCAGCGGCGCGCCGCCTCCGGCTACAATGTCGAAGAACTGGGCCTTGGCTTTGTGCGGTTCGAGGGCGGGCTTACTATGGACATTGTCGAAGCCTGGGCCGTGCACATGGACAAGTTCGACGGCAGCATGATCTTGGGCAGCCAGGGCGGCTTGCGCATCGAACCCTTTGGCTTCTTTCGTTCGGTTGGCGATCTGGACCTGGACGCCAGCGCCAGCATGGAGGGCTTCGATTGGCGGCTGCACAACGTGCGTGAGGATGGTGACGCCTACGACGGTCCCCAGCAACACTGGATCGCGGCGCTGCAGGGTCGCGTGCCGCTGATGGCGACGGCAGCCTGCGCGCTGACGACGATGCTGATTTCAGAAGGCATCTATCTGTCGGACATGTTGGGCCGTGAAGTGACGGCAGCCGAAGTGCTCAAGAACTCGGTTTCGACGTCGGTGATGAACTAACACAGTCCGTTTTCATTTTCACACCTGGAGGATTGACCCTATGGCTTTCACACACGCCTTGTATCATACCCGCCGGGCCGCCGGTGCACTCCTACTGGTGGCACTCTGTGCCGTGCTTGTGCTCCCTGCCGCGCTGCCGGCGCAGGTGGCGCTGGCGCAGGGGGCGCAACGCATCAACTTCCCACCGGGTGGCACCTCCGCCAACATCGGCAACTTTGTGACGGCGGCGCAGCCGGTCATGTATGTGCTGCGCGCCAGCGCCGGCCAACAAATGACCGTAGGCGCCGGCTATGTCAACGCCCCCTACGCGGTCCTCATCAGCGACGCACGCGGCGTTGGCCTCGGTCAAGCGACGGCTGGCGCCAGTTGGACGGGCACCTTGCCCGCTACCGGCGATTACTACCTGACCGTGTCCGCACCGTCTACAGCCAGCGGCACGCGCGTCTACTTCAACTTGGTGATTTCGATTATCAGCAGTGGGCCGCCTACGCCACCGCAACCGGCGGTCGAACGCATCAACTTCGCCGCGGGCGCCGTCTCGGCCACCGTCAACGGCAGCATCAATGCGACCAGCATCAAGCGCTATGTGTTGCGTGCCATGGCCAACCAACAGATGACCGTCCAGACCAACAGCACGGGGCCCTTCCGTCTCACCGTCAGTGGCGCCAGTGGCCAGAACCTGGGTACGGTCAACGCCAACGAGACGTTGACGGTGCAACTGCCGCGCTCACAGGATTACTTCCTTACGCTGCAATCGCCAACCGACGTGCCCACGGCCAACTACACGCTGCGTGTCACCGTCGTCGGCGGCGGCTCGCGACCCACCCCGACCCCGGCGCCGGCCACCCAACGCATCCAATTTGCCCCGGGCACTACGTCGGCCACGGTCTACGGCAGCACGCCGCAAAATTATGTGCTGAAGGCGATGCGTGGTCAGGCCATGATCGTCGAGTTATACACCGACGCCGGCGCACCCGCCCAGGCGACCGTCACGACCGCCGGCGGCCAGACATTGGGCAGCGGCACGCAAGCCTATCCCTTCTCGGGCCAATTGCCGGCCACGCAGGACTACTATATCAGTGTCCAGTCGCCAGCCGGCGCTGGCCGTGCGCGCTTCACGCTGCGCGTGAGTATCTACTAGTTGTTCGTCCGCCAACGAGACCAGGTTTCGCCAAGAAACCTGGTCTCAGCACCTTTGCCAAACCTCATACCCATGAACCTTTTTCGCCGGAGTGGCGCTTTGGCGCAGGATGTAACCGATGGCGGTGAGCGGGTCACGCACCTGACGCCCAACACGAGCTACTACGCTCACCTGTCTATCTACCAGTTTGCACTGCCCTATTGCCAGGATGGTCTGGTGCTTGATGCCGGATCAGGCGCCGGGTACGGCGCCGCGTATGTCGCCGCGCATGGCGCGCGGCAGGTCGAAGGCATCGATGCCAGCGTCAAAGCCGTCGAATTCAGTCAAAAGCATTTTCAGCGTGACAACCTCCGCTACCAAATGATGGGACTGGAGTCAATCACTGGCTTTCCGGCCCATTCCTTCGACCTGATTTTTACGTCAAATACGCTTGAGCATGTCGCAGACGTGCTTGCCTTTCTGCACAGCGCGTGGTCATTGGTGAAGCCGCAGGGAGTGGTGGTGGTAGCGGTGCCACCCGTCTATCATGCCGAGTCCAAAGCCGCTAACGTAGCCAATCCCTATCATCTCAATATCTGGTCGCCGCGCCAATGGCACGCCACAATCGGCCAGTACTTTGCCGCGGTTGAATGCGTACGCCATCACTTTGAAAAGCCGGGCTACGTACTGGATTTCGCCGATACACCGCAAAGCTGTCACCTGCGTGAAGACGACTTCTTGTTTTTGCCTTCTTCCGTTGACGAACTATGCCGGATCGGCGCAATCACCGCCATGTTTGTCGCTAGCCAACCCCGCGCAGCCAATGAAGTGCCGGCGCTTGGTCGCCCAGTAGAATTTGTGGACGATTCGTTCTCACGCGCACCGGTGCAGAGCAGCCGGCGCCGCTTGGCGAACGTACGTGCTTGGTTGCGCCGGTGACCGTTAGATTCGCAATTCTTCGTGATTGACAAAGCCAATTTCGTAGGCTAAAATTACTATCAGTTGTATAGCCTCAGCATATCTTTCGTTGGTTTGGAAACGTGTCCAGAAGCACACAAAATTGGTTGTTGCTGCTGCCCCATAAGCACGATCGCAGCAGTTGATTGCTACACGGAAGTCTTAATCAGGTTCACACACAAGAGGAGGCAGTATGGACGCAATTTGGGGATGGATCGGGGCGATTATCGTCGGTGGGATAGCTGGCTGGTTGGCCGGCAAGATCATGCGCGGTGGCGGTTTCGGCTTGATCGGCAATGTTCTGATCGGGATCGTTGGCGGTCTATTGGGCAACTGGCTGCTCAGCGTCTTACCGTTCTTCAGTTCCATGCAGCCGTGGGGCGTGATTGGTAGCATTATTATCGCCGCCATCGGCGCCGCCATTATTCTGGCGATCGTAGGATTGTTTAAGCGCGGGTAAGCGACGCTGGTTCGCAATCAGACAAAACATGAGCGGTGACAGCACTTGTCTGTCACCGCTATCTGTGTGGAGCGCATATGCGATACTTTATTGGCATTGACTCTTCGACGACTGCTACCAAAGCGTTGCTTATTGATGAGCAAGGCGACGTAGTCGCCGTGGCAGCCACTGAATATGGCTACGACACCCCTCGCCCGTTGTGGAGCGAGCAAGATCCCGAACTGTGGTGGACTGGCACGGCGCAGAGTATCCGCAGCGTCATGGCGGACGCCGGCATCAAGGCGGACGACGTGCATGGCATTGGGCTCACCGGCCAGATGCATGGGCTTGTTCTGCTGGATGAGGCCGGCCAGGTGCTGCGCCCGGCGATTCTGTGGAACGACCAGCGCACCGGCGCGCAATGCGACGAAATCCGCCGGCGCCTGGGCAAACATAAGCTCATCGAGATCACCGGCAATGATGCGCTGACCGGGTTCACCGCGCCCAAGATTCTCTGGGTACAGGAAAATGAACCGGAAGTCTGGCAGCGCACGCGCCACATTCTGCTGCCCAAAGACTACGTACGCTACAAGCTGACTGGCGCGTATGCAATCGACAAGGCGGACGGCGCCGGCACGATCCTGTTCGACCTCAAGGCGCGCGATTGGTCGCCGGTCGTGCTCGCCGCGCTCGGCATTCCGCCCGCCTACTTGCCGCCCACCCATGAAGGTCCCGCCATCACCGGTTATCTCTCCCACGATGCCGCCGTAGCCACCGGGCTGCGCGCCGGCATGCCGGTCATGGCCGGCGGCGGCGATCAGGCGGCCGGCGCCGTGGGCGTAGGCGCTGTGCAAGTCGGCATCGTTTCGTTGGCGCTGGGCACGTCGGGTGTCGTCTTTGCCACCACGGGTGGCCCATTTGTGGAGCCGGAAGGACGGTTGCATGCATTCTGCCATGCCGTGCCGGGCCGCTGGCACTTTATGGGGGTCATGCTGTCGGCGGCGGGCAGCCTGCGCTGGTATCGCGATACGTTGGCACCGGGCGTAGGGTACGACGACCTGTTGGCCCCCGCCGCCAACGTGCCCGCTGGCAGCGAAGGGCTGCTCTTCCTGCCCTACCTGACCGGCGAACGGACGCCCCATCCCGACCCGCTGGCGCGCGGCGCTTTTGTGGGTCTGACAGTGCGTCACGGTCTGCCCCACATGACGCGCGCCGTGATCGAGGGCGTCTCCTTCGGCCTGCGCGATAGTTTTGAGCTGATCAAAGCGGGCAGTGGCGCAGCGATCACCCAGGTACGCGTCTCCGGCGGCGGCGCCAAAAGCCCGCTGTGGCGACAGATTCTGGCCAACGTGATGAACGCCGAGATGGTGACCGTCAACACGACGGAAGGCGCCGCCTACGGTGCGGCCTTGCTGGCCGGTGTGGGCGCTGGGGTGTGGCCGGACGTGGACGCCGCCTGCCGCCGCACGATCCATGTCACCGGCAGCACGCAGCCGCAACCGGACGTCGTTGCCGAATATGAACGCTGGTATCAGGTCTACCGCGGCCTCTACCCGGCGCTCAAACCCACGTTCGACGCCGTGGCCTAGTACAGCCGGGCCGACCGCAGGCTTCGGCAAGGAGAAACACCAGTGGTGACGCATACTGGGGTAACTTGCCTGCGGCATGAAAATGAAGGGGAATTGTTCAGGAAAAGGTTTTCTGAAAGCGCCTTCAAGATATCGCAAATACCGGAGCCTGTCAACGTCCCGTCACACCATGCCGACATTTGATAGGCTCCACGGACGGATTCCCCACAGGTGTGGGTGAATAGAGGGGGAGGTTTCCCCTCAGAAGTAAGGGTAGAGGGTTCTTTCAGCCAAAACGCCCGGTAATATAGTCCTCCGTGCGCTTGTTTTTTGGGTTTGTGAATATCTGTTTGGATGGGCCAAATTCGACGAGATGGCCGGTGCGGAAATCATCCACCATAAAAAACGCGGTATAGTCAGCCACGCGCGCTGCCTGCTGCATGTTGTGGGTCACGATGATAATTGTGTACTGTTCGGCCAGTTCGCGCATCAAATCTTCAATCCGCAAGGTCGCGATGGGGTCCAATGCCGAACACGGCTCATCCATCAGAATGATGTCGGGCTTGATGGCAATCGCACGCGCAATACAGAGCCGTTGTTGCTGGCCACCGGAGAGGGAGTAGCCACTCTGTTTGAGTTTATCCTTGACCTCGTCCCACAAGGCCGCGCTACGCAACGACTCTTCGACCAGTCCATCCAGATTGCCCTTGTACCCATTGATCCGCGCACCCCAGGCGACGTTTTCATAGATGCTCTTGGGAAACGGGTTCGCTTTCTGGAAGACCATGCCGACCAGTCGCCGCACCTCGACGGCATCGACATCTTGGTCGTAGATGTTCTTGCCATGAAAGAAGATCTTTCCCTCGGTGCGTGCGATCGGCACCAGGTCATTCATCCGGTTGAAGGCACGCAGCACCGTGCTCTTGCCGCAACCGGAGGGGCCGATGAGTGCGGTGATCTTCTGGCGTTCAATCGAGAGGTCGATGTCGCGCACGGCATGGAACTTGCCGTAATAAACGTTGAGTTTGTCGGCGCGAATGGCGTACTTTTGGTCGTCCATTGCCGCCTGACCATTGGTCGAAATGCTCATGCCTAAGCTCTCCGCGAATAACGATTACGCAACCAGATCGCCGTTGCGTTTAAGGCGATTAAAAGAAACAGCAGCACGATGATGGCTGCCGAAGCCAGATGGGCGAACTCTTTTTGTGGGCGCGAGGTCCACTGATAAATCTGCGCCGGCAGCGTCGTGTACTTGGAAAAGACACTGTCCGGGTTGACCACGATGAAGGTCGAGACGCCGACGACGATCAACGGCGCCGTTTCGCCAAAGGCACGCGAGACAGACAGGATCACGCCAGTCAGTATCCCCGGAAGCGAACTCGGCAACACGTGATTCCACACGGTCTGCCATTTGGTGGCGCCCAGGCCATAGCTTGCCTCGCGGATCGCGCGTGGCACGGCACGAATTGCCTCGCGCCCATTGATGATTACCAGGGGCAAGATCAAGACGCCGAGCGTGAGTCCCGCCGACAAGATCGTGCGCCCATTGGCAGTCGCCTGATCATTGACGCCGAAGATCGCGCCGCTCGTGATCGGCGCCAGAAAGCGTACAAAGACGGCGAGTCCCAACATACCGTAGATGATCGAAGGCACGCCGGCCAGGTTGTTGATGTTCGTTTCGATCAACTGGTCGATGCGGCTCTTTCCCGAACTATATTCCTCCAGATAGATGGCGGCCGCCACACCCAAGGGCACGGCCAACAAGAAGGCGATGATCGTCACCCACAGTGAACCGAGAATTGCCGTCGCGATGCCGGCCTTCAACGGATCCGATGACTGGGAGGAGGTGATAAAGTTCCAGTTGACCCAACTCCTGAACTGCAAGACTGCATTGGGAATCGCCGCCGTTTGTGCCTCGATCTCCGTACGGTTGAAGATGGACTCAGCCAGTGACCAACTGTCGGCAATTTGCGGTTTCAATATTTCCGCATCAATGAGCGCGGCCAGATCTTCCGGGGTGCGTTGTGCCAGCGGTATCTGCGCTTCCAACGCGCGGATGCGCCCGCTGGAGACAGTCGTCGTGAGCATCTCTGCCAAGACCGCTGCCGGCTGGGTGGCAATGTCGGTGCCAAACACCTTGCTGACAAAGAAATCCAACGTGCCGCTGGCAGCGCCGGGAATATAGCGTAAGATGGGTTTCTCCGGCCACGTTGGATCCACATCCGACCACTTATCGGCCGTAGTGAAAATCTGCTGCAGTTGTGCGGTCGTCACGCCTTGCAAGAAGGTATTTTCCTGGCTCACGACCACCGAAACGCCGTCGTTGCCGATGCGAAACTCCAGCGGTTGGCGTTTCTTGAGCAGACACGCCGATCCATCCAAGGGATCCATCGGACGGCTGGCATTGGCGATATCCGCTGCACCGTCCACGCAGAACTGGCGGAAGCCGGCATCCGTGCCATTCGATTCGACCGTAACCGTGCCACGAAAGTCGCCGGTTGCTTGAAAGTCGTCGGCCATACGCTGCGTGATTGGGGCGACCGTCGAGCTACCGACCGCCATAATATCACCGGCGACTGGGAGTAGGTTCTGGGCGGTTGACGGCGTCAGCCCTGTTGATCGCGTCCAGGTGTCCACACCACTGGTGATGGTTTCGGCGCTGGTCGGGAAGTAGCCAACGCTGTCGATGGCACCGTTTACATTGGTCAGATAGTAATAGACAAACGCCGCGACCTGGGGCTTCAGCTCCATGATTTGCTGGGTCGTATAGATAAAGAGCGGACGCGCCAAACCATAGGCGCCGGACTCGACGGTGGCCGCGCTCGGCGCCACACCGTCAACCGGCTGCAGCCGCAATTCGTCGGCATGCTCGTCATAGAAAGCATAGCCAAAGAAGCCGATAGCCGTGGGCCGCTTGGCCACGTTGCTCGCCAATACCTGGTCGTCTTCACTGGCTAACGTGTGTGGAGCCGCCAGCATTTTGTTCTTGTAATAGTTGACAACTAGTGTCTCTGGGTCGACCTTGTTCTGGAGGGCGACATAGCCGAACGCGTCGTTGGTGATATCCAGCAGCAGCACAACCAGAATCACGACGCCAATCAGCGTAGCACCCCAGAATAATCCGTGCCAGCCACGTCCGGCACGCTGACGCTGGCGGACAAATGTACGGTACTGCTCGCCTGCCGGGTAGGCCCCGGCCGTGCGTTGATCGTTGCCAGCCATGATCAATATTCCTCACGGAAACGACGCACGATCCACCGACTGATGATGTTCAATACCAGGGTCATGATAAAGAGCATGAGTGCGATGGAAAAAATGCTATCGTAGTCAATTGAATCGTAGCTCAAGTCGCCGCCGCTGATGCGCACAATGTGCCCAGTCATCGTCTCAGCCGCCTTCAATGGATTCAGGAAGTTGAGACCATTCATGGCGTCACCCCACGTCGCAAAGTTGCGTGGCCCAGAGCCGGCTGCAATCGCCACAACCATGGTCTCACCTACCGCACGCGACATAGCCACGATAAAAGCCGCCGCAATACCCGAGATCGCGGCCGGCAGCACAATCTTGATCGCCGTCTCGAACTTGGTGGCGCCCAGCCCATAGGACGCCTCACGCAAGGCGTGGGGCACGGCACTCAGCGCATCCTCGCTCATCGAACTGATCAACGGAATGATCAGAATGCCGATCACGATGCCTGCGGAAGCGACATTAAAGATCTCCACCTGTTCCTTGCCAAGGATCGTTTGCAGCAAGGGCGTCATAAAACCCAGTGCAAAAAAGCCGAAGACTACCGTCGGGATACCGGCGAGAACTTCCAACACCGGCTTGAGCATCGCACGTGACCGGGGCGTCGCATATTCGCTGAGATAAACGGCAATCATCAGGCCGAGCGGCAATGCCACCGTCATGCCAATCAGGCTCGTCAGCACCGTCGCGTTGAAGAGCGGGAAAATTCCGAACTTCATGATTTGCGGCTGCCACGCCGTACCTGTGAAAAACTCCCACAAGGTCACTTCCGGCCGCATAAAAAAGCGCCAGGCGTCGACAATCAGCACAAGGACGATACCGGCCGTCGTCAAGATTGAAATATAGCCTGCCACGCGCAGCAACACCCCGATCAATGCCTCGCCGGGCCGGCGCCGCTTGCGCAGACGCACGGCGATGTCAACCGCAGACGCCTTGCGCGGCACGATCGGCACAAAGGGCTTTTGCGTTAATTCCTGTTCCATAAACCGCTTCCTCTGCAACGGAAAGGGCGGCTTTCCCAACAGTACAGGGAAGAGGCAGATTCGCCTCTTCCCTGTACTATGCCGCCCGTATGTTGGAAAACGCCTACTGACCCATGGCCGTCAACCAAGCTTGCTTGGCGCCATCCAGCGCTTCGCTGGAAGCCGGGAAGTAGCCGACGCTGATCACTTCTTCGTCGACATGTGTCAGGAAGTAGTTGATCAAGGCTGCAACTTGCGGCTTGTCTGCCATG
>Ga0105047_10000283_pt1 | contig 80636 bp, 70 predicted proteins | sample MAT04_FD_78384 | JGI IMG/M metagenome (GOLD analysis project Ga0105047, IMG submission 78384) | Freshwater microbial communities from Lake Fryxell liftoff mats and glacier meltwater in Antarctica - MAT-04 (megahit assembly) | ecosystem: Environmental > Aquatic > Freshwater > Ice > Liftoff... | reverse complement strand
TCACGAGACAAACGAGCTGCTCGGCCACGACCCATGCGGCCAAGACCCCGTGAAAAGAGACGGCGCCTTCGCGGCGCTGGTCTCGTCTCGACGTGCCCGTGCCCGTGCCCGTGCCCGTGCCCGATCTCGGAGCTCACTAGGCTACGACCGTGCCCTCGCACCACCACGATCTCGTCGCGTGAGGTCGTTTCACACCAGTCCCCTAGAACGTCACCTTCGCATCGAGGCCCGCGTTCCACGCGAGGTACGTCTCCGCCTTCACGAAGTTCTTCCCCGGCTCGGTGTTCGAGCAGTAGGTCGTCCCCGCGTAGCCCGCCGCGCTCGTCGACACGCAGCCCGCGATCGGGTTGTTGATCGCCAGCTCGAACGAGGGGCCGAGCGAGAGGAACTTCGTGACGCGATAGTCGACGCCGATCGCGAGCGGGACGGAGACCGCGTGGTGCTCGAGCGAGACGTCGCCCTGCACGCTGCCGCCGCCCGCCGTCGCGAGGGCCTTCTGGAACGACTGCTGATCGTGCTGGTAGCTCACGCCGACGCTCACCCACGGGTCGACGTACTTCGACACGCTCGGCACGGGGGCGGCCGGATAGAAGCGCAGGTAGAGGCCGCCGTCCCAGCCGGTGCGGGAGAGCTTCGTCGAGCCGTCGTCGAGGTTCGAGCCCGATGCGCTACGGAAGCCGCTGCGGAGGCCCGCGCTGAGGAGCGGGATGAAGCGATAGCCGACGTACGCCTGACCGACGAAGCCGTTGCCCCACGGCGACGCGCCCTTCATGAGGGCGCCAGGGTCACCCTGGAACTGCACGCCGTTCGTCGGCGCGAACTTCACCGGAGAGTCCGACGGCGCGCCGCCGAACGACGGGCGGAGCACCAGCTCGAAGCCCTTCAGGCCCGCCGCGGAGTCCTCGGCCTTCGGTGCCTCGGCACCGGGCTCGGCGGCGAGCGCGGCCGCCGGCACGAGCCACGTGGAGGCGACGAACGAAGCGAAGAAGAGCCGATGGGAAAGACGCATGACAACACCCGTGCTGAGGGCCGCGCACCGTGCACGACGCGGTCGCGGCGTATCCACGATCCGGACCAACTCGTCCCGGACCGTGGTCGCCGCAAAGGGCCGCGTGCAGAGCGCGCTTTCACGGGTGATCGTGCGGGCGAGAGGCGCGAACGAACATGCGCATCACCGTGGCGAGCGGTCGCCGCGCGGACACCGGTTCACGGTGTGTGTGGGTTCGTTCACGCGTCCGCGATCACTTCCAGCTCACGGGCTGGAACCACTTGGCCTTGAAGCTGAGTGCCGGCTCGTCGGCGCCGGCCTGGACAGAGCCGGTCGCCTCGCCCCATGCCTGGCCGCCAGACGCTGCGCTCTTCAGGATCATGTTGCATGCGCCGTCCTTCGTCGACGGGAACGCGTTCACGCCGCTCGTTCCGGTGAAGCGGCTGTAGTGAATCGAGACCTCGCGGAGCTCGATCACGGGCTGGACGAAGCCGACCTGCGGACCGCGCTTCTCCTTGCAGACGTCGGTGCCGTTCTCGTCCTTGCCCACGCGGATGACGATGGTGGGATCCTTGTCGAGGCCCGCGGCGATCGGCGGCGACCGATCGAGCGTCGCGGTGATCTCGTAGTAGGAGGTGCCGTCGTTCGGGTAGAGGTTCGTGTGACTCACCGCGACGCTCTTCACCTTCATCGGCGTGCCGTTGACGGTGACCTCGAACAGAGGGCTCGTCGGCATCGGCTCCTCCTCCTCCTTCGGCGTCGTGTCGGGCGTCGAGGCGTCCTTGCCGGGCGTCACGGGCGTCGGGGTGGTGCCGCCGTCAGGGGTGGTCGTGGTGCCGCCGCCGTCCGTGTCGTCGGCGCTGATGACGTTGGTGGAGCCCGACGAGCAGCCGGTGAGCATGCCGGTCACGAGCGCGAGAGCCGTGAAACCAAGAGTCGAAACCTTCACAGGAACCTCCAAAGGGCACCGACGTGGTCGCGGTGTGGCCTTTGGACGACCCTTACAGTGTAAAACTCAAAGAAAAGCACCCGAGGGTGCTCTTTCGGGCCTCAGACCTCGATCGACTCCCCGGGGCCGGGCGCGTGCACGTCGTCGATGCCGATCGCGCGGAGCTTCTCGCCGAGCACCTCCTGGGCCTTCGGCTCGCCGTGCACCATCGCGATGTGCTTGAGCGGCCCGCGTGCCTTGAGCTCGGTCGCGTACTCGACGAGGTCCTTCTGATCGGCGTGCGCGGAGAAGCCGTCGAGCACCACGACCTCGGCGCGAAGGTCGCGTTCCACCCCGAAGATGCGCACGCGCTTCCTGCGCTCGACGATGCGGCGGCCGAGCGTGTGCTGCGCCTGGAAGCCGACGATGCAGACGGTGTTCTTCTCGTCCTCGATCGTCGCCTTGAGATGGTGGACGATGCGCCCGGCCTCGCACATCCCGCTCGCGGAGATGATGACCGACGGCTCGCTCGAGGCATCGAGCGCCTTCGACTCTTCCTTGTCGCCGACGTAGACGAGGTCCTCGAACTCGAACGGCGAGTCGTTGCTCTGGATGAGCGCGCGCGTCTCCGAGTCGTAGCACTCGGGGTGCAGCCTGAAGATGTCGGTGATCTTCACCGTGAGCGGCGAGTCGACGAAGACGGGCATCTTCGGCATGCGTCCCTGCTTCTTCAGCGTGCGGATCGCATAGAGCACCTCCTGCGCGCGCTCGAGCGCGAAGGAGGGGATGATGAGCTTCCCGCCGCGCTTGTACGTGCGCGCGAGGACATCGGCGAGGTCGTCCTCCATCGCCGCGATCGGCTTGTGGAGCCGGTCGCCGTAGGTGCTCTCGGTGACGAGCACGTCGGCGTCGTCGATCACCTCCGGGTCGCGGAGGATCGGCATGTGCTTGCGGCCGAGGTCGCCTGTGAACACGATGCGCTTGCGCTTCCCCTCGTCGTCGACGTCGATGGCAGTGACGGCGCTGCCGAGCACGTGCCCGGCGTCGTGGAACGAGATGTGGATGCCGGGCGCGATGTTGATCGTGCGGTGGTAGGGCACCGCGATCATCTGCTCGAGGGTGCGCACGACGTCGTCGAGCGTGTAGAGCGGCTCGACTGGGTCCATCTGCGCGTGATCACGGGCGATCGACTTGTTGATGTAGCGCGCGTCCGCCGCCTGGATCATCGCGGCGTCCTCGAGCATGACCGCGCAGAGGTCGCGCGTGGCGGGGGTCGTGTAGATCGGCCCTTCGTAGCCCTGCTTCACGAGGAGCGGCAGCGCGCCAGAGTGATCGATGTGCGCGTGCGAGAGAACGACGGCGTCGAGCGACGCCGCGTCGACGCCGAGGTTCTGGTTGTGCTCGATCGACTCGCGGCGCTTGCCCTGGAACATCCCGCAGTCGAGGAGAACGGTCGCGTGCTTCGTGCGAATGACGTGCTTCGAGCCGGTGACGGTCTGCGCGGCCCCGACGAAGTCGATGTGCATGCGCCTCAGACTATCGCGATGTCGGGAGCAGCTCGGAAATCATCGTCTGGATGGCCTCGGCGCGGGCTCGGTCGCCGCTGCCGAAGGCATCGCCGTTCGCGAGGAGGACGACGCCGGTGCCCGAGACGAGATCGACGTAGAGGCCCGTCGTCGCGCCTGCATCCTCGCCTTCGTGCCCCGCGACGCGTCTGCCACCGATCGTGCGGAGCTGCCAGCCGAGCCCCTGCTCCGCCTCGGGCGCGTCGGCGCTCAGCATGGTGCGGACGCCCTTTGCCGAGAGGATGCGCGTGCCGTCGAGCTCGCCCTCGCGAAGGATGGCGCGGGCAAATCGCGCGAGGTCGCCGGCGGGTGCGTGCAGGTCGACCGCGGGATACACGGCGTGCGACGGAGGCGGCAACGCGACGAACGCGCCATTGCGATACGCATGCGGTGTCGCGACCGCGAACGGAGGATGCTCCGGCAGGGACCATGAGGTTCGGGTCATGCGCAGCGGCGTGAACACGCGCCTCGTGGAGAAGCTCGCGAAGCTCTCGCCGGCGACGTGCTCGACGGAGAGCGCCGCCAGGGCAGCGCCGACGTTCGAGTACGTGAGCTTGCTCCCCGGGCGGTCCTCGAGGAACGCGGTGGCTCGCGGCGCGTCGTCACGTGTGAGGTAGGCCTTCAGGAACGCGGCGAGGGGGTTGCCCGTCGCGTGGGCCGAGAGCTCGTCGTCGAGGTCGCGAATCGAGGCTCGATGCGTGAGCAGCATGCGGAGCGTCAGCCGCTCCGACCATCGAGGATGCCGGACCGCGAAGCCGACGTAGCTGCCGACATCGAGATCGAGATCGAGCCTTCCGTCGTCGACCAGCTGCATGACGCACGTTGCGACGACGAGCTTGGCGATGGATGCCGCCTCGAAGACCGTCTCGCTCGTCGCGTCGAGCTTCCTCGCGACGTCGTAGAGCCCGGCCGCGCCGACGCTCTCGCCGTCGCGCGTGAAGGCCGCGAACGCGACCCCGGGCACGTGCGCCCGCGCGAGCGTGCCCTCCGCGAGCGCCCTCGTGGACGTGGACGTCGGCGACCCGCCGTCGCCCCCCGCGTGCTCCCTCCGGCTCCGGCACCCGCTCGTCGCGACCGCCGCTGCGACCGCCATCACGACGAACAGTCGCATGCTCACCCTCTCAGGGAATACGATTCGCCGCGAGGCCAGCCGCGCCCATGCCTGCCGCGGGCGTGCCGCCGTTGCCCGCCTTGCCGTGCACGAGGCTCGTGGCGCCGGACGTCGTCACGAGCCCTTGACCGCCCTGGTAGACCGCGAACGACGAGCCTCCGCCGCCTCCGCCGCCCGCGCCGCCTGCGCCGCCTGCGCCGCCGGCGTCCCCTGCCGTACCGCCGTCGCCGAAGCTCTTCACGTCCTTGCACATGCCGACCGCGAGGACGTCGAACGTGCAGCCGATCGTGCAGGGATCGGTCGACGCGCCCGTCGTGCCCTTCGTTCCGGCCGCGCCCACGGTGCCCGCGCCGCCGTTGCCGCCGTTGCCGGCATCGCCGCTCTTCACCTTGCCGCCGTTGATGGTGACCGTCGCGTCCCACGCGAAGACGCCGATGTTCGAACCGCCGCCCGACGCGGGGGCGCCCGACCCGCCCGCTCCGCCGCCGCATCCCTGCGTTCCGTCCTTGCCGCAAGAAGGCGGCCCGGCGTTCGGGGTGAAGTCACACCCGGTCATCGCAAGATTGACGAGGCACGTGCCGCACGTGACGCATGCGCCGAGGCCGGCCGCGACGCCGTTCGCCCCGGGACCGGCAGGGTCTCCGCCCGCCGCCGTTCCGGGCGCGTATCCGTTCAGGGGATCGTAGTTGCCGCCGGGCGCACCCGCGCCCTGTCCGCCGGCGGCCCCTGGCGCGCCGGTTCCCGCGGCGCAGCTCGCCGGAGCAGGCGTGCCCGCGTCGCCCTTGGCCCCGTTCGGGCCTGCGACGGCGTCGGCCATCTCGATGCGAACGTCGTTCATCACGAGCGACGTGGTCGTGCCTGTGGCGACGACTCCGTAGAGCGACTCGCCGGCGAGCACCTGAGCGGCCAGCTTGCTCTCGACGCGAAGATCCGTGAGCGTCGCCGCGCCGCCGAGGTCGCGTGCCTCGACCGTGATGTTCTGTCCGGCGGGGGCGCGTACGATGACGGCCTCCTCCGGCGACACGCAAGCGCGCTTCCAGGTGGTGCCGGTGGCGTCCCAGCCGCCGACGACCTCGACGCCCACGACGAGCGTGAGCTTCTCGACGTAGGTGCCTCGCGCCGCGAAGACCTTCGTGCGGAACGCGGCGCCCGCGCGGGTGACGGAGTGGCTCAGCGTCTTGCACGGGGCGGCGCGCGTCCCGCACGTCGAGCTGTTGGTTCCCGCCGGCGTGACGAAGATGCCCTGCGCGTCGTCCGGGACGTCGGCCGGGCAGACGACGTCGGCGGCGTCGAGGCCTGCGTCGCTCGGCGCGTCGGGCACGCCGGTATCGGGGACGACGGACGTATCCGCGCCTCCGTCCGGGACGGGCTTGAGGGTCGGCTCGGGCTCTGGAATCGAGACCTCGGTCCCGCACGCGATGGCGAGCGGGATGCCGACGATGGCCGCGAGCGAGAGGAGATAGAAGGTACGGAAGCGATGCACAGTCCTGCGCATCACGTCAGCGTAGCATCGCCCGCAAGGCAGGGTCGGAACTCGCGTGTCGGGGATCGTCGGCCGCGAAGAGCACGGTGAGGACCACGAACCCGGCCCAGAGGCCCGCGAGGTGGAAGAGCATGGTAGCGCCGCCGTACCGCGTGAAGAGGAGCCCCGAAACAGGCGGCCCGAGGAGCATTCCCGCCGCATAGGCCGCGTTGTAGAAGGCGTTCGCGCGGCCGAGCTCACTCCTCGGCGTCACGACGCCCTGGAGCGCGAGGCTCACGGGCGAGATCGACGCGAGCGTCGCTCCGGCCACGAACACCGCCACGCACATCAGCGCGAACGACGGCATCAGCACGAAGCACGCCACCATCGCGCCGCCGATGGCCGCGAGGATTCGCATGACGAGAAGATGCCCGTGGCGGTCGCCGAGGCGCCCGGCCCACGTCGACATCACCAGCATGCCGGCGGCGAAGAACGCGGTGACGAGGATCGTGCGGTCCGCGGGGATGTTCTTCGCGGCGATGAGGTAGAGCGGCATGAAGAGCACGACCGACGCCTGGAAGTAGCCATAGGAGAACGTGGCGAAGCACGAGGTCTTCGTGCGCCAGAAGATGCCGAAGGCCGTGGAGGGCTTGACGGGCTCGAGCGTGAGCGGGTCGAGCGTGGGCCCCTCTGCGCCGTGCGCCTCCAAGGAGGCGGTGCCCTTCGGCGCGCCCTCGAGCGCGAGGAGGACGACGGCGACGGCGAGGCAGGCGAGGCCTCCGGCGACGACGAAGGCGGTCCCCGTTCCCGAGACCCGAACGACATAGGCCGCGAGGACGGGACCGACCACGTACCCGAGGGCGAGCGAGATCGCGTAGAGGCTCATCACGAGCCCCTTGTTGCTCTTGTCGGAGCGCGAGAGCAGCGCCGTCTCGGCCGCCACCCACACGCCGACGGAGAACGCACCGTCGAAGAAGCGCGCGACGCTGAGGCCGAGGAGCGTCGAGAGGAACGGGAACGACGTGACGCAGACCGCGTAGCCGGCGAGCGCGGCCGCGAGCGTGGCCTTTGCGCCGAAGCGCTGCACGATCCACCCCGCGGGGATCGAGAGGCACACGATGCCGAGCGCGAAGGCCGCGGCGAGGCCGCCCATCGCGAGCTTCGGGATGCCGTGGGCGTCGAGGTGCACCGCGAGCACGGCGATCGACGTGCCGTAGGCGACCCCCAGCAGGACCACCACGGCGTAGATCACCCAGATGTTGCGGTCAGCGATGCGTCGAAACACAGGGCGTTTCTAGGCGATCACCGGCGTGCGGGATAGGGGCAGCGGTCGTCGCGAGGCGGTGTCGTTCAGCGCGGCGTGACCGTCATCGGGAACCGGGCCGGCGTGAACTCGTTGTCGAGCTCGCCGTCCACCACGCGAAGCGCCTCGGTGTCCTCGGCCGCGCGGAGCAGATCCTTGTAGCTCGCGCCCTTGCCGTCGAGCAGCGTGTTGAGCCACTGACCCATCGCGTGGCCGCTGCGCCACGACGGGGCCTCGATGCCGTTCGTGATGAGATCGAGGTTCTGCGTCCCGCCTTGCTTCAGCGGGATGTAGTCCTTCTCGTAGTAGTTGTACGAGACGCAGCCGTCGACCCACATGATCTGGTAGCTGGCCGGGAAGTCCGCGGCCGAGAAGTTGCGCGGGTCGAGCGGGCCGAAGCCGATGTTCGAGTGCCCGTTGTAGAGGAACACGTCGCTGTTCTTCGTCGCGAACTTGTGGGGCGCGGAGTTGCTGTCGGCGCCGAAGTAGACGAGGAACTGGACGCCGACGTCGCGGGCGGCCTCGTTGCCGCTCTTCACGCTGACGGTGCGCTCCGCCGCGATCCAGTGCGTGTTGATGCGCGTCGCGAACTGCTTCTCGAGGTCCTGCTTCTCCGCGTAGGAGAGCTGCAGCGAGGAGCGACCGCCGTGGAGGCCGATGAGGTCCTTGAACGACGCGTTGTCGACCTTCTTGCCGCTGGCGAGGGTGAAATGCGCGAGGTCGACGGCGGGCTGGCCCTGCACGGGAACGGCCTTCAGCTCGCCGCCCGCGTCCATGACCTCCTGGAGGGTCGTCATGAGCTCGCCCCAGTTGTAGTCACCGGAGGGGCCGTTGGCGTTGTCGTGATCGATGTTGCCGTAGACGAGGCTGATGACGACCTTGTTCGGCTTGACGCCGCCCTTGTAGAGGCGCGCGTACTCGGGATACGAGGCGCCGCGGTTCGTCTTGTCGGCGCCGAGCCGCGCTTGAATGGGCAGGTACAGGCGCTCGGCGTCGCTCTTGGTGACCATGTTGCGCGGGTCGGTGAGCTTCGCGCGGTCGGCGGTGATCTTCTGCTGCTCGGCCTTCATCGCCGTCTGGCACGAGGCGACGCTCGGCTCGAAGACGTACCAGGCGCTCGAGAGGAACTCGCGCGAGTGCTCGTCGTTGGGGGTGCACTCGCGGAGGATGCGCTCGAGCTGCGAGCGGTAGTTGGGGCTGAGGACGGCGAGGGGGACGACGGTGCGGCGCGCGTACTTGACGCCGACGACCGCGTTGTCCTTGTAGGTGTACTTGACCTCGAGCATGTCCTTGCCGCGGTCACCGGCGACGTTCGGGTCGAGGACCTTCACGGTGCGCTTCACGAAGGTCGACGGGTCGACCTCCTTCAGCTCGCGGCTGTTGACCGCGATGTCCGAGGTCCGCATCGGACCGAAGGCCGTCTGCGACTGGTTGCGGACGGCCGCGAGGATGGTCGAGTCGCTGCTGCCGGCCTCGACGTAGACGGTGCCGGCGAACGTCAGCGTCCGCGAGCGCGCGGTGATGCTGGTGAGGTCGTCCTCGCTTCCCTCGGCGCCTTCGTCGTTCGCCGTGTCGGCCGAGCAGGCCGCCGTGGTGGCGAGGAGGCCGACGAGGAGAGCGGAGAGCAGGCCGGTGCGGAGGAGGCGGGACACGTTCATGGTGCCCGGCCTGGTCGCACGATGTATGCCTGCAGCCTACACGGAATGGCGTCCCGTAATGACACGGGAAAGTCGGGTCGCCTGGGTTGGGTTGCGGACGCCGATGGACGACGCGAGATCCACCGGTCGCGTCGTTTCACGACGCCAGCGCGCTTCGGATCTTGTCGCCGACCTCGGTCATCGCGGCGTCGCTCGGGTACTTCGTGCGCGGCCAGAAGAAGCCCTTCAGGCCGTCGCCCTTCGTGCGCGGCACGACGTGCGCGTGAAGGTGCGGAACACTCTGGCTGACGACGTTGTTCATCGCGATGAAGGTGCCTTGTGCGGAGACCGCGACGGGGAGCGCGCGCGCGAGCTGCTGCACGCGCGCGAAGAACGGCGCGAGCGTGGCGGCAGGCAGCTCGGGCAAGGTCACGACGTGCGCCCTCGGCACGACGAGCACGTGCCCGTGGAAGAGCGGCTTCACGTCGAGAAACGCCACGCACACGTCGTCCTCGAGGACGAGCTCGGCCTTCGCTTCACCACGGGCGATCGCGCAGAAGATGCAAGCCGTCGGCATCCAGGCAGCGTAGGGTCACGTCATGGCGCTGGCGAAGCACTTCGTGAGGGTCGCGTCGCTCGCACTGCTGGCGAGCGCATGCGCCGCGCCGAGCGCGCCGGGGATGGTGCTCGTGCCTTACAGCGGCACGTCGAGCGGCCCGGGCTCGATGCTCGTCGCGTTCCCGACGACCGCATGCACCGGCACCGCGAGCGCGGTGTTCCTCGACGAGAAGGGCGGCTTCGTCGGTGCGGTGGCGCCCGGCACGGCGACCTACCTCGCGTTCCCGGAGGAGGCGACGCGCCTCTTCGTCGTCACGAGCCAGGACGTGAACGCGCCGAAGGGCACGTGGTTCCGTCGTCACGAGGTCGCGCGCCCGCCGGAGCGCGTCGAGCACGGCCTCCTCGTCGAGGTCGCGCGCGTCGACGCGAAGAACTGCTACCGGAACGCGACCCCCGCGCCGACCGTGGTGACCTACGAGGTCGCCACCCGCGCGACGAAGGACCTGAAGTGGCTCGACGTCCGTCAGGAGCAGGGCACGCGCTGGCTCGACGAGCACCGCGCGCGCGTCACCGAGCTGCTCGGGACGCCTCCGCCTGCGCCAGCGCCTGCAGCGACGACCACGACGCACGTTCCCTGACGAAGAAGCGGAGCGCCGCGTCGAGGTTGTGGGCCGCGGCCGGCGAGAGACCATCACCGAGCTCGAAGCTCTCGCCGCGGATCGCGAGCACCCATGCCGGCGGCGGCTCGCCGACGATCGTGCGATGCGTGTCGAGCACGGCGGCCGGTGACATGGCGTGGCTGCTGAAGCTCTCGTCACGGCGCGGCTCCACGCGACGATACTCGTAGGGAGCGTCGGCCTTCACGCTCGCGTCGACGAAGACGACGCGCTCGCGCCCCGCGAGGTCGAGCGAGTGCTCCACCTGCAGCTGGAAGTCGGTGAGGAATTCGACGAGCCCCGCGTCGACCTCCGCGCTCAGCAGCTCCGAGGCCCGCTCGACGAAGAGCGAGCCCAGCGCATCGTCACCGCGCGAAGGGTTTCCGACGCCGAGCACGAGCAGCGGCGGCCGTCGTGGGGACGCGGTCACTCGCCGCCCCGCACGATCTCCGCGATGCGCGCGCCGGTCGCGTCGACGATCTCGACCCTGAGCGGCATCTTTCCGAGCGCATGCGTGGCGCACGACAGGCACGGGTCGAACGCACGGATGGCGACCTCGATGTGGTTCAAGAGGCCCTCGGTCGGCTCCTTGCCGTCGAGGTACTGCCGCGCCACCTGCCGGATGGCCTCGTTCATCGCCTGGTTGTTGTGCGTCGTCGAGACGATGAGGTTGCACATCGTGACGAGGTCCTGCGAGTCGACCTCGTAGTGATGAATGAGCGTCCCGCGCGGCGCCTCGATGATGCCGATGCCCTCGCTCGCGCGAGGACCGCTCGCCACGAGGTCGTCGCCGTGGATGTCCTCGTCGTGCAGGAGCCGCTCGATGACCTCGGCGCAGTGGAGCATCTCGATCATCCGCGCCCAGTGGAACGCGAGCGGTGCGTGTATGACGTGCCGCGGCGTGCCGGAGCTGTCGAGGAACTGCTGGCGGGCCGCCTCGGCGAGCGGCGTGTCGATCTGGTCGCAGTTCTGGATGCGCGCGAGCGGGCCGACCTTGTACCAGCCGACCTCCGGCCCGAGCGAGCCGATGAACGGGAACTTCATGTAGCTCCAGGAGCGAACGTTCTCCTTCAGCTGCGAGCGATACAGCTGCGCGTCGAGGCCGTCGAAGAGGATGGCGCCGTCGGCGTCGCGAGCGCGCAAGGTGCCGTCGTAGAGATCGAGCTCTCCGTTCTTCCCGACGATGGACATCGAGCTCGAACGCACCGTGCCGAAGTCGTCGTAGAGCGCGCGGTTCGCGGCGTGCAGGTCGACGACCATCTTCACGCTCGCCTGCGACCACGCGAGGACGTCCTTCATCGAGGCGAGGAGCTCGTCTCGCTCGGCCTTCGTCACCGACTTGTTGACGCCGCCGGGGATGGATCCCGTCCCGTGGATGCGCTTGCCCGCGGTGATGCGGATCACCTCCTGGCCGAACTTGCGCAGCATCACCCCCTGGCGAGCGACGTCCGGGAACGCGGAGAGGACGCCGACGATGTTCCGGCGCCCCACGTCGCTGTCGAAGCCGAAGAGGAGATCGGGGGAGGCGAGGTGATAGAAGTGCAGCGCATGCGACTGGAGGATCTGCCCGTAGTGCATGAGCCGGCGCACCTTCTCGGCGGTCGGCGTGAGCGTGCGCGCGCCGACCACGAGATCGAGCGCCTTCGACGACGCGAGATGGTGGCTCACCGGGCAGATGCCGCAGAGGCGCTGCACCATGACCGGCACCTCCCAGTAGGGGCGGCCCTGGATGAAGCGCTCGAAGCCGCGGAACTCGACGATGTGCAGGCGGACCTGGTGCACCTTCCCCTGTTCATCGAGCAGGATGGTCACCTTGCCGTGGCCCTCGACGCGCGAGAGCGGATCGATCGCGATGCGCCTCAGCTTCGTCGGGTCCTCGGCTTTTTCGAGCTTGTCGGGCGTGGGGTCCATCGCGTTCGCTTGCCTCAGTCGTAGGAGATGAGACCGTGCCCCAGATGCGGCGTGCGGCCGGCGATGAGGTCGGTGAGGAACTGCCAGATGGCGTCTGCCGAGGGCGGACAGCCCGGCAGAAAATAGTCGATCTTCACGACGTCGTGCAGCGGGTGGACCTTGTCGAGCGGCAGCGGCAGCTCGATGTCGTTCGGGACGAAGCCGCGCGAGATGCCGGTGCCCGTGAGGTAGACGGTCGAGAGGCACTCCCGCACGTCGAGGTGGTTGCGCTGAGCAGGCAGCCCGCCGGTGATGGCGCAGGCGCCGATCGCCACGAGCACCTTGCAGCTTCTCCGGAATTCACGGAGCACGTGCACGTTCTCCGCGTTGCAGATGCCTCCCTCGATGATGCCGAGGTCGCAGGGGCCGCAGGTCTTGATGTCGGTGAAAGGCGAGCGATCGAACTCGACCTGCTTCAGGAGCTCGATGAGCCGCTCGTCGATGTCGAGGAGGGACATGTGACAGCCGAAGCACCCCGCGAGAGAGGCGGTGGCGACGCGAAGCTTCTTCTTCTCCGCGGTCATGTGCCCTCCTCCGGCTTCGAGGTGGATGCGACGGCGACCTCGCTCAGCGGATGTTCGTCGTACTTCCGCCGGCCGATCGGGACGAGGAAGCCGCGACGCTTGCGGAGGATGACTCCGACGGGGCACACGCTCATGGCCTTGTCGGTCACCGCGAGCGTGGTGTCCGCGAGCCGCCCGGACTCGGCGTTCACGATGAGGTGCTTCTTGATGCCACGGCCGGAGAGCGCGAACACGTTCTTGCCGTCGACCTCGGAGCTCGCACGGATGCACAGCTCGCAGAGGATGCAGCGGTTGAAGTCGAGGAGGACCTCGGGGTGCGAGGCGTCGACCGGCCGATCGGGGAAGAGCGGGTTGTAGTAGGGCGACATCACCTCGAGCTCGTAGGCGACGCCTTGCAGCATGCAGCTGCCGCTCGCCTCGCACGACGGGCAGAAGTGGTTCCCCTCCGTGAAGAGGAACTGGACGAGGTTCTTCCTGAGCTCACGGACCTCGGCGGTCTCCGACTCGACCTCGTCGCCCGCACGCGCGGGGGTCGTGCAGCTCGTGGCCGTGCGGCCGTTCAGCTTCACGGTGCACACCTTGCAGCTCCCGTGCGGCTTGAACTCCGCGTTGAAGCAGAGGTACGGGACGTAGACGCCCGCGGCCACCGCGGCCTGCAGGATGGTCTGGCCGGGCTCGAACGGGATGTCGCGTCCGTCCATCGAGAAGGTCGTGTCGCTCATGGCTCTTCCTCGCTGCTGAGGTGTGCGCCGGAGTCCTCGCGCCCGGTCGCCTCGCGCGCCGGAGCGAGCGCCTCGTCGAGATCGAACGACGGGAGGACCTCGAGCGAGGCAAGCCGCTGATCGAACGCGGGGCGGAACTTCTCGAGCGCGTGGAGCACCGGGTTTCCCGCGGTCGTCCCGAGACCGCAGTGGCTCGTCCGGGCCATCACGTTGCACACGCGCGCGAGGTCCTTCACGTCGCGACGCGTGCCCTTGCCCGAGACGAGGTGATTCGTCATCTGCTTCACCAGCGTCGTGCCGACGCGGCACGGCGTGCAGAACCCGCAGCTCTCGTGGGCGAAGAAGCGCGCGAAGTTGTCGACGATCTCGAGGATGTCGCGCGAGGCGTCGAACACCATGAATGCGCCCGCGCTCGAGACGTCCTCGAAGGCGATGCGGCGGCGGAATTCGTTGCGGGCGAGCAGCGTGCCCGAAGGGCCTCCGACCTGGACGGAGTGCGTGTTCTCGGCCCCGCAGTCGGCGAGCACCTGCTCGACGGTGACCCCGAAGGGGTACTCGTACACGCCGGGCCGCGCGACGTCGCCCGAGACGGAGAGGATCTTGGTGCCGGTGGACTTCGCGGTCCCGTGCGAGCGCAGCCACTCGCCCCCGTGAACGGCGACGAACGCGGCAGCCGCGAACGTCTCGACGTTGTTCACGATGGTCGGCCTCTGCAGGTATCCGTTGGTCACCGGGAAGGGGGGGCGATTGCGCGGGATGCCTCGCTTGCCCTCGAGCGACTCGATGAGCGCCGACTCCTCGCCGCAGACGTAGGCGCCCGCTCCCCAGTGGATCTCGAGGTCGAAGTCGAAGCCCTTCGTGCCGAGGATGTCCTTGCCCAGCAGCCCGATGCGCCTGCGCTCGGCCAGCGTGGCCTCGAGGGACGCCTCGAGGAACGGATATTCGCCACGGACGTAGAGAAAGCCCTTCTTCGCGCCGATGACGAACGCGGCGACGGTCATCCCCTCGATGACGAGGTCGGCGTAGTCGGCGAGCAGCACGCGATCCTTGAACGTGCCGGGCTCTCCCTCGTCGGCGTTGCAGACCACGACGCGCTCGTCGTCAGGAGTGCTCCGGCAGGCCTCCCACTTGACGCCGGTCGGGAAGCCGGCGCCCCCGCGACCGCGCAGGTTCGAGAGCTTCACCTGCTCCAGCGTCGCCTCCGCGCCGCGCGCGATCGCCGCAGCGAGCGCCTCGCCCCGGGCGAGCGGCGTTGCAAGGAGCAGGTCTTTCCTCTCGATGTGCGAATCGATGCGAAAGAGATTTTCGGGCCACTCCGCCACGGGCGCGCCGCCGCGGATGAGCGAGGAGATGGCCCCGATGCGCGCGGGCGTGAGGCGACCGATCGCGTGGCCGTTGACGAGCAGGGCGGGGCCCTGATCGCACAGGCCGGTGCACGAGGTGGCGTCGACGCTCACGAGGCCGTCGCGCGAGACCTCGCCCAGGCCGATGTGGAAGGCGTCGAGCAGGCGTTGTCGCAGCTCGAGGCTCCCCGCCATCTCGTCGGTGATGTTGTCGCTGAAGAGCACGCGAAACCGACCGCGGGGCTCGAGAGCGAAGAACGAGTAGAAGCCGGCGACTCCCTCGACGCGTGCGCGAGGGAGCTTCAAGCCCTCCGCGATCGCGGTGATGGTCTTCGCGCTGAGGTAACCCTCCGCGGCCATCACGTCGCGAAGGATCTGGACGAGCCGCGTCGCGTCGTAGCGATGCTTCGTCAGGATCTCGGTCGGATCGCCTGCCATCAAGAGAGCAGCTGCCTAGCAATCGGTATGCCGGATGTGACGGGCTGTCGTGACGCCCCGTGGCTTCATCGAGCCTGCAGAAAGTGCACGCGTGCGAACCGTCTGCGCGTCTCGGCTCCGGCCTGGGTCGAGCGAACGGGGCGCGCGCTCTCCGCGCCCGCGCCCCGCGGATCAGTGGAGCGCTGCGAAGGCGTGCACGATCGCGATGACCATCGCGAGCGGCGCGACGTAGGCGGTGGCCCAGACCGCGCCGTGGAGGGTCGAGCGCACGAGGTCGCCGTGATGGCGGGACTCTCGTGCGCGACGCAGCGCATGAGTGACGCCGAGCCAGGTCGCAAAGAAGACCGCGGGCGCGACGAGCTCGACGACGAGCCACGCGACGCCGAGCGCGAGGACGAGCGCGAGGGCAATGGCGACTCCTTCACCGTTGAAGCAGACATCGGCGACGAGCCACCATCGCGACCGAGGCGGCTGCTCGGTGAGGGTGACGGACGCGGGCGCAGGTGACGTGTCGTCGCCGTGCCAGAGCGCGGAGGCTCCTTCGTCGAGCGGTCGGCCGCGGTAGGCGAGGACCGCGAGGACCGCGGCCCACGACAGCCACCACATGCCGAGCACGCCCTCCACCTCGAGCCACCGGGGCAGGTGGAGCGCGAACGGGACCACCATGGCCGTGAACGTCATGCACGCGAGCATCACGCACGCGGTGACGCGGGCGGACACGCGCGGCTGCCGCGGCGGCGCAGCGGGCGGGCCCTGCCGGTAGGGGTGGGCGCCGCTCGCGAAGCGCAGGGCCGCCGCCGCCTCGACCACGGTCTCCTTCGGAAGGAGCACGACGCCGACCCCGCACGCGAGCACCGCGGCCACCGCGAGCACCGCGGCCACCGCCAGCACCGCGGCGATCGCCGTAGCGACACCCTCGTGGAGGCCGGCGGGGGAGGCGCGGGCCTTCGCGTAGAGGCCGAGGGCCGCGAGGGCGAGCACGAGGACGACGACGCCGAGGCCTGCACTTCGCGCGCGGAGAGTCATCCTCTCCACTATCGAGCGCGGCCGTGGCAACGCGAGGTGCCCGGGTTGAAACGTCGACGGCGCCCGCGTGAAAAGCGTGTGAAACGGCGGCCGACGCCGGAAAATAGGGCTACTTCTTCGCGATGGCCGCGGCCGCCGTCTTCACCGGGAAGCCGTTGTAGACCGCGCTGTACTCGCACGACGGGCTCCACATGCCCCAGCCGATGCCGCCGTTCGCCTCGGCGCTCTTCGCCTGATCGACGACGTACTTCGTGCCGTAGATCGACGTGCGCCAGGCGAAGGCCTGAAGCCACGAGCGCACCACCGTCGTCGACTTCACCTTCGCGAGCTGCGCGACCGCGGCCTTCACGCCGATGCCGACGATCTCCGGGTGATCTCCGGGGTGCTCCCAGCCGTTGTAGCCCTTGTCGTAGTGCGACGGGTAGACCATGGGCATGATCACCTCGGCCTCTGGGCCGACGACCGCGATGTCCTGACCGAGCCGATCGATGTCGCTCCTCGCGCCCGTCGCCGTGACGCCGAAGAGGTCGAGCGACAGGAGGACGCCGGCGGGCTTCGTCTCCGCGTGCACGCGCTTCACGAAGTCACGGATGATCGCCGAGCGCTTGCTCGGGTCGGGGAGCTTCGCGAACTTCTCGGTGATGTGGACGGGGAAGCGCACGTAGTCGAGGTTGATCTCGTCGGCGCCGGCCTCGATTCCCTCCTTCGCGAGCTCGATGGCGTAGTCCTGCGCCTCGACGTTCGTCGGGTCGAGCCAGTCGATGTGCACGGGCTGACCGGTGGTCGCGCTCTTCAGAGAGAGGCGGCCGTCCTTCGTCTTCTTGTCGGCCCACGGGTCGTGGAAGCACGGGATGCGAAGCGATACGCGGATGCCGCGCCAGTGCGCGAAGCGGATCGCACGCGCGAGGTTCGGAATGGAAGGCTTCGAGGCGGCGCCGATCTCGACGGCGATCTTCGCCTTGGTCGGATAAGTGACCGGGCCCTGGTAGTCCTTCGCGTCGAGGATCACGGCGTTGATCCCGCGCGCGGCCATCTTGTCGAGGCTCTCGACCCACTTCTGCGCGAGGAACGGCCCCGTCATGAAGAGCGCACGCAGCGCCTTGTCCTCGGGGAGGCCGAGCTTCTCCTCGCGCGGATCGCGAGGCGCCCGCGTGAGCACGGCGGGGATCTCGATCTTCGAGCCGGCGACGAGCGAGGGGTTCTTCTTCTCGATCGCGCGCGCGAGCTCCGACGGCGCGTAGATCTCCGTGAGGTCGAGGTACGCCGCGGCGATCGCGGGGTAGGTGTCGCCGGCCGACACCGTGTGCGTCAGCTTGATCGCGTCACCGGCCTCGACGTCGCCGCCCTTCGGCGCGTTCTTCTTCAGATAGGCAACGAGCTCCTCGCGCGTCGGCGCGCCCGTCGGGGCCGCGGCCGGTTTATCGGCGCTCGCCGCCTGGCTCGCAGCGCTCCCGGAAGGGGAGGGGGCGACGACGGCCGAGGAGGGCGGCGGCGGCGACTCCGCGTCGCGGGCCTCCTGCGCGGGCGTCGTGCGTGACGAGCACGCGGCGAGCGAGGCGAGGAGCACGAGGCGCTTCAGCATCGAATCACCATCCCAGTCGCTCTTTGGCGACGGTAACGACGCGATCGGCCATGAGCTTGTGGGTCTTCACGCTGGGGTGGAAGCCGCAGCCGAGACCGTCCGCGTGGTTCTGCTCGGGGAGCTCCACGTATTCGAAGTTCGTCTCGCCGGAATTCTTGAGCTTGGCGATCGCCGCCTTCATGTACTTCCGCGCGAGCGTGAGGTTGTGCTTCCCGGGCGGGTACACGTCGGTGAGCATCGGCCCGAGCAGGCAGAGAATGAATGCCTTCGGGTACGCCCTGCGAATGCGATCGAACAGGTTCGTGTAGATGCGCACGTAGCGCGTCTCGGTCGGGTCGTAGGTGGCGAAGTTGTTCGTCCCGATGTTCATGACGACGAGCTGCGGCGTCCACGCCTTGAAATCCCACGCGCTGTCGAGGCGTTCGGGGAGCGTGCGTTCGTAGTAGTCGGTCATCTCGCCGATGGTCTTGCCCGACCACGCGATGGTGACGTGCTCGGCCTTGAGCTCGCGCGCGGCGACCGCCCCGTACGTGGTGTACTGGTTCTCCTCCGCGGGGTTGAAGAGGCACGTCGAGCCGGGGCCCTCGTTGCCGAAGCCGGCGCTGATCGAGTCGCCGATGATCTCCATTCGCCGCTCCGCGGCTGGAGGCGGCGGGAGCATCGTCCCCTGGGGCTCGAACCCGAGGAACGCGACCTCTCCGACCTTGGCCTCGGTCCGTTTGTAGAGCGCGACCTCGTGGACGCCGTCGGGCAGGCCCTCGGCGAGCGAGTAGGTGTCCTTCGAGTGCTCGCTCCGGAAGACGGCCTTCGGCTCGCCGTCGACGAGCACCTGGAAGTGGTTCTTGCCCGTCTCGTCCTTGAGGCGCGCGCGGATTCCGGTGCCCTTGAAGCGCCCGACGATCATGCTGCCCGACCAGGCGAAGCGGATCGCGCTCGGGTCGGTGGTGTCGAAGCGCCCGACGAGCTTCACGCTCGGCGCGGGCGCGCCGAGCTCCTTGATCGGCGTGGAGGCGATGACGGAGGTGGGCGACGGCGTGCTCGGCGACTCAGGTCGCGTGCACGCGAGCGAGAGAGGCGCGAGCGCGACGAGGGAGAGGCCCATGACGAGCGCGCGGCGCACGACCGATGTCACGAAGCGATCGTAGCTGGCGCGCTCGCCAGGAGTGAAATCGTGCGTGACGAATCAGGCGTTTGGTTGGGATTTTCGGCCGTACTCGTCGCCATGATGATGCGGGCCGTGACCCGCAACCGCGGGCCGCGACCCGCCTTCGCGTCACGTCGCGTCACGTCACGTCACGTCACGTCCGCGACGAGCGTTCCGCATGCGCCGCGGACGTCGCGACCGCGCGATCTCCGCACCGTCACGAGGCATCCGAGCTCGTGGACCCGCCCGACGAACGCGCGGACCTTCTCCTCGGAGGGCGCGCGATAGGGTGAGCTCGCCGCTCCCCAGTCATTGAAGGGGATCACGTTGAGGATGTGGCGAAGATCGCCGATCCAGGCGGCGAGCCGCTCCGCGCTCTCGAGGTCGTCGTTCACGCCGTCGAGGAGCACGTACTCGAGTGTGATCTTCTGGTGCGGGCGTTGCGGCCAGCGCGCGAGCGCCGCGCGCAGCTCGGGGAGCGGCCACTTCTTGGCGATCGGCATGAGCCGCCGTCGAGCCGCCTCGGTCGCCGCGTTCACGCTCACGGCGAGCAAGGGGAGGTATCGCGCGCGCGCGAGCCGCTCGAGCCCCGCGACGTGCCCGGCGGTCGAGACCGTGACGCGATTCGGGGCGACGCCGAGACCGGCCGGGTCGCAGAGCACGTCGAGCGCGCGCACCACGGCCTCCACGTTGTGGAGCGGCTCGCCCATGCCCATGAAGACGAGGCTCAGCTGGTGCGACGAGACCGGGCCGTAACGGCGCATCACCGCGAAGAGCTGGCCGACGATCTCGTGCGCCTCGAGGTTGCGGACGAGCCCCATGCGCGCCGTCGCGCAGAAGGTGCAGCCCATCGCGCAGCCCACCTGGCTCGAGAGGCAGACCGTGACGCGCGGCCGGCGTACGGCGCGCGGCATGTGCACGGCCTCGATGCGCGCGCCGTCCTCGAGCGCGAGGACGAGCCGGGTCGAGCCGTCGAGGGACGGCGCCTCCTCCACGATGCGCGGCAGCGAGAGATCGAGCGACGCCTCGGTGAGCGCCCGGGCCTCGCGCGAGAGGACCGGCCCCGCCTCGTCCCAGGTCTCGAGCCGCTGGAAACGGCCGAAGAGATGGCGCGGATCGCGCGCGTAGCCGAGCGCGCGGAGGTCCGCGGGGTCGAGGGCCCAGACGGGCGCGCGCGAGGGCATGGAGCTATCTCAACCTGCCCGGTCGCGATCGGCAAGACGTACCGCCCGTTGCCGGCTAGCGTGGCGAATTCCGTGACCAGAGAAACAACGACCTTCGACCCGGACAGCATCGATTGCGACGGTTTCTTTCGCGAGCTCCGCGCCATCCGGCGCGACGTGGAGGCCGCGCTCGGCGAGGACGACGTCCGTCACCTCCGGAGGCTCGAGCGGGTCGGGCGCGCCGCGACCTGCCTCGGCCTCGCGACGGCCTGGGTGCCGAACCCCGTCAGCATGGCCGCGCTGGCGCTCGGTCGCTCCACGCGCTGGCTGCTCATGCATCACGTCGGTCATCGCGGATACGATCGCGTGCCGGGCATCCCCCCGCGGTACACGAGCCGCGTGTTCGCGACCGGCTGGCGGCGGCTGCTCGACTGGCCGGACTGGATGCTTCCCGAGGCGTGGAAGTACGAGCACAACGTGCTGCACCACACGCACACGGGCGAGCTGAGCGATCCCGATCTCATCGAGCGCAACGCCGCGTCGTTGCGAGACTCGAACCTGCCGGTCTTCGTGAAGCTCGCGGGGCTCGGCTTCCTCGCGGTGACGTGGCGCTCCTTCTACTACGCGCCGAATACCGTGAAGGCGTGGCTCGAGCGCGGTCAGGAGCCGAGCGAAGGCAAGCCGGCCGGCTACACGCGCACGCTCTGGCTGCGTGGGTACTTGCCGTACGCTCTGTTGCAGTTCGGCGCGCTCCCCGCGCTGTTCGTGCCGCTCGGCCCGCTCGCCGTGGGCAGTGCGTTCGTCAATTCGCTCGGAGCCGAGGCGCTCACGAACCTGCACACGTTCATGGCCGTCGGCCCCAACCACACGGGAGACGACCTCTACCGGTTCGATTCGCGTCCGAGGTCGAAGGCGGAGTCCGCCGTGCGCCAGGTGCTGGGCTCCGCGAACTATGCGACGGGCGGCGACCTCGTCGACTACGCGCACCTCTGGCTCAACTACCAGATCGAACACCACCTCTTCCCCGACCTTCCGATGCTGCGGTATCGCGAGATCAAGCCGAGGGTCGAGGCGCTCTGCGCGAAGTACGGCATCCCGTACGTGCAGGAGGGCGTCTTCGCGCGCGCGAGGAAGATGGTCGCGGTCGCGGTCGGTCGCGCCTCGATGAGGCGCGCGGACGCGGTCGGGAAGAAGGCGACCGCGGGGGCATCGGCGTCGCCGGAGATGGTCTAGGTTCCACCGATGGAACCCTCCGCCTGGCCGCGCATCGACGCGTGGCTCGTGAAGAACGCTCCGGACGTCCTCGCGCTCCTGCGCGAGCCGCTCGACGATGCCGGTCTCGCCAAGCTCGAGAGCGCCGCCGGGCAGGCGCTGCCGCCTTCGCTCGTGGAGGCTTACCGGGCGCACGACGGTGCGATGGGCGAGCACGCCACCATCCTGGGCGCCGTGCGCGCGCCGAAGGCCGTGCTCTGGGCACGCCACATGTCCTGGTTGTCGGCCGACAGGGCCGTCGGCAGCCTGCGCTACATGCGCGAGCTCTCGGAGACGTGGCCGAAGGCGCTCCTGCCCGTCGCCGACGACGACGTGGGGAACCTCATCGTGGTCGAGCTCGACACGGGCGTCGTCTCCGCGTGGGATCACGAGGATCGGTGCACCACGCGGCTCGCCGACGACTTCGCCACGTGGATGACCCAGCTCGCCGACGACATGGACGCTCAGCTCGTGGTGGCCGGCAACAGCGACGGCGACTCGTACGACGCGCTCGAGCTGCTCGATGCCCCAGCGGGTCCGGCGGCTCCTCCCCCCGTGATCCTCCCCGACCGGGCGGCGCGCGTGTTCGTCGAGGTGCTCGTCGAGAAGAAGTTCGCCGTGCTCCACAAGAAGGCGGACCTCGAGCCGCTCATCGCGGCGCTCACGGTCGCTCTCTCCATCAAGGGCGCGGCGAGCCGCAAGAGCAAGGTGATCGCTCTCCTCGAAGAGAGCGACGCGATCGACGAGATCTTCGCCGACGACGACAAGCTCGGAGGCCTGGTCGACGAGATCCGCTGATCCGGCGTGCGGTCGTGGTGCGTGCTAACAATCAAAGGCTCTTCCCTAGGAGGTCCTTTCCATGCGCCGAACGCTTCTTGTCCTCGCGTCTCTCGTCGCCGTGCCCGCGGCCGTCTACGCCTGCAGCAGCGACGACTCCCCGGCCACGACGCCCACGACCGCCGATTCAGGAACGCCCACGCCCGAGGGCGGCGGCACCGACAGCTCGAAGGTGGACAGCTCCCAGGCGGACACGAGCACGGCTCCCGCCGCGGTCCGCTGCACGCAGGCCGATTTCGACAAGACCGCAGGCGCGGGAGGCGGCGACTTCACGGGCTTCCCCGGCGCCGACATCACGTTCCCGACGACCGCCGGTCCGGCGCAGTACACGAACCACTGCGTGAAGGTGAAGGTCGGCTCGCAGGTGACGTTCGCGGGCAGCTTCGTGAACCATCCGCTCGAGGCCCAGGGCGGCGACACGCCGAGCCCCATCCCGACGCAGAGCGCCGACGTCGACGGCGGCGCCGTCGTCGTGACGTTCACGACGAAGGGCACGTTCGGCTTCCAGTGCAACTTCCACCCCACGACGATGTTCGGCGCGGTGCAGGTCGTCCCGTAGCCCGCCGATCAGGGCGCGCTGTCGCCTTCGCTGTCGCCTTCGCCGACCGCGTACGCGCGAACGGTGGTCAGGGTCGCGGCGACGCTCTCGTTCGCGCCTGGTGGCGGTAGCTGCTCGCCGACGAGGGCCATGACGACGGTGACGTTGTCGTGGCCGCCTCGGCCGTTTGCCATCGCGACGAGCTCTGCGCAGCCGGCCTCGAGCGAGGGGCTCGTCGTGAGCACGCCGCGGATCTCCTCGTCGGTGACGTACGAGCTGAGGCCGTCCGAGCACACGAGGACGAGGTCGCCGCGGCGCAGCGGGACCCGCCGCTGGGCGACGATGAGCTCCGGGCCCTTTCCGAGCGCCTGCAGCACCACGTTCTTCGCCACCGAGCCCTTGATCGCCTCCGGCGTCATCAGGCCCTGATCGAGCAGGAGCTGGACGTACGTCTGATCCTTCGTGATCTGCGTGAGCTCACCGGCGCGCAGCACGTAGGCGCGCGAATCGCCCACTTCTGCCGTATGGGCCTCCCCATCGCGGACGAGCACGGCGACGACGGTCGTGCCCATCCCCTTGCGCGCGGGCTCGTCCGCCGCGGAGGCGATGAGCTCGTTTGCGTGGTCGACGGCGGCGCGAAGTGCGGCAGCGGTGTCCGGCTCTCGTGAGGTCGTGAGATGCGTGGCGATGACGTCGACCGCGAGCGCGCTCGCGACCTCGCCGGCGTTCTCTCCGCCCATGCCGTCGCACACGACCAGCAACATCCCGCGAGCGCCGACGTCGACGTCGGTCTGCGCCGCCGTCTCGACGGTCGTATTCGTCGTGAGATCGACGACGCGGAAGGCGTCCTCGTTGTTCGAGCGGGCCACTCCCACGTCGCTCGTGCCGCAGACGGTGAGCGTGTGCCTGGGGCCGGCGGGCCTGACCGAACGCACGGCGGGCCTGACGGAGCGCGGGGCGGATCTGACGGAGACCGGGGCGGATCTGACGGAGACCGGGGCGGTCGGAACGGGCGCGAGGGGCGGAACGGGCGCGGCGGGCGGGAGCGGGGGCTCGACCTCGACCGTGCCCTCCGCGACGAGTCGCCGGACGATCTCGAGGACGCGCTCCTCCGGGAGCCCGCTCAAGTCGACGAGCTCATGGAGCGAGACAGGCCCCGAGACGCGCGATAGAACGAACCCTTCCTCGGCGGAGAGCTTCACTCCGCGGATGTCGAATGGCTTCGTTCGGATCGTCGTCATCCCATGGCTCCGTCCCCCAGGCGAGGTGGTCCTCAATCTAGGTACCTCCGCGGGCCGCAGGGCAGGCAAGGAAGCTGCGGAGAAAGTCCGCCATCGCTCAGGGATTCACGGCGGTGACGGTCGCCGGGCCGCTGCGCGGCGCGATTCGCACGATCGACGTGTGGGTCGCCGCGTCGTACGTCGCGGTGAGGCCCTCACCCTGGACGGACGCCGGGGCGACCTCCGCGCGGACGCGCAGGATCACGGGCACCGTGACCGCCGAGAGCGTGACCGACCAGCCCGTCGCGAGCTTCACGAGGTCGACCTTCAGCTTCTTCCCATCCGCCTCGAGCACCTCGAAGGAGGAGGGCGTGGCGCTCGGCCAGGCGAGGACGGTGCGGGCGCCCTTCGACTCCGGCGTGCCGAGGCCGAGGAGCGCGTCGTCGATGTCGACGGGGACGATCGCGCCCTCGCGCACCCAGAGCGGGAGGCGCTGGCGGTCCGTGGAGAAGTCGGCCGTGACCGTGGTGCCGCCCTCGGCGGTCGCGGGCGTCCACCAGTCGTACCAGCGTGCGCCCGCGGGCAGCGCCACGGAGCGCTTGCCGGTGGCGTCGAGCAGCGGCGCGACGAGGAATGCGCTGCCGAGCTCGTAGCGATAGTCGTTCGTCCACGACGCGAGTTCGCCGATCGGTCGCATGATCGGCTTGCCGCCGTCGACGCCGGCGTAGGCCTGGTCGGCGAGCGAGGCGAAGAACGGGACGAGCGCATGGTGGAGCGTCGCCCAGTACTTGTAGACTGCAACCGTCTCGTCGGCGTGGTCGGGGACGGCCCAGGGCGCGAGGTTGCCGCGCCCGTGCAGCTGCATGAGCGGAGTGAGCGCGGAGACCGCCGTCCATCGCGCGAAGTTCAGCGAGTCGAAGGGGATCTGCGGGCCGAGGAGGTTGAGATCGTCGCGATCGAGGTAGCCGCCGAGGTCCGACCCGAGCATGACGTAGCCGGCCTGCGCCGACCGGAACATGTGGTCGAGCGAGTCGACGAGGCCGATCCAGTCGCGTCGGTTGTCGCCCATCCACGCGACCGGCGCGTGCTCCTTCTTCGCGTAGAAGCGGCCCTCGAACTCGTACGACTTGTCGTAGGCGCGGACCATCGTGAGAAACTCGGGCCCGCGCACGGAGCGGCCGTAGGCGAGGTAGTCCTCGTAGTAGCGCTCGGAGTAGGCCTGGTGCGCCTTGGGGCCCTCGGCGGTCGCGAGCGGGTCGACCTTCACGTAGTTCTCGCCGAAGTCGAGCTTCCAGCCGTCGATGCCGAGCTTCAGCAGCGGGTCCTGCTGGCGGTGCCACCACGCGCGCGCGCTCGGGTTGAAGAAGTCGACGGCCGCGCCGCGGCCCTTCCACCAGTTGTACGTGTCGCCGTTCTCGACGAAGTACTTGCAGCGCTGGCCCTCCTCGAGGTTCGGCGAGGCGCCCTCGTAGAGGTCGCCGCCGCCGTTCTCGAAGTCGAACGATTGCTCGTTCACGAGCGGCGTGATCCACAAGACGACGCGCACGTTGCGCGAATGCATGTCGTTCACGAGGGAAGGGAAGTCGCCGTAGCGCGAGGGGTTGGGGACGAACGTGTTGTATTGCGTCTCCCACGGGCTATCGAGCACGACGGTGCCGACCGGGATGCCGCGCTCGCGGAAGCCGTCGACGTACGCGTAGGTGTCGGCGCGGTCGGAGATGTCCTTGCTGATCCACGGCTCGAAGGCCCAGCGCGGCGTGTGGCCGGGGCCGGGGGCGAGGGTCGCGCTCTCGGGGTCGAGGTCGGTCCGCACGCACGGGTCGGCGACCTGCGCGGGGGGCGTGTTGTCGCCGCCCTCGCCGCACGCGGCGAAGCAGACGGCGAGGAGCGCGAGACCGAACGGCGTGTGGGGCGCGTGTTTCAACGCGTAGAGACTAGCGCAGCCGCGCCGGGCCCGGTGACGCCGCGGTGTAAGTGAGCCTCGTGGGCGTGCGTCGGGTGGTGTAGACCTGCGCGCCATGTCGTTCGATCCCAACGCACCTGCACAGCCGGGCTCTGGAGTCTTCGGGTTGCCGTTCACCGAGGAGGAGGCGCTGGTCGTCCTCGTACCGGTGCCGTGGGAGGCGACGACGTCCTACGGCGGAGGTGCCTCGGCGGGACCTCGCGTCATCCGTGAGGCGAGCGCGCAGGTCGACCTCTACGACCTCGATGTAGAGAAGCCGTACGAGGCGGGCATCTTCATGGGCGAGGAGTCCGCCGTGGTCGCGGTCGCGAACGGCGAGGGCAAGGCGCTCGCGGCGAAGATCATCGAGGTCGGTGGCGCGGGCGAGGATCCGGAGCTGGTGGCGTCGCTGGCGAAGGTGAATGCGCTCTCGGGCGTGGTGAATGCGTGGGTGAAGGGCGAGACCTCGCGCCTGCTCGACGCGGGGAAGCTCGTCGGGATCGTGGGCGGAGACCACTCGGTGCCGTTCGGGGCGCTCGAGGCGGTGGCGGCAAAGCGCGCGAGCTTCGGGGTGCTGCACTTCGATGCGCATTCGGACACACGTCGGGCTTACGAGGGGTTCGAGCACTCGCATGCGTCGATCATGTTCAACGTGCTGGAGCGCATCCCGCAGGTGACGAAGCTGGTGCAGGTGGGCATCCGTGACGTGTGCGAGCAGGAGATCGAGTACTGCACGTCGCAGGGCGGGCGGGTGCGGATGTTCGCGGACCGGGAGCTGGTGCGTCGTCGCCATGCGGGCGAGCCGTTCAAGTCGGTAGCGGAGGAGATCGTGATGGAGCTGCCCAATCAAGTGTGGGTGTCGTTCGACATCGACGGCCTGGACCCGCGCTTCTGTCCGCACACGGGCACGCCGGTGATGGGCGGCCTGGAGCCGGGCGAGGTGGTGGCGATCCTTCGTGAGCTGGCGGCGAGCGGGAAGAAGATCGTCGGCTTCGACCTGAACGAGGTCGCCCCGAACCCGCACGACGAGCACGACGAGTGGGACGGCAACGTGGGCGCGCGAATGCTCTACAAGCTGGTGGGCTTCATGCTGGCGAGCCAGGGGAAAGCGAAGCTTCAGGATTAGCTACGGCCTCAAGGCTTCGGCGGCCGCAACTTCCCGCAGCTCTTCTCGACCTGCCCGAAGATCGTCTTCTGATCGAACGTCCCCGACTCGATCTCCGCGGGCGAAGCCTGCTTGCGGAGCTCCTTCCACGCGCAGCCGCAGAACTTCTCCGCGGCCTCTCCCTTCGCGCAGCCCTTCATGAACGCTTCCTTCGAAACGCTCTCCGGCATCTTGTTGCCGCACGCCTTCACGACCGGTACGCGCGCCGCGACGAACCGATCGCTCGCGACCGTCCCCTCGTCGCCGAGCTCGGCGGCCGAGAAGCGCTTCCGGAACTCGGTCCACGTGCAGTCGCAGTACGTCTTCATCTCGGGGTCCTTGCCGATGCACCCCTTCTCGAAGCCGTCCTTCACGACCTCCTCCGGGATCTTGCTCGCGCACGCGCCCACGACCTGGCCCTTCAACTTGTCGAGCTTCGCGGCGGGCATGTCGCCGGCGCTCATCTCCTCGTCGGTGAACGCCTTGCGGAACTCACCCCACGCGCACTCGCAGTAGTCTGGCGAGCTCACGGCCTTCTTCGCGCACCCTCCCATGAAGTCGCGATGGTGGTCCGCCGCCGTCTTGCCACCCGGCGCCGTCGCCGCACCCGCCGCACCGCTCGCCGCCGGCGGCGGCGCCGGCGCCGGCGCCGCCGACGCAGGCGGCCCCGCTTGCACCGGCCTCGCCGCCGTCGCCCCTCCTCCGCACGCCACCAGACCGCCAACCCAGCCAACCAGCCAGAAGGCTGTGCTCACCCGGAACGTCATGAGAACGAGGAATATCACCTGCGACGCACGCGGGAACCTTCCCCGAAGGACTGATACACTCGGGCGCGATGACTGCCGCCAATCCGCTCCTCGAAGTGAAGGTCCCCGTACCGTTCGACGAGGTCCGCCCCGAGCACATCCTGCCCGCCGTCGAGGCCCTGCTCGCCTCCTCGCAGAAGAACCTCGACGCCATCGCCGCGGCCCCCTCGCCCCGCACGTACGCCGCCACCCTCGGCGCGCTCGACCTCGCGACCAACGAACTCGACTATGCGAGCAACCTCGCGAGCCACCTCGAGGGGGTCCTCGGTACGCCCGAGCTGCGCGAGGCCTACGCCGCCGTCGTCCCCAAGATCACTGCATTCTACAGCCAGATCCTCCTCTCCGAGCCGCTCTACAAGGCGCTCCGCGATCTCGACGCCACCGACGAGGCCAAGCACCTCGACCCGGCCCGCCGCCGCTACCTCACGAAGACCCTCGCCGACTTCCGCCGCAACGGCGCCGAGCTCGGCCCTGAGGGCAAGAAGCGCCTCGGCGACATCGACATCGCGCTCTCCGAGCTCACGCTCAAGTTCGCCCAGAACGTCGTCGACGCGACGTCCGCGTTCGAGCTCCTCGTCGAGGAGTCCGAGGTGAAGCGCCTCGCCGGCCTCCCCGAGGGCGCGGTCGAGGCCGCCAAGAAGAGCGCCGAGGAGAAGGGCAAGAAGGGCTATCGCATCACCCTCCAGGCGCCGTCGTACGGCCCGGTCATGACGTTCGTCCACGACCGCAAGCTCCGCGAGGCGCTCTACCGCGCGCAGACCACGCGCGCCGCCGGCGCCGGCCCGGGCGGGCCCGAGCGCGACAACCGCGGCATCATCAAGGAGGTCCTCGCGCTCCGTCAGGAGAAGGCGAAGCTCCTCGGCTTCGCGCACTTCGCCGACCTCGCCACCGACGACCGCATGGCGAAGACCGGCAAGGAGGCGCTCGCCTTCGTCACGATGCTCCGCGACCGCCTCCGCCCCGGCTTCGAGCGCGAGAATGCCGAGCTCGCCGCCTTCGCGAAGAAGAGCGGACACGAGGGCCCCCTCGAGCCCTGGGACATCTCCTACTGGGCCGAGACGCAGCGCCGCGCGCTCTTCGACTTCGACGAGGAGACGCTCCGCCCGTACCTCCCGCTCGACCGCGTGACGCGCGGCCTCTTCGAGGTCGCCACCAGCCTCTACGGCATCACCATCGAGCGCGACCCCGCCGCGCGCGTCTGGCACGACGACGTCACCGCGTGGGCCGTCCTCGACAAGGGCAAAAAGCGCATCGGCGCGTTCTACCTCGACCTCTTCCCGCGCGAGACGAAGCGTGACGGCGCCTGGATGGGCGGCGTCGTCGACCGGCTTCCTGGCACGCCCCACGAGCTCGAGAACGTCGCGGTCGTCGTCGCGAACATGACGCCCCCGCGCTCACCTGGCCAGCCCGCCCTCCTCAACCATCGCGAGGTCGAGACGCTCTTCCACGAGTTCGGGCACATGTTGCATCACGTGCTCTCCGAGGTCTCCATCCGGTCGCTCGCCGGCACGCGCGTCGTCAGCGATTTCGTCGAGCTTCCCTCGATGATCATGGAGAACTGGTGCTGGGAGAGCGAGGCGCTCGACCGCTTCGCGCGACACTTCGAGACGGGCGCGCCCATCCCCGCCGACGTGAAGAAGCGCATGCTCGCCGCGCGCACCTATCGCGCCGCGAACGCTCTCATCCGTCAGCTCGGCTTCTCGACCGTCGACCTGCTCCTCCACACCGAATACGAGCCGGCGAAGCACGGCGACGTGATGGCGTACGCATGCGAGGTCTTCGGGCGCTTCTCGCCCGTCCCGCTCCCGCGCGAATACGCGATGCTCGCGTCGTTCTCGCACCTCTTCGGCGCGGCCTACGGCTACGCGGCCGGCTACTACTCGTACCAGTGGTCCGAGGTCCTCGAGGCCGACGCGTTCAGTCGCTTCCGCGACGGCGGCATCCTCAGCGGCGAGGTCGGCGATCGCTTCCGGAGCACCATCCTCTCCCGCGGCGACACCGACGACCCGGCGGAGCTCTACCGAACGTTCCTCGGCCGCGACCCGGACGTGAGCGCGCTGCTGACGAGGCTCGGCATCGCGGCATGAGCAATGGCCCCGCGGCACGCCTCTCTCGCGAGCCGCCGGCCGCGGGCTCGCGCGGAGCGCTCCAGAGGCTACTGACGCGTCCGTGGCTCGAGACGATCCTCGGCGGCCTCATCATCTCGTCGGTGGCGCTCACCGTCATCGAGACGACGTCGACGTATCCGAGCCGCTTGGTCGTCTTCGCAGTCCACGCGATCAGCGTCGTCTTCGTCGTCGAGCTCGCCGCGCGCTTTCGTGCATCGCCCAGCCGCCGCGGCTTCTTCAGGGAGTACTGGCTCGACATCCTCAGCGTGCTGCCGCTGCTCGCAGCCGCGGACCTGCCGTTCGTCGAGGGCGCCTCCGCGACGCCGCCGGGCTGGCTCGCCGCGCTCGGGCTGCTCCGCATCTTCCGCCTCCTCCGCCTGCTCAAGATCGCGCGTCACCGCGTGCTGCTCTTCCCGCGTGTCCTCCGCAAGGGCGCGCGCGAGCTCTTCTTCGCGTCGGGCCTCGTGATGCTCGCGGTCGTCTTCGCGAGCTCCGCGCTCGTGATGTTCGAGCGCGACACGAACCCCTCGCTACGCACGTTTCCGCAGGCGTTCTGGTTCAGCGTGTACTCGGTCATCGCGACCGAGCCGATCCCCGGCCCCCCGCAGACCTTCGGCGGTCATGTGGTCGCGGTGGTCGTGATCATCACCGGGCTCTTCACGTTCGCCACCGTCGTGGGAACGATCTCCGCTCTCGTCTCCGACCGCATGCGCGATGGTGACCTCATCATGGACTGGGAAGATCTTCACGACCACCTCATCGTCTGCGGCTGGAGCCGCAAGGCCGAGATCATCATCAAGGAGTACGTCGCCGCGTACCCGGAGGACGATCGCCCCATCGTCGTGCTCGCCGAGCTCGAGGGCGGCGTTCCGCAGCTGCGCGACCCAGGCTCGCGCCAGCGCGTGCAGTTCCTGAACGACGACTTCACGAAGCTCGAGGCGCTCGAGAAGGCCGGCGTCCGCCGCGCCGCGCGGTGCATCCTCCTCGCCGACACCTCGAAGGGCCGCAAGGAGCGCGATGCCGACGCCCGCACCGTCCTCGCCGCGCTGACGATCGAGCGTCTGAACCCCGCGATCTACACGGTCGCGGAGATCAACCGCCGCGAGCACGCCCACCACCTCGAGATGGGCAAGGTGAACGACTACGTCGTCAGCGGCGAGCAGAGCGCCTTCTTGCTCGCGCAGTCCGCCATCACGCGCGGCGTGATGAGCGTCTTCAGCGAGCTCCTCACGCGCGAGCACGGCAATCGGTTCTCGCGCTGCTCGCTCACCGGCCACTGGAAGGGCAAGACCTTCCTCGAGCTCATGGTCCACATGAAGGAGGAGCACAACGCGCTCCTCGTGGGCGTCGAGCAGGACGAGAAGATCGTCGTCAACCCGACCTCGTACGTCTTCAAGGGCGACGAGGACGTCGTCCTCATCGCCGCTCGTGACGTGAAGCTGTAGGCATCCTCGACCTACTTGTTGATGAGCGCGAGCCGGAGGTCCTGCGCCTCCTTCAGGTGGGCGTTCGCCCTCGAGCGCGCCTCCTCGACCCGTGACCTGATCTGCGGGTCCCTCACGTTGGGAAGCAGATCCTTGTCGAAGGTGTCGATCGCCGACCGGTAGTACTTGATCTGTTCGTCGATGTACGCGCGATCGAAGTCGGCGCCCGAGAGCGCGTCGAGGCGTGCCTTCTCCTGGTCCGCCGAGGCGCTGATCTGCTGGCTGACCGGGTTGTCCGTCGGGTTGATGCCGAGGCCGGTCATGATCTTGTTGTCCTTCGCCATCCGGGCCCGGTGATCGTCGACGACCTTCGAGGCAAACGCCCTGACGCGAGGATCGGTGGCCTTCTGCTGCGCCATCGTTCCGAGGTCGACCTCGGCCGTGTGGAGCGCACGCAGGGCGCCGAACGTGTCGCCCATCGCGGAGGTCGCGCCCGTGGTGGAGCCCGCGGTCGTCTGCGGCGCCTCGGGCGGGGGGGTCTCCTCGTTCTTGCACGCGCTCGAGCCCACCAGAAGCGCGGGCGCGAGGAGCGACAGGACTGTAGCTCTTGTGAATCGGAGCATGTGAAAGCCTCCTTTCGGCTGCGTGCGGCAGTGCAAGATGGGGGCCGTGCTCAGTCGCGCCGTACCGGTGAGGCGTAGTCGTCGGAGGCGGGCCTGCCGACGTCGCGGCCGACGGGGATCACGCCCTCGAGCCCGAAGAAGCCCGGCTGCGTCATGATGGTCTCCGACGCGACCGCCTTGCCGTCGATGAACAGCTTGGCTGGACCGAGCGGGACGCTCGACGCCTACTTCATGCAGCGCTGCCACGCTTGCGTCGTGGGAGCGGAGATCGCGCAGCTGTACTGCGTGCGCGAGACATCCTGCGTGCTGCAGGGGTCGCCCTTCTGCGACTGGGCCTGAGAGAGCGCCTGCTCCTTCAGCTGGGCGATCATCTCCGGGGGGATCCCCTCGAAGCGCGTGTCGGTGCCGATCGTGAGGTCGATGTACTTGTCGAAGAGCTGCTTGCACTCGGCCTTCGAGACCTTGGTGCCGGTGCTCTTCGGCTCCTTCTCCTTCGGGACCTTGGGGTCCTTCGGGTCCTTCTTGCCGCCGGCCTTGCCCGCCGGAGCGGCGGCGGCAGCGCCCGCGCCGCCTGCGCCCGCGGGCTCCACGCCACCCACGGGCGTCGTGAGCGGCTGCGCCAGATCGTCTGAAGGACTGGCGGTCGACTTCGGCGGCGTGCCGGAGGCGAGGCGCTGCTCGGACGCCGAGTTCGCCGGGACGCCGTCGTCCGTCGTGTTGACGACCATCTTCGCCGGCGGTGATCCGCCGCAAGCCGCGAGCAGAACGAGCGCGACGGGAGCGACGAGGCAGAGTGCGGTGAGGGAGTTGGAGCGCAGCACGCCCTCAGCGTATCACCGCGGCGCGCGGGTCGGACACTCGCCGTCGCCCTGGAAATCGCCGAACGTGCGCATCTGGGTGCTCACGTAGTCGAAGACGCTGATCTTTCCGTCTCCGTCCTGGTCCTTGACGGCGGTGAGGTCGTAGGGGGGCTGCGGGAGCGCCGTGACGACGTCGCACTTCTTGAGCTCGTCGATGGTCAGCTCGTTGTTCGCGTCCTTGTCACAGGTCTCGAGCCATTGCGCGAGGCGCTTCGTGATCTCCACGCCCTGCGTGACGTTGTCGAAGTACTGGTGGTCGCCGTGCAGCGTGGGCTTCAGCTGCACGGTGCCGCCCGCGGGCACCGCGAAGCCAGGCACGCCGTCGGGGCTCGCGCAGTCGTCGAACGAGGTGCCCGCCGCGAAGCCCCACTTGAAGGAGGTCTTCTTGCCGCCCTTCTCGCCGGCGCCCTCGTAGTAGACCGAGTAGCCATTCGCGATCATGAAGTCGGCGTCGGCCTGGGTCGTTGGCGCCAGCGGGGTCGCCCCTGCCTTCGCGTTCGGCACGTCGTAGCCGAACTTGTCCCAGCGGACGGCGGAGACATCGGTGAGCTCCTTGACGACGTAGCCGCTCGTCGGCGCGAGCTTGAGATCGAGGATGTGGACGCTCGGATCCGAGAGCGTGTCGCCCGTGTCGGAGCGCCGCGCGCGGAAGTTCCCGACGGCCACCAGGTAGCGGTCGTACGTGATCGTCCAGCCGTCCTGCACGTTCTCGAGCTCGGTGCCGGGCTCGAGGCCCTTCGCGATCGAGTCCTCGGGCACGACGAAGATCTGCACGTTGCCGTTTCCGCCCGTGCTGCTGCCGCCGTCCTTCGAGCCGCATGCAGCGACTGCCGTGAACGAGACAAGAGTCACCAGCGCGAGGGCGGCGCCCTCGCTTCTACGTTTCATCATCTGTCTTTCTCCTGGAACGGACGTTACGGAGCTGCCGGAGTCCAGCGGAACTCGAGCGGCGAGAGATTCTTGATGCCCACGAGGATGGCGCCGTGCTCGACGGAGCCGGGCGTGATCGCGAACGGGACCTTGCCGGTCGCGGCGATCGCGTCGAAGGCGAGCTGCCTGAGCCAGCCGGCGGGGTGGAGGACCACCTCGAGGCGCGTCGCGCTCGATTCGATCGTCGCGATCGCCGAGGCCGTCGAGAGCGCGTTCTGGCCCTGATACTGCGGCACGACGTCGACGTCGGCGGTGAAGGGGACGAGCATCGTCCCCTTGCGAGCCTCTCCCTCGAGCCGCATCGAATGCCCGCCCGGAAGGGAAGGCGCGGGGGTCGCCGCCGTCTGCGTGTCGAACCACGAGATGCCGAAGTCGTACGAGACGCTCTGGATGTTGCCGGAGAACCCGTGCACGCGGCCGAGGGGCGAAGGCACGGGAGCGAGCGCGTTCACGACGCTCACGCTGGCGACCTCCGCGATCGAGCTCGCGCAGAGCGTCGAGGAGCCGGAGGCCGCGGCGCAGAAGTAGAACGGCCCGAGCGCGACGTCGGCGCGCGAGAGCGTGATGACCCACCCGTTGCTCTCGTCCTTGCCGCCGTCGCGCGAGACGACGACCGCGTCGTAGGCGACGGGCTCCTGGGACGCCTCGATGCAGCCCGCGAGCGCGAGGACGCACGAGACGACGAACGATCGAGCGAGGGGTGCGCGCTTCATCATAGGTAGAGCGTCAGGCTGGCGAGCAGCGCGCGCGGCGCTCCCGCGGTGATGTGGCGCGCCGGGACGCGCGAGGGGACGGCGGACGACTGCCAGTTCGAGACGAACGCGTACTCGGTGTCGGCGTACTTTGCATCGAGGAGGTTGAACGCATCGAGCGACAGCTCGAGCCAGTCGCGACGCACGCCGACGGTCGCGTCGAGCAGGAACACGGGCGGCGACGTCTGGCCGTAGGGAAGGGGACGCGACGAGAGGAACGTCGTGCCGTAGCCCGCCTTCCAGGTGAGCGGCTTCTCGAAGGCGGTGCCGATGTTGCGCGTGAACGCGACGTCGCTGCGAACGAGGAGCGGCGGCACGTAAGGCAGCGACTGCCCGGACACGTACGCGGGGGACGGGTTCTCCGGCGTGGGCGTGGGCGGCGAGTCGAGCGTCGCGTGGACGTACGTCGCGCTGAGCGAGACGTTCATCCAGTCCGCGGGCGCCGCGAGCAGGTAGCCGACGAGGCCACGACGCGTCGTCGGGCCGATGCGATCGAGCCGCCCCTCCGACGGGTCGAACGCGAGGTCGTACGAGAGGTCGGTCTGGTAGGCGATCGCGGTGAGCGAGATGTCGTCGCCCTGCTTCACCGTGGCGCCGGCCTCGTAGCTACGCACCTTCGCGAAGGGCGCCTGCTCGCCCTCCTCGAGCTGGCGGGCCTGCGGCGAGCGGTAGCCCTCGCCGTAGCTCGCCGAGAGGCGAAGCCAGCTCGTGGGGTGCCCCTCGAGCGTGGCGCGCGGTCCGGCGGCGATGCCGCTCGCGGTGCGGCGAAATCCGGGGAGGTGCGTCTTCTTCGAGAAGGCCGGCGTGAAGTTGCCGAGCTTGTCGTCGACGTCGAAGAAGAGGAGATCGGCGCGCGCGCCGCCACGCAGCTTCACGTACTTCGACCCGCTGACGAGCACGTCGCCGAACACGCCCACGTCGGTCGTGCGGAGGTCGGCGTCGTCGCGCTGGTCCCACGTCTCGTTCTGCGGCGCCTGCAGGAGGTTCTGCTGCTGCTGGACGCGATGGGTGCGCACGTCCGTGCCGAGCTCGTACTGGATCGCGATGTGCTTGATGGGGACGAGGTGCGCGCTTCGGTACGAGAGCGAGCCGCCGAGCCCGAGGTCGTCGTTGGACTGCTCGATGAGGTCTCCGCGCCCGACCCACGTGGGCTCGACGCGCGAGCGCTGCGTGTACCCGGTGAAGTTGGTGCGTGCGCGGAAGCTCGCGAGGTAGAACCACATCGCCGCGGACGTGCGCGAGCCGTCCTCGTTCGCGCGGCGGTCGATGGTGATGCCGATCTGCGTGCGCGAGGTGCCCGCCGACTGGGCGCGCGCCGAGGGGTCGGGATAGGCGTCGTAGAGGCCGATGCGTCCTGCCTCGACGTCGTCGCGACGGACGACGCCCGCGATGTTCGAGCGCGCGGCGTAGGCTCCGACATGGAGGATGGCGCTCACGTCATAGGGCAACCCGATGCGGTACTGCCCGATCGCGCCGCCGGAGATCCCCCCGCGCGTGCCGTTGCCGAAGCCGTCGGTCGTGCGAAAGTTCGCCGCTCCGAAGGTCTCCTCGGGCTGCCCCTCGGGCGCCCAGATCGCGACGATGCGCCTCGTGTCGAACGAGCCGTACGAGAGCTTCACGCGCGAGCGGCGCTCCTCGATGCCGAGGTCGTAGTCGGCGCTGCCCGCGACGGCGAAGTCGCCCTGCCGCGGATCGTAGACGCCCTCGATGACGCGGATGCTGCGGACCGTCTCCGGGATGACGAGGTTGAGGTCGGCGTAGCCCTGCCCGTGGATGTGCGAGGGCTGGTTCATCGGGATGCCCGCGACGTGCAGCTCGACGTCCTGGCCGTGCTCGGCGTCGAACCCGCGCAGGTAGATGCGCTGCGCGATCGCCTCGCCCTCGGGATGCGCGATGTACACGCCCGGGGCCGTCGCGAGCAGATCCGAGCCCGAGCCGTGAGGCGCGGCGGTGAGCGTCGTCCGCGGGATGCGGAAGTCCGACTGGCCGCGGCTCGGCGGGTTCGGTCGGCCGGTGACGCGCACCTCGGCGGGCGCGGGGGTGGCACCGGCCGCAGCCGGTCCCTCGGGCTCGGCGTTCGGCGTCGTGACGACGTGGGGCGCCAGGATCGGCTCGGTGCCCGGCTTCGGCGGCGCGACGAGCTCCGGCGGCGGCGCCGGCGGCGCGAAGTGGAACGGGACGCGGATGCGGCTCGCGAGGGGCTTGCCGGCGCGCTTGGCCGGCACGAAGGTCCACTGCCGCGCGGCGATGATCGCGGCCTCGTCGAGGTCCGGGCCTCCCGACTCGAAGACGTCGACCTTCGAGACGTGACCGTCGGCGTCGATCGTCAGCGCGAGGACCACGTCGCCGTGCTTGCGGCTCGCGCGGGCGGAGGCGGGGTACTGCGCGTCGACGTGCGTGAGGACCGACGGGGGAGTGACGTCCTCGTTCGACGGCGCGGGCTGCGCCGGCGCGTGCTCGTGCGGCGGCTCCTGCGCGAGGGCCTGGCTCGGCCAGAGCAGACAGGCGGCTGCCAGGCCGGCCACGAGGCCGCAGGACTGAGGAATTGCTCGCTTCATCGAATGAGGAACTGATGCACTAATGAGACTGAGTTGCAAAAAGGACATACGCTAGAGTGATCGCGTGCGCAAGCGGGCTCGCAAGCAAGACGGGGAAACCCACGCGCTGCTGCGCGACGCCGGGCTCCGGATCACGGAGTCGCGACTCGCGGTCCTCGAGCACCTCCTCGGCCAGGCTGCGCCGGTGAGCCACGCGGATCTGTGCCGGGCGCTCGAGAGCGCAGGCTTCGACCGCGCGACGCTCTATCGCAACCTGATCGACCTCGCGCAGGTCGGCCTCGTGACGCGCACCGATCTCGGCGACCACGTGTGGCGCTTCGAGCTGAAGCGACGCGAGGGGAGCCACGTCGCCTCCCACCCGCACTTCGTCTGCAGCGACTGCGGGACCGTGAGCTGCCTACCCGACGTCGCCGTGCGCATCGCGGCCGGCAAGCATGCGCCCCGCTCGCTCGCGACGAAGAACGTCGCCATCCAGATCACCGCGCTCTGCGACGCCTGCGCGTAGCTTCGTCGCAGAGCGCGCTCAGGCGACGCGCTGGCGGCTGTTCGTGTGCGGCGCGATGATCCGCGGCGTCGGCGTGCGCTCGATGCGGAGCAGCGTGCCGTCGTCGATCTCGCGCCACGGCTCGTCGGTGATGCGCTCGGAGGCGATGAAGACGGCGTGGCGACGTGCCGTCCACTTCGTCATGATCGTCGCGCCGTCGTCGACGGGGCGAAGCTCGCGCACCGGGTCGGTGGGGCCGCGCTCGAGGACGAACAGCGAACGCCCGAAGCGATGCGCGAAGGTCGTCTGACCGTCGGAGAGGACGAAGTTGAACGCGCCGATGCGTAGCGAGCGCAGCTCCGCGGTCAGCTCGTGGATCAGCTTCGTCGCGAGGTCGCGCGAGCCGTCGCCCTCGAGCCGAACGAGGTTGTTCTCGTCGAGACGCGTCAGCACGTAGGCGAAGAACAGCTCGCTGTCGGTGTCGCCCGTGATCTCCCGGAGGCGACGCCCCGAGCAGCGGGCGCGCAGCTCGTCCTGGTGCTGGATCGTTCCGTTGTGCGCGAAGACCCAGCCGTCGTTGACGAACGGATGCGTGTTCTCGAGGCGCGTCGGGCCGACCGTCTTCTGCCGGATGTGGGCGATGAGGAGGTGCCCACGGCTTCGGGCCGCCAGCTCGTGGAAGCGTGAGTCCTCGCCGGCAGGCGCGGTGCCTTTGTGCGTCTGCCAGGGGTCCTCGTCGAGCGACCGGGTCGAGTCGAGCTCGGGCAGACCGCCCGCGTGCGCCGCCTTGTGGATGGCGATGCCCCAGCCGTCCGGGTGCTCGCGGGACAGGGTCGCGAGGCAGCGCGGTGCCTCGGTCAGGACGAGGCCGAATTCCGTGGGCTCCGAAGCGACGATACCGAGCAGACGACACATGACGGTTACTTCAGAAAACGGCGGAGGGCGCCGTTCTCTTCACTGGAGTATGGCCCCCGTGACCGTGGCGGTCGACTTTTCCGAAAGCAAAGAAGGCCTTGGAGCACTGGCGCGGAGCGCCGCTGGAGGTAGACTCTCGCCGCCGTCCACGTACCTGGAGCCGCCCCTATGCGCCGCACTGCTCTCCTCCTTGGTTTCCTCACCCTCGCCCCGGTCACGCTTTTTGCCTGTTCTTCCGCGAAAAAGTCGGGGTTCGACGACGGGGACGCCGGGCCCGGTAACGGAACCATCGGCGGCGGAGTGCTCGGCGGCGGCGACGACGCCGGCACCGGCAAACCGTGCGCGCCGGCCAAAGGCAACTGGGACATCCCGGGAAACAACTGCGACGACGACGCCGACGGCACGGTCGACAACCCGCCGACGTGCGACGACGCCCTGAGCGAGACCGGGAGCGCGGCGGACTTCGCGAAGGCCCTCGGTATCTGCGCCACGGCGGACAAGGACGGCTACGGCCTCGTGTCTGCCAAGTTCACGCGCGGCCACGGCAACACGCAGACGCCGAGCCCGAGCCAGGCCGGCGTGCTCCCGAAGTTCGGCGATGTGCTGAAGCCGCGCGAAGGCAAGCGCCTCGGCGTCCTCAGCAGCGGCTACGCGCAGGAGTACGATGGGGCTCCGGGCCGGCGCTTCGGCAACGACAGCCTCTCGACGATCGGCCAGACGACGTGGAAGGACTGGGGCTCGGGCGGCACTCTCCCGAACGGCTTCCCCAAGGCCGCGAACGGATGCGACCAGGCGTCGGACGTCCACGACGTCGTCGACGTCGTGCTCACCCTCAAGGCACCGAACAACGCGTCTGGCGTCCAGTTCGACCTGAACTTCTTCTCGAGCGAGTGGCCTGCGTTCATCTGCTCGCAGTTCAACGACGGCTTCATCGCGTACCTGTCGGCGAAGGGATTCAACGGCGGCATGCCCGACAACATGTCGTTCGACGCCAAGAAGAACCCGGTGAGCGTCAACAACGGCTTCTTCGACCGCTGCACGCCAAACGTCGACACGGGCTGCGCACCCGCCGCGAAGAAGGCGATCTCGCAGTGCCCGGGCGGCACAGGCGAGCTCAAGGGCACCGGCTACGGGGTCGACGGCAAGTGGTGCGACGGCGTGGGCGGTATGGACGTCAGCTCCGCCGGCGGCGCGACGGGCTGGCTCACCTCGAAGGCCCCTGTGCAGGCCGGAGAGACCTTCACCCTCGAGCTGATCATCTGGGATACCGGTGACGGACAGCTCGACTCGAGCGTCCTGCTCGACAACTTCAAGTGGGCCGAGGGCGAGGTCACGGTCGTCACCGACCGCCCTCGCTGAGCGAGTCACTCACTCACTCACTCGTTCCTGAACTGAAGGCGCGGTCTGCATTCGCGGACCGCGAGGAGCACGCGCACGGCCGCGTCGAGCGCCTTCGCTGCCGGCTCGAAGCGCCAGCTCAGCGAGGCGGTGTGTGACGCCGGGTCGACGCGGAGCGTCGGCACGTCGAAGCGTGAGAGCGCGAGGAGCTGCGCGCAGACCGCGGGCCCGAGGTACAGCCCTCCGGCCGCTCTCGTTCCCTCGACGACGAAGAGGCCGTCGAACGACGGGTCGCCCACCTCGAACCCGTGCTTGAGGCCGAGCGCGGCGCCGATCGAGGAGAAGAGGCTCTCGTGACGCACCACGATCGGCGGGAGCGCCCGCGGAATCGTCGTCACGAGGTAGTTGTCGACCTCGGAGACCATGCCGTTGCCCTGCGTGTAGAGGGTCGCGCGTAGCGCGAAGGGGCACTCGCGCTCGCGAAAACGTGCAAGATACACGGGATTGCTGCCGGAGACGTCGGCGTCATGAGCACGCTCGCGGACCATCGCGATGAGGTCACGGAGGACGATGCTCGCCTCCTCGGGCGTCGGCCCGCCGTAGCGGAGCGGCAAGTCGAGGTCCGGCGGGTCGTCGACCTCGTCGGGCACCTCCGACCACTCCGCCTCGACCGACGGCAACGCCTCGATCAGGCGGTCGAGCTCGTCGACGTACGCGGCGAGCATGCCCTCGGCGCGCGTGAGCTCGTCGAACGTGTCGGCGGTCGCCAGCTCGCGCCCTTCGCGAAGCTCGGTGAGCCGGGCCCGGAGGTCCTTCGGGAGCGAGTCCCAGAACGTCTCGGTGACCTCCGCTTCGCGGTCGAGGATGCGCGCCTCGAGATCCTCGATGCGCGCGCGGATCCCGACCAGGGCGTCGCGGTAGGAGTCCCCTCCCATTCACCTCACCCGCGCCTTCGGCACGGCCCCCTCGGTCCTCACTCCGCTCTCACTCCGTCGGGAGCGACTTCGACTTCCACTCGCGCCAGCCGCCCGCCATCGACTTCACGTTCGGGTAGCCCATGCGGACGAGGTTCTCGGCCGCCAGCACGGAGCGGAAGCCGCCGCCGCAGTAGAGGATGATCTCGATGCTCGTATCGGGGATCGCCGCCTCGATGTCGCGCTCGATGACGCCCTTGCCGAGATGCCGCGCGCCCTTGATGCGGCCGCCGGCAAACTCGCTCTCCTCACGCACGTCGACCAGCTCGAAGGCGTCGCCCTTGGCGAGGCGCGCCGCGATCTCGTCCGTCGTGACCTCGACGACCTGGGCGCGGATCTCGTCACACAGCTTCAGGAACCGCGGGGGATGAGCCATGTCCATGATCTACCGCAATTGCGGCCCCGCGAGGAGCGGAGTACTCCGCGGTCATGGATCCCGTCCGGAGCGATTCCGTCGTCACCGCCCTCGCACGCATCCACGACTCGATCCGCCCGGACCTCGTGTCGCAGGAGGCGTCGGAGCTCGCCGAGTACGGCCGCGACTGGACGCGCGTGCTCGCGCCCGCGCCCAGCGCGATCGCGTTCCCGCGCACCACGGAGGAGGTCTCCAGGCTGCTCGCCATCTGTGACGAGGAGAAGGTCGCGGTCGTCCCGTCGGGAGGGCGCACGGGTCTCGCCGGGGGCGCGGTCGCCGCGCGCGGCGAGATCGTGCTCTCGCTCGCGCGCATGCGCCGTATGGACGAGGTCGACCTGCTCGGCGGCACCGTACGCGTGCAGGCCGGTGCGATCACCGAGGCCGTGCACGAGCACTGCGCGCCCCACGGCTTCACGTGGCCGGTCGACTTCGCGTCGAAGGGCTCGAGCACCGTCGGCGGGAACATCGCGACCAACGCCGGCGGCGTGAAGGTGATTCGCTACGGGCTCACGCGCCAGTGGGTCCTCGGGCTCGAGGTGGTGCTCGCGTCCGGCAAGGTCCTCGAGATCGGCGGCGCGCTCGAGAAGAACAACACCGGGCTCGACCTCCGGCAGCTCTTCATCGGCAGCGAGGGCACGCTCGGCGTCATCACCGAGGCGACGCTCAAGCTCGCGCGCGTGCCCGGCGCCACGGCGGTCATGCTGCTCGGCGTCTCGGACGTCGCGTCGGTGCTCTCGCTCTTCCGGCAGGCGCGCTCCGGGCCGTTCACGCTGATGGCCTACGAGTTCTTCTCCCAGCGGTGTCTCGATCGCGTGCTGTCGCATCGCAAGCTGCGCCCGCCGATCGCCGAGCCCTGCGAGTACTACGTCCTCATCGAGGTCGAGGGCGACGGCGCGACGGAGGCCGCTCTTTTGGCTGAGGGCTCCGCCCGCCTGCTCGAGAAGCTCGAGCCGTGGATCACGAGCGTGTTCGAATCCGGACTCGCGAAGGACGGCACGCTCGCGCAGCACAGCACGCAGGCGCGTGACCTCTGGGCGCTGCGCGAGGGGATCAGCGAGAGCCTCAGCGCGACCGGTCTCCCGCACAAGAACGACATCGCCCTGCCGATCGCCGCGCTCGACGCCTTCTGCAGCGAGCTCGACGACGTGTTCGCGCGGCGCTATCCGGACTGGGAGGTGTGCCTCTTCGGTCACGTGGGTGACGGCAATCTCCACATCAACGTGATGAAGCCCGAGGCCATGGAGCGCGAGGAGTTCTTCGCGAAGACGAAGGAGGCAGACCGCGACCTCTTCTCGCTCGTGCAGCGTCACCACGGGAGCATCTCCGCCGAGCACGGGATCGGCATCCTGAAGAAGCCGTACCTCGGGTACTCGCGCAGCGAGGCCGAGATGGCGGTGATGCGCGGGGTGAAGGGCGTGCTCGACCCGAACAACACGTTGAACCCCGGCAAGGTCATCGACGTCTGATGCGCTCGCTCTTGGCAGGAGCGTTCGTTCTCGGGCTGACTGGCGCGGTGGCGTGCGAGTCGGCCGCGGAGGACGCGGTGCCGGTCCGGCCGGCGCCGCCGTCACGGCACGGTGCGCTCCGCGAGGCGCTGACCACCGACGCGCGCGGCCTCTCGTTCGAGAGTGGCGACTGGCTCGAGGACCTCGGCGACGCGCCGTTCTTCGGGCTCGCGTGGCTCTCGCGGCGTGCGGAGAGCAGCCCGCTGGCCGCGGAGGACGCCGCGCGGCTGGAGGCGTCGCTCGCGCGTGCGCGCGTCCTGCTCGCCTCCGACCTGCTGAGCGGCGACCTCCAGGAGAAGGTCATGGCGGCGCTCGGCGTCATCGAGCACGTCGCCTCGGCGCACGAGCCCGGCACGGGCCCGGACGTGGGGGCCGTCGACGCGTTCCTCGATCGGCTCGATCACCTGGTGGGCGGGCTCGGCGACTACCTCGCGGGCGTCGAGGACGCGAGCTGGGCCGTCCGCACGTATGGCCCGACGGCGGTGACGGCGCTCATCGCGCTCGTTCACGCGCAGTACGCGCTCCTCATCGACAACGACCTCTCGTCCGCGCATCTCGCGCGCGCGGTGGAGCTCGAGCAGAAGATCACCGACCGCGCGCTCGTGGACCTCGCTGACAGCGCCACGGGCCGCTCCGCGCGGGGGTATGCGTTCGGCCCTGGGCACGCGGAGATCGATCTCTACCCGAACGTCTCGATGATCCTGCTCGACGCGCGGCTGTTCCGCCTGACGAAGAACGAGACGTACCGCCTGCAGACGCGCGCTCTTTACGGGGCGATCCAGGCGCTCAAGCTCTCGGACGTGCCGGCGCGCTACGCGTCGCCGTACGCGGCCGCTTCGCTCGGCGCCAAGACGCGCGAGGTGGCGACGCTCTCGAGCCAGAACTACCTCGCGCTCGCGCTGATGCTGCTCTTCGAGATCACCGGCGACGCTCGCTTCTCGGACGAGGCCGATCGCGTGCTCGACGCGATCGAGACGATGCGCGGCCCGTGGTGCCTCGCGCAGGTGCATCACGACAAATGCGCACCGGCGTGCGGCGCGGGCCAGGCGTGCGTCTCGACGTCGTGCACGGGCGATCGCTGCAAGACGGGCCTCTTGCACCACATCGTCGACGGTCGCCTCGCGAACCCGAGCGACCCCACGCTCTTCTGCTCTGGCTGCAACCTGCAATCCCTGTACGTCCTCGGCTACCGCCGCGCGCTGGCGGGCGAGGCGTTTTGACCGCTAGGCTCGTGGGGAAGGACGGTGCGCTGGTGCGGACGAAGCGGCTCTCGCTCTTCCTGGCGATCGTCGCGTTCGTCGCCATCGGCGCTCCGATGGCGATCGTAGCCATGCTCTACGCGCTGAAATCGGCCGGAGCGCTCAGTACAGGATGCGCGTCTTGATCGACGAGCTCAGCTCGGCGATCGCCTTGCGCACGTCGTTCGCGACGTCCTCGTCGAGGTCCATCACGAGGTAGCCGATGTGCGGATCGGTCGCGAGGATCTGCCCGAGGACGTTCGCGTTGCGATCGGACACGAGCTTGTTGATGTCACGCAGAACGCCGGGGACGTTCTTGTGGATGTTGAGCACGCGGTGCGTGCCCTCGAGCGGCGCGAGCTCGAGCTGGGGGAAGTTCACCGCGCCGATGGTCGCGCCCGTGTTCGTGAACTTGGTCAGCGAGCTCGCGACCTCGCGGCCGATCGACTCCTGCGCCTCGAGCGTCGAGCCGCCGATGTGCGGCGTGAGCACCACGTTCGGCAGTCCACGCATGACGTTCGTGAAGTCGTCCGAGTTGCTCTCGGGCTCCTGCGGGTAGACGTCGAGCGCGGCGCCGCCGAGCTTCTTCGCCTTGAGCGCCGCGGCGAGCGCGTCGAGGTCGACGACCGTGCCGCGGCTCAGGTTGATGAGGTAGGCGCCGGCCTGCATCTTCGCGATCTCGGCCTCGCCGATCATGTTCTTGGTCTGCGCCGTCTCGGGGACGTGCAGCGTGACGAAGTCGCTCATGGCGAGCAGCTCGTCGAGCGTCTTGACCGCCTTGTTGTTGCCCATCGGGAGCGTCGTGCGGATGTCGTACGAGACGACGCGCATGCCCATCGCCTCGGCGAGGACGCCGACCTGCGAGCCGATGTGGCCGTAGCCGATGATGCCGAGCGTCTTGCCGCGGACCTCGAAGGAGCTCGTCGCGACCTTGCGCCACTTGCCCTCGTGGACCTCGCGCGAGCGGTCGCCGAGCTGGCGTGCGAGCATCACGATCTCGCAGATGACGAGCTCGGCCACGCTGCGGGTGTTGCTGAACGGCGCGTTGAAGACCGGCACGCCGACGGCGTTCGCGGCGACGAGGTCGATCTGGTTCGTGCCGATGCAGAACGCGCCGACCGAGAGGAGGCGCTTGCCGGACTCGAGCGCGCGACGGGTCACCCGCGTCTTGCTGCGGATGCCGAGGATGTGGACTCCTTCTTCGAGCTTCGCGACGAGCTCGTCCTCCTTCAGCGCGCGCGGAAGCGCCTCGATCTGAAAGCCCTGGCCGCGGAAGATCTCGTGAGCGCTCTCGTGCACGTTCTCGAGCAGCAGGACCTTGATGTCGCCCTTGGGGAACGACGTGGGCGGCGAGGAATTCGTCATGATCGCCCCGGACATTAGCGGACGACCGCACCCCTCCGCCAGCCCGCGATTGTCCCGTGATCCCGCGTGTTTTCGCGCGATGGACCAGGTGAGGGAAGTTGCCCTCACCTTGTCCGACATTGGCGCCGACCGCCTGCGCTTGCTAAGAGAACCCCACGATGCACGGGGGGATCGGGCGAAAACCGCAGGACGACGCTCACGGAGCTCCCTCCGTCCGCGGCCGTGCGTCTGCCATGAGGCCAACGTCCGACGACGCGCTCATCGGGCGCGCGCTCGGCGGCCGGCTCCTCATGATCGAGCCGATCGGAAGGGGCGCATTCGGCTCCGTCTATCGCGCGCAGCACATGCACCTGTCGAAGCTGGTCGCCGTGAAGGTGCTCCACGCCGGCCTCCAGGCCAACGCGACGGTGCGCGCTCGCTTCCACGCGGAGGGTCGCGCCGCGAGCCTGCTCGATCACTCGAACCTCGTTCGCGTCCTCGACTTCGGCGAGGAGCACGACGGCACGCTCTGGCTCGCGATGGAGCTGCTCGAGGGCACCGAGCTCTCGCGCCTGCTCGCGAGCACGCATCGCCTTCGTCTCGAACATGCCGCGGAGCTCATGCTCCAGGTGACGGCCGGCCTCGCGCACGCGCACTCGCATCACATCGTCCACGGCGACGTGAAGCCCTCGAACGTCATCCTCGTGCGGCGCGCCGACGACGAAGGCGAGGAGCGCGAGCACGTGAAGCTCTGTGACTTCGGCGTGGTCCGCGGCATGACGGGCACCGGCTCGCAGTCGAACCTCGGGACGCCGACGTACATGTCCCCCGAGCAGTGCCTCGGCGAGCCCATCGACGCGCGCAGCGACGTCTACGGATGCGGCGTGATGTTCTACGAGCTCATCACCGGTGCGCCGCCGTTCGTCGCCGACGACGCACAGGCGGTCATGCGCAAGCACCTGATCGTCCCGCCGGTGCGTCCGTCGGAGCGCTGTCACGACGTCGACCCGCGCGTCGACGCGCTCGTGATGAAGGCGCTCGCGAAGGAGCCTTCGAGCCGCTTCACGAACATGCGCGAGATGCGTCGTGCCTTCCGCGAGCTGCTCGTCGACCTCGGCGTCGACGTGCCCTCGTCGCTCCGGTCGGGTACGCCCCAACCTTCGCCCGCGGTGGACCCCACCGCCGTCGATCGCAGCGGCGCCTATCCCGTGGCGAGCGGTGAGCCCGAGACGGGCGCGCGGAACAGCATCCTCGCGACCGACGCGCGGAGGGCCACCGACAGGTCCGAGCTGAAGCCTGCGCGCGTTCCTGCGAGCTCGGAGATCCGCGAGCTGCGCCCTGCGCCACCCGCGCGTACGGTCGCTCCTCGCGCGCGCACCAAGTCGGCGCCGCCGATGTCCCAGCTCAACGCGGAGGCCGCCGCGGCCGTCGCGCAGTTCCTCGCCGCACGCGAGAGCGTCGTCGACCCGGAGAAGAGCTCGCTCGCGCGCCTTCTCGAGCGGGGCGACATCGACGAGATCGCCGGAAGGGTGATGCGCCTGATGTCACGCTGCGACTCGTCGTCCGCGAGCGCGCTCACGCTCCTCGACGACCCGCTGCTGCTCGGGCCGCTCGCCGAGTCGCTGCTGGCCGACGCGGTGCTGCCGACGCCGTACGTCGAGCGCCTGCTCTCGCGCGCGGGCGTCGCCGCGGCACGCGCTCTCTGGACCGCGCGCATCAGGCGCCCTGCCAGCAAGGAGCGTCGGCTGCGCTTCGTGAGCTGGCTGCGCGTCATCGGTCGCCCCGCCGACGAGCTGCTGTGGACGGCGCTCGGACAGCTCGCCATCCGCGCGCCGTCGCAAGGGCAGGTCGAGTGCGTCGAGGACCTCCTGCTCTCGCTGCCCCGCCCGCTCCATGCGCGCGTCGCCTTCGCCGTCGGACCGTTCCTCACGTCACCGAGCGCACGCGTCCGCGAGCTCGCGGAGGCCGCCGTCAAGCGCGGCGACTGACGCTCACGCGCGCGCGAGCTGACCGAGCGTCGCGATGGCCTGCTCGATCCGCGGCGACCACGGGTGGCCTGTGCTGATCCGGATGAAGTGGCCGAAGCGCTGCCGCGCCGAGAAGATCGTTCCGGGCGCGATCGCGATCCCGCGGTCGAGGGCGCGCAGCTGGAGGTCGACGGCGCTCACCTTGGGGCTCAGCTCGACCCACACGACGTAGCCGCCGAGGGGCCGCGAGACGCGTGTGCCCTCCGGGAAGTGCCTCGCGATGGCCTCGCGATAGCGCTCCGACTGCGCCGCGAGGATGCGCCGCAGGCGCCGCACGTGACGATCGTAGCCGCCGCCCGCGAGGAACTCGGCGACCGCCATCTGGGTCGGCGTGGGGGACGAGACGGCAAAGGCGAACTTCAGCTTCTCGACCGCGTCGCGGTACTTGCCGGGCGCGACCCACCCGACGCGGTAGCCGGGCGCGAGCGTCTTCGAGACCGAGCCGCAGAGCAGCACGTTGCCCGCGGTGTCGAACGACTTCGCGGGGCGAGGCCGTGTGCCGTCGAAGGCGAGGTCGCCGTAGACGTCGTCCTCGACGAGCGGGATGTCGCGTCGCGCGAGCATCTTCACGAGGCGCTCCTTGTTCTCGTCGGGCATGCGCGCGCCGAGCGGGTTCGAGAAGTTCGGCGTCGCGAGCACCGCGCGTACGGGCGCGCCGCGGATCGCGTCGTCGAGCGCGTCGAGGTCGAGGCCCGTGCGCGGGTCGCTCGGGATCTCGATGGCGCGGAGCCCGTGCACGTCGACGAGCCGCAGGAGCCCGAAGTACGCGGGCGACTCCACGGCGATGATGTCGCCCGGCTTGGTGACCGCGCGGAGCGAGAGGTTCAGCGCCTCGGTCGCGCCCACGGTGGTGACGAAGTCGTCGGCCTCGAGGAACGCGCCCCACGCGACCGCGCGATGCGCCAGCTGCCGGCGCAGCTGGAGCGTGCCGCGGAGCTCGTCGTAGGCGCCGCCCGGGCCTCCGCCCTCGCGTGCCACCGCGGCGAGCGCCGCGTTGAGCTTGCGGAGCGGAAGGAGCTCGGGCGCGACGTAGGCGGCGCCGAACGGGACGAGCCCGCGGTCCTGGACCATCGCGCGGATGAGGTCGTCGGCGCCGGCGGCGATCGACACGCGGGCAGGGGAGGGGGCGCGCCGCGGAATGCTCGGCACAGGCGGATCGTCGGCGCGTCGCGCCCGCACGAAGTGCCCGGACTTGGGGCGCGCCTCGGCGACGCCGCGCCCCTCGAGCAGCAAGTAGGCCGCGAGGACGGTCGCGACGCTGACGCCGCGCTCCTCGCTGAGCCGCCGGACGCTCGGGAGGCGCTCGCCCGAGCGCAGCGCCCCGCGCGTCACCATCGCGCCGAGCTCATCCGCAATGCGCTCGTAGAGAAACGCGTCCGCGCCGTCGCCCTCCGTCCTCGCGGTGGTTCGCATGCGCAGAGTGTACGGTTCGACCGCTCACGACGACCAGTACAGATTGACCGCTTCAACACCAGAACAGGCGCGTTCTGTACCGGTGTCATGTCGTGATGTGTGACTCTGTACCGGTACGGCCCGAGACCCCATGCTGGAGGTCGATGAGCGCCTCCTCTCCGTTGCCGCTGATGCTTTCTTCTTCCGCCCGCCCTCGTCTCGACGTTCGCCTCGTCGTCGCGCTCGGCGCGCTCTACCTCATCTGGGGGTCGACCTACCTGGCGATGCGCGTCGCTGTCGCCGGTCTCCCTCCCTTCGGGATGGCGGGGACTCGCTTCGTGCTCGCCGGCGGCGCGCTCCTCGCCATCACGCGTGCGCGCGGCGAGACGATGCCGAGCCTGCGCGCGTGGCTCGTCGCGGTGCCGGTCGGGGCGCTGCTCTTCCTCTGCGGGAACGGCCTCGTGGTCGTCGCGGAGCAGACGCTCCCGTCGAGCGTCGCCGCCGTCGTGTGCGCGACGACGCCGCTCGTCGCCTCCGGGCTCATGGCGCTGCGTGGCGAGCGCCCGAGCCGCGTCGAGACGATCGGCATGGTGCTCGGCATCGCGGGGGTCGGGCTGCTCGGCCTGGGCTCGCCGCTCGCGGTGGCGGGCTGGCGCGCGCTGCTCGTGCTCCTCGCGCCGATCGGCTGGGCGCTCGGCTCGCTGGTCGCGCGTTCGGAGGCCGCGAAGGCCGGGCCCGCGTCGCGAGGGCTCGGCGCGGCGGCCGCGCAGATGATCATGGGCGGCGTGTGGATGCTCCTGACGAGCCTTGTCCTCGGCGAGCACCTGCCGACCGAGCTCGTGTGGGGCAGCGTCCTCGCCTGGGGCTACCTCGTCGTCTTCGGCTCGCTCGTCGGCTTCTCCGCGTACAGCTGGCTCCTCGCGCACTCGCGCCCCGCCGTCGCGATGAGCTACGCGTACGTCAACCCGGTGATCGCCGTGCTCCTCGGCGCGGCGCTCGGCGGCGAGCACCTCGGCTGGGCCACGCTCGGTGCGACCGTGCTCATCGGCGGCGGCGTCATGGCCGCGGTCGTCATCGGTCGCATACCGAAGCGCTGAACGATGGGGCGACCGTGATGCTCGGCTCGAGCCACCGGGTGCTGGTGCTATGGTGAAGGCTCGATGACTCGCTCTCCCGGCGGCATGGACGACACCTCCGAGGCGGCCACGCGGCGGTACTTCGAGCTTCTCCGCCAGCGCTCGCCGCTCGAGAAGCGCGCGATCCTCGCGGGGCTCGTGGCGTCGGTGCGACGGCTCGCGGAGAGCGGAGTCCGGGCGGCGCGGCCGGGCGCGTCCGAGCGAGAAGTGCAGGCCCAGGTCGCGGCGCGAATCTACGGGGTCGAGGTGGCGAACCGTCTCTTCCCCGACGTGTGCATCCGATGAGCGTGCAGGCGTACGATCCGATCGGGATCGCGCTGCTCGTCGGCGCCGCTATCGAATCCGCGGGAGGGAGCTACTTCGTCGGCGGCAGTGTCGCGAGCTCGATCCATGGTGATCCGCGAACGACGAACGACGTCGATTTCGTCGTGAGCCTTCCTCTCGGGCGCATCGACGCGTTCATCCGCGCGCTCGGCTCCGACTTCGAGCTGGATCGGGACATGCTCCGCGAGGCCCTGCGCGCCGCGCGTTCCGCCAACGGCTTCTATCTTCCCGTGCTGACCAAGATCGACATCTTCGGCCTGGGCGGCGAGCCGTTCGACGAGAGCGAGTTTGCGCGCCGCAGCGCGGTCCAGGTCGGCAGCGCGGGCGAGGCCCTGGTCGTCAAGTCACCGGAGGACAGCATCCTGCGCAAGATGCTCTGGTTCCGCGATGGCGGTGGCGTGTCGGACAGGCAGTGGCGGGACATCGTCTCGATTCTGCGCGTCGGCGCGTCGGGCCTCGACACCTCCTATCTGACCCAGTGGGCCGCGCGTCTTGGCTGCACCGATCTCCTCGCGCGGGCACGAAACGAAGCTTCTCAGTGACCAACGCGTGAACGATCGCGGGCCCTGCCGGAGCGCGTTCGGGCTATAGGCGGAAGATGAAGCTCGCGGGACCGTGGGGCGAGATTCGTGTCGAGCGCGACGAACTCGGTTACCCCACCATCCACGCGAAGGATCTCGCCGAGGCGACCTGGGCCCGTGGCTACATGCACGCGACCGATCGTCTCGTGCAGATCCATCTCGTGCTCGCGGCGGCGCGCGGCGAGCTGCTCTCGGTCGTCGGCGAGCGAAAGTTCGCGCGCACGGTCGATCGCGCCGTCAGGGCGCTCGGTCTCGTCAACGGGCTCGACGGCTACGTCGCCAAGCTGCGTCCCGACACGCGAAGGTGGCTCGAGACGTACTGCGACGGCTTCAACGCGGGCGCCGCGAAGCGTGGGACGCCCGCGCTCCTCCGGCTCCTCGGCCGGCCCGTCGAGCTCTACACGCCGAAGTCGGTGTTCACGGTCTACCGGCTCGTCGCGTTCTTCGGCCTCACGTCGATGCAGCAGACGGCGGAGATGATCATCACCGAGCTCGTCGCGGGCGGCGCGCCGAAGGCGGTCTTCGAGGCGCTGCTCGGCGACGCGGCCGAGGGGCTCGACCTCGCGAAGCTGAGCGAGCTGAAGATGCCGCCCGAGTACGCGCTGCTCGCGGGCTCGGCGCTCGGTGGCTCGAACGCGTTCGCGATCTCTGGCCGCGTGAGCGCCTCGGGGAACGCGCTCCTCATGGGCGAGTTCCACATGGAGGTGGGGCGCTTCCCGCCGATCGTCTACGCGTCGCACGTCGCGTATGCCGACGGCACGTTCTATCAGGGGCTCGGCATCCCCGGGTTCGCGTGGAACTCGTCGGGTCGCAACGACACGTGCGCGTTCTCGTGCACGTTCGGCCACGGCGACAACGTCGACATCATCGCGGACCGCTGCAAGGACGAGAAGCACCTCGTCAACGGTGAATGGCAGCCGCTCACGCGGCGCGTCGAGCGCGTGCGCGTCCGCGGTCGTCGCGAGCCCGAGTCGTGGGTCTTCTACGACAACGAGTACGGCACGATCCTCGGTGACGCGTCGGTCGAGGGCACCTACCCGTGCATCCGCTGGAGCGGGCACGGTGACATCGCCGGCGACGCCGACGCGGCCTTCGACGGCCTCTCGGTGACCAGCGTCGAGCAGGGCATCGAGTGCTTCAAGCGCTTCAACGTGGTGTCCCTGCAGAACGTGCTCGCGGACTCGACGGGCGCCGTCGGCGACGTGCACTCGGGGCGCGTCGACGTGCGTCCCGACGGGTGGACGGGCGCCTATCCGCTCGCCGGATGGGACCTCGCCGATCGCTCGCCGCCGGCTCACCACGCCGGGCGTCCCGAGCCGGGGCGCGGCGCCGATCGTGTCGTCGCCGCGAACCATCGGCCAGAGGGCGAGCTCGGAAAGGCCTGGTGCACGATGCCCGAGCCGAGCGAGCGCTTCGAGCGGATCATGGAGCTCCTCGAAGGCGTGCGCGACCTCGACGGCATGGTGCGCGTCTCGTACGACGAATTCGATCGCAGCGCGTCGCGCCTGCTCGCCGTCTGGGGCCCGCTGCTGCCCGGCGACGCCGAGTCGCGTGCGCTCGTGAAGTGGGGGCCGGAGCAGAAGGACCGCTCGCAGCTCGGCCTCTTCCACGCGCTCCACGGCGAGGCGACGCGTGCGTTGCTCGAGCGATCCATCGGCACGCAGCGCGCGGGCCGCATCATGGACGAGCTCGGCGCGGCATTGATCTTCCAGTACCACCTCGATCGCGTCCTCGCGCTCGAGCGCCCCGAGCTGCTCTCGCGCGAGCAGCTGATCGAGCTCCTCGCGCGCGCGTGGGCGCGCGCGAAGTCGGGCACCGCCCGCAAGGGGCTTCCGGTGGAGCGGCGCTTCCTCGATCTCGTCACGCAGGGCAAGCTCGGGAGCGCGCTCGGCATGTGCAGCGCCCCGGTCGAGTTCCCGGGCGCACCGTGCGCTCCGTTCCAGACGCGCACCGTTCGCTTCGAGGACGAGTCGCTCGTGTTCGGCCCCGCGTTCCACTACTTGACCGATCTCGGCGAGCGCGGCGGCTGGTACCACGTCCCGGGCGGCGCCTCGGAGCGCCGCACCGGCCCCGGCTACGGCAAGGGCGTCTCGCTCTGGACCGAGGGCCGCTTCCTGCCGCTGGGCCCCGTCCGAGGGAAGGCCCCTCGCGCGTCCTGAGTCGGAAGCGGCTTCATCACGAGCGCGTGAGGTCTGCTCGCAGGCCGGGCACGGAACGTGAAGCGAAGCGGTGAGTCGCTCCACTTGTGAGGCAGATCATGAAGGGTAAGAGGTCGAGAGCGCAGTCTCCGCGCTGCCGGTCGCATTCCTTGCGCGCGAACGATGTGACGAGGCGCGCGTTCATCCGAACGGCGCTGACGGCCGGCACGGCGATGGTCGTCGGGGTGAGCACGGCTCGCTCCGCCGAAGCCGAGTCGCCTCGTCCGATTCCCGACCCTGTCCTGCCCCCGGGGGTTCGGCGGCCGCCGTTCAGGCTGCCGGTCGACACGGTGCTCAAGATCGAGTCGTACTTCGGTCCGACGACCGCGTACCTCACGCGCGACTGGATCTTCAAGGTCACCGGGGCACCCCAAGGCGCGGTCCTGGTCTGGAGCGGAACAGGAACGTTCCAGACCCACATCCCGGGAGCCGTGAAGGCCACGTTTCGAGCCGCGGGGAAGAACACGATCTCCGTCTCGTGCACGCTCGCGGGGGTGACGCAGTCCGCATCGCTCGAGCTCGTCGCCAAGGACGCCGACAACTACGCGCGCGTCGGGGGCACGGCGCGCGCACTGTGTGCCCACGGATGCCCCGCGTGTCCGCACCCCGTCGTGGGCCCGATCATCAGCGGCTCCTCGACGTACATGCTCGACGGCCGGCCGATCGCTGTGTCGGCGGCCGCGGCACGCACGTGGCGTGCTGCGGCCCGAACACGTTCGTCATCTCGACGGGAGACGGCGAGGTCCTGATCGACGGCAAGGCCGCCGCGCGAATCGGGGACGTCACCACGCACTGCGGCGGCAAGGGAACGATCGTCACCCGCTGAGCCGGTGTCGTCACGCGGGCTCGCGCATCCGCCCTACATGCAAAGTGCAACGATGCCAATACCCCTGGCGCGTAAGGGGTAAAGCGCGACACGACGTGACGTGCGCGCAGCTCGGATCACGGAGTCCGACGACTTCTCGCGCGCGCGCGCCTGGGCCTGAGAGAAGCGCGTTCTGCTGGGATTGACGGTGTTCCTGCGTTGGGTTCGGTGCGCGCGCCACGGGAAGCCGCTACGCGACGTGCTCGCAGCTCCGGCGAGAGGCTGCGACTCAATTCTCGCGATGTGTCGATCGCAGTTGCGCGGGGGGGGGGCCATGCCCGAGAGGCCCTGGTGGATGATTCAGGTCGACCCTGAAGGGGACATCTGGGATCCGCGTCGCGATCTGGATCGGGCTGGCGGCGGCGGCCCCGGAGAGAACCTTCTCTATGGCGAATACCGGTTCGTGCCGCGCACGTACCTGATGCGTGGAGACATCGCGCGCGGGCTCGTCTCCGAGCCCGCGGAGAACGCCAGCGACTTCGAGGCCTCGCTGCAGGGGCTACTCAACAACGGCAGCGCCAGCGAGTGCGCGATCACGGACGCATGCCAGTACCCTGCCATCGCGTTCATCGAATCGTGGATATGCGTTCGAGACGGCGCAGTTCGAGACGGTTCCGTCGGCGAAGGCTTCCTGGACGCCGCCTGGCCTCACGAGCGCACTGCAGGTGGTCGCCAATCGAGATCGCTCCTGCGAAAACACCAAGCCGCGAATCGTCGACGACGGTCTCAGTCCGATCCCCGAGATTCCCGTCGGCGCGATGGCCCAGACCGACATCAACGGCGACGGTCGCGTCGACATCGTGCTCGCCTACAAGGCGATCGACCAGACCCTGGCGACCCAAAAGGTCTTCCTGAACACCGGTCGCGGCTTCGCGCTCACGACGGCCATCGCGCTTCCGCCGACCGTGGCGATCGCGAGCAACAAGCCATTCCCGGGTCAGGGCTCTTACGCCGGCGGCTGGCCCCGCGTGGCGATGGGCGACCAGGCGCGGTTCGTCGACCTCGACAACGACGGCCTCGTGGACCTCGTCGTCGCCGGCCTCTGCACTCAGTCGGGCCTGCCGTGGACGAGGACCTGCTCGCCGGCGGTCTGGTACCAGAAGCAGGGAACGCTGCCCGACCGCCTCGAGCGCATCGACAGCGTGCCGTCGGTGCCGGTGCCAGGCGGGACGGGCGCGTGGACGACCATCGAGTACGAGTCGCCCAAGTCGACCATCGTGCATACGCCGGACGGCGGCTTTCATCCGCCGGCGGCCATGCGCGTCGTGAAGACGGTACGGAGCGCGGCGGGCCCCTCTTCGGCGCCTGGATCCGACCCGTTTCCGGTCCAGGAGATCCGGCTCTCGTACGACAACTTCGTCAAGGACGTCGTCTCGAACGAGGTGCTCGGGTTCGAGAAGGTGACCGCCGAGTTCGTCAACTTCTTCGACATCGAGCGCGAGCACGTCGTCGTCACGCGCACCTTCGACGTGCAGCCGGAGCTCCTCGGAGCGAACGGTTCGCCGCTGCCGGTTCGGCATCCGCTGAAGGGGGCGCTCCTCTCCACGGTCACCGAGAGTGGCGGCTGGACGACGACCGAGCTCAATCAGTATCGCGTCGAGCAGCTTGGCTCGGGCGTCCGCATGCGGCCGAGCCGCGAGCTCCACGGCGACACGAGCCCGTCGCAGACGAGCGCGTGGACGGCGGAGGAGAGCGCCGACTTCGACGACTTCGGCAATCCGCGAGTGCGTACTACCGGCAACTACGACGGCAGCGCGTTCGCTCCTCCCGAGCAGACCCTGAGAACGGGCTTCGAATACGAGAATCACACCGACGCCCAGTGGATGATCGGGCTCGTCACGCGCACGCAGAAGCAGGGCTACAGCGTCGACATCGACGGCAGCGTGGATCCCGCGCATGTGCTCGAGGACATCGTCAATACCTACAACTCGGTCGGGTCGATGGTCTCGACGTCGCGCGTGAACATCACGGACGCCGCGTGCGCGGGGCCAGCTGACGATGTGAAGCGGCTCGACTACTGGCCGAACGGCCTCCTGAAGGCCTCGCACGAGAACGCCGGCCCCCGCGGCGACTATGCGCGCGATGTGAACTTCACGTACGACGCGAAGAACCTCTACGTCGCGACCGCACAGGCCAGCGTCGGCAAGGCCAAGCTCCCGCTGCCAGCGCTGCCTGCGACCTGGGAGCTGGTGCCTGCGACCACGTCGCTCACGGTCACCTTCCAGACCGATCTACGGCACGGCAAGACGACGCGCGCGACGGACCCGAACAACGCGGCGACCGTCTCGGTCTTCGACAGCCGCGGCCGGCTGCTCACGCGAACCGGCCCCGACAACACACTGCTCGAGCAGAACGTGTACGTCGACACGTTCCCGCTCAGCGAGACCAGCACGATCACGAGTGACGTCGGCAAGACGTTTCAACGCCGCACGCAGCTCGACGCGGACGGCCACACGCTCTCCGTCGTCGAGGGCGCGGGCACGACGGCGGTGCCGTGGTCGCGCAAGTCGAAGGTGCGCCTCGACGCGTTCGGTCGCACAGTCCAGTCGTTCCTCCCGGCCTTCGTCTCGACGATCGGCGGCGGCGTTGCCCCCTCGACGGGCGCGAAGGATGTGACCAGCTACGACGGCTTCGATCGCTCCGTCCAGGTGACGGGCGCGGACGGGAGAGTCGCGTCGACGGCCTACGAGCCGCGCGAGACGACAGAGACGAACGCACGCGGCATCTTCACGCGGCGCGCGTACGACGCGTTCGGCGAGCTCGTCTCCGTCGACCGCAACCCCGGCGGGGCCCCGGGCGAGACGTCGTCGCACAGCTTCGTGCGCGACGGTCGAGGCGAGATCGTGAGCGTCACCGACGGCGACGGGAGCGTGCGTCGCATCCAGCGCGACGGCGGCGGGCGGACCCGGTTCGTGACGCTTCCGACCGCGCCCGGCGAGACGCCGACGCGCTTCGCGATGTGTCACGACGTGAGTGACAAGCTCGTGCATCTCGAGAGCCCGGCGGGGCGCGTCGTGGACGTCCTCCACGACGAGCTCGGGCGGACGCTCGTGTCCGCCGCCGCGGACGCGAGCGGGCTGTCGATCCGGAACACCGAGCTCTATGACCAGGGCGTGCCGGGCGGCCTCGGCCGCCTCACACGGAAGAACGACGAGAGCGGGAGCTACAAGTTCGAGTACGACGCGTATGGGCGCCCGAGCCTCGTGACCTACGGCGCGTCCGCGCGCGCGCTCGCTGGGGCCACGAACGTGGCCGTCTCCTACGGCGCGGCGTTCGTTTACACGCCCGCCGGCGCGCTCAGCTCGGTCTCGTTCACGGGCCTTCTCGGAACGAACACGACCCCCGCGCTCACCTATACGCGCGACGTGAAGGGTCGCGCGACGACCGTAAGCTCGAAGGTCGGCACCGCCATCACGACACTCGCGGGCAGCGTGACGTTCGATGCTGCCGATCGGATCACCAGCGCGCGCTACGGCAACGGAACGTCGGGCGCGTGGACGTTCAATCCGCTGAGCGAGCGGCTCGACAAGATCTCGTACCTCAACTCATCGAACGGCGTGGTCGCCTCGGTCGCGCACCTCTACGACGAGAACGACAACCCGACCCTCGAGACCCGCCAGAAGCAGGGCTACTCAGGAACGTATAGCCAGAAGATCCATCGCTACGACCACCTGGATCGGCTCTACAGCTCCGAGGCGACCTTCCCGTCGGGCAATCAGTACGAGGCCTACACGTACTCGCCGTCGGGCAACATCGTCACCGCGGGCGGCGACGCATACACCTACGCGTCTCCAGTGACGGCGCAGGCCGTGTCGCTCCTGACGAACAGCGCCGCGCAGAAGCAGCGCGCGCTCGGGTACGACCTGGACGGCTACCTCGAGTCCGACGTGGAGACGAAGGCGGACGGCTCGAGCTCGACGCGAACCCTCGCCTTCGACCCCTTCGGCTGCATGCGCTCGATCACGCGCTCGGATCTCTCGGCCGGGGGCACGACGACGTCGTCGGCGAGCGACTACACGTGCGGGCTCGACGGGCGTGTGGTGGCGCGCTCGACCACGAAGGCGAACACGCACTCGCGGCGGATCGACTTCGCGGGCCTTGCCGAGATCCGGCCCGATGACGGCGTGTTCATGCTGCGCGTGCCGCTGCAGGGCTCGGTGGCGGTGGAGGACGCACGCTCCGTCGCGACGGGGGCGCGGGTGAGCACGCAGTCGGGGTACATCGTCTCGGACGCGCGCGGCAGCGTGCTCGCGACGACGAAGTTCGACGTGGGCACGGCGACGTTCACGAAGGAGGCGGAGTACGACGCGTGGGGCAACAAGCTGGCGGGCTACTCCGCGCTCGCGTCACCGAAGCACGGCTTCGCGGGCGCCGAGCCGGATGAGGCCGTCGGCACCTACTCCTTCGGCGCACGCACGTACGACCCGACCCTCCGCCGCTGGGTGTCGCCAGACCCGCTTCTCACCGGACGCCCCGCCATCGACGAAGCCGTCGGCCCATCGCTCAACCTCTACGCGTACGGAGACGGCAACCCCGTCAAGAACACCGACAAGAGCGGCTTCTGCCCGGTGTGCTTCGTGGGGGTGGGAGCGGTCGTTGGCGGGGTTGCTCGGGGGCTCGAGTGGGCGTTCACGGCTTCGACGAGCCAGAGCAACGGTGACGCCGCCCGAGGTGCGTTGAAGGCGATCGGCCTCGGTGCGCTGGAGGGGGCGAGCTTGGGCGCGACGATGGCCCTCACCGGACCGGCAGTCGAGAAAACGGCCGGGGTCGCCGTACGCGTCCTCTCGACAGAGACAAAGGTCCTCTCGACCGAGGCAAAGCTCGCGACGGAGACAGCCGCCAGGGCCGAGGCAGGCGCAGCGCCTGCCGCAGGGCCGCCAAAGGCCCTCGCTGCCCGCGCCGAGGAGGTCCACGCTAAGCTCGACCCGATAGCTCAGAAGCAACGCACAACCGCGGTTCTTCAGACGAACGAGGGCACAGTCGTGGGGGGAGGCAAACGAGACCTGACCCCCGCCCAACGCGCGTCCCTGAAGCCTGGCGAAACCGCCGCAAAGGCGCCGGGCAAGCATGCAGAGGAGACGGTGATCCAGAATGCACAGCAGACAGGGGCGAAGCCGCAGAACATGGCCGTAACGCGGACGATCTGTACCGGCTGCCAAAACGTGATCAAGGCAAGCGGCGGAACGGTGGGTGCCGACGGGAAGTCCGCTACATGGAACAAATGACCATCGCCTTCGACGAAGCCGAGCTCGCTCGCAAGCTCAATGGGCTCGCGCCCCGGTCCCGAGTAGCGTTTGCCGCCGCGTGCGCCGAGCGCCTCCTCCCAGCGTACGAGGCGTTCACTGAGCTGGCCGGCAGAGGAGACGCACGGGCACTCGGCGACATGCTCGCGCGCATCTGGAAGAACCTGCTCGGCCAGAAGATGGGTCCCAACGAGCTCCAGGCTGACATCGATCGCTGCATGGAGCTTATTCCGGGCGAGGACGAGGAACCTTGGTTTGACGGTCAGCCCTACGCAGACGACGCAGCATCCGCCGTCGCGTACACTCTGCGAGCTCTGCAACGCGGTGACTCTCAGGAATCCGCGTGGGCCGCGCGACGCGCGTACGAAGCGCTCGACCACCATGTGACTCATCGGCTTGGGATCGACGACGAGGTGCAGGCAGCGGGTCATCCAGCCGTTCAAGCGGAACTGCTCCGTCAACGCCGAGATCTGCACGAGCTAGATGCTGCCGGCGAAGACCCCGCTGATGCGATTCTTCGCCTACGCGATCGAGCGAGGGAGGAAGCCAGCGACGTTTTTCGCGGTAGCTGAGGGGTGGCGTAGGCGACTGTCTTCGCGACGCAGGCTGGCGACCCTAACGCCCGACGCGCATGCGCATGCGGCTGCTCGGGGGCACCTTGTCGTGGCCGCGGGCGTGCGCCGCGCGCAGCGCGTGGCGGAGCACCTCGTAGTGGTTCGGCGCCGGGACGCGGAAGTCGCCCGAGCCGAGGAGCGCGTCGAAGATCTCCTTCGCGCGGCCGTCGAGCGTGAGCAGCCATCGCGTGAGCGCCGAGCGCGCCGCGGCGGGCACCTCCGACGACGCGACCAGCGCGTCGTTCGGGATCGGCCCCATCGTCGCGAGCGCCTCGATCGGGCGGATGCTCGTGCCGTTGTCGTCCTGCCACATGCTGCGGACGACCCGGCCGGTCGCCACGTCGACGTTGCAGAACGTCGCGCCCACGTCGACGTCTCCGGAGCAGACGGCGTCGACCACGCCGCTGTGCGAGTGCGTGAAGAGCTCGCGCGAGAAGAAGCGGAGGACGTCGAAGCCTTGCGCCGCGAGATGCATCCGCGGGACGAGGTACCCCGCGGCGCTGTCGCGCTGGACCCAGGCGGCTCGCCGGCCACGGAGCTCGGCGAGGGTCTTCGGCCCGCCACGACGGACGATGAACGCGGCGTGATAGCTGGTCGCCCCGCGCCGGGCAGGGATCGCCAGGACCGACGCCAGGCCGCGCGCCTGGAGATCGATGGTCGGCACCGGCGGAAGCCAGGCGAGCCCCACCTCCTTGTCCCGGATGGCGGCGGCGAGCTCGTCGTAGCTGCCCGTCACGACGGGGTCGAACGGGATCCCCGCGGCCGCCGACGCGAGCTCGCACAGATCCTCGAAGGAGGCCTTGCCCTCGCTCCAGTCGATCGACCGCACGATGCCGAAACCCCAACGGTCGCTCACGGTTACGAGAATAGCACCGAACCCGTAGATCCTTTTGCCCCGAGGCCCGTAAGAAGCCGGGCTGCCGCGCGTTATTTCGGTGAGCTCGAGGAGGAGAAGCCTATGAAGTCGTGGATGTTCGGTGCTCTGGCCCTCGCAATGACCGTCTCGGCCAGCTCTGTGATGGCGTGCCCGGTCGGCACCGACGAGGGGCGCATCCCGCCCAAGCGTCCGGTCGTCCAGAACGTCTCCTTCCAGGCCTCCGAGCTGTTCGAGCGCGCCCAGCAGCTCGAGACCGCCGCGTCCTCGCGCGAGAGGCAGGCCGTCGCCTTCGAGCGCGACGCCGAGACCCTCGCCAATCGCGCGCGCATCATCAGGAATCAGGCCCAGCTCGTCTCGGCCGCGGACCGCTCGAGCCTCCTCGCCCTCGCCGACGACCTCTCGTCGCGCGCCTCGGTCGAGCGCTCGGAGGCCTCGGAGGAGCGCGCCCAGGCCGCCGATCTCCGCGTCCAGGCCCGGTCGATGCGCGAGCGCGCCGTCCAGCTGGTCCGCCTGAACGGCAACAACGGCGGCGGGTGGCGCGGCCGCCCGTCCGGCCCCGTGAGGTCGACCGCCGAGACCTCGATCTGAGGCAGAGCCGCGCTGCGGCCGGGTCCTTGCACTGACGCAGAGGCCCGAGGGAAGAAAGGTCGACGACCGGCGTATCAACTGCCGGGGCGGATGATGACCTTCTTCGATTTCCTTACTCATTCGGGCGCAGTCGAGGGTGTGGCCGCCGACGCGGGCCCCGCGACGGGTACCCATCTCTCGACGCTCGCCATCGAGCTTCCGCACTACATCACGCCCGCGGTCGCCGGCCTGACGGTGGGCTCGGTCGTCGGTGTCCTCGGCTTCATCGCCGTCATGCTGCTGGTCGGCCGCGGCGGCCGCCGCCCGCTCGGCCGCCGCAAGCGCGCCTATGACGAGCGCCTCTTCATCCATCCCTACGCCACGATGCAGCGCGAAACGCCGCTGCCGCCGCGCGCGTTCGCGGTCCCGGCCTACGGCGCGCCCTCTCCCGCCTTCACGCCCTCGACCGCGCTCTCCGCCCGCGCGTTCGCCAAGATGGGCTACGCCGCCGATGCCGACCCGACCTCCGACCCGATGCTCTCCGTCGAGATCGAGATGGACGGGCCGAGTGGTCCGGTCGCGCTCGAGCCGCAGGCTCCCGCGGTCACGGTCTCGCCCGTGCTCGTGCTCTCCGCGGAGAGGGACGACAAGGAGAAGTCGGCGCCCCATCCGCTCGGCATCATCAAGTCGCCCTCTGCCGCGATGCGCGCCGCGCCGATCGCAGATCTCTCCTTCGACGACTCTCCGACCGAGATCGGCGAGACGTACTTCGACGAGCCCCCGCAGCCGCGCCGCCGCACCGATCCCCCGAAGATCCGCAAGATCGTCCCCGCTGCGCCGCGTTTTTCCGAGCAGACCCGGAACGGCTGACATCGTCACCCTTGACGCACCGCGTACGCGGCGCATCTTGGTCCCCACGTGTGCCCCCGTTGCCGACAGAACGCGCCGATTGTCTACCGCGGCGTGAACGCGTTCTGCACCGCTTGCGGTGCACCGCGCTCTCCACTCACCAGCGGGTCGGTCAACCTCGCAGGTCAGCCGTCGAAGGTCGGCGGGCAGATCACGCGCGTCTTCGGCTGGGTCGTGCTGGTCGTCGGGACGCTCCTCGCGGCTGGCTCGCTCGCGATGTGCGGCGCCATCGTCGGAATGTCGGCGGCCGCGCCGTACATCCTCTCGGTCCCGCTCGCCCTCGCGACCTGGGTGCTGAGCTACTTCCTCCTCAAGGGCGGTAAGCAGCTCGAGCAGTCGGGCGTCGACACGCAGAAGGCCACGCGCACGCAGGCGGTGTTCGCGCTCGCGAACACGCGTCAGGGCATGGTCACTCCGAACGACCTCGCGCAGGCGATCGCCGTCACGCCGAAGGAGGCCGACGACATCCTCACGGCGATGGCGAAGGAGATCCCCGACCACGTCAGCATCGAGGTCGACGACAACGGCGTCATCTACTACCGCTTCGCCGCCGCAGCCTGGGGCGCGCTCGCGGCGAACCCCGCGAGCTGGGAGCCCCCGCGCGCGGCCGGCCAGATGGCCCCGAACGCGCCCGGCGTGCATCAGCGCGTCGGGGCGCCTCCCGCACGCGTCGCCGACGGAGCAGGGCAGAACGTCCGCGTCGAGCCGCGCGACCCGCTCGAGGAGGAGTTCGCCTCCGAGCCCGACCTCGCGCAGCGTCACGTGCGCTGAACGATGCGACGTGCCGCGTTCGTCGCGCTCGCGGTGGGCGCCGTTGCGTGTACTCCGCACGAATCGACCTCGCCCGTCACCGTGACGGCCGACGCGAGCGCGGAGCTGCGCGATGGCGATGCTCCGCCCCCAACCGCGCCCGCGCCCGTTCCCGAGGCGCCGGCCGCGAGCGTGACGTTCGACGAGCTCCTTGCGATCCTCTTCGCGGAGCGAACGACGAACGCGCCGATCGTCGCGGCCTGCCCGGTGACCTTGCCGGCCGAAGCGCGCATCCGCTGCGTCTACGACGAGCGATACAAGGGCGACCCGAAGGCCGCGGGCATCGCGCACGAGCTCTACGTGAAGTGGCACGTCGTGGCGGGCGTCGAGGTCGCGCACACGATGGACGGCGGCTACCGCGGGATGATCCGCATCGAGCCGGCGGTCCCCGTGGGCGAGAATCGTCACCACCTCGAATGGGTCGCGGCCGCCATCCGCGACTTCGACACGTTCTTCGGCGAGCTCGAGAAGTCCCGCGTGGCGCAGGGGCGCCCCGGTACGTCGCCGAAGCCGTACCGCTTCCAGCCGATCACCCTCCGCTTCATGCGCTCGATCGCGGCGCGTACGCCCGCCGCCTACGCGCATGACTGGGAGGTCGCCTACAACTTCGTCGGCACGCTCAACGTCTCGGCGGAGGCCGTCCGTGAGACGATGTTCCACGAGGTCTTCCACCTGAACGACGCGGCCCACGGCAGCTGGTCCCCCGGTGCGCTCGGCAGTGTGTTCGACGCGGTCGTGAAGAGGTGTGGGACGGCCATCGCGTGCCTCGAGCCCTACACGCCCAACGGGACGATCGTGCGCGGCGGGACCTACTACTCGTTCCAGCCCGGCAACGGCGTCATGGAGTATGCGGCGGAGCTTGCGCTTCGCTACTATCGCGAGCAACGCGCGGCGCTGCGCAAGCTGCCCAAGGTGAGGCCGTTCAAGTGTGGTCCGCCCGAAAACGCGAGGGCGTGGGCGCTGATGCGCGACGAGTTCTTCGGGGGGGCCGACGCCGTGCCCGCGTGTTTGCCCTGAGTGGCCTGAATCGGCCAGGCGGTTGGGCCGTTTTGGGGGGGAGATGTCAGTCCCGCGCGTTGATCCGGTCATCGAGGCGCAGCGCATTGCTGCGCTGTATCGGTACGAGGTCCTCGACTCCCCGCCTGAGGTCGAGTTCGACGAGGTGGTCGCCCTGCTCGCGGCCATCTGTCAGGTCCCGATGGCGGCGATCTCCCTCGTCGACACGGCGCGGCAGTGGTTCAAGGCCACGGTCGGTGTCGGCCTCCGAGCGACTCCAAGAGACGTCTCGTTCTGTCAGTGGACGGTCGAGCAGACGGAGCTCCTCGTCGTCGAGGACGCTCGCACGGACGCTCGCTTCGCCGACAGTCCGCTCGTGACCGACGGCCCGAAGATTCGCTTCTACGCCGGGGTCCCGCTCGTCACTCACGACGGTCTGGCCATCGGCGCGCTCTGCGCGTTCGATCGCGAGCCCCGCGAGCTCACCAGCCAGCAGCACGATGCGATGAGGGTCCTCGGGCGCCATGTCATCGGGATGCTCGAGCAGCAGCGGCAAGCGAAGCTGCTCCGCGAGGCGGCGGTGGCGCTCGAGGAGCAACGCCGTGCCGCCAACGTGGCCGGCGAAGCGAAGAGCACCTTCCTCGGGAACATGAGCCACGAGCTGCGCACGCCCATGAACGGCGTCATCAGCGCGACGGAGCTCCTGCTCGGGACGAACCTCGACGCCTGGCAGCGCGACGACGTGATGACGATCCAGAATTGCGCGCGCGGGCTCGTCGCGATCCTGAACGACGTGCTCGATGTCGCCAAGATCGAGTCAGGAAGCCTCACGATCGAAAAGCAGCCGGTCGAGCTGCGCGTTCTCGTGAAGGATGCCGTGGCGATGCTCCGCGCCTCGGCCCTCGCGAAGAACATCAGCCTCGAGGCGTTCTTCGACCCGGACGTTCCCGCGCGCGTACTCGGGGATACGCTGCGCTTGAGACAGGTGCTCGTGAACCTCGTCGGCAACGCGCTCAAGTTCACGGAACGCGGCTGCGTCTCCATCCACGTGCGTCGCGCGAGCCGGCCCGGCGCAGCCTGCGACCTCGTCGAGATCACCGTGATCGACACCGGCATCGGCATTCCCGTCGACAAGCGCGAGGCGATCTTCCAGAAGTTCGTGCAGGCGGAGGCGTCCACGACGCGACGCTTCAGCGGGACGGGGCTCGGCCTCGCCATCGTCCGAGATCTCCTCGATGCCATGGCCGGCACGGTCCGCGTGGAGGACACGCGCGGCGGCGGTTCGACCTTCATCGTCGAGCTCCCGCTCGTCGAATGCGCCGTCGAGCAGAAGCCGCCGCCGCCTCCGGTCGTGAACCCGGTCGAGCCGCGCCCTGCAGCTCGTCGCGTCCTCCTCGCCGAGGACGACACCGTCAATCGCAAGCTCATGACGCGCTTGCTCCAGCGCCTCGGCTGCGACGTCGAGGCCGTCGAGAACGGCATCGCCGTCGTGATGGCCGCCGAGGCGCGTGCCTTCGACGTCATCCTGATGGACATCGAGATGCCGGAGCTCGACGGCTACGGCGCGACAGCGAAGATCCGCGAGCGGGAGAAGGGCACAGGGCGGCGCACGCCGATCATCGCGCTCACCGCGCACGTCCTCGCCGAGACGCGCGCGATGTGTGCCGCGGCCGGGATGGATGACTACCTCGCGAAGCCGGCCGGGGTGCCCGAGCTCGTGGCTGCCTTCGAGAAGTGGGCTCCGCCCGCGGAGGCGGTCGCAGCCTAGCGTCAGCGCGTGTGGCCGGGGAAGCGGCGCGCGATGTCGCGCAGCGTGCCCTGGCTGAACGGCTTCTCGACTCGCTCGTTGGGGACGCGAGCGAGGAACGCACGCACGTCCTCGTGCGTCGTTCCGCCCGTGATGAAGACGAAGCGCTCAGCGGTCTTCGGGCTGCGCGCCTCGACGAGGCCGTGGAGCTCCATGCCACTCAGATGGGGCATCATCAGATCGCACAGGATGACGTCGAAGACCTCGCCGCTCTCCAGCAGGCGAAGCGCCTCGCGCGCGTCGAACACGGCGACGACCTCGTTATCGGGCCGCAACAGGCGCGCGATGGCACGAAGCACCGCCTCGTCGTCGTCCACGACGAGGACGCGAGCGCCGAGCACGTCGGACCTTCCCTGCGCCCGCGCCGTCACTCCCGCGGGCGACGCTCCTGCCGATCGAAGAACGACGCGGAAGGTGGTGCCCTTGCCGAGCTCCGTCCGGCACGTGATGTCCCCACCGAGCGAGGCCACGATGCTGTGCGAGATCGACAGACCGAGGCCGGTCCCCTGACCGACCGCCTTCGTCGTGAAGAACGGATCGAAGATCCTCGGTGCGACGTCCAACGGGATCCCCCGCCCGTTGTCCTCCACCTCGACTGCGACTCGCCCGTCGTCGAGGTGGATGGTCCTCAAGACGAGGCGGTTCTTCTCGAGGTCGTTCGCCGGGAACGACTGCGCGGCATTCACGAGCAGATTGACGAAGACCTGGGACAGCCGGGACTCGTCACCGAGGACCATGGGGACCTTGCCGAGCTCCTTCGTCACGTTCACGCGAGCGCGTAGCTCGTGCACCGCCATGTTCACCGCGATGTCGAGCGCGACGTGGACGTCCACGGGAACGACCGGAGCGTTCTCGCGAGCAAAGGCCCGGAGCCCGCGGACGACCTTGGCGATCCGCTCGGCGCCATCGCGTGCCTCGTCGAGCACGTCGATGAGCTCCGTCAGCTCGGGTGCGGGCGCCTGGTCGGCGAGCGCACGTACCGCGTCGAGCGCGAACTCGATGTTGGCGCTCACGTAGGTGAGGGGGTTGTTGATCTCGTGTCCGACGCCGGCGGCGAGCGTACCCGTAGTCACGAGGCGTGCCTGGCGGACGAGGGTGTCGCGCAGGGCCTCGTGCTCGGTGATGTCGCGGAAGACGCCGACGATCGCGCGGGTCTGGCCCGTCGCGGGGTCGACCTCGCATCGCCCGTTGGAGCTCACTCGTCGCGTCTGCCCGTCGGTGCGGATGATGCGGAGGTCGAACTTGAACGACTCCTGATGCTCGACGGCCCTCTCGAGGAGAGCGCGGAGCTTCGCGCGATCGTCGGGATGATAGGCCTCGACGGCGCTCTCGAGCGTCGGAGTGAACGTGCTCGGGTCTCGCCCGTGGATCCGGTAGACCTCGGCCGACCAGTAGATCTCGTCTCGCCCGGCCTCGACACGCCAGTGGCCGACCTCGGCGAGCTGCTCGGCGAGCTCGAGCAGCTCGGTGCGCCGCTTGCTGGTGAGCAGCGCCTCGGCGAGCTCGGTCACGTCGGTCATGGTCGCGATGACGCCGAGCACCGCGCCGTCACGGATGTCGGGCGTGTACGCGATGACCGTGTGACGTGTCTTCCCCGCGAAGTCGACGACGTCACGTTCGAAACGCTGTCGCTCTCCGCGCAGCGCCCGCTCGAGGTAGGGGAGGTTCTGCGCGTAGACCTCGTCGCCGATCAGGTCGCGGAGATGTCGGCCGCGGAGTGACGCGCCGGTGCGGCCGTACCACTCGACGTAGGCCTCGTTGGCGAAGCGATTGATGTGATGCCGATCCCAGTACGCGACGGTGCCCGAGATCGAGTCGAGGACGACGGCGGGGTCGGCGCGCGCGCTCTTGGCGGCGAGCTCGGCGGTGAAGAGTGCGTCGTCGACCTTGCGAGCCTCGAGCAGGCGGACCATCGCGCTCGAGAGCTCGCGGAGCACCTTCTCCTGGTAGGGAGCGAGCGTCCGCGGGATGCGGTCGAGGACGCAGAGGGTTCCGAGCGCGAAGCCCGCGCGGTCGACGAGCGGGTAGCCCGCGTAGAACCTCACGCTCGGAGCGCCGAGAACGAGCGGGTTGCCGAAGAAGCGTTCGTCCTTGCTCGTGTCCTCGACCACCATGAGGTCGGAGCCCAGGATGGTGTGCCCGCAGAACGAGACCTCGCGGGGTGTCTCCCTCACGTTCACGTCGAGTCCGACGGACGCGAGGAACCACTGCCGGTTCGCGTCCATCAGCGTGATCGCGGCGATCGGAACCTCGCAGACGCCCGAGGCGACGCGCACGAGCGCGTCGAAGGCCTCGTCGCGAGCCGCATCGAGGATTCCGTACGAGCGGAGCGCTTCGAGCCGCTCCGATTCGTTGCCGGGCTCTAGCGGCGGCCGCATCATCGTCACTCTGCCCCTCCTCCTGATCAATGTCGAGCTGTGCCGCGATTCGCTACCCCTGAGCTCGATGTGAGGCCGGAGGCGGAGGGCTCACTCGTCCAGACGGTCGACCTTGCGCAGCGACGGGAACATGAACGCCCACAGGACGACCACGATGCAGGTTCCGATCCCGCCCACCACGACCGCCGCCTCCGGGCCGAGCCAGGCCGCGGTGACGCCCGATTCGAACTCTCCGAGCTCGTTCGACGCGCCGATGAACACGAGGTTGACCGCGCCGACGCGGCCGCGCATCTCGTCGGGCGTTCGCGTCTGGATGAGCGTCGAGCGGACGACGACGCTGATCATGTCGGAGGCGCCGAGGATGACGAGCGCGACGAGCGAGACGGCGAAGCTCTTCGAGGTGCCGAACACGATGGTCGCAAGCCCAAAGAGGAAGACGCACGCCAGCATGACGATGCCGGCACGACGACGGAGCGGGAAGCTCGCGAGCAGGAATGCGACGGTCGCCGCGCCGAACGCCGGCGCGCTCCGCAGGATGCCGAGGCCCCACGGGCCGACGTGCAGCAGGTCGCGCGCGAAGATCGGCAAGAGCGCGACGGCTCCGCCGAGGAGGACGGCGAAGAGGTCGAGCGAGATCGTCCCGAGGATGGGCCGGTTCGTCCAGACGTAGCGGAGGCCGGCGAGCAGGGTGTTCCACGTCGCCGGCTCGCGCTTTCGCGGCTCGGGCAGGGTAGGAGGCTTGCCGATCGCAACGACGGACGCGAACGCGAAGAGCGCCATCACAGCGCACGCGACGTACACCACGCCTGCTCGCCCCGTGGCGGCGTAGAGCGCGCCACCCACCGACGGACCCGCGATCATCGCGAGCTGCCACGTGGAGGAGCCGAGCGCGACGGCCCGTTCGAGGTCCTTGCGCTCGACGAGGTTGGGCATGAGCGCCTGCCCGGCGGGGCCGCTGAACGCGCGGATCACCCCGAGGACGGCGAGCACCGCGTAGATCGGCAAGAGGCCGTGCGTCCCGCGGAACGCGATGACCGCGAGCGCGACCGCGGACGACGCGACGCCGAGGTGACAGACGAGGAGGATCTTCCGCCGGTCGCGGCGGTCGGCGACGTGGCCGCCCGGCAGCGCGAGCAAGAAGCCCGGCACGAAGAGCACGAGCCCAGAGAAGCCGAGCGCGAGCGCCTTGCCGGTGATCTCGTAGACCTGCCAGCCGACGGCGACCGACAGCATCTGCGTCGCCACGATGAGTGACAGCCGCGACGCGAGATAGAACGCGTATCGCCGGTTGGCGAGGAGCGCACGTACGCCGCGGTCAGCCATGGGATGCGCGACTCAAAGGTCGATCTGCGTGCCGATCTCGATGACCTGGCCGGGCGGAAGCTTGAAGTGGGAGGTCGCTGGACGGGAGTTGCGTGTGAGGAACCCGAAGAGGCTCTCCTCGACCTCGCCCATCTGCCCGCCGGGGCCGGCGAGCATCGTCTCGCGACCGAGGAAGTAGGTCACGTCTTCGATGCTTGCGTCGAGACCGACACGCTTCGCCTCGCGGAGGAGCGCGGGAACGTCGGGAGTCTCCATGAAGCCGTACGTGCCGACCACGCGATGGAAGCCGCCGCCGAGCGCGTGGACCGTCGCGCGCTTCGAAGGCTGCACGTAGGGCACGCGGGCTGTCGCGATCGTCAAGATGACGATCGACTCGTGGAGCACCTTGAGGCGATCGACGTGGTGGACGAACACGGCGGGGACACCCTCCGCGTGCGACGACATGACGACGCCGGTGCCCCCGATGCGGCACTGGATGCGCCCGGGTTTGCCTGCGCCGGTGCTGCCCGTGCCGTACTCGGAAAGGAACTCGTCCACGGGCTTGGTGCGCTTGGCGAGCGCCTCGGCGAGCATACGCCGGCCGCGACGCCAGACGACCATCACCGTGAAGAAGACGGCGCCGATGATGATCGGCACGTACCCGCCGTGGAAGAACTTGGTCGCGTTCGCCACGAAGAAGGGGATGTCGAAGGCGAGGAAGAACGCGAGCAGCGGCAGGGCGCGCCAGAGCGGCCACTTCCACGTCGTGCGGGTCACGACGAAGAACACCACCGACGTGATGCCCATCGTGCCGGTGACCGCGATGCCGTAGGCGGCCGCGAGCTTCGAGGAGCTCTGCGCCCAGCCGACGAGCGCGAGGCACGCGGCCGCGAGCAGCCAGTTGATCTCGGGAACGTAGATCTGCCCCTCGGCCTCGCCCGACGTGTGCTTGATCGTCACGCGCGGGAAGAAGCCGAGCTGCACGGCTTGATTCGTGAGCGAGAAGGCGCCGCTGATCAGCGCCTGCGAGGCGATGATCGTGGCGGCCGTCGCGAGGCCGATGAGCGCCCACGTCGCCGGGCCGCGCGGGACCATCCCGAAGAACGGATTCGTCGCGGTCGCTGGGTCGGCGAGCACCATGGCGCCCATGCCGAAGTACGCGAGGAGGAGGGAAGGGAAGACGAGGCCGAGCCATGCGAGGCGGATCGGCCGCGCGCCGAAGTGGCCCATGTCGGCGTAGAGGGCCTCACCGCCCGTGATCGTCAGCACGACGGAGCCGAGCACCGTGATGCCGCGAAGCTTGTGCTCCTCGAAGAACGCGACGGCGTGGCGAGGGTCGACGGCCGCGAGCACGCCGGTGTTCTTCGTGAGGTGGTACGCGCCGAGCCCGCCGAGCGTCAGGAACCAGACGACCATGACCGGCCCGAAGAGTCGCCCGACGCTCCCCGTTCCGCTCCGCTGCATGAGGAAGAGGCCGAGCAGGATGACGCACGTGATCGGGACGACGTAGTCCTTGAGCGCCGGTGCCTCGGAGCCGAGGCCCTCGACCGCGGAGAGGACGCTGATGGCGGGCGTGATCATCCCGTCGCCGTAGAGGAGTGACGCTCCGACGATGACGAGCAGTGCGACCACACCGATCGACCGACCTCGGCCGCGCATGCGTGCCGGGGTGAGCGCGAGGAGAGCAAGGATGCCGCCCTCGCCCTCGTTGTCCGCGCGCATGACGAAGACGAGGTACTTCAAGGTCACGACGAGCGTGAGCGACCAGACGATGAGCGAGAGCACGCCGAGCACGTTGGCGCGCGTCGGGTCGAGCTGGTGCTCGCCCGCGATGCACTCCTTGAAGGCGTAGAGCGGGCTCGTCCCGATGTCGCCGAAGACGATGCCGACCGCGCCGACCAGGAGGCTCGTCATGCCCGCGGTGGGGCCGTGGCCGCCGTGGCTGCCGCCCGGGGTCGCCGGCACGCTGACACGGCCCTGACGGAGGCTCCGCGGTGCGGCGGCGGGTGCCGGGGCGGGGTCTGGCAGGTTCCCGAGGGCTTCGGCGCGCAAATTTTCGCGTTTTTCGGCCGGCATCGACCCCACTCTAGCCCGGAGGGCTGCCGATATGTGTCCGTATCCTGACCGTTCCGTGACGAAGCGTCGCGTAGGGTAAACCAATGAAGAAGCGGGATTTCGGCTGGATCGTCAGCCTTCCGTTCTATGCCGTTCACGTGACCGCAGTGGTCGGCGTGGCGTTCATGGGGGTCTCGTGGAAGGGCATCGCCCTGGCCCTGGCCCTCTACTACGTGCGCATGTTCGGCGTGACCGGCGGGTACCACCGCTACTTCTCTCACCGGACGTACCGCACGAGCCGCGCCTTCCAGTTCTTCCTCGCCCTGCTCGCGCAGTCGAGCATCCAGAAGGGCGCCCTCTGGTGGGCCGCGCACCACCGCGATCACCACAAGTACTCGGACACGCCGAAGGACCCGCACTCGTACCGCGACTACGGCTTCTGGTACTCGCACGTCGGGTGGATCCTCTCGAGCGAGACGGAGGAGACCGACTACTCGCGCGTCTCCGACCTCGCGCGCTACCCGGAGCTCCGCTGGCTCAACAAGTGGCACGTGGTGCCGGCGGTCGTTCTCGCCGTGGCGCTCTTCTTCATCGGCGGGTGGTTCGCGCTGCTCTGGGGCTTCTTCGTCTCTACCGTGCTCCTCTGGCACGGGACGTTCACGATCAACTCGCTCTCCCATATGTGGGGCAAGCGTCGTTACACGACGACGGACGACAGCAAGAACAACCCCGTGCTCGCCATCGTCACGATGGGCGAGGGCTGGCACAACAACCACCACTACTACCCGCGCTCGGTCCGCCAGGGCTTCCGCTGGTGGCAGATCGACATGACCTACTACGTGCTCCGCTCGCTCGCCCTCGTCGGCATCGTGTGGGACCTGCACGTGCCTTCGCAGAAGGTGATCGACGGCGACGTCGCGCCGGTGCCCGCGAAGAAGCCTGCGCGCTCGCTGGCCGCGCCCGTCCCCGCGCCCGAAGCCGTCCTCGCCGGTATCTCGTCTCCGTCGCTCGCCGACGCCGAGTAGCCCGTCAGTCGTCGCGGCGCGGCGGCTTGCGGGCGGCCTTCTTGGCGCCCACCTTCTTCTTCGTCGTGAGGCGGCGAACCTTCGCGCCCTTCGAGGGCTTCGTGGGCTTGCGCGTCTTCGGGACGACGAGCGCCTTCAGCACGAGCTCCTTCACCTTGTCGCGCGCGTCGGCGAGGTTCTTCGCCTGGTCACGCGTCTTCTGGCTGGTCACGAGGAGGCGGCCTTCGGCGTCGAGTGTGTTCTTCGCCAGGACGCGGATCCGCGCCTTCACCGGCTCGCTCAGCGCGATGGAGTCCTCGAAGTCGAACGACAGCTCGATCTTCGAAGAGACCTTGTTCACGTTCTGGCCGCCCGGGCCGGACGCGCGCACGGCCGTCCACTCGAGGTCGTGACCGGGGAGCGTGACTTTGTCGTTGATGACGAGCGGGGTGCTCATGATGGCTACCCCCGTCGTCTCACCATCCGAGAGGACAGGTCAAGATGGTCAGTTGTGATCCAGCCGTCCTTCCGGGGCCCTCTCCCTCAGGTGTACGAGCCGTGCTGCGCCCGCCACGCCGAAAGGCAGGAGAAACAGGGCCGCGCCGGGGATGAGGAGGAGGGCGGCCGCGGCCACGCCGAACCCCAGAACCGCGGGGAAGTTCGCGCGGATGAACCGGAGGCGAGCGCCCACGTTCTCGCCTCGTAGGGAAAGCGGATAGTCGAGGAGATCGTAGGCGGTGAGGATGCCCGTCACGATGAACTTGAGCGGCAACGTCACCACCCCCGCGGGCGGAAAGAAGACGGTGACGAGCGCGAGGACGCCGAGGATCGGGAGGCCGACGACCAGGCCCGTCAGGCTGACGCGCAGCGAGCGGAAGGCGCTGGCGACGAGCGGCTGATCGGGCCACGTGCGCCCGCCGAGAGCGAGCTCCTGCTTCCGCGCGATCGCGTCGAGCGCGAAGCCCGAGAGCGGCTGCGCGAGAGACATCGCGATCGCGAAGGCGACGACCAGCCCGACCGCCCAGAAGAGGACGCGGAGCGCCCAGAGCCCCACCGCCGACCAGCCGTGTGCGGCGACGTCCCCCACGATGCGTTCCGAGAGCGCGCTGCCGCCCCAGATCGCGAGCGCGCCGGCGCCACCGAAGAGGAGAGTGGCGACGACCGCGGGGATCATCGCCCAGCCCCACGCCGACGGGGTGGTCACGACGAAGCCGACGCCGCCGAAGAGCGCACGCACGCCCGCGAGGAAGCCCAGGGCGATCCGCTTCGACACGGCTCGATCGTAACCACGCCCGACAGCTTTGCCAGCCCGCAGCGCGCGGCCCGCGGGTACCATCGGGCCGTGCTTCGCTCCTCGTCCCGGCAGCTGGCGTGTCTCGTGCTCGTGACCCTCTCGGCGCTCGCGGCGTGCAAGGGCTCTTCGCCTGCGCCGAGCGGCGGTACGGCAAGCCCGGCCGAGGTCCGATGGCCCGACGCCGGGCCTGCCGAGCTCGCGATCGCCGAGCGCGTCGTCGCGCTGCCGAGCGGAGAGCTCGCGGACGCCGCGCACCCCGCGATCATGCAGGACGAGACGGGCGCGCGCCTCGCGTTCGTTCGCGCCGCCGGCGACGTTCGCCTCGTCTACGTCGTCGGCTCCGGCGCCTACCTCGGGCCCGTCACGAAGGCGCCCATCGATTTTCGTGCTGCGCCCGACCTCGACCACGCGCTCGGCTCGCTCTTCGAGACCGCGGGCGAGAGGCGCGCGAAGCTCGTGGCGGACGTGTCGAAGGCGAAGGGCGACGCGGGCATCGCACGCATGCTGATCGACGGAGCGGGCGTCGACGGTCACGAGTGGGAGGAAGCGTTCGCGAAGCTCCCCGAGCCGCGCGCCGCCGAGGTGAGGGCTGCGCTCGCAGGTCTGCTCGAGCGCGGTAAGCCGACCGCGGGGCTCGAGCGCGCCGTCGCGCTCACGCCGCTCCGGGAGCCCGCGCGTGCGGCGGCGCTCGCGGCGCGGATCAAGGAGCTCACCGACCCCGTGCGCAAGCCACGCGCCACCGCGGTGATGCTTCGCTCGCTGACGTCGGTCGACAAGGCACAAGGCTCGCAGCTCGGCTGCGAGGTGCTCGGAAAAAAGCCGCTCGACACCGCGAACGCGAAGGGGACGCCCGAGGAGATCGACCTGCCCGGCCGCGAGGCGCTCGTCGAGGCCGCGCTGCTCGCGATCGCCGCCGCCGGCACCGAGTGCCCGCACGTCGCCGCGCAGCTCGGCGAGGACGTCTGCACGGCCTCGTTCCGCTGCAACGAGCAGGGCCCGCTCACCGGCCGAGAGACGACGAAGCAGGACGAGCCGCTCTGTACGAAGGAGCAGCTCGCGCAGGCCGTCACCAAGGACCTCGCCCGCGGCCCTGCAGAGGTGCTCGCTCTCTCGAGCGGGACGCGGCCGCAGCTCTTCGCGTTCGCGACGCTCGTGGCGAGGGGGAAGACGCCGACCACGGTCACCACCGCGCACGCGCGTCGACGCTACGCCGTCGTGCAGCCGAAGGAGCCGGAGTGCGAGAGCGGCGTTGCGCCGGGGACGCCGTGCCACTGCGAGGAGGCGATCCTTCGCGACCAGACGTGCCGCCACCCCGAGGGAAACAACGTGAGCGTCGGCGTCTGCAAGTTCGAGATCGACGACAAGCAGAAGAAGCTCTTCAACGTGGTGGCGACGGCTCCGCCGTGAGCGCCGGCTCGCGCGAGCGCTCCTTCTTGGCCTCGAGGGCCTCGAGCGTCTTCGGCCAGTCGCCTCGCATGAGGCGCGAGAGCGAGCGGTCGGCGAGGAGCTTGCCGTCGGTCTGGCACCTGGAGCAGTAGTTCATCTCGTTGTCGGCGTAGCGAATGCGCTGCACGCGGGTCCCGCAGCGAGGGCAGGGCTGGCCGTACTTGCCGTGCACCGCCATCTCCGGCTGGAACGCCGTCACCTTCTCGGGAAAATCGCCGGAGCGCGCGCGCAGGCGGTCCGTCCACGTGACGAGCACCTCGCGGATCGAGGCGTGGAGCTTGGTGATCTCCTCGTCCGTGAGGCGCGAGGTGAGCTTTACCGGCGACGTGCATGCATGATGCAAGATCTCGTCGGAGTACGCGTTGCCGATGCCGCTGAAGAGGTGCGGGTCGGTGAGGGCGCGCTTCAGCGTGTGGTTCTCCGAGCGGAGCCGCTCTGCGAATGCCGCGGTGCTCACGTCGAGGACCTCGAGCCCGTCGGGAGCGAGCGCCAGCAGCGCGGCGTCACCGCGGACGACGTGGATGCTCGCGCGCTTCTTGCTGCTCGCCTCCGTGAGGATGAGCGTGCCCGCCTCCTTGTCGACGACGCGTTTGCCGGTCGCGCCCGCGAAGTCGAACGCCGCGAGGCCGAGCTTCCCGGGGATCGGGGCGCCCGCGGGCTTCCAGCGGAAGCGCCCCGCGACCATGAGGTGGATGACGAGATGGAGCGGCTCCTCCTTCTTCGGGGCCACGAACGAGAAGACGATGCGCTTGCCGAGCCGTGAGACGCGGCGGACCTCTCGGCCGAATATGGCGGCGATCGGCGGGTCGGCCGTCCGCAGCACGAACGGGCTCGCGAGGCGTATGCGCTCGAGGACGTGCCCCGCGGTGCGCCGCTCGAGGTGCTCGATGTAGACGTTGACGTCCGGGAGCTCCGGCATGACCCGCGCAGCGTAGCCGACCGGCCGCGCCGCGTCAGCGCCGGGTACGACGGCGGAGGAGCGCGACCGCGGCGATCGCGGAGACCGCGGCGAGCGCCCAGCTGCCGAAGGCCGTGCGCTGCTTGGGGGCGCTGACGCAGGCGTTTCGCGTGCCCGTGCCGGCGCTCGCCTCGTCCGTGTAACCGGTTGCATAGTGCACGTTCGTCACCTCGCTCTGGCCGGGCGCGGCCTCGAGGCGCAGGTCGCCGGTGAGCGCTCCGGCGGGAAGCGACGCGCGCAGGCGCGTCACCCAGATGTCCTGCGGGTGGAGGCCGCGCATCGCGACGGTGAGATCGTCGAGGTATGCGCAGGCGGTGACGTCTCTGGGCGGGTCGAGGCCGGCGTCGGGAGTGCCGACCGTGCCGGCGTCGTGTGCGCTGCCGCCGTCCGCTCCGCCGTCGGCGTCGGCATCACCGGCGTCGACGTCACCGGCATCCAGCTCACCCGCGTCGGGGTCGCCCGCGTCGACCTCGCCCCCGTCGGCGGTGCTCGCGTCCTCGCCGCCGTTCGTGCCCGCATCCTGGGTGGCGAGCCCGGCGTCCGCTTCGTTGCGGCACGGGGTGAATGGCTTGTTGCTCGGCACCGCGCGACCGGTGGACGGCGAGGAGGCCGCGAAGCACTGGCTGTAGTACGTGTCGGCGAGCCCGGGCGTCGCGCCGCTCGCGCCGCCCGCACCGTACCGCGGGTCGGTGTAGGCGTAGAGCTGCGCCTTCCTCGCGTACTCGGTCACCCACGTTCGCCCTTCGCCGCCCGTCATCAGCCCTTGCACGAGCGGCTCGTAGTTCGATCTGTTCTGCGTTCGGTCCCAGAGGATGCTCTGCGACGCGACCTCGGCCTCCGGGAAGTTCTGCGGCCGCCAGCGGCCCTCGGAGATGACGTAGAGCGTGAGGCCGACGCGCGCACCGATGCCAGCCGCGACCATGCGCAGAGGCAGCGTGGGGTCGGCTCCCTTCGTGACGATGCGCACGGGCTGCATCGACCGCTCGCCGCAGTCGGGCCGGAGACGGAGCGCGATGAAGTCGAACGACTCGGCGACGTACGCGTCGATGACCGGGCCGATCGCCGGCGGGATGGCGTACGCGTGGCCCGTGAGCCATCTGCGGAGCGCGCCCGAGTCGGTCGCTCGCAGCGTGACCGTCTCGTACGGACCGACCACGGACTGGGAGAGGATCTGCACCTGTCCGGGCCCCGGCCCGTCCGCTCCCGCGGAGCTCATCGAGTCGGCCGCGCAGCCCGTCACGCCGCAGCCGTAGGCGCCGCCGTAGGTCCTTGGCGCGTACACCACGGGCTGGGTGCTCGCGTCGAGCGCGGTGAAGAACGCGTCGGTGGAGAGCTCGATCGTCGCGCCGGCGCGCACCGGGAGCACCCAGGCGAACTCGGCGGGGTCGCCGCTGTAGCGGATCTGGTCCCAGAGCACCGTCTGCGTCGTCGAGATCGAGAGCGCCATCCGGTGGTCGGTGACGACCGTACGCTCCGACTGCTGGACGAAGCATCCCCCGCAGGCCTCGGCGCGCCCGGGTTCGAGCACGGCGGCCGCGGATGCGAAGGCGAGGCAAGCAAGCAGCGATTTCTTCATCGGATGCGCTCCTTCGCAACGTGCGTGCCGCGCGTGGCACACCCGGCGAACGTGCCGCTCGGGCCTGGAAATTGGGCGCCGCAGCACCGCGGCGAACGCGTCGTCCGGACATCGCCCCGCGCGGCGCGACACGCTCGCCATACCCATATCTCCGGCGAACGCACTATCCTCCTTCGCCGTGAGTGACGACGCCTTCACCGTTCGCGCGATGACCAAGGTCGACCTGCCTGCTGCCTCCCAGCTCGCGGGCAAGCTCGTACGGATGCACCACGACCTCGACCCGCGTCGCTTCCTCCACCTCGCGAGCCCGGAGGCCGGGTACGCGCGCTACCTCGCCGGAGAGCTCGAGAGCGATGCGGTGGTGCTGCTCGTCGCCGAGCGTGGCTCCGACGGTGCGATCGTCGGCTACGCGTACGGGCGACTCGAGCCGCGCAGCTACAACGAGCTCCTCGACGCGTGCGGGAAGCTCCATGACGTGTACGTCGACGAGAGCGCGCGCGGGAATCGCCTCGGCGAGGAGCTGGTAGGCGAGATGGTCCGCAGGCTCACCGCGAAGGGCGCGCCGCGTGTCCTCTTGCTCACGGCCATCCAGAACGAGGCGGCCCAGCATCTCTTCAAGAAGCTCGGTTTTCGCACGACGATGCTGGAGATGACCCGCGAAGCCGACCCCGCCGTGTAAGGGCCGCACGAGGCCGGCGTTCTACACGTCGAGCCCATGATGCAGCCCCGCTCTCGCCTGTTTCGCTGTCTTCCCGTCCTCCTCACGCTGCTCGCCGTCCAGACCGGCTGCGCGGCGGCGGCGCCTCCGGCCGCGGCGCCGATGTCGGCAAAGGCCGCCTATGCGGCGCCGGGTGGCGACCTCTCGGCGCCCGCCGCGTCGCAGGAGAAGATTCCGTCCCAGCCGTCGCCCGCCCCACAAGCACCGGCCGTGGCCGGTGGGGCGATGCACGCGCAGCCGGGAGCACCGTCTCCGCCGGCCGGCCCCGCGAAGAGCGCCGACACGAAGTCCGCGAAGAACGCCGGCCCGTCCACACGTGCGCCGGTCATCATCTACCAGGGCGACCTCCGCATGATGGCGGACGAGGATGCGATCTCGAAGACGATCGACAAGGTCATCGACGTCGCGGAGAGCCTCGGCGGTCACATCGCCGGTCGCAAGGACCAGAGCGTCCAGATCAAGGTGCCCTCGGCGAGCTTTCGCGAGGCGATGACGAAGATCGACGCGCTCGGCGGCGTCGTCGGTCGGTCGGTGACGGCGGACGACGTCTCCGAGGAGTTCCACGACCTCGAGGTGCGCCTCGGCAATCTGCGCGCGACGCGCACGCGCCTCCAGGAGTTCCTCGGCAAGGCGAACGGCATCCAGGACATGCTCACCGTCGAGCGGGAGCTCGAGCGAGTCGCCCTCGAGATCGATCGCATGGAGGGCCGCCTCGAGTTCCTCCGCACGCGCGCCTCGATGTCGGTCATCTCAGTGGCGTTGACGGCCAAGCCCAAGGTGGTGCCGATCGTCGTGACGCCTCCGCCCCCGCCGCCGGCGCGCACCGGCATCGACCTTCCGATCCCCTGGGTCGGCGAGGTCGGCATCGACCCCCTCCTGTCGCTTCGCAAGTGAGCCAAACCATGTATACCGCACGCATCGCAGTCCTCTTCACGCTCCTCCTCGGCTCCGCGGCCTGCACGCACGGGGCACGTCTCTCGACCCCGAACGGCTTCGCGACGCTCGAGGAGAGCGGCGGCTACAGCTACCGCGCGACGAGCGCGAAGGGCGTCGTCCTGGCGACGCGAACCGAGCCCAACGACGTCAAGGCCAACACGGAGTTCTGGGCCGAGACGCTCGACGCGACGCTCCGCGACAAGGGCTACGTCGCCGACGGCACGCGCAACGTGAAGACCGCGAAGGGCCTCGCAGGCACGCAGCTCCGCTACACGACCACGAAGAACGGCCGCGAGCACCGCTACTGGGTGACGGTCTTCGCGACGACGAAGAAGGTGTTCGTGGTGGAGGCGGCCGGCGACAAGGAGCCGTTCGACAAGAGCGTGAGCGCCGTCGACGGCGCGATCGGCTCCCTCGACGCCACGGAGTGAGCGCGCGGGGGGATCGAGATCAGAGAACCGGGAACAGAGAATGGCGAGATGAGGAACCGGAATGTTTCCGGGAGCCTCTCTCAAGCCTCTCGCCGTTCGACGATTCTCTGTTCTCTGTTCTCGGTCCCCCCAGCCCGCTCGAGCGCGCGTCAGTCCGTCGCGAACGTCATCTCGAACGCCGCCGCCTGGGCCGTGCGGCCTCCGTTCGCGAAGGTGCGCTTCGGCTGCGAGACCGCGTCCATCACGGCGACAATCTCGCCGTAGGGCATGTCGTTGCCGGCGTGGACGACCGCCTTGTCGAACTTCTTGTCGCTCGGGTCGCGGTGCACGCCCGCGGTCTTCCACTCCTCGCTGATGCGGGCCGCGAGCGCCGGGAACGCCACGATCGTCTTGCCGTCCTTGCCGACCTTCGTGCGGCTCGCCTCGCGCGGCACCTCGGCGGTGCGCACGACGGTGGCGCCTTCCTTCCACACGAGGACGAACTTCGCCGGGTCGGTCGACTGCACGTGGAGACGTGCCTCGGGCTTGCACGGCGCGCCCGACGGGTCGGTGCACGGCGGCTCCTCGGTGGCCTGCCCTGGCACGTTCGCGTTGGCGTCGATGCGTGAGGATTGCGTCCATACCGCCGTGATCAGCAGAAACGAGACCGTCACCATCAGGAGATCGATCATCGGGATCATGTTGATCTCCGTGTCGAGCGTCCGCCGTCCGCCCTTGCCACCGCTGTCGACATTCACTCCGCCCATCGGGAACCTCCGCAGTTCAGGCTGCGAGAGGAGGACCGTTCGGTTCGCGCGAAGTTCCCAGGCCCTCGAAAGTGCCGCTGCCGGCGTAAAGGTGCCGTCCGGGCGGGACCCCCGGGGCCGAACGGGGCCGAACGGGGCCG